>Ga0307372_10001485_pt1 | contig 40933 bp, 44 predicted proteins | sample OX1MG_FD_202533 | JGI IMG/M metagenome (GOLD analysis project Ga0307372, IMG submission 202533) | Soil microbial communities from Risofladan, Vaasa, Finland - OX-1 | ecosystem: Environmental > Terrestrial > Soil > Coastal area > Acid sulfate soil | place: Finland: Risofladan, Vaasa | collected...
TACCTCGCGCAGTCCCTCTCCGCGGCGAACCCGGCCCCGCAGCGCACCCTCGCCTGGGCGTTCTACGCCTTCGGGTTCGCGCTCCTTCTCGTCACGTTCGCGCTTCCGGCCCCGGCGTACAGCCTTGCGCTCGTCTGGCAGGTCACCGGCCTCGTCCTGACGCTCGTCGCTCTCGCCGGGTCGATCGCGGGGATCGCCTGGCGCAGCCGAATGCTCGCGACCGAGCCTCCCCGCGAGGCGGCCCGGGCCGAGTGGCGCGCTCGGACGCCCGTCTCCGCGTTCGATTACCAGACCGCTCACGCGCCGGACGCTCCGGCGACCGCTCCTCCTCCCTCCCCCCCGAGCTCGCGGGGTCCCTGACGTGATGCCTCCCCCCGGGCCGACCGAACCCGCCCCGCGGGTCTGCCCGTCCTGCCACGCGCCGGTGGGTGCGTCCGACCGGTTCTGCCCGTCGTGTGGGGGCCCCATTCCGGCCCCGCCCGCGACGGCGGCCGCCGGTTCGGCTCCGGTTGATCTGAGGGAGAAGGTCGATCAGGATCGGGGGACCCTCAAACGATTGCAGCTGCTCGTCCCCGGGTTCCGAGCGTACCGCCAGGGCGAGGACATTCGCGCGGCGGACAGCATCCTACGCCGCCAGGTGGCGGACAAGATCAAGAACGCGCGCACGAGCGCGGAGAACGCGCGCGCGGCCCTGACCCAGTCCGGGCAGTTCTCGGTCCTGATGGACCTCGCCCCGCTCATTTCCGACCTCCTCACCCTGGAGCCTAAGATCCGGAGCGCGGAACAAGGGTATTCGGGCATCTCGCCGGCGACCCGGGTCGGCAATGCTGATCTCGACCGGCTCTACGAGTACGACTACGGCTTCGTCCTGGCGGCGGACCAGCTCGACCAGACGCTCGCCCCCCTCCCCGCCCTCGCGGCCGGAGCGAATGCCGCGGACCTGCAGCGCCTGGTGGCCAGCGCGCGAAGTCAGGTCAGCCAGCTTCAGCAGGCATTCCAGGTCCGGCTGAAGGCGGTCCAAGGCATCCTGGTGCAATAAGGAGGAAACGAGACGATGGTGACCAATCAACCGATCCCGCCGAAGGGCGGGAGCCTGTTCGGATCGACGACAATCAACTGGGACGACGCCAACAAGGGCCCCAACGTGATGTGGCGCGTTCCGCGCAACATCCGCCTCAACGACAACATCGTCGTCCGAGAGGACGAGATGGCGGTGTTCTACCGCGACGGAAAGGTCCTCTCCTACATCGACCGTCCCGACCGATACGCCCTCACGAGCCTGAACGCGCCGGTGGTCGGCGGGCTCGTCAAGGCGCTCTCGGGCGTCCAACAGGAGGCCGAGGTCTACTACCTGCAGAAGCGCATCTTCGATGGCAAGTTCGGCAGCTCGGAGCCGTACATCTTCCGCGACCCGGACTTCGGCCTCGTCAGCCTGCGCGTGTTCGGCAGCTTCCGCTGGCGCGTGAGCGCGGCGGACGTGTTCATCAACCAGTTCGTGGGAACGTTCGGGGCCGCGTCGAGCGACGATGTCGAGACCCGGCTGCGGGACCAGATGGTCATCCTCGTCTACAACACCCTCGGGAAGCTCAAGGAGCAGGGCGTGCGCGTCACCGACCTCGCCGTCCAGCTGACGACGATCGAACAGGCGGTGCTCGGAGCCGCCCCGGATCACTTCGGCCCGCTCGGGGTCGAGATGAACCAGCTCCAGGGCCTTTCGGTCAACCTGCCCGATGAAGTGCAGAAGGCCGTCAACACGCGATCCCAAATGGGCGTTCTCGGCGTCAACTACATGCAGTACCAGGCGGGCCAAGCGATGACGGAGGCCGCGTCCAACACCTCGGGAACGGCGGGTTCGCTCGCCGGCGCCGGCGTCGGTCTCGGCGCGGGAATGGGGATCGGCTACGGTATGTCCGGCCAGATGAGCGGGATGTATGGCGGCGGTCCCTCCTCTCCCTGCCCGAAGTGCGGGGCACTGGTGCCGCCGGGCACCCGATTCTGCCCGGCATGCGGGGCGGCCATCGGTGCCGCTCCGGCACCCGCCGGCGGCCCTCCGTGCCCGAAGTGCGGCGCGGCGACCGCTCCCGGCCAGAAGTTCTGTCCGGCCTGCGGCGCGTCACTCGCCGCACCGGCGCCCCGTACCTGCCCCAAGTGCTCGGCGGTGGTGGCCGGGAGTGGAAAGTTCTGTCCGAACTGCGGGGCTGCGCTCGGCTCCTAGGCGACGGTCTGCGGACCGAGGTTCGAACGGAGAGTAACGAATGTTTTGCGTGAAGTGCGGCCAGCAGCTCCCCGACGACGCGAAGTTCTGCTTCAAATGCGGTACCCCGACCCCGGGCGGCGCGAGTGCCGCAGGGGCCTCTACCTCGACCTCCCATGCCGCCCCGACCGTCGCTCCGGCGGCCGCCGGTGGCGTGCAGGAGTTCAAGTGTCCCTCGTGCGGCGCCCCGCTCAAGCCGGTCTTCGGGGAGACGGTGATCACCTGCGACTACTGCGGGAGTTCCGTCTCGCTGGGGGGGAGCGGATGGAACGAGATTTCCAAGCACACGATGCTCGTGCCGAAGCTGATCGATCCGGACGCGATGCTCGGGATCGTCCGCGCCTTCATGGACACCGGGTTCTTCAACCGGAAGAAGTTCGAGGAGTCGAAGATCGTCGATCACAAGCTGTCGATGATCCCGTACTGGATCCTGCCGGTCTCGGCGAGCACCAACTACCAGTACACGGACATCGCCGTCGGCGTCGGATCGACCGTGGCGACGATGGCGCTGAGCGCGGCGATCGGCGGCGCGGTCAACCGGCAGATGGGAGGGGGGGGCATGTTCATCCCGATCATGGCGGGGCCCAGCGTGAACTCGACGCGGCAGGACATCATCACCGGGGAGTATGAGTACCCCGTCCTCGCCGTCCGCGCGCTCTCGAACTACCAACCCAAGGACTACGCATTCGCGCTGACGGAGCGCACGTTCTTCGATCGAAAGAGCGTCCCGAACGGTGCGCCGATCCTGAACGGGGACCTCACGGAAGAGGCCGCGAAGAACGCGGCGAAGGCCTACGTGACCCAGCTCCAATCCGAGCAGGCCCACAAGCGCCACCGCATGGTGAGCCACTTCCAGTCGGACGTCCAGGTCTCGGAAGGCGAACTCCTCCACGCTCCGATCTGGCAGGTCACGATCGAGCACAAGGGCGGAACGGTGGTCTTCCTCGTCGATGCCCACTCCGGCCGCGTGATGAACGCGCCCGGGTAAGGCGCCTCGCGCGCGACGGATCCTCGACTCCCCGAAGGGGCCGGGTCACTCGATAGATCCCTGTCGGCCCTGGCGCGAGCGGATCTCGTCCTCGTAGAAACGACGCGCGAACTCGGCCTCGGCCGGGCCGATCCCGATGGATTCGGTACCCGGGACGTGGAAGTACGTCAGGAGGGAAGCCGCCGCCGCGAGCTTCACCGCGCGCGACTTGAGGCGCGGGGAGAACTTCGGATGCTCGGTGGTGCGCAGGGCCTCCTCGGAGACGGTGCGCAGGCTCCCGTACAGCCCGCGGTCGAGACGCACCGATCGCGAGGGGAACTTGCCCGCGAGGAGCGGATGGCCCGTCTCGATCGCATGGACGAGCGTGAGATGGTCGTGGATCCGCTCCCCGAAGGAGAAGTCGAGCTCACCGAGCTCGAGCCGCTCCGCGCTCGCCTCGACCGCGCGGAATCGCTCCCGCGTCATGGGATGGAAGCGCAACAGCATCCGGTCCTCGAGCGCGGCGAAGTTGGGATCCGAGATCGTCGTCCAGTAGTCCTGCGCCCCGGCCGTCCGCACGTTGTAGTTGACGCTGAAGAAGGAGTGGAAGGTGTACGGCCCGACCGTTCCAAACGTCGTCTCCCACTTCACCTCGCGCTGCTCCATCACGAGCTTCAGCGGTTCGACCATGCCACGGTACTTGAACCAGTCATTGAACTCGGGCACGATGAAATTGAACGTTCGTCCGCTGTAGGCCGCGCCGACCCGAAGGAACTGCACGGGCGTGATCCCGCCGCAGTACCGGTTGCGGCCCGGGAGCCCATGGGGTGGCACTCCGCTCTTCGGGTTCCCACGGATCATATCGTCGATCGAGAACGTCTTTCCCGTTCCCGGCGGCCCGAAGAGGGCGAGATGGAAGCCGGTCGATCCCGTGGACCGGCCGGTCGGGGCGAGGAGCGGGACGTCCGCGAGCGCGTACTGTTGAAGGATCGCGATCAGCGAATCGAAGTACAGGGCCTCGCCGAAGAGCCCCCGAAGGTAGTCGGCCAACCGGCCGATGTCGAACGTCGCGCCGAACTCGATCGTCTCGTCGAGGCGGCGCGTGAGGATCTCGCGCAGACGCTGCAGGAACTCCGAATCCATCGATCGGATCTCGGCGTGCTCGTCCGGGACGGGCTGGAGCGCCGTGGGCTCGAACGTATCGGACCGGGCGACCTCCTCGAGCAGCAGCGCCCGGAGCTCCTCGGGGTAGGCCACGTGGTAGCTGCGGTCCGTCTTTCCCTCCGGCAGATCGATGAGGAGGCCCCGCCGCCGCAGCCGCAGGATCAGGCGGCTCGGGTCCTGGAAGACGCGCTCGCGCAATAGGCGAGTGCGCAGCTCGGAGAGGCGGAACGTCGCGCCCTGGGTCGCGATCCCCCGGATCCGGCGCCGACGGTCCGCATCCTGCACGACCGCGGCGAGCACCCGCGCGATCGGAAGGTCGGCCTCGGCGATCTCGACGCGCGGAGTGGAGGGCACGAGGCAGTACGAGTGCAAGACCACCTTATTAGCTACCGTTCGAGCTGAGGAGTCCGTGCGTCGGTACGCATCGGCCTACGAGCGCGAGCTCAAAGACCTCCTCCAGGGGGACCCCCGTGCCGTGCGCGCCTACGCGAAGGGGCTCGAACCGAGCGATCGCACCGAGTTCGAACGGATCATCGACGAGCCGTTCCTCGTGATCCGCGCCGCCGGCTCCCTCGGGCTGGACCTGATCGCACTGCGCCGGGAGTTCGCGTTCCCGCTCGAGGTCAAATCCTCCGCGGAGGATACGATCTACTTCACCGCCGCGGGGGGCCGGGGACTCGTTCAGCTCGAGGGCCACCGCAAGGCGGTCGCGCGGGTGGGGCTCACGGTGCTGTACGCGTACCGTAGGGTGGGCTACCGCGATCCCGATCCCTGGCGGATGTACATCGGAACGAAGGCACCGATCCGAGGGATCCTGAACCTGGTCTGCCGCCGGCTCCCCACGCTCGATACCACCCGAGAGGGCAATGCGATCATCCACTGGGAGCAGGGTATGCCGCTCTCCCGATTCCTCTCCACGGTGAGGTTCCTCACGGAGACGCCGAGCGCGGAGACGACGACATGACCGTCCACGTCAGCGCGCTCGGGCTCGGCCGGTTCGGCCGGCGGACCGAGGGATGGCTCGACCTAGCGGCGGAGGCCGCGACCCTCGCTCTCGAGGGACTCGGACGCAAGCCGGTGGACCTGCTCGTCGTCGGCAGCATGCTGACCGGCGCGGTCAATGGTCTCGAGAGCACCGTCCCGCGGCTCGCGAGCCGGATCGGCATGGAGTCGACCGCCGGCTTCCGCGTCGACGCGGCCTCCGCGTCCGGCGCGGCCGCCTTCCAGGCAGCGGTGCTCGCGATCGAGTCCGGCCGATACGAGCGGGCGCTCGTCGTGGCCGCAGAGAAGATGACCGGCCCCCCGACGCCGGAAGTGACCCGCGCGCTGGCGAACTCGCTTCACCCGAGTGAGGTGGCCGCTGGCGCGACCATGCCCGGGCTCGCCGCGCTCATCGCGCAGCGCTACTGTGCTCGGTACGGCGTGTCCCCGTCGGTGTTCGACCTCGTCAGCGTCCACATGCGGGCCCGGGCCGCGCTGAATCCCAACGCCCAGTTCCAGACCCCCGTCCGCGCGGACGAGGTCTCCGCGAGCCGGCCCGTAGCCCTACCCCTGCGTCTGTTGCACTGCCCCGCCATCTCCGACGGGGCCGTAGCGCTCGTCGTGGAGAAAGGCGCCGGACCCGCCTCGGTCCTCGGTTTCGGACAGGGGCTGGACGCGATGCGGCTGATCGACCGGGTCGATCTCACGACCTTCGCGGCGACGCGGGTCGCGGCGAGGCGCGCGTACGAGATGGCTCGCATCACCCGCAAGGAGCTCGAAGTGATCGAACTCCACGATGCGTTCGCGCCGTTCGCGCTCATCGACCTCGAGGATCTCGGGGTCTGCGGTCCGGGAGAGGCCGGGAACTGGTTCGCGCAGGGCTGGGTAGCGCCGGACGGCCGACTTCCCGTCAATCCATCCGGGGGCGTGCTCGGCCGCGGCCACCCCATCGGCGCCTCCGGGCTCGCCGAGATCGCGGAGGTGGCGTGCCAGCTCCGGGGCGAGGCCGGGCCGCGAGCGCTTCCGCGCCTTCCCCGGATCGGGCTCGCCCAGTCGATCGGCGGAATGGCTTCCCACAACTTCGTGACGATCCTCGGCCGGGAGGCGTCCTGACCATGGTGCCCCCCCTCCAACTCCGGCGCTGCGTCTCGTGTCAGGGGCTGTACGTTCCGGGCAACGGCCCCTGCCCTCGCTGCGGCATGCGGGAGGCGCTCGCGGTGGAGGTCCCGCCCCTCGGAACCGTGGTCGCCGTCACGGAGCTCACGAGCCCCGCCGAAGGTTGGAGCGCCCCTCACCGGATCGCGCTGGTCGAGCTCACCGAAGCGGTTCGCCTGCTCGGGATCGTGGAGGGTCCGTTGCCGGTGATCGGCGACACGGTCGGCATTCGCAAGGAAGGCGACGTGTATCGTTTCAACTCCGCGCCGCCCGGATAGGGATCACGGAGCGCGGGGAGGGGGACTTTCCGAAGGCCGGGACTCCCCCGGCCTCCCTTTGAACCCCCGAGGTGAAATCACCACAGGATTAGCAATCCTGCGCCTTACCGGGCTGGGCCATCCCCGCGCGATAACACCGAGAAGCGTCCGCCCTTAAACTCTGTGGCTTCGACGGCACGACCGCCGATAGCCTATTCACGCCCCCGTGCTCCTTCGGTCGAGGGTAGTCGATGCGCGTCACGCATGCGGGCGTGGTGGGAGCCGGAGCCATGGGATCGGCGATCGCCGAGGTCCTCGCGTTCAATGGGATTCCGGTAGTTCTCAAGGACGTCAGCGATGAGCTCGTGACGAAGGGCCTCGGCCGAGTGCGGGGCCACGTCGACGAGCTCGTCGCGTACAACGCCGGGCGCGCGGACACGGAGATCGAACGGATCGGAGCGCTCGGCGTCCAGCTCACGGATGCTCAGATCACGACGCTCCGCGCGAAGCTCGCGCCCAAGTTCACGCCGGCCCGTGGAGCGGAGGTGGTGGCACGCGTCCGCGGGACCACCACGTACGACGAGTTCCGGGACGTGGACTTCGTGGTCGAGGCGGTCTTCGAGCGCACCGAGGTCAAGCGGCCGGTGCTCGAAGCGCTCGACGCGGTCCTCCCCGAGCACGCGGTGATTGGTTCGAACACCTCCTCCCTCTCGATCACCCGGCTCGCCCGCGGTCTCCAGCACGTCTCCCAGACGCTCGTCACTCACTTCTTCAACCCGCCGTACACGCTCCCCCTGGTCGAGGTGGCGGGCGGCGTCGATACTCGAGAGGACGTCGTGACCGACACGATCGAATTCCTGCAGGGGCTGCGCAACCACCGATTCCCGATCGTTCCGATCCGGGTGAAGGAGTCGCCGGCATTTGTCGTCAACCGGATCCTCCTCCCGGTCCTCAACGAAGCGTGCTTCGTGCTCGAAGAGGGCCTGGCTTCCTCCCGGGACGTCGACCTCGCGATGAAGTCCGGGGCGGGGTTTCCGATGGGACCCTTCGAGCTCGCGGACCTCATCGGGCTCGATGTCGCCTTGGAAGTGTCGGAGACGCTCCAGCGCGAATTCGGCGACCCGAAGTACCGCCCCTCCCCGACGCTGCGTCGATTGGTCGATGCCGGGCACCTAGGTCGAAAGACGGGGCGCGGCTTCTACGAGTACTCCTGAGCCGCTTAAGCGACCGGCGCGCATCGGTGGACCATGAAGTTTCCTTCTCAGCCGTGGGCCAACGCTCTTCGCGCGGTGGTGAACCGAGACACCGAGTACGCCGACGCGGCACGCGGCTGGGAGGGTGACATTCTCCTGCGGGTGACCGGTGGTGCGGTCGATGCGCCCGCGCCCGGGATCCACCTCGATCTCGCGAACGGTCAGTGCCGCGGAGCCCAGTTCGTCGCGGACTCTCGGAGCACGGAGAGCGAGTTCGTGTTCGAAGCGTCGGCGGAGAACTGGCAGCGGGTGCTCGGCCGCCAGATCGACCCGGTGCAGGCCATCATGGGAGGCACTCTCAAGGTGCGGGGGAACATGGCGAAGCTTCTGCGGTTCACCCGGGCGGCACGTCAGCTGGTCCAGGACGTGAGCTCGATCCCGGTCGAGTAGGGAAGGGTCAACTCGGCGCCGGAGGCGGCGGGGCGGTCGCGACGGGGGCGGCCGAGGTCGCCGCGGCTGCCGCGGGACGCACAGCCGGGGAGGCCGCAGCGGGCGCGGCCGGTTTGCTCGGCACCGACGGCGGCTTCGGGGGCGGAGGCAAGAGCTGCCGACGGAGGAACCCGATGATGCGGGTCCAACCCTCTTCGGCGGTCGCGACATCGTAATGGGAGGAATCCCGAGAGAGGAAGTCGTGCCGCGCGCCGGGCAGATCCACGAACTCGAAGGCGCTGCGGGTCTCCATCCGAGCGTGGTCGAGCTGGGCCCGGGCCTTCTGGGCGAGGCGATCCCGGTCCCCCGAGATGCAGAGGATCGGCACGGTGACGAGCTTGGCGAGGTCCGGAGGATTCGTGCCCACCGGATAGGCGAGCGCCACGGCGGCGAGCTTGGGATCTTGAGCGGCGAGGGCGAGCGCGAGGCTCGCTCCGTAGCTCGTCCCGAAGAGCGCCGTGCGAGCCGGGTCCACCATGTCGCGGGCTCGAAGGGTATCGAGCGCGTCGGTGTAGAGCTCGAGGACCGTCGCGACCCGCTCGGACCGGATCGCGACCCCTCCACGGAACCGTACGTCTCCGCGGAGCGCGAAGTGGAGCGACGCGCCGAACCCCGCGCTCTTCGTCAGGTCGGGCAGCAGGACCTCGAATCCTTCTCGTGCGAACCGGATCGCCGCGTCCAGGACCGTGGTCGTCAGGCCGTAGACGTCGGGAGTGATGAGGACGGCGGGGTGGCGGACCGGCTTGGTCGGAGTCAGCACGATGGCCGGTGCGCTCCCGCCCGGGACCGCCTTGCTCGGAAACCAGATCCGTTCGCTGCGGTACGGGGGGAGCGGAGCGCCGGGGGCGTTCGTGCTCTTCCGCCAGGTTTTGTTGAGAAAATCGATGACGCAGAGCTTGAAGCGCTCCTTCTGCAGGACGATCACGGCCTGGCGGGTGCCGCAGACGTCGCAGACCCCGATGACGCCGCTCCCGAACTCCGCGTCCGGAAGGTCCAACAGCTTGTCGTCGTCTCGCATCGCCCTATCCCACCCACGCGCTCCATCCCGGCGAGCGGGGTACGAGTCTTAACCGTTACCGGCGGGTCGCGATCGGCCGGCCCGGCGGACAAGCCGGTCCCGGTCCCTCGGCATGAGAACGTCGAGCCCGGCGTTCACGAGTCGATCGGACAGATCTCGATCCGAGGTCACCACGAAGGCGTGACGCTCGACGGCGAGTTCCAAGATCGCGTCGTCGCCGCTTCCGGGGGAATCGATCGAGGCAAACCGCCCGGCCAGGGCCCGGGCGAGCCCCGCCTCCGGGGTCCCTCGCTGGAGGAGGCCGTCGAGCTCGCGGAGGACGGAGGCCGGCACCGCGATCCGTGTCGGTCCCACGAGGCGCTCGATCTCGGCTTCGAGAGGGAAGGTAGCCCGGGCGCACAGCACGAGCGCGTTGGCGTCGAGGAGGACGATCGGGGGGCCCCGATCGACGCTACGGCTTGCGGAGGACGACGTCGAGGGTGTCTCGGTCGTACTCCTGACCTCCGCGCCGTCCCCGGAGGAGGTAGCGCTGGGCCTTCTGATTGGCCGTCTTGGGGATCTCGTCCAGGAACTCGATGTACTTCGGCACCATGAAGAACGGAAGGCGCTCGCTCGCGAACTCGAACAGCGCCTTGGGGTCCACCGTCGCGCCGGGCTTGAGCTGCACGAACGCCTTCACGTCGTCCTCTCCGAGCGGGGAGGGGACGGCCACCACGACGGACTCGAAGACGGCGGGGTGGTGGTTGATCGCAGTCTCCACGTCATACGGCGCGATGTTCTCCCCGCGGCGGCGGATGACATCCTTCTTACGGTCGACGAAGTAGTAGTACCCGTCCGCGTCGCGCGTCACGTAGTCCCCCGTGTGGAACCACAGGTTCCTCCAGGCGTCGACGGTCTGTTCGGATTTGTTGAGATAGCCGAGGAACATCGTGAACGGTCGTCGGGGCCGAACGATCAGCTCGCCCCGCTCTCCGTTCGGCACGGGGCGATCCTGCTCGTCCACCACCTCGGCCTCGACGAAGTCGAGGGGAGTTCCGATCGAGCCGACCCGGATCGCGTTCGGGGGATTCATGAGCGTCGTGCACCCGCACTCGGTCATCCCGTAGAGCTCGATCACGGTCAGGCCGAAGCGCTTCTCGAACTCCGGCCAGATCTGCTTCGTCGTTCCGGCGGTGAGGGCGACGCGCACGGTGTGATGGCGATCGGTCGGCTTCTCGGGCTGCTTGTACAGCACGTTGATCATCGAGATCAACAGCGAAACGTGGGTCGCTCCCATCGCGGCGGCGGTCTCCCAGTAGGTGCTCGCGTGGAACCGCTCCTCGAAGGCGGCCGTGAGATCGTTGAGCATCGCGGCGAGGGTCGTCATCTCCTGGGCGTTGCAGTGGAACAGGGGGAGCCCCGTGAACAGCACCGCGCCGTCGTGAAGGCGGCTTCTTCGCCCGATCTCGGCCGAAGTAACGAGGTAGCCCTCGTGCGGCACGAGGACTCCCTTGGGAGGCCCGGTCGTGCCACTCGTGTACATGATCGCCGCGGCCTCCCACGGCTGCGGAGGGTCCACGGGACCGAGCGGCGCGTCGCTCGGCAACGATGCAAAGTTCGCGACGTCCGGTGGGAGCGCATCGACCGAAGTCCCCGGCGTGAGGATCCATTCCCTCGGGATAGGGCTCGGACCACGGACCGCGGCGTAGGTGGGCCAGAGCCGAACGTCAACGACGATCGCCTTCGGGGCGGCATCATCGAGCTCGTAGCGGAGGATCTCTCCCTTGAGGGCCGTGTTCAGCGGAACCAGGACGGCCCCGAGGCGGGAGAGCCCGAACCAGAGCGAGAGGAACTCTGGGCCGTTGAACAGGAACGCGGCGACCCGATCTCCGTGCCCGATTCCCGCGGCCTGGAGGCCGGAGGCCACTCGCCGACTCTCGCGATCGAGATCGCGATAGGAGAGGGTCTTGTTGCCGAAGCGTACCGCGACCTTCTCCTCGTTCTTCGCGGCCTTCGCGACCACGAGCGTCGCGAGGTCGTGATATTCCTCCTCGGGGCCGAGCATCCGGCGAGGCGGAGGCGTACGGCCCCATAAGCGTTCATCGGCGGGATTCCGCTTCCGGTGGAGGGGCTAAGAGCCGAGGGTCCATCGGGGCCCCCGTGAAATCGGGAACCCTCCCCTTTCGAGCCGACGCGCCGATCGTGCCGGAACTCTCCGCGGGTGCGGTCGTGGTCCACGAACCGAGCGGTGAGTTCCTGCTGATCCACCTCGCGGACGAGGACCGTTGGTGTCTCCCGAAGGGCCACGTCGACCCGGGAGAGTCCTTAGCGCAGGCCGCGCGTCGGGAGATCGTCGAAGAGACCGGCATCGATTCGGTGGACCTCCGAGAGGAGATTGGCGAGATCGCGTACCGCTTCTATCGGCCGCGCGAGGGTTCGAACGTGCTCAAGACGGCGATCTACTTCCTCGCCTACACCCCCACGCGGTCGGTTCGGCTCGAGCCGATCTTCGACCGACACGCATGGCTCGCGCCGGAAGAGGCCGTGAGCACCGTCACCTACGAGACCGACCGAACGGTCGTTGCGCGGGCCCGCGATCGGGTGCGTTCGCCCTGATCCCGGTCCCCGGGCCGGCCTAGCGGACCCGCCCGCCCTTGACCACGACCGTTCCGTCGATCGACAGCTCCGCGCCTCGTACGGTCAGCCAGCTACTGAAACTCGACTTGCTCTTGCCCCCGTAACCGGCGTTGGCGCCGATGCCGACGGTGATCGCGCCCAGTTCGCTATCCTCGAGCTCCGGCGAGACACGGAGCGCCGGGTCGAGTCCGATCTCGAGGAATGCCGGCCGATCCTTTCCATCGCCACCCATGGCGTAGGGCCCACGGAACCGGGCCCCTCCGGATGCGTAGCGAGCGGACCGTAGGCGTCCGTCCGAGAATTTCCAGGCGCCCTTCACCACCGGGCCGGAGGGGAGGTAGTTCTCCCGATCCGAAACGATCGTTCCCTCGGCCGTTGATTCATCCACCGAGACCACCACCGCCGCGGTCGGCACGCTCGCGAGCATGCCGAACCGGCGTTTCATGGTCTCCCGGGTCACCCGCCCGAGGAAGCTCCTCGCCTCCCGGTCCGCGAGCGCGAGGGATAGGTCGGTCCCGTTGGGATGCCGGATCCGTACGATCGTTCCGTGCTCCAGGGCGCGCCGGAGTCGGGCGCTGGGCCGATCGAACTCCGCCGGATTCCGCATACTGGCCGTAACGAGCTCTCGCTCCCACCGGCCCAGATTGACCCCGTAGTATCGCGCATTGGCCTCGGTGGCGCGGGCGATTTCCATGCGAAGGCCACGCAGACCGGCCTTCGTCGCAACCTCGTACCAGCGCGCATTGAACGCCGTCAGCGCCTCCTGGGTCGCGTCCGGCAACGCGCGCATCCGGCTTCGGTCCTCCGGTCCCCAGAAGTAGATGTAGACGTCGGAGTGCTCGAGTACGGCCCACTCGTGGGCCCCGGGTCGACCGAGGCCCGGCGCCCCGCCCGAGAGCACCTCCTTCCAGTAGGACGCCTCGTCGTCGTAGAGCAGGATCGGCTTCGCGCCGATCCGACGAGCTTGCCGCACGAACGCATTGGCCCAAGGCAAGGCGGTGGGCCACGCCTCGATCGTGACCGTCTCCTTCGGGCGGAGTTGGATCCTCTGGGACAGGACTCTTCGGGCGAGCAGATCGGGTTGTGCAGAATCCGGGGACATGGCCGTTCGAAGGCGAGTGCGTACTAAAGCGCGGCGCGCGCCGCTACGGCGGCGCCGGTGGCTCGCCCGGCACCCGGAACCGGGCGGAGGCCAACAGCGCGCGCGACTCTGGATATCCCGCATCGGCGTGGCGCGCGACTCCGATCCCGGGATCGTTGTGCAACGCCCGGCGGATCCGCTCGTCGGCCTCCGCCGTTCCGTCGGCCACGATCACGAGGCCCGCGTGGATCGAGTTCCCGATCCCGACGCCTCCGCCGTGATGGACCGAGACCCAGCTCGCCCCGCTCGCGACGTTCAGGAGGGCGTTGAGGATCGGCCAGTCGGCGATCGCGTCCGAGCCGTCCCGCATCGCCTCGGTCTCTCGGAACGGGCTCGCGACGCTCCCCGTATCGTGGTGGTCGCGTCCGATGGCGATCGGCGCGACGAGGTCGTGGTCGCGCACGAGCGCGTTGACGAGATGTCCGAAGCGCTCCCGCTCCCCGTAGCCCATGTAACAGATCCGGGCGGGGAGTCCCTGGAAGCGTACCTTCTCCCCGGCAAGCCGGATCCATCGGCAGAGCGGCTCGTTCTCCCGGAACTCGTCCAAGATCATCCGGTCGATTTGGCGGATGTCCTCGGGATCGCCGCTGAGCGCGATCCAGCGGAACGGCCCGCTCCCGACGGCGAACAGCGGCCGGATGTACTTCGGTACGTATCCGGGAATCTCGAACGCATCCGGTACCCCGGACTCCTTCGCCTGGGTCCGGAAGTTATTGCCGTAGTCGAACGTCTTCGCCCCCTGCCGTTGCATCGCGAGGATGGCCCGGGCCTCCATGGCGAGCGAAGCGCGGACCCGGACGAGGTAGGCCGCAGGGTCGTCGACACGAGCGCGGGCCGCTTCCTCCACCGTCAGCCCCTGCGGGATGTAGCCCACCCGCAGATCGTGGGCCGCCGTCTGATCGCTGACCACGTGGGGCACGATCCCCTTGCGCACGATCTCCGGGTACACGTCCGCCGCGTTCGCCTGAAGACCGACGGAGAGGGGCCGACGACCCTCGACCGCGTCGTGGACGAGCGCCAGCGCTTCGTCGAGCGAGGGGGCCTGCACATCGAGGTACTTCAGCCGGAGCCGGCGATCGATCGCGCGGGGATCGACGTCCACGATGAGGGCGACGCCGCCCAGCATCGTCACGGCCAGCGGCTGGGCTCCTCCCATCTCTCCGAGGCCACTCGAGAGCATCCAGTGTCCGGTGAGGTCCGGTGCTTGGAACTCGACTCGGCTCAGCGATGCGAGCGTCTCGTACGTGCCCTGCAGGATCCCCTGCGTGCCGATGTACACCCAGCTGCCGGCCGTCATCTGGCCGTACATGGTCAGGCCCCTCGCCTCGAGGTCCCAGAAGATCTCGTCGGTCGCCCAGCGGGGCACGATCATCGCGTTCGATATCAGCACGCGCGGTGCGGCGGGGTGCGTCGGAAAGATCCCGACGGGCTTGCCCGACTGCACGAGGAGCGTCTCGTCGTTCCCGAGCGTGCGAAGCGCCGCGACGATCCGATCGTACGCCTCCCAATTCCGCGCGGCCTTGCCGCGCCCCCCGTACACGATGAGATGATCCGGATCCCGAGCGACCTCGGGATCGAGATTATTCATCAGCAGGCGCAGGGCGGCCTCCTGGCTCCAGCCCTTGCAGGAAAGGTCCGGGCCCCGTGGGGCGTGGATGTTGTGGTGCGCGGGGTCGTTCGAAGCCACACCGGCTACCACCGGAGGCGCCATAAAGCGGCGACGGGGGGGCGCGACCTGATTTAAGTCCCCGAGACAGCATCCCCAACCCGGTGCCGCCGTAGCTCAGTTGGTAGAGCGGCTGATTTGTAATCAGCAGGTCGGGAGTTCAATCCTCTCCGGCGGCTCGCGCGTGCGAGGGCGGGTCGCGCGATCGATCCCCTTCAGGCCCCGAAGCCGTGCCAGAGCACTCGACAAGGGGGCGCACGGAGATGGGGGCGAGGAGGATTCCGCTGCCGGTGCTGCTGGCGACGAAGACGCGACTCCGAACGAAGCGGCTCGTTGCGTCGACCGGCCCGTGGAGTGTCGTCCGCAGCAGGAGGAGAGCGGGAAGGGTTCCGACCTCTCCCCTCAATCCACGGACCACGGGAACGATCGGCGGGCATCCGGCCGCTCCAGCAAGATGAGCGAGTCGACCTCCATACCTCCTGGCGCGCTGGCCCCGGCCGACCCATCCACCCCGAGCGATCCGAGGTTCTCCAGATCCGACCGCCCTCAGCCCACCACCTCGCCCAGCTCATCGCGGGTTGTCGGGCAGAGAACAGGGGACGGGAAACGGGGGTGTCTGGCCCGAGCCTCACCCGAACCGTTACAACCACACGAAGCTCGGCCCGGCGATGGCGACCGACCGGATCTTCTGCCGGTTCACGCGCAGCGACGCACCGTTCAGCATCCACGAGCTCCCTTCCGAGGACATCTGCCTGTCGGCGTTCCTGATCTTCAGTCCCCCCGGGGACCCGAAGCAGGTGCTGGTGGGACAGATGAACCCCGAGGCGCCGTGGGACCACTTCGCGGGCCTCGCTCGAGAGGAGGTCGAACTCAACGAGGGTCGCTGGGTCCTGCCGGCCTCGCATCTACTCTTCGGCGAGGGTCCCAATCACGCCGCGACCCGGATCCTGCGCGAGCAGCTGGGAAACCTCTCCGCCACGTGGGATCCGCCGATCCTGGACTCCCAGTTCTACGTGCCCCGCTCCCAGCACACCAAGCACTGGGATCTCCAGTTCATCTATCGGGGCCGCCTCGCCTCCTCCCGACTCCCGTCGCTGCATCCGTGGAAGAGGCTGCGCCTGGTCGATCTTGCGAAGGCGGCACCTTCCGAGTTCGGCCGATCGCACGAGGACATCCTCACGACCCTCGGTCTTCCGGCCGACGCATCCAGCGAACTCGCAGAGCCGTAGCGCCGCTCCGCCCGTCGCGTTGGGGGCCCACCTCCGCTCCGTCTAGAACGAGTTCACCACGAATCCGAGAAGGAATCCGGCCAGGACCCCGAAGTAGACCAGGCGCTGCTTCGAGAAGTGGGCCGTGGTGGTGCCTTCCTTGCGGAACGCGACCCGGATCATCGGCAAGATGACGTAGACGAGGGCTCCGATCGCGATCGCGTCGAAGAAGACCAGGATCTGCGTGTAGTACGCTCCCGGGTTCGTGCCGAGCAGGTAGCCCACCACTCCGCCGAGGATCGTCGTGAGACCGCCGATCATGAAGTACGCCACGATCCGGCCGCGCGGGCGTTCCGTCCGTCCCATGAACGGCGCTCCGATCGGGAAGCCTTCGGTGATGTTCTGGACGAAGAATCCGACGAAGATGACCCCGAGGAGGCTGACGTTGCCCGCGACCCAGTTGAAGCCGAAGACCAGGCCCTCGGTGAGGTTCTGGAATCCCATCCCGATCGCGATGATCAGCGCCACTCGGCTCGGATTGAAGTCGCCGAGCGAGGACTCTTGACCCTCCGCCTTGGCGAGCGCGGGCGCCCGATTATCGATGAAGTAGAGGATCACGTACGCGAGAGCGACTCCGCCCACGAACAGCGCGTCCAGTGTCGGGTTCGTCAGGTACTGAGCGCTTCCAACATTGACCGAGGCGACGTCGGAGAAGATGTCGGCGATCAGGAAGATCAGGATGCCGATCGCGACCGCGCTGAACATCACGATCCAGGCGACCGGGATCCGTCGGCTCATGACGAGCGGCAACGAGATGAAAATCGAGAGTCCCATGACCGCCGTGAGGACGAAGAAGGTCAGGAAGTCGGACATGCACGCCTCGAGGCCCGTCGGGATGCGGGGCGGATAATGGTTGCCGTGACGAAGCAACTGCGCCAAATCACACTGTGACCGTTCCGGTCCGTCGGTCGAGCGCGGCCAGGACGGGTGGCCCCCTCGCGACGATTATGCGCGGGGCGTACCTTTCCCTCGGCGAGGTTCTCCCATGGTCCAGAAGATCACCGAGGTCGTCGGCACGTCGAAGGAGTCGTTTGCGAAAGCGGTCGAGAATGCGGTGGAAACCACCGCGAAGAGCGTCCGGAACCTGAAGTGGTTCCGCGCCACCGAGTTCGAGGGCCGGATCGAGGGACAGAAGGTCGCGGAGTACCACGCGACGGTGCGGATCTACTTCGACTACGAGAACGAGTAACGCGATCCGACCCCGCGTGGGATCGACCTACACCGGGGAGGTCAGGAACCGGTCGATCGCGCCGCGGACGTGGGGGCCCGGCAGGAGGCCAGAGATCACGTCGACGACAACCCCGTCCGCGCTGAGGACGAAGGTAACTCGCTTCGAGAGTCCGAGGAGCCCGAGCACTCCGTACGAACGGGCGACGGCGTGGTCGGCGTCGGAGAGGAGCGGGAAGGGGACCCGGCAATCGGCGGCAAAGCGGGCCTGCCGTTCCACCGGATCCGTGCTGATTCCCACCACCTCGACCCCCTTCGCCTGGAGCTCGCGGTACCGTTCGGCAAACCCCTCGGCCTCCCGGGTGCACCCGGGGGTCCCGGCCCTCGGAAAGAAGTACAGGATCACCGGGCGGCCACGGTACTCGGAAAGCCGGAGCAGGCTCCCGTCTTGGCGAGGCGCGGCAAACTCCGGGGCCGTCGCACCTATCGGGATCGTCGGGCTCATGGCTCACTCGAAGATCCCACGCGCTCAAGACGACCCGCTCCGGGCGCCTCCGGCCCCAACTCCATCGACCGGGAGATACGATCGCTCTCCGGTTCGGAGAGGCCGGGTGCGTTCGCGAACGCGAGGAATTCCGCGAGTCGTTCCGCCGGCGGGAGCGGGACAAGGATCGATGCGACGCCCGGTAGGCCCGCGACGTACTGAAGCGCCGCCTGCGCCAGGGTCCGGCGATGTCCATCGGTGAGGAATCCGAATTCAAGGACCGGCGCCACCTCCTCCTGCCAGCGCCTCAATGGAGCGGGCACGCTCCGGCCTCCCGTCGCACTGAGGGAGCGATCCCATCTCGTTCCATCGAGACGACCCGCGGCCATTGGGTCCCGTGCAAAGAACGAGGCGGTTCGTTCGGTCGTCCGAAGAATGCCGGCCCACGTTCGGTCCAACAGCGAGATCTCCCCGCTCAGCGCCACTCCCGCAGGAACTGCGGTCGACTCAGCCACCGCGGACCGACGCAGGCTCCACCCTGCGATCTCCCCGGCCCGTTGGAGCTCCCGGAGGCACGCGGTGGCCTCGTCCTCCCATTCCGGATGGGAGGCGCTCCCGCGCCATTGGACCCAGCGGGCCAGGTCGGGCCGGGTGGGGATCTCCGCCAAGGACCTTCGGAGGCGAGCTTCGATCCCGGCATCGCCGCGGTCGAAGCGCCGCGATGCCGGATCGACTCCAAGCGCCGAAGGAGATCGCTCAAGCATCCACAGCGTGCCCGGTTCGAATCGATCGACGCGGTCGAGCATCGCCTCCGTACGCTTCGGATGGAGCGAGTCGGCCGTGTCGAAGAGTCGAGCGCCCCCTTCCTGGGCGATGGACACGAGCCGGCGTGCCGCGGGTTCGGCGGGGTGGATGGACGTCCAGATCGAGTCGAGCGAGAGGCCGAGGATGGAGGCCTCCCGATCGCCGCCGAGAATCCGACGAAGCTCCATGCGGAAGGGCCCGGAGCTTGGAGCCCGCCCGGCCCTATTAAGCGCCGCGAGAACTACCTGCCCGATGGTCGAACCCGGCCGGTCCGCGTCCGCACGTCTGCCTCTGTCAGAGCGGATGCGACCGATCCGGCTCGACGATCTTGCAGGCAACCCCCGGGCCCGCGCCGAGCTGCGGAACTGGGCCGAGGGCTGGACCCGGCCCGGGCCGCCTCCCACGCGCCGGGCCGCCATCCTGTCCGGGCCTCCCGGAGTGGGAAAGACGTCGGCGGCGCTCGCGCTCGCCGCAGATCTACGGTGGGGCGTCGTGGAGATGAACGCCTCCGACGCCCGCAACGCCGATGCCATCCAGAAGGTCGCGGGCCGGGCCGCCGGGCTCCGCACTCTATCGGAGGGACCGTTCGACCCGGTGCACCAACGGACCTTGATCGTGCTCGACGAGGCGGATTGCCTTACTGGCCGGCTCGGCGAGCAAGCGCGCAAGGCGCCCGCTCCGATCGGCTGGCGGGAGTACCTCCGCGGGCGGTACGGGACCGTCGACGCCCTGAACGTCACGTGGGGGCTCGGAAGGGCCGGAGCCCCGCCCGCGTTCGAAGGCTGGGAAGCGGTCCCCCGCGTCCCGGGCAATCATCGCTGGACGGCGCTCGCCCCGGCCCAACGCGATCTCGCGGACTGGCGAGGAAGCTCCCGCAAGATCGATCTTTCCGATCGAGGCGGAATCGGTGCGATCGCCGAGCTCGTGCGAACGACCCGACAGCCCCTCCTGCTGATCGTCAATGACGAACGGGAATTGACGCGGCACTCCGCGGCCCTGCGAACGGGGGTCGCGCGCATCCGCTTCTACCCGATCTCGGATGTCGACGTGCGTACCTGCATCACCCGCATCGCCCGCCGGGAAGGACTCGCGATCGAAGGCCGGGCCATCGAAAGCATCGTCCACCGAGCGCACGGCGATCTGCGCGCAGCGCTCAACGACGTCGATGCGATCTCGCCCCTACCTCCCGGGCCCGCGCAGATGAGCGCGCTCGGAAACCGAGATCTTGGCTCCGATCTCGCCTTCGTAACCGAGGAGGCCCTGACCCAAGCGCGATTCTACCGAAGCACCGAGGTACGGGACCGGGTGGATGCCACGCCGGAAGATCTCTTTCCATGGATCGAGGAGAATCTACCACGGTTCTCGGTCGACGCGGCCCACCGCGCCGCGGCCTACGTCCCTCTCGCCCACGCCGATCTGTATCTGAACCGCGCGCGTCGCTGGAGGAACTACGGACTGTGGAGCTACGCCTCCGAGCTGATGACCGGCGGAGTTGGCATCCGCGTCCGCGATCGCCCCGGCACCTCGACCGGACCGGCTCACTTTCCCGAGTTCCTCGGGGAGATGGGCCGCTCGAGGGGCGCGCGGGCCTTGCGGGAATCGATCGCGGGCAAGTACGGTGGAGCGTTCCATCTTTCGCGGGAGAAGGTGCGTGAGGTCGGTCTTCCGTTCTTGGAGGATTTCTTGCGGCCGGCGTCGAGCGGACCCACCGGCAGCCCTCTCCGCAACACCCAACGCTCTCTGGTCCGGGACCTCGAGCTGACCCCAGAGGAGATCGCCTACCTGCGGCACGTGGAGCCCGAGAGCCGCGCCGTCGAGGAGCTCCTGGCGCCGGACGAGGAAGTGCCGCGAGCGGCGGCCGCGCCGGCCCGACCCACCACCGCGAGCGCCGCCTCGGCGGCCCGCCGGGACGCCCAGCGCAGTCTCGGGGACTTCTGAGGGGAGGAGGCACGACGACGCGTGCGACGGACCCGACCGGCGTCGAGCGACGATCGGAGGATCGCCCGCGGGCCGTGGTCTCCTGGAGCAGCGGAAAGGACTCCGCGTACTCGCTCCATCTGGCCCGTCGTGCGGGCGAACTCGAGATCGTCGGCTTGCTCACGACGATCACGGAGACGTTCGCGCGGGTATCGATGCACGGGGTGCGGGAGGAACTGCTCGAACGCCAAGCGGATGCGGCCGGGCTTCCGCTCTATCCGGTATCGATCCCGTTCCCGTGCCCCAACGCGATCTACGAGGAACGGATGGGAGCGATGATCGCGCGACTGAGGGGGGAAGGGGTGAGCCGGATCGTCTTCGGGGATCTCTACCTCGAGGATATCCGCAGCTATCGAGAGGACAAGCTCCGCGGGACCGGGATCCGACCGGTCTTCCCCCTATGGGGACGCGCCACCCGCGACCTCGCCCACGAGATGATCGCGAGTGGGATGCGCGCCACGATCGTCGCCGTCGATTCCCGGAAGCTTCCCGGGACGTTCGCGGGGCGGTCGTTCGACGAGACCCTCCTGTGCGAACTGCCGGCCGGGGTCGATCCCTGCGGAGAGAACGGAGAGTTCCACACGTTCGTCTCCGACGGCCCGATGTTCCGGGCCCCCGTCGCCGTGCGACCGGGAGCGGTCGTGGAGCGCGACGGGTTCGTCTTCGCCGACCTCGAGCCGGCGTGATTGCAGTCTAGGCGAGCTTCGCGTGGACCGTGACGGCCACGTTGCCCTTCAGCGCTCCGGAGATCGGGCAGTTCTGTCCGGCACCTTGAGCGGCCTTCTCGAACTCCTCGGCGGAAATGCCGGGAACCGTGCCGACGACCGTGACCTCGCTCGTCGTCACTTTCCACGCTTCCCCGACCTTGTCGAACGTGACGGTGACGCTTACCTCGAGCCGCTGGGGAGGCTTCTGCATCCGCCCCAGACCCGCGGAGAGCGCCATCGAAAAGCAGGCCGCATGCGCCGCCGCGAGGAGCTCTTCGGGGCTCGTCTTTCCCCCGGAGGCTTCGGTACGCGAGGCCCAGCTCACCGCGACATCGGGAAGTCCCCCGCTCGTCCCGGTGACGTGACCGTGTCCCTTCGCCAGATCCCCTTCCCAAACCGCCTGGGCCGTGCGCTTTGCTACCATTCCCAGGCGGAGCCCGGCGGGCGATTTAATGGCTCTGCCGGAGGACTTCAGCACGCCGGCGCGCGTGCCATGGGCCATGCGGTTGAAGTACCGGCAGACGCTCCCGGAATTTCGTGGGGCGGGAGAAGGACGAGCTCGTACCGGACTTTATCCGCACCGCCGACTCGGTCGCGATCACCGAGGACACCGGCCGCCTCCTCGCCTTGAGCGACGGCGTATTCGCGTTCGCGATGACCCTGCTCGTCATCAACCTGTCGATTCCCTCGGCGGTGGCCCTGAACTCCCCACCCTACGCCGGCCTGCCCACCGGCGTGGCCATCTCCAGATTCCTTGGTTCGGAGACGAGCCTGTTCATCAGCTACGTCGTCGCATTCCTCGTCATCGCCGTGTGGTGGACGCTCCACCGCCGGATCTTCCGGCACATTCGCGGCGTCGACGCCATTCTCAACTGGACGAACATCGCGTTCCTCATGTTCATCGCGGTGACGCCGTTCGTGACCGGCCTCAACGGCCTCTACGGGTCCACGGGGGTCACGGTCGCGCTGTATTCCGCGGTCCAGTGCGCGGCGGGAATGACGATGGGCCTGATCGCGCTGCACGTCAGCGGCAAGCCCGAGCTCGCCCACCCGACGGCCGATCGGCTCTCCCTCGAGAGGACCGCCCAGACCTCCTTCCTGATTGCCGGCATCTTCTCGGTGGCCGCGAGCATCGCCCAGTACAATCCGACGTACGCCGGGTACGCATTCTACACGATCATCATCGTGACCTGGCACAGCGGCGGGCTCACCCACCGGGAGCGCCCAGTCCGCCCACGACGAACCCCTGCCCCTGCGACGGCTTCCTCGCCGGGAAGCTTATGATGGTGGTCGGCTCGGAACGCCTCGGATCATGAGCACGAGCCGCCTCGACCAGGGCCAGCGCACGGGGGCGATCGCGATGATTGTCGGCCCCATCCAGTTCGCCGTCGTGACGACCGCGGAGGCGCTCATCCTGATCGCGCAGGGCCAGAACTACAGCTTCCAGAACAATACGATCAGCAATCTCGGCGACCCGTCGCTCGTGGCGTTCCCGTACTATTGGATGCTCAACCTCTCGGCGATCGCGCTCGGCGCGCTCGTCCTGATTGGCCTGATGGCGATGCGCCGGGGAGTGCCGCCCGGAGCGTTCGGACGCCTCGGGGTCATCACCTACGCGCTCGTCGGCATTGGAGCGATCGGCGTCGGGATCTTCAACGAGCACCTCAACTATCCGATTCACATATCCGCCGCCTCGCTCGCGTTCATCGCGGCCGGGTTCACCCTACTCTTCGTGGGCCTCGCCGGCTGGGATGATTCCCACTGGCACGCGTGGACGATCCCGTCGATCGTGGGATTCTTCGTGACCGCGATCGCGCTCGTCATGTTCGGCCTCAACCTCTCCTGGCTCCTCGGTCACGGCGGGTGGGAGCGGCTGGTCGTCGCGCCGGCGCTCCTCTGGGTGATCGTGGTGGGGATCAAGTTCCTGCGCGAGGGCTCGTCCGGAGCCGCGCCCGTCCGCGCCGCCTGAGGAGGTCGACGTGCCCAAGCCCCCTTCGAAGGCGACGACTTCCCACGGCCCATCGGTACCGGAAGGAGCCGGAGCTTGGATCGAAGCGGATCGTGCGATCCGCTCGCTCGAGGTCGGCCCCGGACTGATCCGTTGGCTCGCGCATCTCTCTGGGGAGGGAGGCGAATCCGCCTGGACGAAGCCGGCGCTGATCAGCTTCTATGAAGAGAAAGCCGGCGAGACCGACACCGCAGAGCGGTTCTTCGCGGAGCTTCGAGAATTGGTCCTCGCAGTACAGGCGATCGAGGTCGGCCGACGCTATGCACCGTGGGCCTCGGTCACCGCCATCGCCGATGTCCCCACCTCCACGCTCGATCCAGCCGCGACTGCCGCCTCCCCCTCGGCCTGGCTCGCCCGGTGGGTCGGCTGCTGCCAACGAATCGCCGGGCGCTTCGAGGAGCTCAAGCCCTTCCTCGCGGATCTCGCCGAGGAGTCTCCCATCGTGCCCGACGAGGAGTCCGTTGGGATCAGCCAAGGGGAGGCTGGGGTGGCGGGGTTCGCCAAGATGCTCGATGCCCTCATCGAACCCATTCCTCCGCACATCGACATTCCCGGAGGGTCTGCGAAGGTCCCGAGCGGGGAAGATGCCCGCCTCTTCCGGGCCCTTGTGCACGATCTCCCGAGGGGACCGATCGAATCGGCCCTGCGCGGGCGAACGATCCGATACGAGGACGGCGTCGAACTGCGATTCCTGCGTTTCCCTCGCCTCGGGGATATGTCGTGGGATGGGTCTCCGAGCCGTCTGTACTTCCAGCTCGACGCGGATGACGCGCACCTCCCGACCGGCCTCGCGGCCACGCTCGGCACCTACGTCGGCCACGCGATGCCCGCGCTCGCCGCGGAGGGGAGCGCGTTCGCGGCCCGCTGCGCCCGCGCACGCGATCGCCTGCGAAGCGCTTTCTCTACGGAGCTCGTGACGATGGCGTTGACCGAAGAGCTCCCCAACGTGCGCGCCGGCGACACCGAGGATCCGTGAGCGACCCGGGTTCGCTCGCCACCGCACTCGACGAGGCCGGGCTCTCCGCGGGAGAGTACGGGGGTCGAGTCACGGCTCCGGAGCTGCGTCGCGTGCTCGAAGCGCATCTGGAGGCGAAGTGGCCGCCGATCTTCATCTGGGGGCCCCCCGGCGTCGGCAAGAGTTCGATCGTCCGCCAGATCGCGGAGGCCGGGAACCTACGGGTCATCGATCTGAGGATGCTCCTGATGGATCCGGTCGATCTTCGCGGGCTCCCGGTGCCGTATCGGGGGAAGGTCCGCTGGGCGCCCCCGGAGTTCCTGCCGTCGGGCGGCAAGGGGATCCTGTTCCTGGACGAGCTCAATGCGGCTCCTCCGCTCGTACAAGCATCCGTCTACCAGCTCGTTCTCGACCGCAAGGTGGGGGAGTACTCCCTTCCTCCGGGTTGGTACGTGGTCGCGGCCGGGAACCGGGAGAGCGACCAGTCGATCGCTCACGCGATGCCCTCCGCGCTGCTCTCCCGGTTCGAACACCTCGAACTCGTCCCCGACCTCGAGAGCTGGAAGAGCTGGGCGTTCGGCGCCGGGATCGATCCGTCCGTCATCGCATTCCTGGAGTTCCGGCCCACGCTTCTCTCCCAGTCACCGGGGAGCTCGAAGGCGTACCCCTGCCCACGCACCTGGGAGATGGTCAGCCGGGTCCTCGCGCTCGATCTCGGAGACCGGGAGATGCGAGCGGCGATCGAGGGATGCGTCGGAGCGGGCCCCGCGACCGAGTTCGATCTCTTCCGCAAGTCGCTCAACGCGCGGCCGAGTCTCGAGAAGATCATCGCCGGGGCCGACCTGATCCCGCCGGACCCTGCGACGGGCTACGCGGTCGTCACCGGGCTCGTGGCTCGCTACGCGCGCGAGAAGGGCCGGGTGCCGCGCATGATTGAATACGCGCAAGCGCTCGGCAAGAACGGTCTCCGCGAGCTCGAGGTACTGCTCATACGGGACCTGGTGCGCGCGAACCCCTCCGCCGCCCAGCTGCCGGCGTTCCGCGCGTGGGCGGCGCAGAACGTCGAGGCGCTGGGCTGATGGCCCGAGCGCGACGGCGGTCCGGCCCTCGCGCGGCGCGCCCATCTCGTGGGCCGGAGTCGCCGGTCGTCGCACCCCTCGAGTCGACTCTCGATCTCGAAGCCGCGCGGATCCTGGAGGGCGCGCGCTTCCACTTCCTCATGCGCAACCCGTTCCTCGGCGTACTCGCACTCGGAATGCCCTGGAAGGAGTCGACGACGGTGCGCAGCATCGCGTGCGACGGTCGGGTCCTGTACTACCGCCCCGATTTCGTTCGAACGGCGCCCCCGATGCGGCTCGAGGGCCACTTCCTCCACGTGCTGCTGCATTGGGCTCTCGGGCACCCGTGGCGGGGCGAAGGGCGCGACGCGCGCAAGTGGCAGAGCGCGAGCGATCTCTCCCTCGTCCCGCTGTTCCTTCGGAGCGCCTACGACTATCGCGAGGTCCTGCCGCTCAAGGCACCGGTCGATCTCGCACGGGATCGCTCGACCGAAGAGATCTACGCCCTCCTGCCGCCGCCCGAGGAGAACCCGCCGGAGGATGCGATCGTAGCGGACATCGCCGAGTGCTGGCAGGAACCGTCCGGGGAAGCGAGCTCGGGCCGCGATCTCCAGGAGCGCTGGCGCGACCGGATCGTCCAGGCGGCGCAGTCGATGGCCTACACGGGGGAGGGCCGAGAGGCGGCCGAAGAGATCCTCGCATCGATCGGCCGCCCGCAGCTCTACTGGCGATCGGAGCTGGTCCGCTTCCTGCAGCGTGCGTACGCACAAGACTACTCGTGGATCCCGCCGAACCGACGCTATCTTTCGGTCGGGCTCATCCTCCCCGGCACTCGGACCCGGTCCGTGGGCACCCTCGCGATCGCGATCGACACCTCCGGTTCCATCGATCCGGCGAGCGCGCGCGCATTCCTCTCCGAGGTCCAAGGCATCGCGGATCTCGTGGGTGGATCCGGCCGCTTGGTGGTCCTCGAGGCGGACGACGCAGTCCGATCCGTGCGAGAGATCCGACCCGGGGTTCCCGTCCCTCTCGAGTTCCACGGGCGCGGAGGTACGGATTTCCGCCCCGCGTTCGAGTGGGCCTCGCGCTCCGGCGCGATCCGTCCGACCGGGTTGGTGTACCTCACGGATGGGCAGGGCACGTTCCCGGAGCGAGCTCCTCCGTTCCCCGTGCTCTGGGTCATGCCACAACCCGTGCGGGTCCCCTTCGGCGCCGTCGTGGCGCTTCCCGGGCTGTAGACCTCGAGCCCGGCCTCCCACCTGCGGAAGCCGCACCGAGTCAAGGGTATCTCCTCGCCGGTCCATCCGACACCATGGAACGAACGCGAACTCGGACCCGATCGCCGAACTGGAAGGCCCTGCGGCAGAGCTGGGACGAGATGCAGGCGCTGCACATCCCCGAGCGCGAGGCGCGGTTCGAGGCGATGACCGAGATCCTGTCGGTCGCGTTCCCGTCCCGATTCCGCGCGCTGGACATCGGCTGCGGCACCGGCTCTCTCTCGGAACGGGTCCTCCGACGCTGCCCCGGCGCCCGGGTCGTCGCGATCGACCACGATCCCGTCCTGCTCGCGATCGGTCGGAACGGGCTCGGAACCGTCCACGATCGGTTGACGTGGGTCGATGCGGACCTGCGGGCTCCGGATTGGGACCGATCGGTGCCCCGCGGGCGCTTCGACGCGGCCGTCTCGACGACCGCGCTGCATTGGCTGAAGCCTCCCGAGCTTCGCCGGTTCTACAAGGGACTTGCGCGACGACTTCGACCGGGGGCGATCTTCCTCAACGGGGATAGTCTGCCTGCGGACCCGGGGAGCAAGAGCCGGATCGTTCGCCTCGCCGGGGAGATCCGTCATCACCGGGCTCGCGACCGTGCCCTGGCCGATGCTCGGCCGTGGTCAGAGTGGTGGCGGGAGGTCTCGAAGGAGCCCGGCCTCGGGGAAGAGTGGGCCGAGCACGAGCGTCGATACCCGCACGCGCACGGCAACGACCCCGCCTCGGGATTGAATCTGCACTGGCGCGCGCTGGTCACGGCGGGCTTCCGCGAGGTCGGCGTTCTCTGGCAGGATCTCGATAACCGGGTCCTGGTGGGTGTCCGCTAGCCCCATGCCCTGCCGCCGCACGGCCGGCAGAGTAACGCTTAAAGAAGGGCTACCGACCCTCTGAACGAGGGAGGCGTCCACGATGAACGATCTCGGCTTCCTCCTGGCGGTCGTCGCCAGTACGTTCGTCGTCGTGGACCCGGTCGGAACGCTCCCGTTCTTCGTCGGTCTGACGAGCGAGTTCTCCCCGGAGGACCGAGAGCGGATCCTGCGCCGAGCCGTCCTGATCATGACGGGGATCTTGGTCGCCTTCACCCTGGTCGGTCGGTTCCTGTTCACGGCCTACGGGTTCGGGTTCCCAGCGTTCGAGATCGCCGGCGGGATCCTGTTGTTCATCATCGCCTACGACATGCTGCGGGGGGAGATTGGACCGACCAAGCTCACGCACGCCGATCGGGAGGACGCGGCCCAGGCACGGGACGAGGTCGCGGTCTTCCCCATCGCGATCCCGCTCCTCGCCGGCCCCGGCGCGATCTCGACCGTGATGATCTATGAGTCGAGCGCGTCGAGCGACGCTCTGGGCATCTCGGCGACCTTCATCGCGATCGTGATCGTGGGGATCGCGACGTACGTAATCTTCCGGTACGGCCAGATCATCCTGCGCGGCCTCGGCCGGGTGGGCGTCATGGCGATGACCCGGATCTTCGGCCTGTTGCTCGCGGCGGTCGCGATTCAGTTTGTGCTCAACGGAGCCATCGCCATCATCCCGCAGCTATAGGCGCCGACGGAGGTCTACGGTTCGGATTCGTTCCCGCGAGGCAGGTACCGGGCAGCGGCGCGGCTTCCGAGGGCATCTTCGGTGGGCTCCGGGCTCGCGAATCCCCGCTGTTTCGCTGCCCTCAGGATCGCCTCCAAGGCCTTGACCCGTCGTGCAAGCATCTGGTTGTCGCGGAAATATTCGGCCGCTTGAAAGTGGCTCACCGCGCGCTCCTGCGCCGCGTGGACGAGCGCGAGAGAGAGAGCCCGGACCCGATCCCCGTCCTTCACGGCCGCGGGTGAGTCGGGGCGAGGAAGGATCGCGAGCACCGTGAAGAGCCACGCCTCGAACGCCTCCCCATCCACTGCGTCCACGTCGATCCAAGGCGCAAGCGCCCTGCGTAGTTCCGCCGAAAGGGCGATCTTCTCAGAGGACACGCTCTGCTCGGCACGTGTCACGTTCCGCCTTGCTCCACCCATTTCCTCCTCCCAGGAGTCATTGGCGTCGAGGGCGGTTCCCGCGCGTGAGCGCGGCGGCTGACTCCACAGCCGTCGGCGATTGCAATACGATGGCGTGGCTTGAGTCTTTCCCGCTCAGGAGCGAGTACGGCGCCGGCCCGCCGTCGTTGCGCGGCGCGGTCGGGCCTTGGCCGGCGTCTTCGGCGCCGGCTTGCGCGCCCGGGCGGCTAGCTGCCTGCGAGTCATCTCGAGGATCGCGCCGGAGGGCGAGCTCGGGTTCGCGTCTTTCAACCAGGCCTTCTCCCCGGCCCGGATGGCGATCGGCAGATCGTTCTCGGCGGGCGGGAAGCCACATTCGTAGGCGTCCGTGTACGCACAGTACGGATTGAACGCGGCGTTGAAATCGAGATCGTAGCGGTCGTCTTCTGTCAAGGTGAAGACGAGGTAGCGTCCCGGTCCGTAGGACTCCTTTCCGCTCGTGCGGTCGCGGAACGGTACGAAGACGCTCGTCCCTACTCCCTCCCCCGCGTGGTAGACCCGAAGACGATGGCGGTGTCCTTCCAGGGAGAAGACCAGGTCCCCCAGGTACCGCATGACGGCGGAACCGTCGCGGTTGGTGCGCAGGAACGCCTCCTCGGGGGTCGCTCGGCGCTCGAGCCGCGCCGGCAGGCGGTACTTGGCGTCGACCGGAAAGTAGTTCAGAGGGTTGAAGGGAACCCGTTCGGCCACGAACGGTGACTCCGTATGACGGGCCATGAACTCGTCCTTGAGCGCGCGCTCCTCCTCGATAGCCTTGCGCCACTCGCTCTCGATTCCGGGCATGCGAGCCTGTCCGACCGGTCGGCTGCCTTAACGGTTCGCCGGGGGGATCACGCGTATCCGAACTGGCGTTTCGCGAAGTCGCTCATCCGGTCCGGCGTCCAGGGGGGATCCCAGATCATATCGACCTTGGCGGAGTGCACGTCGGGCACTTTCTCCATCGCGGCCTTGATCTCGTCGGCGAGGATCCCGGCGACCGGGCAGCCGGGCGCGGTCAGGGTCATTCGGAGGACGACATCATCGCCCGTCCAATCGAACCCGTAGATGAGGCCGAGATCGACGATGTTCATCGGGATCTCCGGGTCGTAGATCTTCTTGAGTTCGGCGACGAGTTTCGCTTCCCGTTCCGCGTAGAGCCCGCCCTGCCCCGTGACCACGGGGGAAGCCCCGGGCGCGGAAGCGGGTGTACTGGCGGGAGCGACGGGAGGGGACGGCACGTCTTCGGACATACGAAGGTGTACACCGGCACGCTTCGTATAAGGCGTACTCCCGCCGGGTGTCCGTGCTAGAGCGCCGGGGGAACGAGTTAAAGACCCTCTTCTCGTGGAGCGACCGATGAAGGACGTCCACGCGATGGCGCCGACGCGCGGGCGGTACGAGCTCCGCCAGGTCGGGATCACCGGGATCCGCAAACCGATCCACGTCATCCGCGACGGGATCGACCACGTCCTCAGCGCGAGCTTCAGCGTCGCGGTCGACCTTCCGGCCCACCGCAAGGGATCCGATCTCTCTCGGAACGCGGAGCTCCTGGCGGAGATCGTCGACTGGACCGCGCAGAAGCCCGTGGAGAGCTTCGAGGCCGCGTGCGCCAAGATCGCCGAGGAGCTCCTCGTACGGCACCAATACGCGAACGACGCGACCGTCAGTGCGGAGGCGGAGTTCTTCCTCAGGAAGGGGATCGCTCCGGGGCGAGAGAGCTTCGAGGATTTCACCATCCTCGCCGAGACCCGCGCCCACCGGGGGGCCGACGGCCAGGTGACCCTGACCCGGGGCATCGGCGCCGAGGCCGTCGGGATGACGGCGTGTCCCTGCGCGATGGAGACGTGCCGCGAGCGCCTGACGGCCGAGTACCCGCTGCTGGCGGATCCTTCGCTGAAGGGTCTGCCGATGATCACCCACAACCAGCGCAACCGCACGCGTCTATTGTTCGAGCTCCCACCGGGGATCGAGGTCGATGCCACGCATCTGTTGGAGGCAATCGAGCACGCCCAGTCCTCGCCGACCTACGCGATCCTCAAGCGCGGAGACGAGGCCCAGCTCGTCCTGAACGCCCACCGCAATCCGAAGTTCGTCGAGGACGTGATGCGCGATCTGCTCGCCGATCTCCCCGCCCGGTTTCCCAAGATACCGGACCACGTCGTCGTGCGCGTAGGAACCGTCAGCGAAGAGTCGATCCACAAGTACAACGTCGAATCCTCGCACGAGACGACGTTCGGCGAGCTCCGTCGACCATCGGAGTCGTAGGTCGGGCGAGGTAGCCGTGCACCCGGCCTTCGATGCGATCCGGCGAAGACCCGGTCGCTCGAGCCTGGCGTCGCTCGGCATCGGTCTTGCGGCCGCACTGGTCGTCCTCCTCCTCGCCCTTTCCTCGGGCATCCAGACGAACTCGACCCAGCTGGCCACATCGAGCGGCATCGATCTGCTCTCGACGAGCGCGAACACGAGCCTCTCCTCGTCGACCTTCCCCCCCATCCTGCAGGCGCACCCCCTCTCGAAGCAGATCCCGGCGACCGACTCCAACGTCGAGGTCGCGAGCCCGTGGCTCCTCAGCGATCTCGTGTTCGGGAATGCGTCATTATGGGCCGCCGCGAACAGCTCTCAAAACGGCAGCGCGATCCCGAGCGCGTGGGCCCTGACCGGATCGGGATCCGTGGGCTGGATTCCCTCCGACAACACCGGGATCGAGGTCCCGACGCTCTACTCCGGACCCGGGTTCACCTACCCCGGAGATCCCCACTACGCGAACGGGACGTACAACGGCCCCGCGACCGGCGAGGTCGTGCTCGATCAGGGCCTCGCGTCGGTGATGCATGTGGACGTGGGCGACCTCGTGTGGGCGAGCCCATCGTCTGCCTCGGGTCCCACGCAGGTGCAAGGATGGTATGCTCAGGCGACGGGGTTCCGGGTCGTCGGCATCTCGGGGCCCTTCTGGCTTCTGCCATCGGCGTTCCTCGGGTTCTTCTACCTCTCCGAGCTCCAGACGATGCTCGGAAGCGCGCACGCGTCGACGGACTACGCCTCGCTGATCCTCATCCACCTATACAACGCATCCAATCCATCCGCGGACGCGACCCGGATCGCAGGAGCGTTCCCCCAACTGAGCGTCTTCACGCTCCAGAGCATCCTGGGGGCCATCCAGGACGCGGTCTCGCTCTACCGCACGTTCGGGGAGATCGTCGGCGCGATCGGTCTCGTGGTGGCGGCGCTGTTCACGACCACCGTCGTCCTGATGAGCGTTGACGATCGCTCCCGGGAGATCGCGCTGCGTCGCGCGATCGGCCACACGCGAGCCTCCGTCGGGCGGATGGTCGTGGAGGAATCGGTCCTCCTCTCCCTCATCGGTCTCGCGATCGGATTGCCGCTCGCCTTCCTCGCCACCAACGCGCTCAACATCATCCTGCTCCAGCGAGTCAGCGGGCTCCCGGCCGGGTTCTCCTTCGTCTCCTTCGATTTCGGGGTGATCGGGACAGGCGTCGCGATCGTCGTCGCGATAGGCCTCGTCGCCGGCATCGCGCCGGCCGCCCGGGCAATGCAGCTGCCGATCGCCGAGGAGCTGCGCGCGCCATGAGATCGATCTCCTGGCGGAGCCCGACCCGCCACTCCCGCCTACAGATCGTGCTCGCCGCGATCGCGATCGCGGTCGCGGTAGCCCTCCCCGTGATCCTCGTATCGGTGGGCGGAGGAGTGTCGGCGCACGAGATTGCCCAGTTGCAGCAAACCGGGTACGTGATCTCGGTGTCGTCGGCCGGGATGCACGGGGTCTCGTTGTCCCATGGGCTCGTTTCGGAGTTCAATGCGATCCCGCGCGTCGCGGCCTCCTCCCCGGTGCTCAGCGTTCCGATCGACATCTACGCCGGAGGCATCACCCCGACCGCGGTGCTGGCGGAGGGGGTCATCCCCGATCAGTTCACTCCGACCCTCGGCCCATCCGAGGCCGGCCTGTTTCCGTCTCCGCTGCCGCTCGGCGATCCGACCGACCTGATCCACTACGCCAACGGGACGTACGCGGGGCCGACGACCCTCGATGTCCTCATCTCCACCCCGTTCGAGGCCGCGTCGGGCATCCGGGTCGGCCAGTCGATCGTGCTGTCGCCCTCCGCGAATCAGAGCCTCGGTACCGCCTACCGCGTCACCGGGGTGTTCGGAGTCCCGCCATCCCTTCTGGGCCCGACCGGGGCGTTCGCCGTGATCGTTCCCCTGTCCGATCTCCAAGTGCTGACGGGCTGGGCGCGGACGAGCGCGACTCCCTCCTCCCTCCTCGACGCCTCGGACACGGTCCAGGTCGCTCTGAGCGGGACCGCCGAGAACGATCCGTCCCAGATCAATGCGGTCGCCGCTCAGATCCAGTCGCTCGTCCCGTACTACGGCGTCACCACCCAGCTGCAGCAGGCGCAGCAACTCGAGAACGCCAACGCGATCCTGACCGGGTTCTATCTGGCCCTGTCCTCCGTGGGTCTTGCGGTCGGGCTCATCTTTCTCGCCATCGTCCTCATCCGGCGCGTGGAGTCGGAGCGTCGTTCGATCGGGATCCGCCGGGCCCTCGGTCTGCCGCCCCGCTGGATAGCGGTCGGCATTCTCGCCCGCGGAGAGGCTCTCGCGGCGGCCGGGATCGTCGGCGGTACGGCGCTCGGGGTGATCGTGATCTCGATCCTCGCGGCGTACGGGACGGGCGCCGTGAAGCAGGCCGCGTCGCTCGCGACGTACGACCCGATCCTGCTCGGCTTGATCGCGGCCGGCGTGCTGGCGCTCGCCTGCCTCGCGAGCGGCCTCGCCGCGCGCTCGGCGATGCGCCTGGACATCGTGGAGGCGCTGCGATGAACCCGCTGAGCCCGGCTCCGACCATCGAGATCGTCCGGGTGTGGAAGCGTTACCTTCCTTCGACGACCCCTGTCGATGCCCTCCGAGACATCTCCTTGACCCTCGAACCCGGGGAGCGGGTCAGCGTCGCGGGCCCGAGCGGATGCGGAAAGACGACGCTGATGAACATGCTCGGGCTGCTTGACACCCCGACCGCCGGAGAGGTCCGGTGGAACGGACGGCCCGTCGGAGGGCGCTCCGAGCGAGAGCGGGCCCACCTGCGCCTGACGGGGATTGGATTCATCTTTCAGCGCTTCTACCTACTCCCCACGATGACCGCCCGCGAGAACATCGAACTGCCCATGCGCGCCGCCGGTGTGGACCGGGCCGAGCGTGCCCACCGGGCGGACGAGCTCCTCGAGGAGGTAGGTCTCGCTCCCCGCGCGGGCTCGTTCCCGCATCAGCTCTCCGGCGGAGAGGAACAGCGCGTCGCGATCGCGAGGGCGCTCGCGAACCGTCCGGGCCTCTTGCTCGCGGATGAGCCGACCGGGGAGCTCGACAGCGCAGCGACGGAGACCGTCCTCGCCCTGATCGACTCGGTCGGATCCGCTTCCGGCGCGACCGTCGTGACCGTCACCCACAATCCGGAGGTGGCGGCCCGCTCCCACCGGCACATCACGATGCGGGACGGCCGGGTCGTCGACGATCGTCGGGAGGAGTGAGCGATGAGCCGGATCGCCATCCTGCTGAACGACCGCTGTCACCCCAAGGAGTGCCAGTGGGAGTGCGCGGAGTACTGCCCGGTGAACCGAATGGGGCAGGCCTGCATCGTCGAGGGGCCCACCGGCAAGCCGATCATCTCCGAGACCCTGTGCATCGGTTGCGGGATCTGCATCCACAAGTGCCCGTTCGACGCGATCAAGATCCTCAACACCCCCGAGGCGGACGAATCGGAGATCGTGCACCGGTACGGCTACAACGGGTTCCGCCTCTACCGGCTCCCCGCGCCTCCCAGCAAGGGGATCACGGGACTCCTGGGTCCGAACGGAACCGGGAAGTCCACGGCGCTCCGGATTCTCGCCGGTGTCGAGATCCCCAATCTCGGAGACTACACGAAGCGTCCGGAGTGGGAGGCCGTCGTCGAGCATTACCGCGGGACAACCCTGCACGCCCACTTCCAGAAGATCGCTCGGGGCGAGTTGCGCACGGTGGTGAAGCCGCAGTACGTGGATCGGATCGCGGATGAGCCGATGACCGCGGAAGCGTATGTGGCGGCCGGCGGAGGCGAGGCCGCCCCGGCCCTCGACTCGGTCGGGCTGAGCGCGAGGGCCGAACGACCTCTTTCCGAGCTCTCGGGCGGAGAGCTCCAGCTCGCCGCGATCGCGCGGACGCTCGCCACCGAGGCCGATCTCTACCTCTTTGACGAGCCCTCGGGGTACCTCGACATCGTCCATCGCCTCCAGATCGCGCGGACGTTGCGCCGCCTCGGCGAGCGCAAGAGCGTTCTCGTGATCGAACACGACCTCGCGCTGCTCGACTACCTCGCCGACCAGGCGCATCTGCTGTACGGGGAGTCCTCGGCCTTCGGGGTCATCACGCGCGCGATGCCCATGCGCACCGCGATCAACACCTACCTTCAGGGCTACCTGCGGGAGGAGAACGTCCGCTTCCGCACGGACCCGATCCGCTTCGTCGCGCATCCGCCCAAGCCCACGACCCGCCTCGATGCGATCGTGTCGTTTCCCCCACTCGAGAAAGAGTTCCCGAAGTTCCATCTCTCCGTCGGCGCCGGGAGCCTCGCGAAGGGGGAGACCGTGGGAATCGTCGGGCCGAACGCCACCGGCAAGACCACCTTCGTCCGCATGCTCGCCGGGGTCGAATCCCCCACCCGGGGCGCACCTCCGGCCTCGGTGACCGTCAGTTACAAGCCGCAGTACCTCCGCGCGACCCACAAGGCGAGCCTACGCGAGCGGATGGTGGCCCTCGCGGCCGATCCGACGTTCGACGCGGCGCTCTTCGAGCGCGACTTGGTTCCCGGCCTTCACCTGGACGAGGTGCTCGACGTCGCGCTCCCCGATCTCTCGGGCGGAGAGCTCCAACGGGCGGCCGTGGCGCTCGCCCTCGCGCGCCCCGCGCAACTCTATCTTCTGGACGAGCCCTCCGCTTATCTGGACGCCGACGAGCGCATGTCCATGGCGCGCCTGATCCGACGCCAGGTGGAACGCCAAGCGATGTCGGCCCTCGTCGTGGACCACGACGTGTACTTCCTCGACATCGCGTGCGACGCGTTGATGGTCTTCTCCTCCCGCGATGCGGGCGCCGCCGGTCTGGGCGAGGGCCCCTTTCCGATGCGGGAGGGGATGAACCGCCTCCTGCGGAACATCGACATCACCTTCCGCCGCGACGCGGAAACCCTACGCCCGCGGATCAACCAGGAAGGCTCGGCCCTCGATCGAGAGCAGCGGTCGGCGGGCGAGTACTACTACGAACCACTTTCCTGATGACGGACGCGAATGGCCAGCGATCCGTGTGGTGGTCCGTAGTCTCTTCCGACGCCGATCTGCACAATCGAAGTTCTACGGGTCGAAAGAGCGCTGTCGCCCCTGAACCGACGCACGTCCAAGAGCATCGTGTGCGGCGCAGGCTGGAGGGTCAGGGCGGAGACACGGAGCGGGCCTAGCGGAGAATATAGGTCCGCCAGCGCTTAGCGAGGCGTGCCACTCTCCGCTGTTTCCCGTCAGTTTCTCACCTCAGCTCTGGTCCATCTCGCGGCGGCAGGTGCCGTGTTGCTGCTGGGCTCGGGAGTAGGGGCACTCACCGTGCGTTGGGACTTTCTCCTCTGGCTTCTCCTCATCGGCTTCGTCGGGTTCACAACGGCCGGATTCGCTCTCCACCTCTTTCCGACGATCGCTCGGCGACCCCAGCCACCCCCATGGGTTGCTCAGGCTGCGTTCCTCCTCGCCGAGGGGGGACTCGTCCTCGGGGCCGTCGGCCTCTCCGAAGCGACCTCACCTCCAATCCCGGGATGGGTCTTCTCCCTCGGGGCGATGTTGTTCCTGGGCGGCGTGGGAACTGTTTCCGGTCTCTTCGCCTACGGACTCTTTCAACCCCGGGTGGAGACTCCCGGTCCCGAGGCCCGGCCGGGCGATGCCGTCACGGTTCCCCTCTTTCTTGCTTCGTGGGCATCAGCGGTGAGCGCGGGAGGGATGTTCGTCCTTTCCGGATTTGCGGAGGGGCCCGGGTATGGCTGGTGGCTCGGCGCGGTACACCTGTTCGTCCTCGGGCACGTCATTCTCCTCATCACGGCGGTCAGCCTCCGCCTCGTGCCCCGGTTCCTGGGCGCAGACGTTTCGCGTCCGCTGGTCTACCTGCTCGCCGGCCTCGCCATCGCGGGCGCGATCCTCGTTCCCAGCGGTATGCTCGCAACCCCTCCTCTCCCGACCGGCGACATCGTCGTCTTCGCGGCGCCCGAGGCCGCATTCGGGATCCTGTTCGTTTCCATGCTGATCATCCTCGTGAGGCGGGCCCGGACTCGTCGTGCCGAGGCCGGCCTACACCTGATGGGAGCGACGTTCTTTCTGGTCGGTGGAGCGATCGGCCTCTGGATGGTCTCCGAGTCGAATTACACCTTGGTCATTGCCCACGCACTCGTCAACGTCCTGGGCTTCGTGGGGCTCATGATCCTGGCCATGTGGTTCGGGATGATCGCGCCGTTCCAGCGTATCTCCCACGCCTGGACCCGACGCATGCTCTGGGCGCTCTCCGTGGTATGGGTTGCCGGGGTGGCCGCCGCCGCAACGGCGGGCGCCCGAGGATGGGTAGGTACCAGTTGGTTGGCGCCGTTCTCGGGGGCCATCCTTCTCGGAGTGGCCATTGCATGGGGGGTCGGTACGGTACCGGTCCTTTACAGGGGACTCAATCCCCTGCCGGGACTGACCAGCGAGGAGATCCGGACCATTCGAGAAAGATGGAGCAGCCGATGAACCACACGAACGAGCTGCCGTCGCATCTGCTGTCGAACGACCACCGAGAACTCAACCTGAAGTTCGAGGAGTTCCAGGCGACTCCCGTATCCGCGGCGGCTCAGCGTCGCGGACGCTTCGAGCGGTTCGCGACCGACCTGAGTCGCCACATCGAGGTCGAAGAGCGGCTTCTCTTCCCCGTCTTTGCGGAAGCGGATCCCTCCCGTCGCGCCTTGGTCGACCGGATGCTGGACGAGCACCGACGGATCGAGGAGGTTCTGCGAAGGATCCGACTCCGGCTGGACGAAGGGCTGGCGTCGACCGAGGATCTGGAGTTCGAGCTCGTCAACGTCCTCTGGGCTCACAACGCTCGCGAGGAAGATGCCGTCTACCCTTGGTTCGACACGCACCTTTCCGACAGCGATGCAAGGGCGGTGCACCGGGAGCTCGGGGAGCCCGAGCAGAACCGGCACGAGCCGTAGGGGTCCTCCCGAGGAAGCCGCACATTCCTCAGAACCCAGACACGGTTCTTGAGGACGGTAGCCATCTTCAAGGTCGACGGCACATTCGATGCGACCGGAGCGGTTTGCCCGCCGGAGGGAGGGTGGCCCGGAGGCGGGGAATGTCCTGACCCCGCCGTCAGAGTGGGACGTCGCGGGTCGTGACGCCCGAGAAGAGGTGGAGTCCTCGATCGTGACGCACCGAAAGTGTGTCGCGCGACAAATGATTCAATAGTCTCTCATCCGTGCAGGCAACCCGTATGAGCATCCAAACCAAGCGGGTCTATGAGCCACCCGCGCCGACCGATGGGCGGCGCTACCTTATCGACCGACTCTGGCCGCGGGGACTCAAGAAGGAGAGTCTCCGTCTCACAGAGTGGCTCAAGGACCTCGCCCCTTCGCCGGGACTTCGTACTTGGTTTGGGCACGACCCCCAGAAGTACCCCGCCTTTCGGAGACGCTACCGCACGGAACTCGGGAAGCACTCCGACCTACTCGACCGACTCGTGCGGGAAGCGCGCTCCGGGGTCGTCACCCTCCTCTTCGCTGCGCACGACGCCGAGCACTGCAATGCCTCTGTCCTCCGAGAGTCCCTCGAGGAACGCCTCCGGGGTTGAAGGGGAGACCGGCCACCGGCTGAGGTGAGGGCCGAGTCTTCGTGGAGGACGTTGGATGCTCATCGTGACCATGGTGAAGATGGTTCCCGATCTCCAGAAGATGCTCTTCGCTCCCGCCGCGAAAACGATGCGGCGCCGGGTCCGACCTGTAGCTCAATCCGTTCGACGTACGGGTGGCTCTTGTAGCTCCGACGCGGGTGCGATCGGAAGACACTCCGCTCATCGTAGGCCCGGGTCCGCCCGACCGGGTGACCGTCGGATCCCACGCGAGGGAGTCGGAACTGCTGTTATCACGCGTCGACGCAGAGGCCGTGGGGACTGGCGGAAACTCTCGGACCCCCGTGTGAAGGAATTCCGTGCTAGCAGCGGGACAGGACCTCCATGACCGGCGTTATCCAATCGCTTCGTATTGACCGTACGGAATAGAGAGGGAAGATGAGGAACCAGAACGTCAGCCCGGCGAACGAGTGGACGCGGGTGAGGTTGAATGCGCTGGCCAAGACGCACTTCCGTAGCCAACACGAGGTGCTAGAGAGCGTGATTCGCCGACTGGTGGAACGTCACGAGGAGGTCTGGAGGGCTCAGCCGCCCGGATCCTACCGTCCCACCGCTCCGATGTACGCTCTTGCGCTCCAGTGGGAGCTCGACAAACTGGGTCCGAGGTGTTCCGTGTGCGAAGGGGAGGTGGCTCTACCTACCGGCCCTTCGTCTCGTGCCCCGCAGGGATCTTGTCTCAGTTTGGCTCTTCGGTTGCCTCTGGTTGCCGGGGGGTTGAACGTTCCCCAGAACCTCGCCCTCTGCCATGCCGGTTGCATGCCGGGCCTGGGGGGATGAGATCCGTGGACGTCAAGGTCCAAACCGAGAAGTGCACGGGTTGCCGGCACTGCTTCGACGTCTGCCCCGTGAACGTGTTCGTGATGCACGTCCGCACCGAATTCCCCGATGTTATAGACGATGCCGAGGTCGCGGCGAAGTTCCAATTCCGTGCGGAGAAGTCCGTGGCCGAGCAGGGCCCCGACTGCATTCTCTGCAACGCCTGCTTAACGGAATGCGAGGGTTCTTGCATCACGATCTGGGACGACGAGGGGAAGACCTACCAGTCGGTCTACAAGTGAGTCGCACGCCCGAGCGGCGCGTGTTACGGCACCGAGTGGTAGTAGTAGAACGAGCAGAGCCGCCTGGTATCCGGAGAGGGTGGGCCCGAGACGAGCTCTCGCATTCCTCCCGCAGACCGCTCCGCCCTTCTTCTAACGATAGCCATGGATCGGTCCGGGCACGAGGATGCCACGCGCTGTGGGAGACCGGCGGCTGTCAGCAGAAGAAAGAGACGGACGACTGATTCGAGATATCGACGCGGCAATCTTCGCTGCGGCGTCTTATTCCTTGCAGGAGGAGCGACCGCTCATCTCACGATCGAACTGGTCTGGACACGCTAGTTCATTCGTCCGGGTCGAGAAATTCGACGAGTTCCCCGGAACGAAGAGGCGTCGCTCAGTCCGTCGTTCGATGCTCGCCTGAGGTCGTGGTCGCGACCCTTGACCGGGACCGAGAGAGATGAACGAAGGGAGCAACCGTCGCGAGTGCTCCGAGCCCGAAGATCAAGAACGAAGCCGCGACCAACCCCAAGAAGACCTCCGGTGCAGCGGACCCGGGCGCTAGAAGGTCCGCACCGAAGAACCCGGCAAGCCCGACGTTCGCCAGAACGAAGTGAAGCCGTGGGAGATACAGCGGTCGAAGACGGACTCCGAGGTGGTTAGGTATGATGATGACGCTCACCCCGGTGATCATCATTCCCACCCAGCCGAAGAGGGCGACCAGGTCCCGATCGTCGAACAGGCGGCTCGGCACAGAAGCCGCTCCTCCGAGGATCGACTGGGCACTCGTGACGAGCACGACGCCGCACACGACGAGCAAGTACACCATGCCGGACGCGATGAGTCGCAGGCCATCCGAGGAGGGGACGGCGCGGTGAATGGGTGGAGCCACTGCGGATGGAAGCAAGTCGAGCCTCACCGGGCATCCTCTGGGATCGGTCCGCAGCAGCCACCGGACCCACGACCTGCAGTCGTTTCTCTTTGCGGCCCGAGACCCCCCTCATCCATCCACATGGGGAGCGCCTTTCCCTCGTGCGCCAAACACTTCTCGTGGTGCGCCGGGCAACAGAAATCGACCTTTAGACGGATGGTCCGGTCCTTACTGAAGTTCGGCGATTGGGGAGCCACCTGCCAGCCTAGAGGTACCTCGATTCCCAATCGGCCATCGTTCGAGGATACCACGTGCGACTCGGCGCTCGCCTCGCAGTTCGCCCGGCTGCAGCGCACGGTCAACCCATGCCCTGGCGTTCCCGGTGCATGCTCCAGATACCGGACGATGTGCCCATCCAAGTCCGCGATAGCGGAGGATGTCGCCTCGAACGCCGCGGAGACTCGAGAAGCAGCA
>Ga0307372_10001486_pt1 | contig 40921 bp, 31 predicted proteins | sample OX1MG_FD_202533 | JGI IMG/M metagenome (GOLD analysis project Ga0307372, IMG submission 202533) | Soil microbial communities from Risofladan, Vaasa, Finland - OX-1 | ecosystem: Environmental > Terrestrial > Soil > Coastal area > Acid sulfate soil | place: Finland: Risofladan, Vaasa | collected...
CATGGGCCTCCAGATGATTGACGGGAACCAGGGGAATGTTCTCCATGAGCGAAATCGCCTGGGCCGCGACCTTGCCCACCAAGAGAGGCCCCAACAGCCCCGGCCCGCGCGTGTAGGCCACGGCGTGAATTTTTTTGCCGCCGGCCTGGCGGCGCGCGGCGTCGATGACCGGATATATCCTCTGCAGGTGGGCGCGGGCCGCGAGTTCCGGGACCACGCCGTTGAATTCCCGGTGCAGGGCGATTTGCGAGGACACGACGTTGGAGAGAAGGCGGCCGTCTTCAAGGACGGCCGCCGCGGTCTCGTCGCAGGACGTCTCGATCCCCAGGACCCGCATCGGCCCTAGTTCTCCGCGGACGCCGACAAGATTTGCTCGGCCTTGAGGATTTCCACGGCGCGATTAAGGGTCTCATCCGGAACCATGTCCTTCTTGCTCACGTCGGGATGCGGCTTTTTATCCTTGGCGTAAATCATGTCCCACTGGGCGTAGAGCTTGGACTCCGCGTCCTTAGGCACCGGCACCACGATGTCGGGGATGAGTCCGCCGCGGATGCCCTTGTCCTCGTCACGCATCAAAGAGCGGCCCAGCGGCGTGTAGTAATGCGCCACCGTCAGCCGCAGGGCCGAGCCGTCGGCCAGCGGGATGACGGACTGCACGCTGAATTTTCCGTAGGTCCGCTCGCCCACGATGACGGCGCGGTGATAGTCCTGCAGCGCGCCGGAGACAATCTCGGCGGCGGACGCCGTGCCGCCGTTGACCAGGACAACCAGCGGCAGCGCGGGAAAAGGCGCCGCGGCCTGGCCGCGGAAATCCTCCCGGCTTTTCGGGTCCCGCCCCTGGGTGTAGACGATGAGGCGGCTGCCGCCGATGAACTCCGAAGCGACGTCGACGCCCGCGTCCAGCAGCCCGCCGGGGTTGTTGCGCAGATCGAGGACCAAGCTCGTCATTCCCTGTTTTTTCAAGCCCTGCAAAGCCGCGAGCAAGTCGGGCCCGGTTTCCGCGCTGAATTCCGCGAGCCGCGCATAGCCGATGCTTTTATCCAGCATCCGAGACTGCACGCTGCGAATTTTTATGATTTCGCGCGTCAAGGGATAATCCTTGGTCGTCCACGGCCCTTTTTCATCCTCATCGGCCGAGCGCGCGACGCTCAAAGTCACCTTCGTTCCCGGATCCCCGCGCAACTGCTTGAAAGCGCCCTCAAAGGTGATATCCTTCGTGCTTTTCCCGTCGATGGCCGTGATGCGATCCCCGGGCAAAATGCCGGCCCGGTAGGCCGGCGTGCCCGGCAGCGGCGTCATGACGGTCAGCCAGTCGTCCTTCATGTAGATCCTGATTCCCACCCCGCCGAACTGCCCCTCGGTCTCGCTCTTCATGTCCTGGCTGGCTTCCGGATCCAGGAACTGGGAAAAAGGGTCCAAAGTGTCGACCATTCCCTCGGCCGCGCCGTAAATGAGTTTTTTCGCGTCCTGCGGCTGAACGTATTGGGTTTGAATGTACCCCAGCATGTCCACCAAAACCTTCAGCTCTTGGTAAGTTTTATCCTGCGGGGCGGACGCCGAGGCGTCGGGAACAGCTCCCGCAGCGGACGCCGTCAGCGCCATAGCGGCGGCGATTACCCATGTCTTACGCATGTTCTCTCCTTATATAAGCTGGAACTAGGTAAAGTCCGGATAGGATCTAGATCGGATCTAGATGGATCTAGGGTGTCTAGGGGGTGTCTAAGGGTATACGGGCATATAGGGTATAGGTATACGGGTATATATGGGGGTATAGATAGGGGGGTAGATAGCGGCCGGACCCTATCTACAATCGTTCTTTCACGCGTCATGGTTCCAAGGCCATTCGTTAATGGGTCAGCCAATCAAGCGGATTGAGCGCCTGCGTTCCCTGCCGGATTTCCAAATAAACGCTTCCGCGGCTGCCGCCGTCCAATGAACCGGCCAGGGCGATGACGTCTCCCATTTTCACGGACTGCCCCTGGGACGCCAGCAACCGGCCCAGATGGCCGTAGATGCTGAAGAAATTCCCGCCGTGCTCTAAAATCAAGACGCGGCCGTAAGATCGAAATTTTCCGGCATAAATCACCTGGGCGTCGTTGACCGCCGCCACCGGAGCGTCCGGCTTCGTGGCGATGAGGATGCCGCGGCTGAGCATCATAACTCCGGTCGCCGGATCCCGGCGGCGGCCGAAGGCCTGGATGACGCGGCCCAAGGCGGGCCACGGCAGGGAATTTTTGGCGACGTTCCAGACCGCCGGCGCCGCTTGCGGAAGCCGCTGGCGCTGCCGCAAGCGCCGAATCAGACGGGTCAGGGCCTTGGCCGACGCTTCAAGAGCCTTCTCGCGGGCCAAGGCCGCCGCCTTTTTCTGCTGCGTCGTAACGATTTGAGCCAGGGTATCCTGGTATTGCGCGTCGGTTTGGCGGGCTTGCGCCTGGACCTGCTTGCTTTGAGTCAAGATGCGGCCTTCTTCCTGCCGCTTTTGCTCCCGGCTGCGCACCTCCGCTCTATTGAGGCCCTTAAGGCGCTTTAAAACGGCGGACTGCTCCATGACCGCTCTTTGGAGCAGGAATTCTTGCCAAAGACTTTGCGACCCGAAACGGCCGTCCTGATTCCATAAATCATCGGAATAAATCCGCAGTTCCGATCTGATTTCCGAGCGCCACAAGCCGGAAGTCCGGCCCAAAGCCTGCAGGCGGCCCTCCAAAAGCCGCCGGTTGGCCCGCGCGGTGCGCAGTTCATGATGAAGATGGCTCATTTCGCCGGTAATCTTCGCCCGGCTGTCTTCCAGGCTTTGGGTTTGGCGCGTCAGGGATTCTTCCATTTGCTGGTAAAGGACGATCTGCGCGCGCGCGGCTTTTAGCTCGCCCTGAATTTCATCGAGCTTGCGCTTTTTAGCGTCGAACCACGCGGAAGCCGGCGTCGGGAACATCCAAGCAGCCAGCAGGACCGCCGGCAACGCCGTCCCGCTCAGGAAGTTTCCGCGCACAGGGACCACCCCGCCAGCGCCAAGACCAGGACCAGTCCCGCCTGGCTTGCCCAGGAAGGCCAGGACCACCAAGGAGCGATGAGCCTCAGGGGAGACGCCGTCGCCAGGGTCACGGCCGCGCCGCAAACGCATCCCGCGGCGGCCACGAGAGCCGGGGCGACGGTATGAAGCCTTTTTTCCAGGTGATGCGGCGAAATCCAAAGAACGCAGAACGCCATCAGAACCACGAACGCCGCGCCGAATCCGAAGACCATGTCTATCCAATATCCGTAAAATTGGGTTTGTAGAATCGCCTTGACCTCGCCGCTCTTGTAGCGGATGTCGGACCAATCCGAAATGGAGGACGCCGAGGAAATCCAGTCCGTGATCCGGCCGAACCCCTGCGGCGCCAAGCGGACCTCAAAAGCGGAAGGCAGGGGATTTTCCCCCAGCCAAGCGACTGAATCAACGAGTTGCGGATCCTTGCGCTGCAGGCGATCGAGGGCCTCCTCCTTGGAGACGTAGCGCACGTCCTCGACGTCCGGCAAGGCCATGATTTTATCTTCCATCGTTTTTTGAGCGGCGGCGTCGAGGTCTTGCGGCGGAACCAGCAGAATGACGAAGTCCGAGCGCAAGGAAGCCTCTATCTGCGCGCATTGGCCGCGCAGGAGAACCAAGGCTTCTCCGCCCAGGCCCCCGGCTAGTCCGAGGAGAAACGCCAGCAGAAAGGACAGCTTTTTCATCGTTCCGGCTAAAAGCCGGCTAAAGAGAACACGAGAGCGAGCGCCGTCAGGCCGAAGAGCCCCGGCGAGCGCGCCGCGGCGTAAGAAAGAAATCCCGATATTCCGGACGAGCGTCCCGCGGCGGCGCGAGAGATTGCCGGAGGCGGAACGGGGGTTACGCTCATGACGTCCGCATCCCTCATCGCGATGGAAAGCCCGCGCAGGGGCAGGTCGCCCGAAACCATCAGTTCCCTGTCTTTAGAGCCCGGAAGCCTCCGGTAGCCGATGGTCCGATCGTAGAAAAATCCGCCGTTCATGCGCAGCCGCGGCAAATCCTCCGCGAGCGCCTGGGCCGGATCCATGCCCGCGGGAATGCGCAGTCCCACGATCATCCGGGCCGACGCTCCCGGAATCTTCAACAAGTCCGCCGCGGAAGACGGACCCGGATTCCAATCCACCCGCACTTGCGCGACGGAAGGAACGGAGAACAGGCGGGTCACCTCGTTTCTGGGCAGCCATCCGACCACGGCGATTTTCCCATGCATGCCGGCTCCTGGGACGCCTGCGGAGAAGCCCGGCGCGGGCTTAAAAAGTGCCGTGCTTGACAGGCTGGCCAGCGCGTCGCGAAATTCCCCGGGATGCTTCCTCAAATCCAGGCTCAGCGCCACCATCACCTGATTGGGGTGCGAAGCCGCGGCCGCGGAAGGCGCGCCCGCGGCCCGCGGTTGGAGCGAGGCGGAAGGACGGCGGGCCCACAAATCGTCTCCGTTTTCCGCGTTCTTCAAAGAGGACGGCGGCGTTTCGCCTAAAATATGGGAGTCGTAGTCCGCGCGGCCCATTTGCGCGGCCTGCCCCGCCGAAGCCGCCGCGGCTTTGCCCGCCGGCAACTCCAGCGGCGAGAGCAGCCTTTGCAGCAATGACTTGCCTTCTTTGTTCGCCGAGGACTGATTTCCCGCACGCGCCGGATGAAAACCCGGTGCCGCGTTCGCCGCCTGCCCGTTTTGCGCGTTGAGCAAAAAATCCTCGAGGCTGCCGGCGGGAAGAGGAGGAGGCCCCGCCGGAGATATGCCCTCGGCCTGCACGGGAGCCCCCGACGCAAGCGGTTCGGCGGGAGCCGTCATGACCGCAGCCGGCACCGCCGCCGGGACTTCAGGCTGGGCCTGCGGCGCGGCGGCGGTCGGCGCGGCAACGGGCGGCGTTTTTGGAGCAGCCGCGAAGGACGGCAGGAATCTCGGCGCAAATGAACGGCGCACTTTAGGCATACTTCGCAACGCGGAACTCTCCATGAAGTCGCCGAGATCCGGAGAAATATCCGATCCAGCACCGCCAGGGACGAGCGCCGCATTAACGGCCGGAGAATTCATTATGGTGGAGCCGGCTTCGGGGGCCTCCGCCGCCTCTTCCTGCGCGAAAACGCGCGGCGCGGCCGCGGCAAAAACAACCGCCGCGAGCGCGGAAAGAAGCGTTATTCGGCCCGTTTTCATGTCCAGTATGCCTTCCGAATTCATGATAGCAAATTGAAAAAATTAAAGGCATCGTTTCTTGATGTGCTATAATGGCAAAGCAAGGCGATTTTGTGGGCATCATTGTAGCGATTCCAAAAGAAACGGCGGTGGGAGAACACCGCGTAGCTCTTGTCCCGGAAGTCGCTGCCGCCTTGATCAAAAAAGGCATCGCGGTTCTCGTTGAAGCCGGCGCGGGCGCGTCGTCCTATTATCCTGACTCTCTCTATTCGGCCGTCGGCGCCGAAGTCCTGCCATCCCGGCAGGCCCTGCTTCAGAAAGCCTCCGTCGTGCTTAAAGTTCAAAACCCCACCGATGAGGAAATCGGCTGGATGCGGCCCGGGACCGTGATCGTCTCCTTCATGAATCCCAGCCGCAACTCCGAAATCATCAGGCGCATGCGCGACGCCAAGATCACGGCTTTCGCCATGGAACTCATTCCGCGCATCACCCGGGCGCAGAGCATGGACGCGCTCTCGTCCCAGGCGACCGCGGCCGGATACAAGGCGGCGCTTTTGGCCGCCGAGCACTCCCCAAAATTTTTTCCCATGCTCACGACCGCGGCGGGAACCATCCGCCCCGCCAAGGTCCTGGTGCTGGGCGCCGGCGTGGCCGGCCTCATGGCCATCGCGACCTCGCGCAGGCTCGGCGCCGTGGTGGAGGCCTACGACGTGCGGCGCGCGGCCGGCGAGCACGTGCGCGCCCTGGGAGCGAAATTCCTCGAGCTCGCGCTCGACGCCGAGGCCTCGGGCGGCTACGCCCGGGAGCTCACCGCCGAGGAGAAGACCAAGGAGCGGACGATGGTCGCCGAAGCCGTCGCCCGCGCGGACGCGGTCATCACCACCGCCAACATTCCGGGCCGCAAAGCGCCGCGCCTCATCGACCGGGAGATGGCGTCCCGCATGCAGCCGGGCTCGGTCATCGTGGACTTGGCCGCGGAATCGGGCGGCAACTGCGAACTCACCCAGCCGGGAAAAACCGCGGTCGTCAACGGCGTCATCGTGCTGGGACCGGAAAACATCCCCTCCCGAATCCCTTTTCACTCAAGCCGGCTCTACGCCAAGAATCAGCAGGCGTTCCTCGATCTTCTCATCGGTAAGGACGGCAATCTCAACGAAAATTTCAGCGATGAGATTCTCGCCGCGGCGCTTCTCGTCCATCAGGGCCGCGTCGCGCACGAGCCCACGCGGGAATTGGTGGAGGCGGCATGATTACCGGGATGTGGGCGTCTTTGACCATCGTCATCCTGGCCGCTTTCACCGGCTACGAGGTCATCAGCCGCGTGCCGGTCATGCTCCACACGCCGCTCATGAGCGGTTCCAATTTCATCCACGGCATCGTGCTGGTGGGCGCCATGATCGCCCTGGGGCACGCCCGCACGCCGCTTGAGCAGATGACGGGCTTTATCGCCGTGGCCCTGGCCGCGGCCAACGTCGCCGGAGGCTACGTCGTCACCGATAGGATTCTGCGCATGTTCCGCAAGGCCAAGGAGTAGCATCCGGTGTCCGCGTCCATTTTCATCGAGCCCGTTTATCTTCTAGCCTGCGTTTCCTTCATCCTAGCACTCAAACGGATGAGCCGCCCGCAAACCGCGGCCAGCGGCATGGTCTTCGCCGGCTTGGCGATGGCCGCCGCCATCGCAGTCACCTTCGCCATTCCCGGAATGCAGAACTTCGCGCTCATGGGCATCGCCATGGCCTTGGGCGGCGGCGTGGCCTACTACGCGGCGAAAAAAGTCGCCATGACGGGAATGCCCCAGATGGTCGCCATCTACAACGGCATGGGCGGCGGCGCCGCCGGAGCCATCGGCGCCTTGGAGCTTCTGCGCGGCGCCTCCGGAATCACCGGGGCGTTTTCTGCCGCGGGCGGCATCATCGGCGCCGTCTCCATTTCAGGAAGCGTCATCGCGTTTTTGAAGCTGCAAGGCTGGATGCGCGAAAAAGCCATCGTCTACCCCCTGCAAAAGGCCTCCAATCTGGCGCTTTTGGCGGCGGCCCTGGTCGCGGGCGCCTTTTGCGCGGCTCACCCCTCCCATGAAATTTTGACCGTCTTCTTCCTGCTCTCGACTGCCTTTGGGTTCCTCATGACCATTCCCATCGGGGGCGCGGACATGCCCGTGGTCATTTCCTTATATAACGCGCTGACCGGCGTGGCCGTGGCCTTGGACGGTTTCGCCATAGGCAACTTCGCCATGATGGTGGCCGGGACCTTGGTCGGCGCGGCCGGCTCCCTATTGACGCTTCTCATGGCCAAGGCCATGAACCGCTCGATTCCCAGCATCCTTTTCGGAGGCTTCGGCGCGACGGAACAGGAGACGGGCGACATCGCGGGAAGCCTCAAGTCCATCGAGCCGTCCGACGCGGCCTTGATGCTGGGCTACGCCGGGAAAGTCATCGTCATTCCCGGCTACGGCCTGGCCGTGGCGCAGGCTCAGCAGAAAGTCAAGGAACTCATGGACGCGCTGGAGGCCAAGGGCGTCACGGTCAAGTTCGGCATTCACCCCGTCGCCGGGCGCATGCCGGGGCATATGGACGTCCTCTTGGCCGAAGCCAAGGTTCCCTACGATCGCCTTTTCGACCGCGACGAGATCAACGCGGAATTTTCCAACGCCGACGTGGCCCTGGTCATCGGCGCCAACGACGTCGTCAATCCCTCCGCGCACCGCGCGGGCAGTCCGCTCTATGGGATGCCTATCCTGGACGCCGAGCAGGCCAAGAACGTCATCGTCTTGAAGCGCGGCAAGGGCAAGGGCTTCGCCGGCATCGAGAACGAGCTCTTCTACAAGGATAACACCCGGATGCTCTACGGCGACGCGCAGGAAAGCGTTTCCAAGCTCATCCAGGCGCTTAAAGACGTCTAGCCGCACGTTCCCCCCGTCGGCAAAATAGCGGCCCCGCCTCGCCTTTCGCGATAAAAATAAAGGGCCTTGCTTTTTTCAGGTATTGGGGGCAAACTTGATTGGGATGCCGCTGAAAAAATCGCGCCGAACGGCCGCGTGGCTTGCTTTGATTGCGCTCCTGGCGCAAACCTCCATCCAACGAAGCGCGGCGGATGAAGTCGAAGACGCCCAAATGGAGGCGGCCTTCTCCCAGGCGGCCGCGGCCTACCAAGCCTCATCCGCGGACCCCGATGCCGCGGCGCAGGCCTTCCAAAACTTTATCTCCAATTACCCGCGCAGCCCCAAAACCGCCGACGCCTATTTTGCCGTCGGGGAAAGCCTGTTTCAATCCGCTCTTGACGAGGCCCGACAGGAACAATCCCCGTTAACCGGCGGCCCCGCCTTTGAAAGCCTGCCCGACTCCAGCATCCGCGATCTTCACGCCGCGGAAAAAAATTATTCAAAAGCGATAGACAAGGCGCCGGACGACGCCCTGCGCGCCAGCGCGGAATATCGGCTGGGCGAAATCGCCTACGATTTGCAGGAGTGGAAAGAGGCGGTAAAAAGATTCTCGGATGTGACGGACAAATGGCCCCAAAGCTACGCTGCGCCGCCGGCGTTTCTGGGCCTGGCCGACGCGGATTTAGCCCAGCAGGATTTCGCCGGCGCGGCCAAGGCCGTGGACGGCATCGCGGAAGCCGCGCCCAGCTTCATGAACAACCAGGGCGTCGCTTTCGTCCAAGGAATCCTGGCCCTGCACTCCGGAGACTACGCCCGCGCTGAAAGGCTTCTTTCTGAAAATCAGGATCCGCGGGCCCGCTACTATCTCGGCCGCACCTATCTGCTCTGGAAGAAACCGCTTTTAGCCGCCCGAATTTTTGAAGATATTTCGCAGAACTCCCCGAACGCGAGCCTAAAGGAGGCCGCTGCGTTCTATCTGGGCGACTCGTTCTTTGTCTCCGGCGATTACGACGGCGCCATCGTGAAGTACCAGGATTTCGTGCAAAAATATCCTTTCTCGCGGTTTAAGACGGCCGCCCTCTACCGCATTGGCGGCGCGGCCTTCGAGAAAGGAGACTATGGACAGGCACGCCTTTCCTTCGGCTCCTTGATTTCCCAGAATCCGGACGATTTCTACGCGGCCTACGCCCGGTATTTCATCGGCGAGTCCTACCTTGCCGACGGCGACGCCCGCCAGGCGCTTTTCGCTTATTCCGATCTTTATTCCAGCCGCGGCGGCCTGCTCAAGCCCGAAGCCCTCTACCGTCTGGCCTGGGCCGAGCAGTCCCTGGGAGACTACAGCCGAGCGGCTCAAAGCGGCCAGGACTTTGCCACGCTTTACTCCACCAATCCGCTGGCCAACAATATTTCCATGATTGAGGCCCAAAGCCTGGTCGAGCTCAAGCGTTATCCCGACGCGCTGGCGGCCTACCAGCGGGTCGTGGATTCCGCGCCGGGAACCGATATCGCCGAAGAGGCGCTTTTCCTGATGCTGAAGCTTCAATACGATCAGGGCAATTACGGCTCCATCGTGACTTCCTATCAATTCCTCCTCGATCAGCTTCCGCAGTCAAGCTCCAATTGGAGAAGCCTCTCCCGCCTCATCGTCGCGGAGGCTTATCTCCGCCAAGGCCGGCTCGACGAGGCGCGCCGCCGCTACGCCATGATCGTTAAGGTCTACCCGAACAGTCCCGCCGCGGTCTACGCGCAGGACGGCTTGGCGTGGTGCGACGAGCTCTCCGGGCGCGATGAGCAGGCCGTCGCGGACCGCCGGCAACTCCAAAACATGCTCAATTCCTCCACGTCGACTCTCGCCGCGGTGAACAACCTGGGCATCGCCGACAGCCTCTACGCCCAAAAAGACTACAACGACGCCGTCAATCTTTACCAGGGCTTCGCCTCCGCTCATCCGAATTCGCCCGCCCTGCCCGAAGCCCTTTACCGAGCCGGCATTTCCCTTTATCACCTGGGCTATTACAGCGACGCCGTTAAAACTTGGCAGCAGCTCTTGAGCCAGGCGCCCGATTCGCCCGAGGCAAAAAAAGCGTCTCTCAATCTGGCGGACACCCTTTTCAGGGCCCAGAAATATCCGGACGCCCAGAAAGCCTACCAAGACATTCTCGGCCGCTGGCCCTCTGACCCTTCGGCCGGCCTTTGCTACCTAAGGCTGGCCCAAATCGCCTACCAAACCGGAGATGACGATGGAGCGCTCGCCCAAGTCAAAGCCCTTCTGACCAACGTGCCGCAATCCGGGCAAGTCTCTCAAGCGCTGGACTTGGCCGAGGCGGTCTTCGACCGCGACGCAAAGGAAAACTTCCACGCTTTTTACTCCGGATTTCTTCAGAACGATCCGCAAAGCCCGGCCGCCGCGGCCGTGGATTTTCGCTTGGCGAGCCGCCTCTACGCCGCCAAGGACTACGCAGACGCCGCCAAGGAATTCGAGAATTTCAGCGTGAACTACACGGATGATCCCCGGCTTCCCAAGGCGCAAATTTTCCTGGGCGAGTGCTATTTCAATATGGGAAACTACGCGGACGCCGCATCAGCCTACGAGCGCTTCGCGCAAAACTTTCCCCAAGACAACGACGTCCCGCTTGCGCTCTTCAAGGCGGGCAGTTCCTACTATAATTTAAAGGAGTACGACAAAGCGGCCGCAGCCTACGAAAAACTTTTGTCCTCTTTCCCCTCCACCCCATATGCGAAATCGGCTCTCTACAATTTGGCGCTAGCCTACAAGGACGCCGGCAACGATGACCGCGCGGAGGAAGTCTACACGGAATACCTCAAATCCTCTCCGGGGACGGCGCAAAGCCAGCAGGCCCTCTGGGACGTCTTCTCGATTGAAAAGAATCGCAAGAATTACCCGGCCGCGCTCAAAACCCTGCAGCAGATTTCCGCCGCGGCCACGCCGGGAAGCGATTCTCTCATCGAGGCCTCCTACCGTATCGGCTCTATTAAGGAAAAGATGGGCGATGAAACGGGCGCGCAGCAGGCCTGGGAGGCCATGATCTCCCTGCGACCAGCCTCTTCTCCCTATAGGCTCCAGGCCCTGATTAATCTTTCGAAGATTTACGAGAAGAACTCGAATTGGTCACGGGCGCTCTCGGTCTACCGGGATTTGGCCCAAAACGCCGATTCTCCGGCCGTGGTTCAAGCGGCGAAGCAACGAATCGAGCAGATACAATCCATGAGCGGTTCCGCCTCATCTAAGCCAGGAAAGACCCCATGAAAAAACTATTCTCCGCCGCGCTCTCCGCCGTCATTGTCGCCGCGCCCGTTATGGCATGGGCGCAAAACAACGCTCCGCCGGCCATCAAAGCCGCGCCCGACGCGGTCTATTTCTCGCCCAACGGCGACGGAATACTGGACACCGCTATTTTCCATCTGGCCGTCTCGGCCCCGCAAAACGTCTCGCAGTGGAGCTTCACCATCACCGACGCTCTTGGACAGGAGATCAAAAGCTTTTCCGGCCAGGGCGCGCCGCCCTCGGTTCTGGAGTGGGCCGGCAAGGACGAGAACAACGAGATTATCGCCGACGGCATCTACTTCTACACTCTCAGCGTCACGACGCTGGCAGGGGAAAAGGTCGTGATGCCGGCCAAGCAGGTCATCTGCAGCCGCCAACCCCCGTTCGCCCAAGCCCGGGTCGAGCCGGATATTTTTTCTCCGGAAGAAGGCAGCGCCAAGCCGATCGCCCACTTCAATCTCCAGGCCAACGATCCCTACGGCATGAACAGTTGGCTGCTGCGCATCACGGGGAACTCCGCGATTAAATCCTTCTTCGGCAAGGGCATGCCGCCGGCTCAAGTCGACTGGCACGGTCTCACCGACACCGGAGACCCGGCGCCCAACGGTCAGTACTCCTTCACCTTGGCTGTGCGCGATATGGCCGGCAACACCACCGTTACCTCGCCGCAGACCGTGACCATAGACCGCACAGAACCGACCATGCAGATCACGGCCAATCCCGCCATCTTCTCTCCGGGAGGCAGCGGCGCCAGCGCGTCGACCGCCTTCAATATCCAGCCGCCGCCGGGCCACAAGGTCATCGAAACCTGGAAGCTCTCCATCAACAACAAAGACGGGCAAATCGTCCGGACCTTCGCGGGCACTGGCGAGCCGCCTCTGGAGGTTCCCTGGGACGGCAGCGGCGCGGACGGAAAAATACTTCCGGATGGATCCTACACCTATTCCCTTCTGAGCACCGATCAGGCCGGCAACAGCGCCTTGACCATCCCAAAGACGGTCATCATCGACACCAAGCCGCCGCAGGTGTCAGCCGTCTTGAAGCCCTGGCTTATTTCGCCCAACGGGGACGGATTCAACGACAGCGGCGTCTTCAGCGTTTCGGCCAAGGACGAAAACGGCGTCGCCAGCTACGCCCTGGAAATCCGCGACGACGCCGGAAATTTAAAACGCGCATTCCGCGGCGAAGGGACTCCGCCTCATGAAATAGAGTGGGCCGGGCAGGACGACTCAGGAAACCAGCTTCCCGACGCCAAATACACCTACACCTTGACCGCCGTCGACGCCGCGGGCAACAAGGCCGTCACCGCCCCGCAGACGGCGCAAATAGACACCACGCCGCCGGTCGTGCAAATCGCGGTCGCTCCGACCCTTATTTCGCCCAGCGGCGATCAAAAGCAGGCCAGCTTTCAAATCGGCGAGCAGGACGCTTCGGCCGTGGATTCATGGGCGCTGACCATCAGCAACGCCACGGGCAAAGCGGTGCGGAAATTCTCTGGCCAAGGCGCTTTAAACGGCCAATTGGGATGGGATGGGACGTCCGACTCCGGCGCGATGGTTCCAGACGGCGACTACTCCTGCGTGTTTTGGACCCAGGACGTGGCTCACAACGCGATAACGCTCTCCCCCAAGATCGTCACGGTCGGCGCGGGGCTCCCGCAGGTTTCCGCGCAGTCAAGCCTTCCTGATTTCTCACCCAACGCCGATGGAATCATGGACGCCGTTTCTTTCGCGCTCGACGCCCACTCCTTCAATAAGATTGCGAACTGGACTCTCGACATTGTGGACGCCAGCAGCATCCGCGTCCGCGAATTCTCCGGCCAAGGCCAGCCGCCTGCGTCACTGGTTTGGGGCGGAGAGCGGGACGATAAAAGCGTCGCCTCGGACGGCATCTATCGCTATGTCTTTAGCGTCGTTGATTTGGCCGGCAACCGCAATTCCACCGCGCCTGCACCCATTCAAATAGACAACACGCCTCCCGAGATCAACGCCAAGGCCGCGCCCGTGCTTTTCGCTCCTAAAGGCACAATCAACCAGACCGTCTTCGCTCTTTCCTATAAAGACGCGAGCCCCGTCGGCGCCTGGACGCTCAACATCAAGAACGACAAAGGCCGCGTCGTCAAATCGTTCTCAGGCAGCGGCTCCATCCCCGCGCAGCTGCCCTGGCACGGGAAAGACATCGCGGGGAAAGTCGTACCCGACGGCTCCTACACTTATAACTTAAGCGTGGCGGACTCGGTCGGGAATAAATCCGTCCTGCCCGATCAAATCGTGCGGGTCGTAGATGCGCCGCCCCAACTTACCCTTTCCGTCCAACCCGCCATTTTCGCTCCCAACGCCGACACATCCAGCGATCGCGCGTTCTTCAGCGACACGGCCCGTTCCGCGGCCAACATCGCCTCCTGGGAGCTCTCCATCGCGAACGCCGCCAACGACGTGATCTGGAAAACAGGAGGGCAGGGCTATCCGCCGGAGCAAATCATCTGGGATGGAACCAACGGCAAGCACACGCCGTTTCCGGATGGGAAATACGACGCGACGCTCTCGGCGACGGACGAAGTGGGAAACAAGGGCCTGAGCCCCGAAGCCTCCGTCGTCATCAACAGCGCCAAGCCGCAGCTCGTCGTCTCGGCCGAGGAGGAAACGGTGCCGAGCCTCATGCCCGAAATCCAGACCGAGGAAACTTCCCGCGGCATCGTCATTCCATTGGCGGCGGAAGTGCTCTTTGAAACAGGCAAGGCACGGCTTAAACCTGAGGCCTACGCGACGTTGGATGAGGCGGCCGCGGTTCTACGCAAATACGACGGGCGGCGCATCCTCATCGAAGGCTATACCGACGACGTGCCGATTCACAATCAGCAGTTCTCCTCGAATTTAAGCCTCTCCAAGGCACGCGCCAAGGCCGTGCGAGACTATTTTGTGGACAAGGCCCACTTGGACGGCGCGCGCATGTCCTCCGCGGGCTACGGAGACGAGCGCCCCGTCGCTTCGAACGGCACGGCGGAGGGCCGCCGCCAAAACCGGAGGGTTGAAATCATCATCGCCAAGGAAGAAGCTGCGGGCGCTGCGGCATCGGAGGCCGGCGGCAATGGCCAATAATAATACGGACGGGAAGATTCGCGGCGCCCTGGCCGCCGCGGCCCTGCTATTTGCGGCCGTCGGCGCGCGGGCGCAAGACTCCGGAACCGCTGCGGGCGTCAGCGCCTCAAGCGGAGTGCTCCAGAACGTCGTCATCAAGGGAAGCGAACAGCAAAAACCCAGCTTGGCGAAACCTGCCTTGACGCTGCGGGCAGATCCCTATGCCGCCATCCGCAAATCTCTCAAGCCCGACGACTCCCTTCTTCTCGCCGATTCGCCGCAAATCCAGAGTTGGAACCAGGCCCGGCCCGACCTGCTTCACAGCCCGAACCTTATCGAACCCTGGAACGACGCTCTCAAAGAGTTGCCCGCCATCGTGATTCCGGCGCGCGCTGATTTAACCGCGACCATCTCGCAATCCGACGCGGGCAGGAAAGCGCGGGGGTGGTCATGGAGCCTGGACATCGTCGATGAGCAGGGAAAATCAATCCGGAGCTTCGGGGATCGCGGCATGCCTCCGGATAACGTGATTTGGGACGGCCGCGGCACGGACGGTTCCTGGATTGAAGCGGGGCACTCCTATTCGCTTCTCTACCATTGGACCGACGGCGCCAAAATCCTGACGGCGGTCGGCCGCACCATTGAGTTTCCCGGCGTCGTTCATCCGGATGCGAATGGGTATTCCGTGAGCCTGGACTTTTCCCGGCTTTTCGAAAATCAAGGGCAGGGCGACGCGCTTGCCGACTCCGGGAAACCCCTGCTGCGCGCCGCGGCCGATTGGTTCAGGCGCACCAGCTACGGCAAGAGCGTCGCGATTTCCATTTACGGAGGCGATGCGGCCCAAGCCCAAGCTCTTCAGGCCAGCCTAGCCGCGGATCTTTCCCTGCCCCAGGACGTCATCGCGATGGCGTCCTCCCCTACGTCTGAAGCCGGCCAGCGCGTCGTCATCCGTTTCGGCGGAAATTAACCCGCTAAAAAGCCGCGAACCGTGAAAACGCCTCGCTAGTTCGCTATAATCCAAGAACTGGAAAGGTGCGTGAGCGGTTGAAACGGCACGCCTGGAAAGCGTGTAGGGTGTAACAGCCCTCGGGGGTTCGAATCCCCCCCTTTCCGCGGTTCTCTACCTTGAGCATTTCCGATAAACTCCGTTCCCTTCCCGCTTGGCCCTTTATCGCGGCGGCCAGTTTGGCCATCCTGGCCAGCGCGCCGGCGCAATATCTCGGCCGCCAGCAGGATGACTTGATCTATTTCATAGCGGCCCGCGCTTTGACTCTGGGCCGCTATTACCTCCTGACGTGTCCCTTGCGCCTGCCGCTGACCATGGCCAACCCGGGATTCCCCGCGCTTCTTGCTCCGCTGATCCTTGTTTTCGGCGGGAACGCAGGAATCTGCCAATGTTTTTGCGCCTTGCTTCTCGCGGCCATTCCCTGGATATTGTGGCTTTGGCTTCGAAAACGACGGGGCGACTGGACCGCCCTTCTCATCGCGCTGCTCTTCGGCTTAAGTCCCATTGTCCTCTCGCAAGCCGGAACCTTGATGAGCGAAGCCCCTTTTCTTCTTTTTACCCTCATCCTCGTCATTTCCTTGGAAAAATCGGAATCCGGCGCGCGCTCCGGATTCCTGCTTTTCGCCGTCACTCAAATACGGTCTTCCGGATTGGCGTTTTTCCCCGGAGCCCTCGCCGAGCCTCTTCGCGAAAGGAATTGGAGAAAATCGCTTTGGATCGCCGTGCCGGCCCTAGGCGGTTTTTTGCTGTGGTCCTTGTGGTCGTGGCGCGCGGCGGGCGCTTTGCAAAAAACACAGGAACTGGCCCTTTCCTATGGAGGGCGCTTCTGGAGCCTCTGGCCGCGGGTAGCCTGGGAAAACGCCCGCTATTATTTAAGCGCCTGGGGGTCTTCATACCTGCCGCAAATCTGGACCCGGCCGGGAGGAATTCTCCTCGGCATCGGGCTGAGCGTTTTGGTTCTTCTGGGCGCGGTCCGCACCCTTCGCCGGCGCCGAACCGACGCGGCCGTTTGGATTCTAGCGGGCTTTATCGCGCTCCATCTCATCTGGCCCTGGCGCTACGACCGTTATCTGCTTGTCCCATTGCCGTTCCTTCTGGACTGCGCGGCGGCGGCTCTTGAACGCCGCGGAGCGGCGGTTCTCCTGCTTATTCTGCTGGCCGGGCAAGCCGCTTTTCAATCGCCGCGCTGGATTGAGGGCACCTCCTGGTCCAAAGTAGAACTGGCGCAAACTTACGGCTGGCTTCGCGCGCACAGCCACCCGCAAGACGTCGTCGCAAGCGCCCTTTATGTCCGCGACGGCTTCTATGCGCGCCGTCCGAGCCTGCCGCTCCCCGGACAGGTTTCCGCCCCGGAATTGGCCGGCGACATGAAAAAATACCACATCCGGTTCATTCTCTGGCAAAGCGGGCTCGATCTGGGGCTGACGATGGGGAAAACAGCCGCCGTCCAGAGAACCCTCGGGACCATCCGGCGAGACTTGGATGACAAAAGGTTGTTCCGAATGATCTACAGCAATTCGTCCGAACATAGCCGCGTCTATGTTTTGCGGGCATGACGCGGCCCCTAGATAAGCTCCAAATTAAAATATTTGGGATTCTAGCTTTGGCTGTCTTCGCGGCCTATGGCTCCTCTTTGAGAAATAAACACTTTGTCTACGATGACGCGTTCATCATCGCAAAAAACCCGTTCCTGCATGAGGGCTCGGCAGGGATCGTCCCCATTTTATCCACGGGCTACTGGGAAGCGGTCGATGGCCAGGCGGCCAAGGTGCAGGAGTATCGACCGGTTTTGATGCTCAGTTTCCTGGCGCAAATTCTGATCTTCGGATTCTCGATCTTATCTCTGCAGCTGGGCAACATTTTTCTCCATCTGATTGTTTGCTGCCTTCTTTGGGAAATCCTGCGGCGGAAAATAGGCCCGGCCGCGGCGCTAGCTGGCGCACTTGTCTATGCCGTCATGCCCATTCACTCCGAAGCAGTCGCGCTTCTGACTGGACGTTCGGAAGTGCTTTCCGCCGCCTTCCTATTGTCGGCTTGGCTGGCGCTGGAGAGCGAGATCAGAGAAGGCTTGGCGGCGGGCCTTGTTCTCTACGGCCTCGCCGTCCTGACCAAAGAGTCATCGGTATTATTCCCGGTTTTCATGGCCCTCAACGATTGGGTCTTCTTTAACCGCAAACCGTGGGATAAGCAAAGCCGCGCCGGCCAAATCGGGCTCTGGCTCACGACGGTCGCCGCGCTCCTCCCGCGGATGCTGGTTCTTCCCGCTCCATTTCACGGCGGCACGCCCTATTTTAAAACAGGACATTTGATTGCGGCGCTCACTTTCGCGAAATTCGGCTTAGAGCATTATCTTTGGCCCAGCCTGACGGGAACCGGGCTCTGCACCGATTACTCGCGCCCCTTAATTCCCGACTCAAGCCCGGCATCCGCGGCGGCCTGGCTCCCGATGCTTTTAGTTTGCGCTATTGCCGCCGCAGCCGCATGGAAAATTCTTCGAAACAAAAGCGCCTGGGCTTTCTGGCTCCTGGCTCCCTGCCTGTTTCTTCTGCCGACCTCAAATCTCATCTTGTCGCTGGATACGCTGGGGGCCGAACGATTCCTCTACTGGCCCACCATCGGTTTGGCCGCCGCGTGGGGATTTCTCTACCAAGAGACGAAAAAAATATCGCCCCGCCTTGCGCGATTCTGGCTTTTCTTTCTCTGCGCCTCCTACACGATCCTGCTGATCCGCAGAAACAGGATATGGAATTCTCCGCTTGATTTCGCCCGGGCGGAAGTCGCCTGCAACCCGGTTTCCGCGAAGGCCTGGAGCAGTTTGGGAAGCGCTTTGATTTTAAAAGGCGATCCAGAGGCCGGCGCGGCGGATCTCAAACACGCCGTCGCGCTTAATCCCGAGCTCTCCGATCCGTACTACAACATCGCCAGGCTTGAATTTTCGCGCGGGGAAATGGCGGCGGCCAGAGCCTCGCTCCGCGCGGCGCTGCGCCGCGATCCGCAGTCGACAGACGCTTGGGTCCTTCTGGGATTATGCGCTGAGAAAGAGCGCCGCGATAAGGCGGCGTTATCGGATTATGAAACGGCCGTCCGCATTAACCCCGCCAATGCTTTAGCGCAGTTCGATGCCGGACGCATCTGCCTACTTGCCTCGGACTTCGATTGCGCGCGCCGGCACTGGGGAAGCTACCTGCGGCTGGCGCCGGAAGAGCCGCAGGCGCCCGCCGTGCGTGATTGGCTTTCACGTTTAAATTCAAGCGGACCGCCGATCCCGGCCCGGTCTAACGCAGAAAAGGGAAGCCCCAAGGCAGAAGATAAAAGAAATTAACGGCCGCGCCCAACGCGAGAAACGGGCCGAAGGGAATCGGCTCGTCCCTTTTAATCTTTTTCCGGACCATCAGCGCTCCGCCATACAGAACGCCGACAAAGGACGCGATTAGGACGCAGTCGAAGACGCCTAGGACTCCGCCCCATGCGCCAATGGCCGCCAAAAGCTTGATATCGCCCCCACCCATGGCTTCTTTCTTAAACAAGCGCTCGCCTAAGGCCGCGATGCCCCAACACAGGGCGAAACCGAAGGCCGCCCCGCCGGCGCTGGCGGCAGCCCGCCAGAGCCAGGACGCCTGGCCCAGGAGCGGATTGACGCCGGAAGCCAAAATTCCGAGGGCGCATAAGGCCAGGGAAAGCTCATCTGGGATCAGGAAGGTGTCCCAATCGATGAAAGCCACAGCCGCGAGCACGGCTGAGGCTAGGCTGGCCGCGAGAACCCAGGGGCCGCTTTCCCAGCGCAGCCACAGCGACAGGCATGCTCCCGCCATCAAAAGCTCGACCGCCGGATAGCGCGCGGAAATTCTCCCGCGGCACGAGCGGCAGCGGCCGCGCAAAAAAATCCAGCTTAGAACGGGGATGTTGTCATAAAAAGCTATGGAGATGCCGCAGCGCGGACAACGCGACCGCGGCCGGACCACGGACTCGTCTTTCGGAAGCCGGCAGATGACGACGTTGAGGAAGCTTCCCAGGCAGGCGCCCAGCCAAAAAACCGCCGCGTCAATAAGCATTCCAGGAATTTCCCGCGCTGTCCGTATGCGAGCAGTCCACCAGCACCGTTCCGTAGTTTTGATCGTTGGGTCCGTTGTCGAAAAACCATCGGCCCGAGTCCCCTACTGAGGAGGCATCGTTCTCGGCCGACGAATTATCGTGATAATAAGGGGTTTTCGCCATGGGCACAAGAGACAAATATTTCCCATTGGCGGTTAAATCCGATATGCGTTGCGGATAATTCCCCTGCAAATCGCCGTAATACACAGTCAAGCCTGAACGGATGGCTCCCAGATTGCCTTTAGTAGCCCCTTCATTGGAACGACGCACCAAATTCGCGAATTTGGGAATGGCAATGACCGCCAGGAGGCTGATGATGAAAACCACGACCATCAACTCCATGATCGTAAAACCCCGCCGTCGACGCATCATTCGTTTTTCTATAAAACCGCAGGGGCTCCCCCGAATCGCTGGGGAAGCCCCTGCTTTATTGCCCGCTGGACCGCCTAAAATTAATAGGTGTTCCAGTCGTTGCCGACCGAGTCGGTGTGCGTGCAGTCAACCAGCACGGTTCCGTAGTTCGGGTCGGTCGTGACGTTATCGAAGAACCACATTCCAGTGTCGGTCACAGCCGTACCATCCACTTCGCTGGATGAGGTCGCGTGATACGAAGGCGTCTGCGCGCTGGGAATAGCGCTCAGATACTTGCCGTTCGCCGTCAAGGCGTATATCTCCGGCGGATAGACTCCCTGCTGATCGCCGTAGTAGATGCTCATGGCCGACCGAATTGAGCCCAGGTTACCCTTGGTGGCTCCTTCCTTGGACTCCCGGATGAGGTCCGCGAACTTCGGGATGGCGATGGCCGCTAAGATGCCGATGATGGCCACCACGATCATCAACTCAATGAGCGTGAAGCCCGCGGTCCCGGTCCTCTTCATTTTCTTTGTCATGCTATACCCCCTTTGCCGCTCTATTTATGTATGAATGATATTGAAGGGCAAAACACTGAATTAAGTGGCGTATAGTATAGCGGGAAAAGTATATCCCAAAACCAGGGAGCTGTCAAGAAAAAAAAGGGCCTAGGCCTAAAGGCCTAACGCTAGTAGGTCTTAAGGCCTGGGTCTTTTGGCCCTTGCGGGTTCTGAAGGCTCCCTCCATAATAAGCCGGGACCCGGATAATGAACGCCAAAATCGCATTAGCAGCCGCTCTGCTCCTCTCATTAAGCGCTCCCGCCGCATGGAGCGACCCCGTTCCGGATGGGTTTTCCGCGGCCGAGGGCTTTCTGACGGATATCGCTGGCCAAAGCATCCAGCAAACCGGCCTCAGCGCCTGCGCCGCCGATAATGCTGTGAATCCAGGTAGCGGGGAAGACGGGCAGGTCTCCGCCGCGTGCCAGGCGGCCCGAGCGCATGCCGCGAAGAAAGCCGCTGAAGGGCAAACAGCAACGGCAGAAACGGCGACAACTGACGATTCCCTGCAAAACGCGGACGCCTTAGGAGATGCTCTTGGGAATACCGTTTCCGATTTCTCTCCACCCGAACAGAAAGCGCGCTCTGCCGCTCACGCCGGTTCCAGAGTTCTGGCCAATACCGAAAAAGTCGCGGCTGCCGGCGCCTTAAAAAAAGGAGCCGCGGCAGCGCCCGCGCCGTCAGGCCACTACGGCCCATCTAGGCTTAACCAAACCGTCCCGACGGCGTTCAAAGCCGCGGAACAAGCCGCCAGCGGCCTGAACCAGCAGTAATCGCCACCAGGCTCCGTCGCGCAGCCGCTCTCAATAATGGCGCGCGGGGCGTTTAACTTTAATGCGGACGGCAGGAATGAAGCTCACGTCCGTTTGGGTGGTTGACGCCGAAGAAGTGGACTCTGATTGGGGGCCGCCGAGCCTTGTAAAAATCGAGAAATCCGGCGGCCAAGAAAGCTTCTTCCGATTCGCGATGAGCCCGCCTGCCGCGAAAGCCAGAAGCAACAGGACCGCCCACAGCATCCACTCCCTGCTCCCGTCCCGCTCCGCCACGAGGGCCCCTAGTCGAGGTAATCCCGCAGCGGCTTGCTGCGCGACGGGTGCCTGAGCTTGCGGATGGCCTTGGCCTCGATTTGCCGCACTCGCTCGCGGGTCACGCGGAACAGGCGCCCGACTTCCTCTAAAGTGCGCGGATAGCCGGAATCAAGCCCGAAGCGGAGCTTCACGATTTTCGCCTCGCGATCGGTCAAGGTCGAGAGCACCTTTTCGACCTCCTTGCGCCGCAGGTAATCGGTCGCCGAGTAGGACGGCGCCTGGCCGCCCTTGTCCTCGATAAAGTCCTCGAGATAAGAGTCCTCGTCCTCGCCCACGGGCGTGGCCAAGGACACGGGCTCCTGCATGATCTTGAGCACGTTTTTGACCTTGTCCATGGAGATATGGAGCGAGCGGCTGTACTCATCCACCATGGGGTCCCGGCCGTATTCCTGGCGGTACTTGCGCGTGACCTTGGACAGCTTGGAAATAAGCTCCTTCATGTGCACCGGAATGCGGATGGTCCGCGCCTGGTCCGCGATGGCGCGGTTGATGGACTGGCGGATCCACCATGTGGCGTATGTGGAGAACTTAAATCCCCTCTTGTACTCGAACTTCTCAACCGCCTTCATAAGCCCCAGGCCGCCTTCCTGAATCAAGTCCGAGAGTTCCAGGTTCGAGTTGACGTGCTTCTTGGCGATGGAGACGACCAGCCTCAGGTTGGCCTTGATGAGCTTGAGCTTGTCGCCCAGGATCGTTTCCTCCAAAGCCACAATCTTGTCGTCGAGCTCCAGGAACCGGTCCAAGGGAATGGGCAGATTGTTCTGGAAATGCTCCAGCCGCTCCGCGATGCCGCTCATGTTTTCCAACGCCGCTTCCACGGCGGAAGGCGCGTAACCGGTCTTGGTCCGGAACGCCTCGGTCTTCATGCGTCCTTTCTTGACCGCGGCGTAATAGCGCGCCAATTCCTCGTACGAGGTGCCGTACCGGATTTCGTAGCGCTTGAGTTCGTCGCGGCACTGCCTGATTTTGGCCGCGTAATTCTTGATGCGGTTGGTCAAGCGCTTGATCTTCTCCTGGTTCAAGTTGAGGCTGATGATCTTGGCGATGACCGATTTATTGATCTTCTCCATCGACTTGTTGAGCTTCAAGCGCGCGACCGGAGAAAGCTTTTGGTTCTTAAGTTTCTCGCGAATCTGCTGCATGGCTTTTTCAGCCCTGGCGATGAACTGGGCCACGCTCTTCATGCGCCGGCGCATGCCGGAAAGCTCCGAAGCGGTCTTGCGGCCGCGCGGCATGAGCTCCTTGGGCGTCATTTCCTGCTGCTCGATGAGGGTTTCCCAGTTGCGGATTTCCCGCATGGTAATCGGCGACTCCAAAACCAGGAACCGCAGCTCCTTTTCGCGCTCGCGCACGTTCCGCGCCAGCGTCACTTCTTCCTCGCGGTTCAAGAGCGGCACGCGCCCCATTTCGGAAAGGTACATCCGGATGGAGTTGGACACGTCGGAGACGGAGCTCCATTCCTCCGAAAAACGCTCGCGGCCGGAAGAGGGCGCCGCGGGCTTTTTCCTGTCGACGACCTCTATCCCCAAATCCTCTAGGGTGGACATGAGATCGTCGACTTCCTCGGATTTCATGTTCGCCATGGATAAGGAACGGCTAATCTGCTCCAAAGTCAGGTAGCCGTGCTCCTTGCCCAAATCGACCAGATTGCGCATCGCTTGACTTGATGGTATGGCCATAAATTATCCTTGTCGCTCCCGATTTAAATCCGTTTCAACCCCTGCGTTTTTCATCGCTCAATAGACGCAAGTATTCTTCCTGCAAGGCCGGGTCCTTAGGCCGTTTGCCAGAGCCCATGTCCCTAATGTCCTGCTCTATCTCCTTTCGACGCTTGCGCGCGCGATTGCGTGTCAGAAGCCCGCTCAAAACCTCATGCTGCGCTCCCAACCCTTTTCCGCCCAAGGCAAGAAGCCCGGAGACCTGCGGACGCAAGGTGTCATCGAGAGACTCCAAGAGTCGCGCCGGCCATGAGGGCTCATCCTTAACCGCCCTGAAGGCACGCCAAATTTTTCGCCCGGCTTCAGAGGAAAAATCATCCTCGCTTACCGTCGCGGCCTGTTTTGGGTTCTCAAAAGCCAGGTCAAGGAGTTGGGAATCTTCCTGGGAGAACAAATCGTTTGGGAGCGTTGACGCCTGGGCCGCAGGAGCTTTCTCCTGTCTCCGGCTGTCCGCCTTGACTGGCCCTCCGGACCGGCCCATTTCCTTGAATAGCGCGGTTTCAGAAACATCAAGAGCTTGGGCCAAATGCTTGGCCCACTCGCTCTTTAAAATCTCATCGGGCACCTTGGCAATGAGAGCCAAGACTTCCTTGGCGATGGAGGATTTGGCCTCGGCGGTCAAAGGCTTAGGCGCGGCAGCCAGAAGTCTGCCAAGCAGAAATCGATCCGGACTCTCAGACTTGGCCAGGCACTCATCCTTGAACGCCTTGCCGCCGAATTCGTGCAAAAATTCGTCAGGATCCTTCCCGCTGGGCACCGCGGCCGCGCGCACGGAGAGGCCGGCGGTCAAAAGCACGGCGGAGCCGCGGATGACGGCGGTTTGGCCGGCCTTGTCGGAGTCAAAGACCACGGCCACGCTGGGCGCGTAGCGCTTGAGCAAGGCGGCTTGATCCGGCGTCAAGGCCGTCCCTAGGGGCGCGCAGGCGATGGGAAAGCCGTGCTGGTGCGCGGCGATGACGTCCATGTAGCCCTCCATCAAAACGGCCTTGCGCACCCGTCGTACGGCATTCAATCCCTCCCACAATCCGTAAAGCACCCGGCTCTTGCTAAATACGGGCGATTCGGGCGAGTTCAAGTATTTGGGTTCCCCGTCGCCCAAAGTCCGCGCCCCGAAGCCTACCGTCGCGCCCTTCGCGTCCCGGATGGGGAACATCACCCGATCGTAAAAATAATCCCGCGGACGCTCTCCTTTCACGGACACAAGGCCCGCCTTGCTTAACAACTCCGGAGCCAGCCCTTTTTTCTCCGCGGCCACGAGGAACTCGCTCCCGCCGGGCGCGTAGCCCAGCCGGAATGTTTCCGCAGCCTGCGCCGAAACCTTGCGCGAGGCCAGATAAGTCCTGGCCGCTTCCGCGCGCGAAGACTTTAAAAGGCAGTCGCGGTAAAAATCCGCGGCGAACGAAAGCGCCTCCAGAAGCTCCCGCCGCTCCTGCCCGCCGGCTCCCGAGGACTCCTTCGTCCAGGAAATCGGAACGCCCGCGCGCTCGGCCAGGCGTTCGACCGCCTCCGAGAAGCTTAGGTTCTCGATTTTCATCAAGAAGGCGAACACGTCTCCGCCCACGCCGCAGCCGAAGCAGTGGAACGTCTGCCGCTCCGCATTGACATGGAAAGACGGCGTTTTCTCCTGATGAAACGGGCAACGCCCCTTGAAGCTGCGCCCCGAAAGGCGCAGATCCGGGACATAACGGGTCACCACTTCCGCGATGTCCACCCGGGAACGGACGGCCTCCAGAGCTTCGGACGGAATGAGCCCCATAACAACCGGCGGCAAAAGCCTTAAACCCGCCGGCGTCGCCTCATCGAGCGGCGTCTCTTGCGCATCGCTTCGGCCGCCTTCATTTTCCGCTTCAGGCTCGAAGGGATGTAGCGCTCGCGCCGTTTGATCTCGCGCAGAACGCCGTTGCGCTCGCACTCGCGTTTAAAGCGCCGCAGCACCTCGTCGATGGCTTCTCCTTCACGCACTTTCACAAAAACCATGAAATTATATCACCCCTTTGCGCGCCTATCTTCATCCCGGAGGCCACTTCATCGCCCGGCCGCCCAGGAGATGATAGTGCAAATGATCCACCGTTTGCCCCGCCCCGCGGCCGTTGTTGGTCACGAGACGAAACCCGCCCGAAAGCCCCAATCGCGCCGCCAGCACGGCCGACGTTCTTTGCAGCCGGCCCAGAAGCGCCGCGTCCGCGTCCGAAGTATCCGCCAATCCGGGAATGTGCTTTTTAGGCACAATCAGGACGTGCGTGGGCGCCTGAGGATTGATGTCCTCGAAGGCGACCGCGTCGTCATCCTCGAATACGAATTTCGCGGAAATCGAGCGCTGGATGATTTTGCAGAACAGGCAGTCTGGCATCCGTAAATCGAAATAATTATAGCGTTATTTTCACCCAGGCGCAAATGCTACGTTAAATTGAAAGAACTGGAGCATGCCCCTATAACGACATGCCTGCCTATTCGTGAACTATTGACGATTTAAGCCATCGCCGATTTGCTGCATCTCTCTTTCAGTTTTTTCCTCTTTATAAGCGCCGCTAAGCGCCTCGCGCAAAGTATCGTCTTGAACGATCGATGCGTCTATTACCCCGTTAAAGTCATCAAAGGACATTCTTCCCGGAAGGTGCATGTGCAGAACTTTCTTATCCTCGAGGCAAAAGACAAACCGGCCGCCGTTTGCACGTGTGACCATTCTAATATCTCCAGTGAAGCTGCCGGCAGAAATATACTCATCGTTGTAGCCGATGAGTCTAGAAGATAGGCATCGAAAGTGCACGGCGCCAGGAGTGATGTCGATGCGCGGCTGGCCACTACAGTTTTCTTCGATCAATTTCATCTGATCAAACGTGAGAGAACGCTTCATGACGGCCTCAAGCCGTTGAACCTGAGACCCATGGTTGTCTCTCTTCATCTCCTGGATCAAAACGGAATTCGTCTTCTGCGCAAAGGACAAGGGCACCAGTCCCGCAATAAGGATTAAAGCTGCAACAATCTTTTTTATCATATGTTTCCTTCCAGATTCCGGGCTCACGCCCCGGCTCGCAACAAGGATAAGCGCGTTGTCCGTTGCACACAAGAGTCCAAAGACCCAACTGCGCGTAGGTCTTTGGCTTGTTTCGCCAGACCCAAGATGCCACATGGATTCTCGAACTCAATTGCCATCTAAAGACCGGGGGATTTATCTAACACGAGTGCAATTAGAAGCTTTAAGTTGAAAATCAGTCATGGGCAGCAGGCTCAGCGAATTTCCTATAATAAAATTCGAATCATGGAACATTTGAGCGCGATCTTCTATCGTTCACTTAAAAAATCTCTACCGCGCATCGTTTCCGGGCAGGGCTGCTGGCTCACGGATGACGCGGGCAAGCGCTACTTCGACGCCTGCGGCGGCGCCTTTGTCGCCAATCTCGGCCACGGCGTCGCGGAAATCGCCCAAGCCGTGGGACGGCAGTTGGAGCAGGTCGCCTACGTCAACGGCACGGCCTTCACCAACGAGCCCGCCGAGGAACTCGCAGGGGAGCTCTCGGACCTCATGCCCAAGGGCCTTGGCAAATTCTATTTTCTTTCCAGCGGCTCCGAAGCGGTCGAGGCGGCGCTCAAAATGGCCCGGCAGTATTGGTCCGAGCGCGGCAAGCCGGGCAAGCATAAAATCATCGCCCGCACGCCGGGCTATCACGGCAACACCCTTCTGGCCCTCTCCGCCTCCGCGCGCGAGCACTACAAGGCGCTCTACGGCGATTGGCTGGTCCCCGTGCCCATGATTCCCGCGCCCTATCCTTATCGCTGCGGCTGCGGAGGAAAATCCGACTGCCCCGCCTGCTCGGGTTCGGCGCTCGAGGACGCCATTCTCAAGGAAGGAGCCGGCAGCGTGGCCGCGTTCATCGCGGAGCCCGTCGGCGGATCCTCCACCGGGGCCTCGGTCCCAAGACCGGATTATTACCGGCGCATCCGGGACATCTGCGACGCGCACGACGTGCTCTTCGTCGCGGATGAGGTGCTCTGCGGCGCGGGCCGCACCGGCCGCTGGGCCGCCATCGAGCGCTACGGCGTCGTCCCCGACATCATGACGATGGGCAAGGGCCTGAGCGGAGGCTATGTGCCCCTCTCCATGGTCGCGGCGTCGGAAAAAATCCACTCGGCCATCAAACAGGGCTCGGGCGCGTTCAACCACGCCCAAACCTTCTCGCACGCGCCCTCCATCTGCTCGGCGGGACTGGCCGCGGTGCGCCACATCAAAAAGCACAATCTTATCGAACGGGCTGATTCGATGGGCGCCGTTTTGCAGAAAAAACTCTCCGCGCTCAAATCATTACCGGGCGTCGGCGACGTGCGCGGCATCGGAATGCTCGCCGGCATCGAATTCGTCGCGGACAAGAACGAAAAAATGCCGTTTCCGCGGGAACTCAAGGCCGCGGAGCGCTTCGCGGACAACGCGCGCGAAGAGGGCCTCATCGTCTGGCCCAACTACGGGCAGTGGCGCGGCGCCGGAGACTTGGCTCTCATCGCTCCGCCCTTCATCATCACGGATTCCGAAATCGACGAAATCGTGTCGCTGTTTTCCAAGGCTTGGCAAAAGACCCTGGATCAAATCAAAGCCGCCGGGAGGACCTCATGACCGCAACCGCTTCGCCGAAGGATTTTAAAATCACCTATACCTCGTCCAACGCAGACATGACTTCGTTCCACCGGCTCTTTGACGAAGCGCTGACCGAAGCCCGGGGAAAATTCGGGACGCTTCGCCCGCTCCATATCGATGAGAAAGCCATCGAAGTCTCCGATAAGCCTCTTGAGGTCCGCTCGCCCATAAACTCAGACTGGCTTCTCGGCAAATTTTCGAGAGCCTCGCTCGCGCACGCTGACCAAGCCATGAAGGCGGCCAAACGCGCCCAAGCGGACTGGGGACTTCGGCCCTGGCAGGAGCGCGTCGCGATTTTGCGCAAGGCCGCGGCCCTCATCCGCGAGCGCAAATTCTCCATCGCGGCCGTGATGAGCCTGGAAGTCGGCAAAAGCCGCTTGGAGGCCATGGGCGACGCTGAAGAATCCGCGGACCTCATCGACTATTATGCCCGCCAGATTGAGGAAGCGCATGGCTTCGTCAAGACGATGGGAAAGCTCATGCCCAACGAAAACGCCCTCTCGGTCCTGCGGCCCTATGGGGTTTTTGTGTGCATCGCGCCCTTTAATTTCCCCATGGCGCTCTCGACCGGCATGTCCGCGGCGGCCCTTCTTGCCGGCAATACCGTGGTTTACAAGCCCGCGAAGACGACGCCCTGGACCGGTCTATGCCTCTATGAATGCTACCGCGACGCGGGCGTGCCGCCGGGAGTCTTCAATTATCTTCCCTGCGATGCCGCCGTCGCAGAAGCGCTTTGGAAAAACCCGTTGGCCGACGGTGTTGTCTTCACCGGCTCCAAGACCGTGGGCATGCGCATCTTCCACGAGTTCAGCAAGGACTGGGTCAAGCCCGTCTTGATGGAACTGGGCGGCAAGAACGCGGCCGTGGTCTGCGCTTCCGCGGACTTGGACATGGCAGCCGAGGGCGTGATGAAATCCGCCTTCGGCCTTCAGGGACAAAAATGCTCGGCCTGCTCGCGGGTCTACGTAGATGAAAAAGTCGCCGATGACTTCATCGGGCGGCTGCTCAAAAAAACCGCGGCCATCGTCAAGGGAGATCCGACGCAAAAAGACGTCTACTTCGGCCCGGTCATCGATGGAAAGGCCGTCAAACGTTTCGAGGAGGCCGCGGCGCTCTCCGCCAAGACCGGGAAAATTCTCACGGGCGGCAAAAAGCTTTCGGGCGGCATCTTCGACAAGGGTCATTTCGTTGAACCCACCGTCGCCGAGCTGCCGCTGAACTCCAAGCTGTTCATGGACGAGCTCTTCCTGCCCTTCCTGACCGTCGGCAGGGTCAAAAACCTCGACGCGGCCATCGCCGAGACCAACAAGGCCGAATACGGCCTGACCGCGGGAATCTTCACCAAGGATAAAAAAGAAATTGAGCATTTCTTCGCCCAAGTCGAGGCGGGCGTGTGCTACGCCAACCGCAAGACGGGCGCCACCACCGGCGCCTGGCCCGGCGTGCAGCCCTTTTGCGGCTGGAAGGGCTCGGGTTCCACGGGCAAAGGCGGCTGCGGGCCCTACTACGTCGCGCAGTTCATGCGCGAGCAAAGCCGTACCATCATGGAGTAATTCTATGCCGACAAAAACCGCTTCCAAGCCTGCCGTCAAAAACGACTACCCCAAAATCGTCGTCCCGCCGCCGGGGCCCAAGGCGCAAAAAGTCATCGCGCTCGACAAGGAGTGGACCTCGCCCTCCTACATCAAGGAATACCCCTTCGTCATGGCCGGCGGCCAAGGCGCCATGGCCGAGGACGTCGACGGCAACCGCTACATCGACTGGATGTCCGGCATCGCGGTCTCGGCCACGGGCTACAACCACCCCAAGGTCGTCGCCGCCGTCCAGGAAGCGGCGGGCAAGTTCCTGCACATCTGCGGCACTGATTTCTACTATGAGGGCATGGCCAAACTCTGCGAACGCTTGGCCAAGTCCGCGCCGGGGCCGGGAAAACACCGCGTCTTTCTGACCAACTCCGGTACGGAGGCCGTCGAAGGCGCGGTCAAGCTCGCGCGCTACCACACCAAGAGGTCTCACCTCATCGCCTTCGACGGAGCGTTTCACGGCCGCACCTACGCGGCGGTGACCTTGACGGCCAGCAAGGTCAAGTACAAAGCCGGCTTCGGGCCCCTTTTGCCCGAGGTCACGCACCTTCCCTACAATAACCCCTATCGCGGCGTCGACGGCTTAGCCGAAGCGGAGCACGTCTTCAAAACCCGCGTCTCGCCCAAAGACGTGGCCGCGGTGGTCATGGAACCCGTCCAAGGCGAGGGCGGTTACGTGTTTCCCAAGCCCGAATTCCTCAAGGCCTGGCGCAAAATTTGCGACGAGCACGGCATCCTGCTCGTTTTCGACGAAATCCAGTGCGGCATGGGGCGGACGGGAAAGCTCTGGGCCGCGGATTATTTCGGCGTCGTCCCGGACGTGCTCTTGACCGCCAAAGGCCTTGGGTCCGGCCTTCCCATCGGCGCCATCATCGCCAAGGAAAGCGTGATGACCTGGCCGCAGGGCTCGCACGGCACCACGTTCGGCGGGAACCCTGTCGCTTGCGCCGCGGCGCTGGCCACGCTGGACCTGGTCGAGAGCGGGCTTTGCGCCAACGCGCGCGTCCAGGGCGAGCGCCTGCTCTCGGGCCTGCGCCGTCTGCAGCAAAAGCACGCCTCCATCGGCGACGTGCGCGGCGTCGGGCTCATGATCGGCGTCGAGTTCGTCAAGGACCGGGCAAGCAAAGAGCCTGACCACGATCTCGTGGCGAAACTCGAGCTCGCCGCGTTCCGCAAGGGGCTTCTGCTCTTGTCCTGCGGCCAGTCGGTCATCCGCGTGGCGCCGCCTTTGGTCCTGACCGAGCACGACGTGGACGCGGGCTTGGCGATTATGGATGAGTGCCTTTCCGAGTTAGGGCGCTAAGCCGAGGCCGGAAATCCGGCGGAAGGGGAGGGATTCGAACCCTCGAGGAGCTTGCACCCCTGCCAGTTTTCGAGACTGGTCGTTTCAACCGCTCACGCACCCTTCCAAGGAAAGAGCGGCGGGCACATGATAACTTTTCCCCCCGCCTTCTGACAACGCGCCTCGAAGCGCGGCGGAGCTAGTCGACCAGCGGCGAGGGCAGGATGTAGCGGGCCTTGGCCTGTCCCGCTTCCTGCAAGACGGCATCATTCGGGCGGCCCTTCTTGAGGATGAACTGGGTCTGAAGCTTCCGGCGGCCGCCGGCGTCCAGATTCATGACCAGATTGCCGGTCAAATCCATGGGATTGACCAGCTGAACGAGGACGCGCACGATATCGCGATAAGCCAGCCCGCTCTTGTCATGCCCGGAAAGAATATCCCGGAAAGCCGCCGCGCGCGCCTCCGGCGAAGACTGCGCGCGGACGCCGGCGATGTCTTCGACGATTTCGCGCGCCGCCGCGCAGAACGGCTGGATAATTTGGGAAGACGTTCGATGGCCCTGTCCGGCCGCAAGCAAGTCATCCCACTCGTTATCGAACTGGAACCGATTAAAGGAAATCCTGCCGTCCGTCCCCACGGTTCCGTGCTCGAGAATCCAATCCATCGCCTGCTTCTTAACGCCGTCAAGCGTCGCGACATAGCTCTTCACGATGGACGCAACATCGGCCGACAGGATGCTCGCCAAAGCCTTCGGTGAAAAAATCAGAGCGAATGTCAGCGTCCCGGTGTGGTATTCGCTCGGCGCGTCTTTGCCGAGTTGGGAAAGCGCCTTGTCGTAGGGCACCGCCAAGCTCGGGTCCGGGATCTCGTCTCCCTTGGCGCCCGCGGTTTCCATAAGGTCATTGATTCGGCTCAAAGTCCCGCGCACGCTTGAGGCCGAGCGGTGGAGGAAGCCTTCTTGCTGAATGTAGATGGCCTGCGGCTCGGTCTCGGGTCCCGTCTTCGGCTTGTAAACAAAGGTCTGGACGCTGGAGGTGACGTTGCGCTTGACCAACTCGCCTTTAATCGGAATATCAAAATACCCCGCATTTTTCGCCTTCTCGGTGCCGTAAAGGATAAATTGCCCGCCCTGCGGACCGTAGCGGACGATATGATCCAGAGAACGCGTCCACGAATCGGACCAGTCCGCCAAAAACGGCAGCATCAGGCTGAACGCCTTCTGCTTGTTCTTGTAAAGATCCGAACTGTCGTAATTGTAGGCGGAATCAAGGCCGTTCTCCTGCCTCTTGACCAAGCCGCCGTAATCGTCCATGGCGCCCGCCTGCGTGGAGTGCAGCGTCGTCATGCGCTTGGCCATCAGAATGAGCTCGTGGATGTCGCCGTGCATGACGCGGGCCAAGGACTCCATCTGCTGTTGGTTGTTCGGATCGAGAATGAACTCCACGAGCATTTGCTGGCCTTGGGTTTTTTGGGCTAAAACGCTCAGATTCGCCGTCAAATATTGCCGAAGTTCGGAAACCGCGAGATTATTGATTTCCGTCTTAATCAAGCCGTGCGGGTTGAACAACTGGAGCGCGGGAACGGTTTCGATAATTTGTCCCTGGGCCGTCATAATTCGCGCATGATCGATGCGCAGGCGAAATCGCACTTGATCCTGCGAGAGGCGGTAAACCGTCATGATGGCGGATCCGGTTTGGCCGACCCCGAAAGAGATCGAGTAGTCGGACATCGGCTGCGCCGCGGCCGCGACCGCAGCCGCCGGGAACGTCAAGGATTCCGCGTGGGATATGGTCAGGACAAAAGGCATTTTCCAAAGCTCGCCCACTTCCATGGCGGAAAGGCGGGACGCCTTGAACGGCAGCACGGTCTTTACGTCCGTCAACTTGACCAGGCGCTTCAACTCGTCGCATGAATCCTGGGTCGGGGTCGGGCGCACGACCATGGAGGTTCCCTGCAGTCCGGCCTGCAGGGTCACGCCAAAAGCGGTTTGGCCAAAACGGGCAACTTGAAACCAATGTGATAAGTTGACGTCCAGGCCTTCCTCATCCACCATGGCGAGCTTGTTATCCGGCAGAAGCTGCAGACTGCGCTCCACCTGCGGCTGCACGCCGCCCAAATTATGGCCGGAAATCCACGGATGGACGTTGATCTGCAGGCCCCGGCAAATCTGATTGAGCCGGCCCTGCTGCATGACGACATTGAGCTGGGCCCTTTCCGGATTGGTGAAGTAGCCGCCGGGGACGTCATCGCTGGGAGCGGTGAACGGCAACTGCGACCACTGATTCGAGGACTGCTGCTGCGCGGCGCAAAAAATCGGAGCCGCCGCTAGAGCCGCGCCGAGACACGCCGTGACAATTTTTTTCATCTTCATTATCTTATCACCGCTTCCACTGCGGGCCCAGGGTCCATTGGTCCCAGATTGACGCCTATGGACCTATCTTTTTCTGGGCCCCGGAATCGCATTCGCGATCCTTCCCTCCCTGACTAGTATGTTTGTAAGCTCTTTCTTCATAAGGAAAGGAAAATAATTTGATTACTCTTCGGAACGTCCACAAATCCTTCGGCAGGCAGACTCTCTTTGACGGAGCCGACCTGCAGATCAACAACGGCGACCGCTTCGTATTGGTCGGCCCCAACGGAGCCGGAAAATCCACCCTTTTCAAAATGCTTCTCGGCCGCGAAAGCGCGGACGCGGGAGAACTCAGCACGCGCCGCGGCGCCGTAGTCGGCTACCTGCCCCAGGAAAATCCCCCGCTCTCGGATGCGACGGTCCTGGAGGAATCCCTTAAGGAGCGCGTGGACGCCGACGGCCGCACCGTCGCCAAAGCCAAGGCCATCTTGATGGGCCTGGGCTTCAAAGTCGCCGATTTCGGCAAAAAAATGAACTCTTTGAGCGGCGGATGGGCCATGCGCGCGGCGCTGGCCGGTCTTCTGGTCCAGGAACCTGATCTTCTGCTCTTGGACGAGCCCACCAACCACTTGGACATCGACTCTCTGTTCTGGCTCCAGCAATACCTGCGTTCCTATCCGGGCGCGGTTTTCCTCATCTCCCACGACCGCGCCTTCATCAACGCGGTATGCCGCGCCATCGTCAGCGTCCAAGACGGCAAGCTCAAGGTCTACCGGGGCGACTACGAGTTTTTCCTCAGAGAGCGGCAGGCGGAGCGCGAGCGCCTGGAAATGGCTTGGCGGCGCCAGCAGGAAGAAATCGCCAAGATGCAGGAATTCATCGACCGCAACCGCGCCCGCGCTTCCACGGCCAACCGCGCGCAAAGCATGATTAAGCGCCTGGATAAGCTCGAGCGGATCGTGCTGCCGGCCGAAGCCAAGTCCGTCAAAATAAGATTTCCACAGCCCGCGCGCACGGGCGTGCGCGTGCTTTCCCTTCGAAACGTCTACAAATCCTACGGCGAGACCAAGGTCTACCAAGGGCTTGATTTCGAGCTCGAGCGCGGCTGGAAAATGGCCTTCGTAGGCCACAACGGCGCCGGCAAATCCACCCTGCTCAAGGTTTTGGCCGGGGTCATCCCGTTCGACTCGGGCGAGCGCGTCGTGGGAAACGACGTCAAGGTGGGCTACTTTTCCCAGCACCGGCAGGGGCAGCTCGACCCCGAAAAAACGGTCCTTCAGGAAGCCTCGAGCGTCGGCCGCCTCAATCCCGATCTCCTCACGCGCACCATTCTGGGCACCTTCCTTTTCCCCGGAGACTCGGTGCATAAGAAAACCGAGGTCTTGAGCGGCGGCGAGAAAAGCCGGCTGTCTTTGGCCAAGCTGCTTTTGGATCCGCCCAACGTGCTGCTCATGGACGAGCCAACCACGCACCTGGACATGGCCAGCGTGGACGCGCTCATCGAGGCCCTGCGCGATTTCGAGGGCACCATCTGCTGCATCAGCCACGATCTCTACTTTCTCAACGCCCTGGCGGATCATGTCGTCCATATCGATCAGGGGCGGATCACCGTCTATCCGGGAAACTACGAATACTTCAAGCGGCGCCAATCCCAATGGCGGGAGGAAAATCCGCAGGCCGAGCCGGCTGCGAAAGACGCCGGGAACTCCGACCCGGATCGCCCGCTTGAAAGCTCGGAGGCGGCGCCTTCTCCCGAGGATCTCCGACGGCAGGCCAAGCGCGAGGCTAAAATAAAAGCCGAGCTCGAGGCGCTGCACGCGACGCTGGAAAACCTGGCGGCGCGCTTGGCCGATCCGGAGCTCTACGCCGATTACGAGAAAGTCCGAAGCATCGGCGAAGAGATGGAATCAGTGCAGAAGCAAATCCAGGAGAAGGAAGCCCGGATTTCCCAACGCGCCTAGGACTGCGCCCGAGCCGTATCGGATTTCGAATTCCAGATCGGCAAAAGAAAGGCGAACATCGATCCCTTCCCCGGTTCGCCTTCGACCTCGAGGCTTCCACCGTGGGCTTCGATGATGGTCTTGGCCAGGGCCAGCCCGAGGCCGAAGCCTCGCGCCAGTTTTTTGCCGCGCTCCGAGCGGTAGTAAATGGAAAAAATCCTCTCCTTGTCCTCGCGAGTCAGGCCGATGCCCGTGTCTTTGACGAAGACGCGCACGTATGCCGGATGTTCGCCGTCGCATTGGACTCCCGCCGTGATCGAGCCTCCTTCCGGCGTGTATTTCACCGCGTTGCTCAGGAGATTCGTGACGACCAGCATCAGCGCGTCCGGATCCCCGTAAACGGGAACCGGCGACTCCGGGAAGCTCAGCGACAAGTTCAAACCCTTATTCTCGCAGAGAATCTCCATGAGCTCTCCTCCGGAGCGCAGAACCGTTTCAATCTCCATCTTTTTCCTGTTCAGAGCCAAATGCCCCGACTCCAGGCGGCCTATATTAAGGAGGTTGCCGATGGTCGTGCTCAAGGAGAGGGTCTGCACCTTTAAAATACGGTACATCCGCTCCCGCCGCTCGTCCTGCCGACCGGGCTCCGTATCCTCCAGCGAAGCCGCCGCCGCGTAGATGACGCTTAAGGCGTTGTTGAGCTCGTGGCTGACCATGGACACCATCTGGGATTTAAAGCGGCCCAAGTCCCTCTCTTTGCTGTACTCCTCGTTCAAATTCTCCGTCAGGCCCCGGATGTGCTGCGCCAGGGAATCGATTTCTGGGCTGGCCGTCGGGACGTTCAGTGCCCACGGCTGGCCGAGCTTCCAGCCGCGCGCATAAGCCGCGACGGCATCGATGGGATTGATGATATAGCGCGAAAGGAAAAAGGCGCACAAGGCGCTGGCCAGAAGTCCGATGCCCATCATAACGAAAAAAGCCCGCGCGGAGGCCCGGCGCGCGGCCGCGAAGCGTCCCTGAAAAGTCTCGATGCGCACGTCGTGCATCGTCATCGCCATAGCCATCATGCCCTGGTAGTTTTCGCGGCCTTTGCGGATGCGCGCGATATCCCGCGCCGTCAAACGGCCGGAAAGTTTCTCTCTAAGCCAGGGCTTCTCTTCCCTCAAATGCTTTTCAAATTGAACTCTCAGATCCCGAAGGGCCTGCTGCTCGTCCTGTCCCGGCAGAATCGCGCTCAGGTCCGCCTCGGTTTTCCTGACTTTATCGATGGTGTCGCGGCGCCTGTCCAACCAGCGAAGTTCGCCGGTTTCCAGGTACTGCAGGGTGAGCATATCCATCTGCTGGAAGAGCGACTTCAGCCGCGCGATTTTTACGGCCACGGCCAAATCTCTGTGCAGGGATAACGTGGCGCTGGTCTCCGCGTTGACGCGGAGCCATTGGGAGACTCCTGCGCCCAGCGAGAAAACCAGAACAAAGGCGATGACGACGTAGAACTGGGTTTTAAGTCCTATCTTTTGCATCGACGCAGTCCATCGTGGCGCCGGGAATTCCGGCCCACTGCCGACGCCTAATTATATTAAATCTGAAATCAGGAACATTCCAAAGGAGCGGCCGGAAATTTTTCCTTGACGGCGGGGGGCTCGGCTGTTAGAATGAATGAGGAAACGTCCATGAAGATACTGCTTATCCCCGATCCCTCCGCTCCCAATGGGCAAGACGCTTTTTGCCGAGAGTTTTCCAAGCTGGCGCGGGAACGCGGGCACGAGACCTCCGCGCAGCCGGCACCCGCGGCCGAGAGCGCGCTTGAAAAGATGCTCTCCGAGGGTTTCGCGGCCAAGGCCGACATCGTTATCGTCAACGGCGTTCAACCCGAAGTGTTCAAGGCTGCTCAAGCGCACGGGAAAAAGACGGCCTTCAGGCTCGTTGACGCCGGCTCGGGAGAAAACTCTGAAACTCAAGAGCAGGCCAGGGCCATGGCCCTGGCCGCAGACCGGCTGCTTCTCCCCAGCCGCCATTTGGTCGCCGTCGCGCAAGGATGGGGATGCAACGGCAACATCAGGCACGTCCCCTACGCCTATGATCGGATTATGTTCGGGCAAATCGCTCTACTAACGCCGGAGGTCTCCAAGCCTTCGGCTTTTCCCATTGTCTCCTGCGTCCCTTTGCGCCGGGAATCGCAACCGGGCCTGGAAACCATGTTCTCGGCGCTGGCTCGGCTGCGGCTCGATTATCACCTCTCCATCATCGGCGAAGGCCCGAGGCTCGAAGCCTTGCGCCAGCGCGCGCGCGATCTCCGCATCGCGGATCGCATCTCCTTTCTAGGCGCCCTGCATCCCTCGCGCGTCGGGGATTGCCTGCGCACGGCCAAGGCTTATGTCGAGCCCTGCGGCCTGGATTGTTTTCCGAACTGGACTCTGCAGGCCTTGGCCGCGGGCTGTCCGGTCATCGCGGCCCGTTCGGGGGCTCTTTCTGAAATCATTCGTCACGAGCAAAACGGCCTTTGTTTCCCCGAGGGCGACCCGGCCGCCCTCGCGGAGGCCGTCGTCACGCTCTACTCCCTGCGCGGACTCTCCATCCAGCTCATCGCCGAGGGCATCAAGACCGTGGAGAAGCACGACTGGATATCGACGGCGACGGCGGCTCTCTCAGCCGTCGAGGACCTCGCATGATCTGCGCCGTCCTGGTCGACTGGCTGCAGGCGCCGGATTTTCCAGATCAGGACGCCTCGGCCCTGGGCCGCCCCCTAGCCGCCTACCCGCTGATGGCGGCTAAAACCTCCGCCCGCGTCCACCGCCGCTTCGCGCTCTCGGCAAAGCAGAGCGTCAAATCCGCCGCGCTGCAATACGGCGCGGTCATCCTCGACCCTCCGCCAGATGAGAACCCCTCGCCGTCGCGGCTCCTGCGTTTCGCCCTGGAAGCCGTCAGCCGCGAAGCAGCCAAGGAAGGCGAGCGCCTGAGGCTTCTTGTCGCGCTTTCGGCCCAGGCTCCGGCCGTGACCGGGGCCGTCATTGACGCGGGGGTGGACGCCGTCCTGGAGAAATCAGGATTTGATTCGGCGCTGAGCGTCTCGAAACTCCCGTTGTGGATTTCCCGAGCGGCTCTGCGGGAAACCCCTGACGGAGCCCTGGAGCTTTTTCCTGAGCCCGGTTTGCACGGAGTGGCCGCGCCGAGCTCCGAGATATGGCGTCCCAATTGGAGCCTTCTCGTGCTCAAACCGGAGCTCCTGGCCTCCGCGGACTCCCCGGAGTTCGCTTGGCTTGGGAAACGGAGCTTCGCCGTCAAGCAACCCGGGCTTTGGCCCGTCGAATACCAATGGCAGATTCCGGCGCTGGAAAACTGGCTCAAGAAGCATGGCGTTTCCGACGCGGCCTACGCTCCGGAACCGCAGCCGCAAGCCCAGAAATCGGCCAAACCGGCGACGTCTCGCCCCGTTCTCTAGGGTTTTCCGTCTAGGCCCCTTGGACGGGCCGGGCAGGTCCTTTCGGCCCATGCGCTTCCCGCAGACCGTTCTTATAATGGGGTCATGAAAAACAAAATCCTGACGTTCCTTTCTTTCTTCCTTTTGTTGCCGTTGGCCGTGAGTGCCGCTCCCGCCACGCCGGCTCTTTCCCTGGCGGAGGCCATGAATTCCTTGCATGGGCTTCGGTTCACGTCCCACTTCATCAACCCCAGCCTGCGTGGAGACCAACGCGCGCTAATGAAACTGGTTAAAAAAGTCGATCCGGGCGTCGTCACCGTGACCATCCACGTGACGGTCCAAGGCCCTCAGATCGCACTTAACCCGCCGACGCTCGGCGACATTCTCTCCGGAAAGATTGATCCGAAGACCTACAATCCCAACAAAATCGTCGAAAAGCAAACCGGCGACCTGGGCTCCGGATTCGTCGTGGGCAAAGACGAACTGGGCCGCCCGCTCATCGTCACCAACGCCCATGTCGTGGACATCCTTGGACGCAACGGAAAATCTTCGGTGACATTCGAGGGGCAATCCGTCCCCGTGGGCGTCGCTTCCGCCACCGTTACGGTGACGACCGCGGACGGCACCACGTCCGCCGCCACCTTAATAGGATACAGCGACAAGAGCCGCGGCTACGATTTGGCGCTGGTGAGAATGAACACGCCGTGCCCGAGCTGCCAAGTTCTCAAGCTGGCCGGCAACGACAAGGTCGCCGCGGGAGAGTTCGTCGTGGCCGTGGGCTCACCCTTCGGTTTGGATAACACCGTCACCTTCGGCATCGTCAGCAACCCGAACAGGCAGATTCCCGGCCTGGGGCTCAGCAGCCTGGTCGGCAGCTATATCCAGACCGACGCCCCCATCAATCCGGGAAACTCCGGCGGCCCGCTTATCGACATCTCCGGCAAGATCATCGGCGTCAACGAATGGATTGTGTCTCCCAACGGCAACGGCTCGGTCGGCATGGGCTTCGCCATCCCCATCCGCTTTGTTGAGCAGATGCTTAGCCGCTACCAATCGACGAACGTGTTCGACTCCGCCAATCCGGGCCTCTCGGTTCAAGCAACGGCCCTGGGAGTTTTGAAGGTCACCGCCCTGAGCGAAAACTTGAAGTCTCAGGGGCTCAAGGTCGGAGACCTCATTTCCAGCGTTGATGGGCGTACATTCACCTCCCCCATCGAACTGATGCGCTATCTGGCGAACAAGGTCCCCGGCTCCACGGCGGTTTTTGACGTGACAAGAAACGGCTACGGAGCGGACATAATCGTGACGCTGGGCATGCTCTAATTATTCAGCCTTAGCGCGAAAAGAAGGCCCTCCGAATTTCGGAGGGCCTTCTCATTTTAGGGCAGGGGCTAAGAGAGACGAGAAACGTTGGAGCCTAGGCGCTGACGAGCTTGATCTCGAGCGTCTTGCGGCCGGCGGACAAGACGCTTAGGCGCGCCGCGGTCTGCCGGGCAATGCCGCGCAGGGCCTGCGCCGAGGCGCTCTGCGGCGCTCGTATGCAAATCGGCTCCCCGGTTTCTCCGCTTTGGCACACGGCTTCCTCGATGGGAACGCGGCCCAAAATTGGAGCGCCGTATTTCTCGGCCACCGCGGACGCGCCTCCGCGGGAGAAAATGTCGCTGGTTTTTCCGCAATGCGGGCAGGAGAACCCGCTCATGTTCTCCACCACGCCCAAAAGAGGAACGTTTAGCTTCGCGAACATGGCGGCCGCGCGGCGCACGTCGGAAAGCGCGATTGTCTGCGGCGTGGTCACGATGACCGCGCCCGCCAAGGGCACGCTTTGGCACAAGGACAACTGCACGTCCCCGGTGCCGGGCGGCAGGTCCACGATAAGGTAATCGAGTTCCCCCCATTCTACGTCCCGCAAAAACTGGGTTACCGCGCCATGAAGCATGGGGCCGCGCCAGATGACCGGAGCGTCCTTATCGGTCAAAAAGCCCATGGACACCAGCTTGACGCCGAAATTCTCCGCCGGGGCTATTTTCCCCTCGGCGCCGGGCTTGAGTTCCCGGCCCTCCACGCCCAGCATCTGCGGCTGATTGGGGCCGTAGATGTCCGCGTCCATCAGGCCCACGCGCGCGCCTTCCTGGGCCAGGGCCACGGCCAAGTTGCAGGCCACGGTGGACTTGCCCACCCCGCCCTTGCCGCTGCCCACCGCCACGATGTTCTTGATGCCGGACGGAACCTTGCTTTCCAGACGCGGGTCTCTCTTCACGCTGGCCTTCATGCGGATTTCCACGTCCGTGACGCCGGGAACCTTCTTGAGCGCGTCGCGCGCCTCCAGCTCCATCATGCCCTTCAAGGGGCAGGCCGGCGTGGTGAGAATGTAGTCGAACGAGACCTTGCCGCCCTCGACGGAGAGGTTCTGCACCATCCCGAGGGTGACGATATCCTTTTTAAGCTCGGGCTCCTGGCAGGACTTCAAGGCCTCTAAGACTTGCTCGCGGCTGGGCATCGGCTATATCCTAAAGAGCA
>Ga0307372_10001490_pt1 | contig 40858 bp, 31 predicted proteins | sample OX1MG_FD_202533 | JGI IMG/M metagenome (GOLD analysis project Ga0307372, IMG submission 202533) | Soil microbial communities from Risofladan, Vaasa, Finland - OX-1 | ecosystem: Environmental > Terrestrial > Soil > Coastal area > Acid sulfate soil | place: Finland: Risofladan, Vaasa | collected...
AGGAGATCATCACCGATCCCTCATATGCCGGACAGGTCATCGCGTTCACCTACCCACATATCGGGAACTACGGCATCACTCAGCTTGATGACGAGAGTATTCGACCATTCTGTCGCGGCATCATCGTACGTGAACTCGCGACGTTGCCGAGTAGCTGGCGCGCGACCGGGGATCTCGAGGAGTTTCTGACATCGCACGGCGTCGGGGGGATCACGGGTGTCGACACTCGGCGTCTCACGCGACACATCCGCGAGGCCGGGGCGATGTCGTGTGCATTTGGCTCTGCACCGATCGAAGAGCTCCTCGCTGCGGCGAGACGCGAGGTCGGTACAACCGGCATGAATCTTGTCGATGAGGTGACAACGGAGGAACCCTATTTCATCGAGGGTGGACCCCGGCGTGTGGTTGTCTATGACTTTGGTGTCAAGCGGACGATGTTGCGCTGTCTCTCCGAACTCGCCACGATTGAAGTGGTCCCGGCGAATACGCCGGCTGCTGAGGTGCTCGCCCGCAACCCCGACGGGGTCTTGCTCTCGAACGGCCCGGGAGATCCTGCTGCACTGTCGCATCTCGTGCGCGAGATCACCACTTTGCTCGATGCCGTTCCGATTTTTGGTATCTGCCTTGGACATCAGCTTCTCGCCACCGCGCTCGGTGCGATGACATTCAAGCTCCCCTTTGGCCATCATGGTGGAAACCACCCCGTACTCCGGCTCGAGAGCGGCATCGTAGAGGTCACCGCACAAAATCACGGGTACGCGGTGGGCGAGGATTCCCTGCGCGATGCGATCGTCACGCATCGAAACCTCAATGACGGTGTGATCGAAGGAATTGCCTCGGAAAAGATCGCCGCATTCTCCGTGCAGTATCACCCCGAGGCGGGCCCTGGCCCGCATGATTCACGGTATCTCTTTGCAGAATTTGCCCGCCTGATGGGACGCGCCAGCGCCCCCGTGAGGAACTCCTGAGATGCCAAGGCGCACGGACATTCAATCGATACTCGTGATCGGCTCGGGCCCGATCGTCATCGGACAGGCCTGTGAGTTCGATTACTCGGGGACGCAGGCCTGCCGTGTGCTGCGCGAGGAGGGGTATCGGGTGATTCTCGCCAACTCGAATCCGGCGACGATCATGACCGATCCAGAACTTGCGGACCGCACCTATATCGAGCCACTCGATCGCGAGGTGCTGAAGGCGATCATCATCCGCGAGCGCCCTGACGCGCTGTTGCCGACGATGGGAGGGCAGACGGCGCTCAACCTTGCGATGGCACTGCGCGAGGATGGCGTGCTCGACGAGTACGGCGTCGAACTCATCGGCGCGAGTACCGAGGCGATCGCGACTGCAGAGGACCGGGAGCGTTTCAAGGAGGCGATGACCGAGATCGGGTTGAAGACCCCGGAGTCGGGATTCGCCCATGACATCGACGAGGCGATCGCAATCGCAACGCGCATCGGATATCCGCTGATGGTCCGTCCCTCGTTCATCCTCGGAGGCAAGGGAACCGGGATCGCCAATGATGCCGAGACGTTCGACCGGTTAGCGCGCGAAGGAATCGAGGCGAGTCCGGTGAGCGAGATCCTCGTCGAGCGCTCGATTGCCGGTTGGAAGGAGTACGAACTCGAAGTGATGCGCGACCACGCGGACAACTGCGTGATCGTCTGCTCGATCGAGAACTTCGACGCGATGGGCGTACATACCGGAGACTCGATTACCGTCGCGCCAGCCCAGACGCTTTCCGATGTCGAGTACCAGATGATGCGCGACGACGCGTTCAAGGTGATTCGCCGCGTCGGTGTCGAAACGGGTGGATCGAACATCCAGTTCGCGGTGAATCCCGCCACCGGAGAGCGCATCGTCATCGAGATGAATCCGCGCGTCTCGCGCTCGTCGGCACTTGCCTCGAAGGCGACTGGGTTTCCAATTGCGAAGATTGCCGCGCGCCTTGCCGTGGGTTATCGCCTTGATGAGATCGTCAACGACATCACAAGGGCGACACCGGCGAGCTTCGAGCCCTCCATCGATTACGTCGTGACGAAGGTACCCCGCTGGGCCTTCGAGAAGCTTCCTGGGACGACGGATCGCCTCGGCACGCGAATGCAGAGCGTTGGAGAGGTGATGGCGATTGGCCGTACATTCCCCGAGTCCCTGCAAAAGGCGTTGCGCGGGCTCGAGCAGGGACGTCTCGGGCTCAACTGTGATCCTGCAGAGGAGTCGGTCGATCTGCTCTCGACCGAAGAGCTGCTTTTCAAGGTCGCGGTGCCCTCTCCGGATCGACCGTTCGAAATCGAGGCGCTGTTGCGCCGTGGAGTATCACCCGAGACCGTATGTCGAGAGACACGGATCGACCCATGGTTCATCGACCAGATGAGTCGCATCGTCGAGGCGCGCCGTTTCCTTGATGATCTTGCCGACCATGAGGCCCCGCTTGAGGCACTGACAGAACCGCTGTGGCGAAAGATCAAGCGGCTCGGATTTTCCGACGCGCAGATCTCCTACCGCTTTGGAATCGAGGAGTCCCAAGTGCGCGCCGCTCGGCTTGGTCATGGTGTCGTTGCAACATTCAAGACCGTCGACACCTGTGCCGCCGAGTTCAAAGCCGAGACGCCGTATTACTACTCGACCTATGAAGACGAGGACGAGGTGCGCCGCGGGGGACTCCCCCGGGTGATCATCCTCGGCTCGGGTCCGAATCGCATCGGTCAGGGCATTGAATTCGATTATTGCTGCGTGCATGCATCCATGGCGCTTCGCGAGGCAGGTTTTGAGACCATCATGGTCAACTGCAATCCTGAAACCGTCTCGACCGACTATGACACCTCGGACCGGCTCTATTTTGAGCCGGTCACCGAGGAGGACGTGCTTGGCATCGTCGACGCGGAGCTCCGTGCCGGTGCCGAGATCGTCGGGGTGATCGTTGGCCTTGGTGGCCAGACGCCACTCAAGCTATCGGGGCGGCTTGCTCCGGAACTCATCCTTGGAACCTCGGCCAGGTCGATTGACCTCGCCGAGGACCGCGAGCAGTGGAACCAGCTCTGCCGCCGGCTTCGTATCCCCCAACCACCGGGAGCGACGGCGACCAATCTCGCCAGCGCGCTTTCGATTATCGACGAGATCGGATATCCGGCGCTGGTGCGTCCCAGTTACGTGCTTGGTGGTCGGGCGATGGAGATTGTCTATGACGCTGCCGGTCTTGCCGAGGCCATGGCGACAATCGCCGGATTTTCTGCGAAGGATCAGGACATTCGCAGCGTCGCGGGGACACTCGGACGCGAGGGAGGGCTCGCCGTTGAACGTCCCGTGTTGATCGACCGATTCCTCGAAGACGCGATCGAGGTTGATGTCGATGCGGTGCGCGACGGCGAGGGCGAGGTGCTCATCGGTGGGGTTTTGGAGCACGTCGAGGAGGCAGGTGTCCACTCCGGCGACTCGGCGTGCGTGATTCCTCCACCGACGCTCAGCGCGGAGACGATCGCGACGATCATCTCCCATACCCAAGCGATTGCTGCCGCGCTCGAGGTGCGCGGTCCTATGAATGTCCAGTACGCGGTGCAGTCGGGTCGCGTCTATGTCATCGAGGCGAATCCCCGTGCCTCGCGAACGGTTCCTTTTGTCGCCAAGGCGACAGGTGTTCCGCTCGCCAAGATTGCGGCGCGTGTCATGGCTGGAGCCTCGCTCAAGGAGCTGCGCCAAGAGGGACTGCTCGTCGACATGCCAGCGCCAAGATACGTGAGCGTGAAAGAGGCCGTCCTTCCGTTTGATCGCTTTCCCGAGGTCGACGCGCTGCTTGGGCCGGAGATGCGCTCGACCGGCGAGGTGATGGGCATCGCGAGCACGTTTGGTCTTGCCTTTGCAAAGAGTCAGATCGCGGCGGGCAACGCGCTCCCCGAATCGGGCTCTCTGTTTCTCTCACTCGCCGATCGCGACAAGCGCTCGGGTCTGCTCGCTGCCGAGGCCTTCAGCGAACTCGGGTTTTCGATCGCCGCAACCGATGGGACTGCCAATTACCTTGAATCGCACGGCGTGACGGTGGCAACGCGCGTCGCCAAGTTGAGCGAGGGAGAGGTTCGCGATGGAGCCGACTTCGTGGGATCGCTCGATGAACATCCGGAGTGGATTGACGGCGTCTCGCTGATTGCGAGCGGATTGGTGACATTGGTCGTCAATACTCCGCGCGGTCGCGGGCCGCGCGCGGATGGCGTATATCTCCGCCGTGCCGCAGCGTTGCACAATGTTCCGGTTGTCACGACCGTTGCCGCGGCGCGCGCCGCGGCGCAGGGGATCCGGGATTGGAAGTCCATCGGACTCTCCGTCATATCGATTCAAGAACATCACGCGGCGATGAAATGACCAGCGCCGTCGATCTCGCGGTCGCCCTCGGAGAGATTTCGCTGCCGAGCCCCATCCTCACCGCGTCAGGTACGTCGGGACATGGTGCCGAACTGGCCGCCTATTTCGATCTCTCACAACTTGGCGCTGTGGTTGTCAAGTCACTCAGCGCGGATCCGTGGCCGGGAAATCGCGCGCCGCGCGTCGTTCCGGTCGAGGGGGGCATGTTGAACAGCGTTGGCCTGCAAGGACCGGGAGTGAATGCCTGGATTGAACACGACCTCCCCGGGCTCGTCGCGGCGGGGGCGAGGGTGATCGCCAGCATCTGGGGTCGACGGGTCGAGGATTTCGCGCGCGCGGCAGAGCTGTTGCGTCCCGTCCGGGGGGCGCTCGTTGCCGTCGAGGTGAACATATCGTGTCCCAATGTCGAAGACCGTTCGCGGATGTTCGCCCATTCGCCCCGTGCGACGCGCGAGGTGCTTGAGGCGACGCAGGTGTGTGGTCGACCGCGTATTGCCAAACTCTCGCCGAACGTCGCAGATATTGCCGAGATTGCTGCAGCGGCGCAAGAGGGTGGCGCCTGTGCGGTTGCGCTGATCAATACCGTGCCCGGTCTCGATGTCGATATCGAGCGCCGACTGCCGAGACTCGGCGGTATCGGTGGGGGCCTTTCGGGTCCGGCGGTGCGCGCCGTCGCTCTCCGGGCGGTCTATGACTGTTACGCGCAGCTGCCGACGCTGCCGATCATCGGAGTCGGCGGCGTGCGTTCTGGTGAGCATGCGGTGGCGCTGATGATGGCCGGAGCAAGCGCTGTTGGGATCGGTACGGCAACGCTTGAGCGCCCAAGGGCGACGCTTCTCGTCCAGCGAGAGCTTGTCAGATGGTGTCGCGCACACGGTGTTGATCGCGTCGGGGAACTCACTGGAGTTGCCCATGGCTGAATCTGACCGGTATTCCTCCGAGGCGTTTGCCCGGGCCCGTCAACGCATCGTGCTTGCGCTTGATGTCGACACACTCGACGAGGCGCTTGCACTTTCCGAGCGCGTACGCGCCTATGTGGGCACGGTCAAGATTGGGCTCGAGCTCTATCTCGCAGAGGGTCCTCGCTCGGTCGCGGTGTTGCGCAGTATCGGGCTCGAGGTATTCCTGGACCTGAAACTGCACGATATTCCCACCACTGTCGAGCGAAGTGCCCGCGTCGTCGGAGGGCTCGGCGCCAGATTTCTTACGGTGCACACGCTTGGTGGCGCGCAGATGGTGCGCGCCGCGTTGAACGGCGCGACCGCCGGAGCTGAACACGCGGGCTGCGTACCCCCGACTGTGGTCGGGGTGACGGTGCTGACAAGCGATCTTGTCGCGCCGCCTGAAGAATTGATCCGGCGCGTGCACATCGCCGTCGAGGGTGGCTGTGGAGCTTTCGTCTGCGCAGCTCCCGATCTCGCTGTGGTTAGGTCCCGTGCTCCTCATCTGGTCGCCGTTGTGCCCGGAATCCGTCCACCGGGATCTGCCAAAAATGACCAGTCACGCACGATGACGCCGGCAATGGCGCTTGCGAAAGGCGCGGATCTTTTGGTGATTGGCCGTCCGATCACACGCGCGAACGTTCCTGAAGAGGCCGCGCTGGCGATCGTCAGGTCAGTGATGGATGCAAGCCCCTGATTCGAAACCGTTTGGACGAAAGCTCCAGTGCTCCGCGGCCAGTCGTCGAATGGCCGTGGCGCGTTCGGGTTACGCATTCGAAACTGCCGGAGCTGTTGGCAGCGCGATCGCGGCCGTCTCGAATTGTCGAGCCAGATCACGTTCGGGTTGGCTCACTGGCCCCGCTCGGTGTCTCGGTCCATCGCCATGGGAGCGTTGCACGCGATCTCTTGGGATCAAAGAGACAGCGCCGCTCGTGGTTCAGTGAGGCGCGAGTTTGTAAAACCACGTCATCGAACCAGCGTTGGCGCGCGATGAAAGCCCCGGCGTCGAGCGTGGCCCGCGGTCGTTGTGGCAACTCGCCGCTCTCGGCGCTAACGTAACCTTCCATGCCACAACCCCCAATGCTTACCCCCGAACAACGACAGGCCGCGCTGGCAAAGGCAGCAATTGCCCGGAAGGCACGTGCAGAGGTCAAGGATCATCTCAAGAGCGGTCGAGTGACGCTCAAGGAACTCGTCTCCAAGGCCTCGAGTGATGAGATCATCGGCAAGATGAAGGTGCTCGCCGCACTTGAATCCCTGCCCGGTACCGGCAAGGTCAAGGCTCGAAAGCTCATGGATCAGGTTGGTATCTCGGAGACCCGCCGCCTCCAGGGTCTTGGTGCCAAGCAGATCAGTGCGCTGCTCGAGGCGATCGAGCGGCCCTGATTCTCATCGTCTCCGGCCCGGGAGGGGCCGGCAAGGGAACGGTGATCGAACGGCTCGTCGGCTTGGACAGAAGGCTCCATCTCTCGAGGTCCTGGACGACTCGCCCGAGGCGCCCAGGAGAGTCAGCGGATGCCTATACCTTCGTCGACGAGGCGACATTCCGTCGACACATCGAAGAGGGCGGCTTTCTTGAATGGGCCCAGGTTCTCGCCCATTTTTACGGAACTCCCGTACCCGACGCGGCAGACGGACGCGATCTCGTGCTTGAGATCGATATCCAGGGCGCGCGCCAGGTAATAGAACGCGCCGAGAACGTGGTCTGCGTATTGCTTGATGCCCCCTCCCAGACGGTTCAGGAGGAACGCCTGCGCGGCCGGGGGGACGATGAGGCCCATGTGGAGGCCAGAGTCGCTCTGGGGAGGCGGGAAATGGCCGAGGGGCGCCTCTTTGCCGACGCGATAATCATCAACGACAACCTCGAGCAGGCTACCCGCGAGCTCGCCGCTATAGTTGAGGCCTCAAGGCAGCGCTTCTCCGGCTAGGAAAACGATCCGGCTGGGAAAACGATCCGGTTAGGAAAACGATCCGGCTATCCGATGTCTTCGCCCCCGAGGCCGGGAACCATCTCGTCCAGGAACAAAAAGGAGTCCCATGGCTGAGCCACGCAGCACGATGATCGATCCTCCGATTGAGGAGTTGCTCGACAAGGCGGAGTCGAAATTCACGCTGGTCACTCTTTCGGCAAAGCGCGCGCGCCAGATCAATGCGTATTTCAACCAGCTCGGTGAAGGACTCGGCGCAGTCGTTCCGCCGCAGGTGACCTCGCTTGCGAGAAAGCCCCTTTCGATCGCGATGGAAGAGATCGCCGCCGGCAAGGTGCGAGCCGGTGTTCCAGAACAAGATGAGGCGATCGATCTTGATTCCGAGGTCGCTGCGGAGCTCGCAGTGCTTGCCGCGCTAGCACAAGAGGAGGTCGCACTCGAAGATGGTGAGGCGTCCGCGCCCAAAGAGTCGGGCGACGAGTCATCGGAGTAGGTCCGCGCGAGGTTGCGCGTACCTCGCTGATGGGGCGCTAACAACGTGAGACCAAGACGATGATGGACTCGCCCGAAGGGTCGAATGCCGACCCATACGTGCTCGCTGGCGCGACGATTGTGCTAGGAGTGACCGGTGGGATAGCGGCCTACAAGTCGGTTGAACTGCTGCGGCATCTGATGGATCTTGGCGCCTACGTCATTCCGGTGATGACCGAGAATGCATCCCGTTTCATCGGTGCCGCGACGCTCTCCGCGCTTGCCTCCGAACCGGCTCGCACATCGCTGTTCGATGATCGAGATCCGATCCTGCACACGAGGCTCGGCAAGACTGCAGATCTCATCGTGGTTGCTCCTGCGACGGCACGCCTGATCGGCGAATACGCGAACGGTATTGCCTCTGATCTACTCTCCACAACACTGGTGGCAACCGAGGCACCTGTGGTGATCTGCCCGGCGATGCATTCGGAGATGTGGGCGCATCCCGCGATCAAGGAAAATGTCGCCACGCTCGAACGTCGTGGGGTCCAGATCGTCGAGCCGGAACTTGGGCGTCTTGCTGGAGGAGATGTCGGCGCAGGACGTCTCGCGCAGACCGAAACCATTGTCGCTGCGTGTGCGAGCGCACTTGCTCCGCGACGCGACCTGGCAGGGCGTTTCGTGGTCGTTAGCGCTGGAGGTACGCGTGAGGCAATTGATCCGGTGCGTTATCTCTCCAACCGTTCCTCGGGAAAGCAGGGATATGCCCTCGCGGAGGCGGCGCGCAGCCGGGGTGCTCGGGTCACGCTCGTTACGACGGCCGATCGCGTCGCTCCGCGAGGGGTTGAGGTGATCACGGTCGAGAGCGCTGAAGAACTCTTCGGCGCGGTGACTGGACTCGCGCAGACGGCAGATGTGGTGATCATGGCCGCCGCCGTTGCCGATTTTCGGCCGGTCCATGCCGCGGAGCACAAGCTCAAAAAGAGCGATGGTATTCCAGATATTGCCTTTGTGCCGACGCCCGACACACTTGCCGAGCTTGGCCGACGTCGTCGCAACGGCCAGGTGATTGTCGGATTTGCGGCCGAAACAGACGACATCATTGCGCATGCGAAGCAGAAACTGCGTGACAAGGGCGTCGACCTGCTCGTCGTCAATGACGTCTCGGTGGAAAATACGGGCTTCAATGTCGAAACTAATGCGGTGACGATTCTGAGCCGGGATGGCAAAAGAACCGACGTAGCCCTTGCCTCAAAGCCTACGATTGCCCATGCAGTGCTCGATGCCGTTGTCGCGCGAATTGGTGAACACTGATCCGAGGACTCCGCGCGGGCAGTCTGTCCGTTGATGAACAAAGGAATGAAGCGTTGGCGAGTTTTACGTTTACCTCAGAGTCTGTTACCGAGGGCCACCCCGACAAGGTTGCGGACCAGATATCTGATGCCGTACTTGACCAGATCCTCTCCGAGGATCCATTCGGCCGCGTTGCATGCGAGACGCTGGTAACGACAGGACTTGTCTGTGTCGCGGGCGAGATCAGCACCTCGACCTATGTCGATATCCCAAAGCTCGTGCGCGAGACGATCATCCGTATCGGCTACGACGGAGATGCAGCGGGCTTTGACGGCAATTCATGTGGAATCATCGTCTCGGTCGACGAGCAGTCGCCTGACATCAGTCAGGGAGTGACGCGCGCGCTTGAGGTCCGCACTGGATCAGACGGAGAGGATCGGCTCTCTGAGCAGGGCGCGGGCGATCAGGGAATGATGTTCGGTTACGCGTGCGACGAGACGCCAGACCTCATGCCGATGCCGATATGGCTCGCGCACCGACTCGCCGAGCGACTCGCCGAGGTTCGTCATTCCGGGCTTCTTGGATATCTGCGCGCGGACGGCAAGACCCAGGTGTCGATCCGCTACGAAGACGGTCGACCGGTTCGTCTTGAGACGGTGCTGATCTCGACCCAGCACAAGCCGGGAGTCGATCTCCTCGGACGGCTGCATCCGGATCTGATTGAGTACGTGATCAACCCGATTCTCCCCGACAGTCTCGAGATCGAGGGGCATCGCGTGCTTACGAATCCGACGGGCAACTTTGAGCTCGGTGGACCGCGGGCCGATACCGGACTTACCGGCCGCAAGATCATCGTCGACACCTATGGTGGCTGGGCGCGACACGGTGGCGGAGCCTTTTCAGGTAAGGACCCTTCGAAGGTCGACCGTTCTGCTGCGTATGCGGCGCGATGGGTGGCAAAAAATGTTGTTGCATCAGGAGCGGCGCGTCGCTGCGAGGTCCAGGTCGCGTACGCGATCGGCGTCGCCCGCCCGGTCTCGGTTATGGTCGAAACCTTCGGTTCCGAGGCGGTCGATCCCGAAAAGATCTCTATTGCCGTGAGCGAGATCTTCGATCTGCGCCCTGCGGCGATCATCCGGGATCTTGATCTGCGTCGTCCGATCTACAAGAAGACCGCGACCTATGGCCACTTTGGCCGGTCACACCCCGATTTCACCTGGGAGGCGACGACGCGCGCCGATGATCTTCGTCGCGCTCTAAACCTCTGATCCGGTGGTCCAGGCATCGCCAGACGGTGCATTCGAGGCAGTCCGCGTTGTCCCCGACGTGTCGGGAATCGATCGGACCTTTCTCTATCTCGTTGCGGTCTCGAGCGAGATCCGAGTCGGAACGATCGTGCGCGTCAAGCTTGCCGGGCGAAAGGTACGGGCGTGGGTGATCGAGGTCGGAGCCGAGGTTCCCGACGGCATCGAATGCAATCCAATCGAGGGAGTCATCGCGCCTGCGCTTGACGCAGCCGGCGTCGAACTTGCCCACTTTGGTGCTTTTCGCTATTCGGGTTGGCTGCGCCCCTTCTTGCTGGCCGGATCACCGACAGGCAAGGTTGTGAAGCGCGATCACCCAAGTCAGGAAGAACCGGCACCGCGTATGGTGCGCGAGCGACCGGCGGCGCCAGCCGGCGCGGATGACCCGGTCATGCGAGAGACGATCGCAATGCTCGAATCGGGCCGGGTTTTCCTCTCGCTTCCCCCGAACGCGCCGCGGCTCATGGTCGTCGAGGCGTTCCTCTCGATGCTCGTTGCAAGATCGCGACCTGCCAAGAGCCTGCTCGTACTTGTGCCCGAGCATCGCGATGTGGAGACGCTTGCGCGCCATCTCAGACAACGCAGCTATCCCTGCGCAACACTTCCCGATGAGTATCAGATCGCGCTCGATGATGTCGCGGTCGTGATCGGGACCAGGAATGCTGCGTTTGCCCGGGTGGCAGATCTCGGTGGAATCCTTGTGCTCGATATCCACGCGGAGTCATTTACCGCTCAGCGCGCGCCGACATGGAATGCAGCTGTCATCGCGCGCCAGCGCGCCCGGCTCTGTTCGATACCGCTCATCATGACGAGTCCGTGTCCGCCACTCGCGCTGACAGGCACGGAGCCGGTGGTGGAGTTCGAAAAACATTTCCAGCGTTCGCACTGGCCAGCGATAGAGATCATCGATCGTCGAATGGACGACCCGCGGTCGGGACTCTATTCACCGGAGCTTGCGCGCATCATCAAGCAGGCATTGTCAGATGACGGGCGTCAGGTGGTGTGCGTATTGCATCGCACGGGACGTCTGAGACTTCTCGCGTGCAACGCTTGCGGGGAGATCGCCAGATGCGTCTCGTGCTCGGGAGCGATGCAACAGCGCGAGCTGGCTGAGTCGGGCAGAGCAAGATTGCTCACCTGTGCCTCTTGTGGTGCCACTCGTCCGATCGTCTGTTTTTTGTGCGGTTCGAGCGTGCTCAAGACGCTTCGCGTCGGGGCGGCGCGCGCTGCTGAGGAGCTGAGTGCGCTGGTCGGTGTCGAGACGCGTCTCGTGACGGGGGAGAGCCGGGGCAAACGAGGCGATGAACCTTCCCATTTGAGCGCACGCGTTCTCGTTGGCACCGAGGCGGTGCTGCACCGCGCGCGCGCGGCCTCGTTGGTCGTGATGCTCGATTTCGATCAACATCTGCTCGCACCGAGATTTGTCGCGGCGGAGGAGTCGCTCGCTCTGATTGCCCTTGCCGGCCGCCTTGTCGGAGCGCGGGGCATCCGTAGCGGTTCGGGCTTCACCCGTCGGCTGGTGATCCAGAGTCGCCTGCCGGGTCACGTGGTGCTGAAGTCTGCTACTGCGGGAGACCCAGAGTTTGTCCGCGTTGACGAACTTGCTCGACGCAGTGAAGCCCGACTTCCGCCATTCTCCGCGATCGCACTCCTCTCTGGGGCGCGCGCAGCTGAGGTGAGCTCGTTGCTCGATGCCATTCCCGATGTCGAAGTCTTCTCCGACGCCGGGTCATCGCCCGCAAAAAAGACAGAGGTATCGGGGCACTTTCTGGTGCGCGCGAGGACGACCGAAGAGCTGTGTCGCGCGCTCGAACAGGCTCGGGCGAGGGGCCACGAGGTGCGCATCGAGGTCGATCCGTCGTCCATTTAAGAGTTTTGCGCCAAGCAGGAGTAGCCGATGTCTTGGAGAAGGATCAGGGCTGCTACGCTTTTTACGTCGGCCTTTGCCGTCCCGGTCGGAGCAGCCGCTCAGCCGGTACTCGACTTCTAGCTCTCCGGGCATTCGGTCTGCGGGGCTAGCGCTTGCTACCAATGAAGGTTTGCGCAACGTATGCCAGATAAAACGGCGACCATCGCCCAGTACCGCCTGCATGAGACGGATACCGGTTCATCCGAAGTCCAGATCGCGATCCTGACAGAGCGGATCAATCACCTTACCGAGCACCTTCGGCTTCACAAGGGTGATCATCACACCCGTCGGGGACTCATGAAGATGATCGGCCACCGCCGTCGTCTGCTTGATTACGTCCGTGCAAATGATGTTGAGCGGTACCGTGCGCTGATCGCGCGCCTCGGTATTCGCCGCTGAATCTCCTCTTCCCGGTGTCGCCGGGAAGAGAAACCGGACGCGATGTGTGTCCGGCGCACCGCGGCGCTGCGATACGCGCAAGGTGAAGGTCATCTTGTCTCCGTGTTCATCGCCTTCCACCAACCATCGACACGCGCAAGAGTCAGCTGCCAGTCGCCGAGTACTCGAATCTTCGGGTGCGCGACAACTGGGAACTGGCAGGGCGTGTGTCACAACCCCAAGGAGTGACATGGCGGATGCCATCACTGTCTCGGCCCCGATCAGCGGGACCGATCGTACAATTCAATTTGAAACAGGAAAGCTCGCCGGACTTGCCGACGGCGCAGTAGTTGTCCGGGTCGGCGACACCATGGTGCTCGTCACCGCGACGGCGGCACGCAAGGTACGCGAGGGTACTGACTTTTTCCCCCTCACGGTCGACATCGAGGAGCGGATGTATGCCGCGGGAAAGATTCCCGGCTCGTTCTTTCGACGCGAGGGAAGGGCGACCGACCAGGCGACGCTTACCGCTCGTCTGACGGACCGACCCCTGCGCCCCTCGTTCCCAGAGGGGTTCCGCAACGAGGTCCATGTCGTCGGGACCGTGATTGCAGCCGACCAGAAGAATCCGCACGATGTGCAGGTGATCAATGGCGCCTCTGCCGCATTGATGATCTCCGGAGTTCCCTTCGATGGACCGATCGGCGCCGTGCGGGTCGCGTTCTCGGTCGAGGGCATCTGGATTCCTCATCCCACCTACCAAGAGGGCGACGACTGCACCTTTGAGCTCGTGGTTGCGGGCCGCGCGCTCTCGGAAGAGAGCGATGCGGAGATTGCGATCATGATGGTCGAGGCCGGTGGCACCGAGCGCGCCTGGGAGTACTACGAAAAGGGCGCACCAAAGGTCACTGAAGAGGTTGTCGCCGAGGGGCTCGAGGCAGCGAAGACCTGGATCAGAGAGTCCATTGTCGCCCAGCGTGCACTTGTTGCCAAGGTCGGCAAGAAAGAGACGATTCCGTTCACGCTGTTTGTCGACTACGCGGATGATGTGTTCGATGCGGTCAAGCGTGTCGGAGAAGACAGGCTTGCCAAGGCGAACGCGATCACGACGAAACAGGAGCGGGCGAACGCACTTGACGATGCGGGTGACGCGATCGTTGCTGAACTGACCGGTGAATTCGGCGAACGCGAGCGAGAGGTGCGCGCCGCGATCCGTTCGCTCACCAAGAAGATGGTGCGTAGCCGTATCGTCAATGAGAATCTGCGCATCGATGGCCGGGCACCGACGGACATCAGGGCGCTCTCGGCCGAGGTTGGCCTGCTTCCAACTGCGCACGGATCGGGGCTGTTCCAGCGCGGACTCACCCAGGTGCTCAATGTCGCGACGCTTGGCATGCCGAGGATGAACCAGCTGATCGACACCATCGGCATCGACGACACCAAGCGCTACATCCATCACTACAACTTCCCGCCGTACTCCGTTGGAGAGCCGGGTCGGATGATGGGACCACGCCGACGTGACATTGGTCACGGAATGCTCGCAGAACGCGCCTTGCTACCGGTGATTCCCGCCGAGGAGGAGTTTCCCTACACCCTGCGTCTCGTCTCTGACGTGCTGAGTTCGGACGGCTCGACCTCGATGGGGTCGGTCTGCGGTTCGACCCTTTCGCTGATGGATGCCGGAGTTCCGATCAAGGCTCCGGTCGCGGGTATTGCGATGGGCGTCGTCTATGCAGAGGGTCGGTACACCACGTTGACCGATATCTCCGGCGCCGAGGATGCCTTCGGTGACATGGACTTCAAGGTTGCAGGTACCTCGGAATTCGTCACCGCATTGCAGCTCGATACGAAGATCGATGGACTTCCTGCCGATATTCTCGCTCAGGCGCTTCGCCAGGCGCGCGAGGCTCGACTCAAGATCCTTGATGTCATGCTCTCAGCTATCAAGGCACCAAACGCGGACGTGAAGCCCCACGCGCCGAAGATTGTCAGTATGGAGGTTCCGATCGACAAGATCGGCGAGATCATCGGTCCAAAGGGCAAGGTCATCAATGCAATTCAGCAGGAGACCGGTGCAGATGTTGCCGTCGATGACGACGGGATGGTCGGCCGGGTGACGATCGGGGCAACCGAATCGACCGCAGTCAACGAGGCGCGCCGTCGCATTGAACTCATTCTCGATCCGCCTACCGCAGAGGTTGGCAAGGTGTATGAGGGCAAGGTCGTCAACATCACGAAGTTCGGAGCTTTCATCAATATCCTTCCGGGTCGCGATGGCCTGTTGCACATCTCGCGACTTGGTCAGGGCAGGCGCGTCGAACGGGTTGAAGAGGTACTTGAGCTTGGCCAGAGCGTCGAGGTTGTCGTCGATGACATCGACCCCCAGGGCAAGATCTCCCTTTCGATCGCGGGACAGGCACCTGCCCCGAAGGTCGACACGCGCCCCTTCGTCGCCCCCGCGGAACCTTCCGCACAGGTGGCAAATGACGGAGTCAAGCGCGTCTCGTTCGAAGAGACATTCTCTGCTGAACTCGAAGGCGAGTTCGGCAATCTTGGACCTTCAGATCCGGCTCCGCGCGAGGAGCGCGGACCTCGGCGTCGAGGACCACGTCGCTGACCACGCGAAACATCTCCCAGAATGTCAGTAATCGATGATTGAATCGTCGGTGCTTCCCTCGGGCATGACCCTCATCACCGAAGTCATGCCCGAGGTACGTTCTGCAAGCATTGGCTTTTGGGTCGGTACTGGATCGCGTGACGAGAGTCCCACGGAGGCTGGGATCTCCCACTTTCTCGAACACCTTTTGTTCAAAGGGACGCCAACGCGCTCCGCGCGCTCGATCGCCGAAGACACCGACGCGGTCGGTGGCGACATGAATGCGTACACGACAAAGGAATACACCACCTTCTACATGCGTCTGCTTGGCGAGAATCTCGATCTCGGACTCGACATCTTGTCCGACATCATGTGGAACCCTGCACTTCGCCAGGAAGAGGTCGACGCCGAGCGACAGGTCATTCTCGAAGAGGTGTTGATGCATCTCGACGAGCCAGCAGACGTCGTCTACGAGCGCTTTTCGGAGGCCGTTTTTGCCGACCATCCGCTCGGTCGGGAGGTGCTCGGTCTTCCCGATGTGATCTCCTCGGTTTCGGTCGGAGACATCCGAAGATTCTGTGAGCACCACTACCGTCCAGGGAACATTGTCGTGGCGGCGGCAGGCGACGTCGATCACGAGTTGTTGGCAAAGGGGCTCGAAGATCGTTTCACCGGAAAGCCTGGAGGTTCGTCGCCTGGACGCGTGGCACCCGGCGAGACAGTCGGTCGGGTTGATGTCACTCGCCGCGAGACCGAACAGGCGCATGTGGTCTTTGGCATGCGCGCTCTGTCGCGTCTCGATCCTGCCCGGTACGCACTCGCGGTGCTCAATCACGCGCTCGGCGGCGGTCTGAGTTCCCGACTCTTCCAGAAGGTACGCGAGGAACGTGGTCTTTGCTATTCGATCGGCTCCGAACGGGTGGGCTATGCCGATGCAGGAATGCTCTCCGTGTCGGTTGGAACCTCTCCGGATCACGTCGAAGAGGTGTTGGCAATCGTCAAGGGCGAGTTTGCCGATCTCGCGACCAATGGCATCACTGATCGGGAACTTGAACTTGCAAAAGGTCACGTGAAGGCCGATACCCTGCTTTCACTCGAGGACTCGGGTGCGCGGATGTCGCGTCTCGGATCGGGCATGCTGCTCCAGGGCGAGGTCCAAACCCCGCAGGAGGCGATTCGCCGCGTGATCGAGGTAACCCTTGAGGATGTCGAGCATGTCTGTGCGGATGTGTTCGGTCGCCCCCGCGTCCTCAGTGTTGTCGGTCCCTTTGACCAGGATGACTTTTCGGGCTTTTTTGACTGAGGCCCCTTCGAGGTGGCTTTACGGTCATCTGCACGGCGCCTTGGTCCGTCGCGAAATTCAACATGACACGATCAAGGTTCACCCTTAGGATGCATGAGCAATGACTATTCGAGTTGCAGTCGTGGGAGCCGCCGGGCGCATGGGCGCGACCGTGTGTCGCGCGGTGCTCGATGCGAACGATCTCGAACTCGTTGCGGCGATCGATACCTCGGCAGACGGACAGCCTTTGTCCTTCGTCGGTGATTTTCCAGACGGCTCGCCGACGATATCGGGAGAGCTCGTCGCGGCGGTTCAAGCCCGTGCCGACGTCCTTGTGGATTTCACCGTCGCTGAGGCGGCGGCGAAGACGCTGCGTTTTGGAGCGGCAAACGGAATCCATGTGGTCTGTGGAACGACCGGAATCGAGACATCGGGTTTCGTTGCAGAGTTCGCGCCGCCAGATCGCCCGAATGCCATAATCTGTCCGAATTTTGCGATTTCGGCCGTGTTGATGGCACGCCTCGCGGAGATCGCTGCACCATATTTTGACAACGCGGAGATCGTTGAGCTTCACCATGACCAAAAGCGCGACGCTCCTTCGGGTACTGCGCTCGAGAGTGCCCGGCGTATCGCGCAAGCGAGGCAGCTGAGCGGAGCGGGCGATTTCGGGAAAGACCCGACAGACCGAGAGGTTCTTCCCGGGGCACGTGGAGCCCGGGCCGAGGCAAATGTCTTCGTGCACTCGATCCGCCTGAAAGGACTCGTCGCTCATCAGGAGGTCATCTTCGGCACGCTGGGACAGAGCTTGACCATCCGCCAGGACTCGTATGACCGCACATCGTTCATGCCGGGAGTCCTGCTTGCGATACGCAAAATCGCGCTGACTCCCGGTCTGACCATTGGGCTCGATCGACTCCTCGAAGCGTGAGCGATGATGACTGCTAGCGTTTTCCCGTGACCCCATCTCCCCGATCGGCCCATTTCGGTCGCGTGCTGACGGCGATGGCGACCCCTTTCACCGCTGAGGGAATGCTGGATCTGTCCGGCGCTGCGGAGCTCGCCCGGTATCTCGTCGACCATGGCAACGACGGCCTCGTCGTCTGTGGATCAACTGGAGAGAATTCGGTGCTGACCGATGACGAGCGCGTCGAGCTCTGGGAGACGGTGGTCTCGACGGTCTCGGTACCGGTCGTCGCAGGTTCTACCTCGAATGACACGATCCACTCGGTCGAACTCACTAAGCGAGCCGAATCAGCTGGAGTCGCCGGGATCCTCGCGGTGACACCGTATTACAACCGTCCTGCGCAGTCGGGGATCGAAGCTCACTTTCGTGAGATCGCGAGGTCAACCTCGCTCCCCGTGATCCTCTATGACATTCCGATCCGGTCGGGGCGCAAGATCGCCGCCAATACCGTGCTCCGTCTGGTTGAAAGCGAGCCAAATATCCTCGGCCTCAAGGACGCGTCGGGCGATCCTGCGAGCACCGCGCGTCTTTTGTCGCATGTCCCCTCGTACTTCGAGTGTTACTGCGGTGACGATGGACTGACGCTTCCACTGCTCTCGGTTGGTGCGGTGGGCCTGATTGGAGTCGCAAGTCACTGGTGCGGCCCGGAGTTGAAGGCGATGATCGATCTTTTCCTCGATGGCCACATCGACGAGGCGCTCGAGATCAACAGGGCGCTTGTTGAATCATTCGCCTTTGAGTCAGGAGATGATGGTCCCAACCCGATTCCGACGAAAGAGATGTTGAAAGTCCTCGGTCTGCCGGGTGGGCCGTGTCGTCTTCCGCTCGGAGATCCTCCTGAGGGCCTCATTGAACGCGCGAGGGCTGTACTGCGAGATCTTGAAACCTGGCGCAAGAGCCGAAGTTCTCGTGCCTAGCGAGGTACGCGTCACCTTCCTTGGTGGACTCGGAGAGATCGGTCGGAACTGTCTGGTCATCGAACATTCCTCCCGGATGCTCGTTCTTGACTGCGGGATCATGTTTCCTGATCCCGAGATGCCCGGAGTCGATCTTGTGCTTCCCGATTTCCATTTCCTCGCGGAGCATGCAGATGAGATTGACGGCATTGTGATCAGCCATGGTCACGAAGACCACATGGGCGGTCTCGCCTTTTTGCTGCGCGAGGTCTCTGCCCCAATCTACGGATCACGCCTCAGTCTCCAGATGGCCCGTGGACGGATCGAGGAGGCAGGTCTTGCGAGTCGCACCAAGTTCATTGCCGTAGAGGATGGGGAGCGTCGCACGATCGGTCCATTTGACGTCGAGTTCATTCCCGTCACCCATTCTGTACCGAATGGATTTGCGACCGCATATCACACGCCGCAGGGCGTCATCTTGCATTCGGGGGACTTCAAACTTGATATGACTCCGGTCGACAACCGTCGGACCGACCTTGCGAGAATCGGCGCGCTTGCCGACTCCAAGGGTATTCGATTGCTTCTTTCGGATTCGACGAACGTCGAGTCGCCCGGTTACACCGCCAGCGAGCGGAGTGTCGGCGCGACGTTGCGCTCCATCTTCAGCGAGTATCGGACCCGGCGCATTGTGGTCGCCTGTTTTGCGAGTCACATTCACCGCGTGCAACAGCTCTCCGATGCGGCGATTGCACAGGGGAGACGTATCGCCCTCGTCGGTCGCTCGATGCTGCGCAATGTGGCAATCGCACGCGAGCTGGGTCTTCTCACTATCCCCGAGGCTTCGTTGATTGATATCGGGATGGTCGATGACCTGCTCCCCGGTCAGGTGCTTGTTCTCTCTACCGGGTCACAGGGGGAGCCGATGTCAGCGCTTGCGCTTCTCGCGGCTGGAGAGAACCGCTATCTGTCGATCCAAGAGGGTGATGTCGTCGTGCTTTCGAGTCACGCGATTCCAGGCAATGAGTGGGCCGTTGCAAAGGTGATGGATGGACTCGCCCGCCGAGGAGCCGAGGTCATCCATTCGGGCATTGCGCACGTGCACGAAAGTGGTCATGCAAAGCAGGGTGAGCTTTCGACGCTCCTTGCAATCGCACATCCGAAGAGCTTTGTTCCCGTTCACGGCGAGTACCGGCATCTTCTTCGACACTCGCGGCTCGCGATCGAGATGGGGGTAAACCCGGAATCGGTGTTGCTCTGTGAAGATGGGGACTCCATCGTTTTGAATGATCAGGGAATCGATTTTGGAGAGAGCGTTCCCGCTGGGTATCTCTACGTCGATGGCGTCGTAGGGGATATCTCCGACGGAGTGCTGCGAGATCGCAAGGTCCTCGCTGAGGAGGGTGTGATCGTCGTTGTACTTGCAATCGATGTGCATTCAGGAGAGATCATTACGGGTCCGGAAATAATCACCCGTGGCTGGGTACATGCGCCGGAGGCGGAGGAGCTACTCGATGACGCGCGGCTCGCGGTGATCAGTGCAATCAAACAGGCACAGGACGGCGGGAACGTTGATATCGAAAATATTCGCCGCGTCACGCGGCGCGCGCTTGGGCGCCTCGTCGCGGATCGCACCAAGCGACGACCAATGATTGTGCCGGTGCTGTTGGAGGCCTGAGTGGGCGGTTTCAAGGGGGCTGGAATTCGCTGTCAGAGTCGAAATTTTCAGGCCTTGGGTGTTAGCGTTGTTGCACTGTGGCCAGTGGACGACCAGCCTCAAAGCGCGAGGCCCCGGGAAATCGAGCCGTTTCCCGTAACGGCCAATCACGGAACCCGCGTTCTCACCCGGCAACGCGGCGCAAGCCCACCGTCTCGTCATCGGCGAAATCTCGCCCGCGCGGCCAAAAATCGCGGACAGCCCGCCGGGACGCGGCAGAGGGTCTCCGGCGCACCGCAATCTTCATGGCTGAACAGCCCGATGAGGTCTGGGGTTGGGTTGCGCTCGTCTTCGGGCTCCTCGGCGGACTTGGAATCTATGCGGGGGTACTTGGCCTCGTCGGCCATGGTGCCCGACGCATCGGAGCCGACGGGCTTGGCTGGGGCCAGGATGTCGTTCCGGTGGCTCTCGTCGCTGCCGGCCTGACACTCATCTTTGGACGCGCTCGTCGCGGTCCGTTTGGAATGCTCGTCGCCCTGGTATGCCTCGTTGTGACGTCGAGCGGTATGGCTTACCTCGCGGGTGGATTCCCCTCACTCCACGCGACCCTCCACGTCCTCGGCGGGGCAGGTGGCATCGTGGGTTCGGCGATCGGTGGTGGCATCCACGCGCTTGTGGGAACGATCGGCGCCACAATCGTATTTGCGATCGTCGCCGCGGTTGCAGTCTGTGGACTCGCCGGAGTCTCCGTTGTCGATACGACGCGACTTGTGACCGGTGCAACAAGATCACATCTCCATCTCGGCATCCAGTCGCTGCGTGAGCGCACAGCTGTCGGTGATGAAGAGGCTGGCGACGACGACGGTCTCTTTGGTGCAATTGCCGGCGGCTCGCCTAGCTTTGATCACGACGAGCGATCGGATTCTTCGGCGCTTCGTGTGGAGGGGAACGTCGATATCGACGACCTCGCCGCGGGCTTCGCCGAGGTCTCCGCGGAAGACCTCCGCGAGTTCGACGTTGATTCCTACGAAGAACCAGTCGTGCATGCGCCATCGCTCGAGCAATCGGCAGGCTCTGGACCAGGTGTGCAGCTATCGCTGGTCGCGCGACAACGGAACTGGCGTCTTCCTGCTCCCAAGCTCCTCGGCCGCACCAAGCAACAGGGCCTCGACCGCAAAGAGGTCGAAGAGCGCGGGATGGTTCTTGAAAGGGCACTCCTCGCCCATGGCGTCGAGACCCATCTCGTTGGTTTCACCGTCGGTCCAACGGTGACGCGCTTTGAACTCGAACTCGGCGAGGGCGTCAAGGTCGCGCGGGTGACGAGTTTGGCAAAGGACATCGCCTATTCGATGGCCTCACCCGACGTGCGCATCCTTGCCCCGATTCCCGGCCGCCAGGCGATCGGAGTAGAGGTACCGAACGTCGATCGCCAGCTGGTCTCGCTCGGAGACGTGCTCTTATCCGAGGAGGCGCGGCGAGCGCAACATCCTCTTGAAGTTGCCCTCGGCCGGGACATCGCGGGCAGGGCGGTCATGGTCAATCTCGCCGAGATGCCCCATCTTTTGATCGCGGGAGCAACCGGGGCCGGAAAGTCGTCATGCTTGAACTCCATCATCACCTCGATACTGATGCGGTCGAGGCCAGATCAGGTGCGGTTGATGCTGATCGATCCAAAACGAGTCGAGCTGGGTCAGTACAACGGCCTCCCGCATCTCATCACGCCGGTCGTTGTCAATCCAAAGCGAGCCGCGAATGCGTTGCAGTGGGCGGTCAAGGAGATGGAACGACGTTACGACATCCTCGCTGAGGTCGGTGTTCGTGACATCACCGGGTACAACGCAGCATTCGACCGCGGAGACTTTTCACCGTCTCTGTTTGGTGACAACGATGAGTCCGCCGACGTCGAGATCTACGATGGCGACGACGAGGAGCTCATGACTCCGGAGAATCGTGCGCCCGTGAGGATCTCGGGCGATACGCCGGCGCGCGCGCGCATGGAGTTCATCCTGATTGTGGTTGATGAGCTGAACGACCTGATGATGGTTGCGGCGCGTGACGTGGAGGACTCGATCTGTCGGATCGCACAGATGGCACGCGCAGTAGGAATTCACCTCGTCATCGCGACCCAGCGACCCTCAGTCGACGTCATCACCGGGGTCATCAAGGCGAATGTACCTTCACGACTCGCCTTTTCGGTCTCGTCGCTCGCGGACTCCCGGGTCATCCTCGACCAAGGAGGTGCGGAGCGACTCGTCGGTCGCGGTGACCTTCTGCTGCTCGGCGCGTCGTCCAGCATTCCTCGCCGCCTTCAGGCCCCTTGGGTCTCAGAAGACGAGATTCGTGCAGTGGTTGCTCACTGGAAACGTCAGGGAGAGGCGGACTATATCGATGGCGTCGTCGGCGAGGATGGACTGGGCAACGCCGGCGGAGTTCGCGGAGTTGACGATGACGACGACGAGTTTTATGAGCAGGCAAAGGAACTGGTCGTGCGCTCCCAGCTTGGTTCAACCTCGATGCTCCAGCGCAAACTCCGTGTTGGCTTCTCGCGTGCCGGCCGCCTGATGGATCTTCTTGAACGAAGGGGAATAGTCGGGCCCTCCGAGGGATCAAAGGCCCGTGCGGTTCTCATGACTCCCGAAGAACTCGACGAGACAGAGTAGCAACCGAGAGATGAGTTCATTCGAGCGCGTTGCGCGCAACAATGTTGGTGATGTTGGGTTTGTCTGGTCGGGCAACGTGTCCGCCGGTGATCTCAACGAGGCGGCCCGTCGCGAGCGGGAACTCCTCGAAAAAAGGGCGCGGACGCGTCTCGCGCAGGCGCGTAGGCGTCGTCGCGCGCTGGTCCGACGCCGACGCGTCGGCGTACTCATCATGCTTGGCGTACTGAGTTTTGGCATGCGCAGCGTCGTCGGTGCATTTACTGCCCTTGGGGGGCGCGCGACCACGCGTCACGCGGCATCGGTCTCCTGGAACCATGTCGCGGGACCCTCTTTTGTCGTACCGGGACGTCTCGCCGCCTTCACCTGGCCCCACAACGGCGAGGCGGCGGTCGGCATCCAGGGCTCCGGCGTGATCGCGCACTCTCCGCGCGAACGAGTTGTTCCGATCGCGTCGATGACCAAGATGATGACGGCGATCCTCATTCTCAGGGATCATCCACTCCATCTTGGCGAGTTGGGCCCGTCGGTGCTGCTGAGCGCCGCGGACGTGCGCGCCTGGGTAACCGATTCACAGAACGGTGACTCGGTCGTTCCCGTTCGCGCGGGAGAACGGCTGAATGAGTTCCAGCTGCTCGAGGCTCTTCTGATGTCCTCGGGAGACAACATCGCTGACATTCTCGCCCAATGGGATGATCACAGCATTGGCGCATTTGTGGGCAAGATGAATCTTCATGCTCGCCAACTCAAGCTTGCACATACGGTTTACGCGGATGCAAGTGGAGTGAATGCGCGTTCGCGTTCGACTCCGAGTGACCAAATAATTGTCGCGGGCGAGCTAATGCGCAACCCGGTGGCGCGTCTGATCGTCGCGCAAAAGAGCGTTCCCTTCCCGGTCGCCGGAACGATTCCGAACTTCAATCCCGCCCTCGGGACCGACGGAATCATCGGGGTCAAATCAGGATTCACCCACGCGGCGATGGGATGTCTCGCGGTCGCAACCATGCGTACTGTAGGTCACCACCAGGTGATGATGATCGCTGTCTCCACGGGAAGCCTGCTTGGCCTCTATGGGGCCGCGCGAGTCGATGAGCAACTGATCGCCGAGGCGCAGCCGGACCTTGTCACCATCTCGCCGATACACCGAGGGTCGATCCTTGCCAACATCATTCTTCCCAGGACCACAACGCCGACGCTGTTGCACCTGCTCCACCAGCCGCAGTCGTTCGTTGCATGGCGCGGCGCGCATCTTCGCTCCACGGTGTTTGTCAATCCTCTCGCGAATCCAGGCGGTACCGGTGTTGTCGCGCGTCTCGTGTATTCGACTCCGACCGGTACCGTCGGAGGAGCGGCGCTGACGAGTGTCCCGTTGGGCAGTGGCACCCCGGGCACCAGTGCGTCATGAGGGCTCGTGTCCCCGCTTCGACGTCGAATATCGGTCCCGGATTTGACGTTCTCGGACTCGCGCTCGGCCTCTATGTTGAGGTGAGCGTGGAGGAGGCAGAGCGACTCACCGTTACCGCCGAGGGTGAGGGCTCCGAGGTTGCGCGCGATGCGTCGCACCTCGCGGTCAGAGTTGCGTCGGCGGTCAGGGGCCATGATCGCCTCGCGATCCACATCGACTCGGAGATTCCATTGGGCCGCGGTCTTGGCTCTTCCGCAGCGCTTGTCGCGGCGACCGCCGCCGCGGCCGGAGCGGACGATCCGCTTGGCATTGCAGCGGAAAGCGACGGGCACGCCGAGAACGCGGCTGCCTCGGTTCTCGGCGGGCTTGTTGTCGCGTCTGTTGTTGACGGGAGGCCAATCGCACGTCGACTTCCGCTCGATCACGAACTTGTCTTCGTCGTCGTTATTCCCGATCAGGAGCTCGCGACCAAGACGGCACGCGCTTTGCTCCCGGAGTCAATTCCGTTTGTTGACGCCGTATCGAATCTTGGTCGGATGGGTCTTTTGATCGCAGGACTTGGAGATCGAAGGTCCCTTGTGCCGGCTGCGGGATTCGATCGGTTGCATCAAGACGCACGCTCGGTGCTCTTTCCCGTGGCGCCGAAGCTACTCGGGCGCCTGCGCGAGGCAGGTGCTGTCGTCGCGTGCTGGTCCGGAGCGGGTCCAAGTCTTCTCGGAATTTGCACCTCGGAGGAGGTCGCCGGGCGCGTTGTCGAATCGGCGCAGCATGCGCTGGTCGAATACTCGGTCCCGGGGCGCGCGATCCAGTTAAGACCAGATGTCGAGGGGCTCATCCTGACCCGAAGCTGATCGAGCGCCTCCTCGTTTGATCTCGTGTGCGCGGGCGTTCGTTCAAGAACTCGTGTGCTCTGAAGGCGATTCGAGTTCGTCAAGTGCCTGGACAAGCGTGTTCCACGAGAGCGTCGCACATTTGATCCGGACCGGGAACTTAACGACGCCCTGAAGCGCGGCGAGCTCGCCGAAGGAATCCGGATCCACGACCGTTACGAGTTCGTCCCTGTCGGTCTCGGGCTCGAGTTGCGCCTCATGGATTGACATCATCGATTTGAATGTGCGGATCAGTGAGCGGACCTCTGCAACGCCTTTGCCTTTGATCGCGGCCGACATCATCGACGCGCTCGACTGACTTATCGAGCAGCCCTGGCCGCTGATCTTGACGTCGCTAACCAGTCCATTCTCGACCTCGAGATAGAGCACGATCTCATCACCACAGAGAGGGTTGAAGCCCTCGACGCGCACTGCTGGGGGTGTTGGAAGTTCACCACGGTTGCGCGGTGAACGGTAGTGATCGAGGATGATCTCCCGATAGAGGTCTTCAAGTCCCGCCATTTCTTATCTTCCTTTATTCGTTTGCGCTAGTTGGTGTTCTATGGAGATGCTGAAACCAATGGTCACAGGAACATCTTTCGTACATCTTCGAGCCCAGCTATCAGTGCATCGATGTCTCGTTCGTCGTTGTAGAGATAGAGCGACGCACGGGTTGTCGCGTTTACTCCAAGACGGCGCATGAGTGGCTTCGCACAGTGGTGGCCGGCGCGCACACAGACGGCATGCTCGTCGAGTACCTGTGCGACATCATGCGGATGAATGTCGCCGAATCGGAAGGAGATGACACCGCTGCGCAGTTCGGCATCGGCACCGGGACCGAAGATTTCGATCTCTTTGAAACGCTCTTGCAGACGATTGATCGCGTAGTTGGTGAGCGCCTTTTCGTGGTCGACGATGTTATCGAGTCCAACGCCCTCGAGGTAGGTGATCGCGGCGCTAAGTCCAACTGCCTCTGCGATTGGCGGGGTGCCAGCTTCGAACTTCCATGGGATGTCGGCGGTCGAGAAACCGTCGAGTCGTACATCGCTGATCATCTCTCCTCCGCCAAGGAATGGTGGCATCTCTTCGAGGATCCTCGAGCGCGCCCAGAGCACTCCAATGCCGGTCGGGCCAAGGAGCTTGTGTCCGGTGTAGCCGAACAGATCAAGATTAAGTGCCTGCACGTCGACCCTGCGGTGGGGAACAAGCTGCGCTCCGTCTGCCATGACAAGAGCTCCTGCACGGTGGGCCGCCGTGACAATTGGCCCGAGATCGGTGATCGTGCCGAGAACGTTCGACGCCGCCGTCACCGAGACGAGTCTGGCTCCATCGACGAGCGCATCGAGGTTCGTGAGATCGAGCCGGTAGTCCTCCCCGATCGGAATGTATCGGATCGAGATCCTGCGCTCGTCTTGGAGCATCAGCCATGGGACGAGATTCGCGTGGTGCTCTGCCTCCGTGAGGACGACCACGTCACCGTCATGGAGGTTCTTGCGTCCCCAAGAGTATGCGACAAGGTTGTAGGCCTCTGTGACATTCTTGGTGAAGATGATCTCGCGGTCCGGTTCCGGAGCATTGATGAGACGTCCTGCGTGAAGTCTCGCCTCTTCGTAGCATTGGGTCGCCTTCTCGGCGATCGCGTAGACGCCGCGGTGTACGTTTGCATGCGTTGTTTCGTAGTAGTTGTTCATTGCATCAAGTACGGCGCGCGGCCTCTGCGACGACGCGGCCGAATCCAGGAAGACGATCTTGCGTCCACCTTGAATTCGGTCAAGGAGTGGGAAGTCGGCCTTGATTGACCCGATATCAAGGGCGGGACGGACTACTGCCGCCATGATTCGTACCCCTTGCTCTCGAGCTGACTTGCGAGTTCGTCACCGCCGCTTGCGACGATTCTGCCATCGATGAGGACGTGTACGAAATCCGGGGTGAGTTCATCGAGAATTCGGCGATAGTGCGTCACGATGACGACACCAAGTTCGGGTCGAGCCTTGCGCACCTCTTCCACTCCACGCGCCACCGCGCGAAGGCCATCGATATCGAGTCCCGAATCGGTCTCGTCGAGAATGGCAATCTCTGGATCGAGCAGCGCCATCTGCAGGATCTCGTTTCTCTTCTTTTCGCCACCGGAGAATCCGTCATTGAGATGGCGCTCACCAAAGGAGAGATCCATTCCGAGTCGTGTAAGCCATTCGCGCATCTGGAAACGCACCTCGAGAACGGAGACCTCGGTCTGGCGACGTGCCGCGACCGCCTGGCGGAGGAACTGCGAGAGGGGAACTCCTGAGATCTCTTCCGGGTATTGGAATGCCAGAAACATGCCGAGTTTGGCGCGCGCATCGGAGGGGAGCAGGGTGACGTCGTCACCCTTGAAGAGGATCTTTCCCTTCGTGACGGCGTAGCTCGGATTTCCAAGCAGCACGTTGGCAAAGGTCGACTTGCCCGAGCCGTTCGGGCCCATGATCGCATGGAGTTCGCCATTGTTGACGATGAGGTCGATCCCTTTGAGGATCGTCTTACCCTCTGTCTCTACCCAGAGGTCTTCAACGACAAGGAGGGCCGCGGAGTTTGTTGTGGGGTTCAGCTCAGCCATACATACCATGCTAGGCCGATTTTTCTATTTCCCCTACGTCGGTAGTGCTAATCATTGCCGATTGGAAAAGCCGCTTGGAAAACTGGTCACCAACCCCTTGCAACCCATTCGCCAAGGTGAGGCCGTTCTTTGGCGAGCGTGGTGTCCTCGCCGTGGCCGGGGAGTACGAGCGTCTCTGGCCGAAGATGCGAGAAAAGCCTCTGTTCGATTGACTCGATGATGAGGTTGAAGTCCCCGAGGTCGGTCTTGGTATTGCCAGGTCCACCGGGGAATAGGGTATCTCCCGAAAAGAGAATCGGTGAGTCGACCACGGAAAAGCACATCGAGCCTGGTGTATGACCCGGGGTGTGGATCGTTCGCAGCTTCACCCGACCAACAACAAGTTCCTGATCATCGTCGAGAATCAGGTCATATGAGGGAAGCATCGCGGCATCAGCCTCGGTGACGGAGACCTCGTACCCGGCATCGCGCAGTTCGGGCACCGCCTGGATGTGGTCCCAGTGGCCGTGGGTCTCGAGGACGCGACGGACATTGAGTTCGCGACACACCTCAAGCAGCTTTTCGTGTTCATTGGCGGCATCGATGAGCAATGCGTCGCCGGACTCCTTGCAGCGCAGGACAAAAACATTGTTAGCGATCGGCCCCACGACGAACCGATGGATCACAAGTTGCGAATTTTCGAAATGAACGGCCATCTCGCCACCATATCGCCACCGGGGAGAAGTTTCGGACAGTGCCGTGGGTTACCAATACAATGATGCTTCAACTCGAGGGAGGCGGCGTGCTTCCACGATGTGATCCACCCCGGATCCCTTGCGAGTTTTCGCATGGGACGGTAGGTACGGGGGTAGGGGGGCAGACTGTGATGGACGGCGTGGCGTTGAATGCGGCATCGCGCGCGGTTGACTCTCACCTTGCAAAGCGGAGCATCGCAGCACTCGTGATAATGATCTTGGTGGTCGGACTCTCCTCATCACTGCGCGGGTCGGAGGCCGTCGCCGGGTCATCGAGCAACTTCTATCTTCTTGCCGGTAGTGGGGGAGCTCCAAATCCTCCGGGATCGACGGGCATCTCCTCGTCTCTGGTTGGATTTGCCAGTCCAAGCGGCGTTGCGTCGGACGCATCCGGCAACCTGCTTGTTGCCGACACCAGCAACGGCGAGGTCGATCTCGTCGTGCGTGCGCCAGCAGCGCGATATATGTTGAGCGGTGTGTCGAGTCCCGTCGTCGGCGACACCTATGTGCTCGCCGGCGGTGGAACATCGACACCTTCGACCGGTGGAGCACCAGCGACCTCGGTTGGACCCCTCCTTCCGAACGCGGTCGTAACCGATTCATCGGGCAATGTGTTACTCGCGGAGAGCCATCAAAACGAGATCGACGTCGTGGCCGAGAGCGCCACCAATCCGGGGTATGTCATCACCGGTACCTGGACGGCTGGAAACATCTACGTCATCGCAGGTGGGGGGACATTGCCACCGACCGTTGGTGGCGGATCCGCAACCGCTGCCGCATTGAACCAACCGCGCGGTGTTGCGATCGATTCTGCCGGAGATGTCATCATTGCCGACACCTCGGACAACGAGATCGATCTGCTTGCTCTCACGGGAGCGGGTACGGGAGGCTCAAGGACCGCGGGCGATCTCTATGTCATCGCCGGAGGCGGGACGGCAGGCCCTCCAACCTCTTCAGGCACTGTTGCGACAAGCGTGCAGTTCAATCAACCGAGTGGTGTCGCGGTGGACGCGAGTGGAAATATCGCTATCGCCGATTCGAGCCACAACGCGGTCGACATCCTTGCACTGAGTTCTTCGGATCCCGGCTATGGCATCGGCGCCTCGTGGGTTATTGGCCGCGTCTATCGCATCCTTGGGGGTGGGGCGAATGTGCCGACCACAGGTGGAGTCACCTCGGAACAGGCAGAACTCAACGCACCCGAGGGCATCGCCTTTGACGCGAGCGGCGATCTGGTTGTGGCCGATGTCAACAATTTTGTGCTCGAGGTTCTCGCGCTCGAACCGAGCAATCCTGGCTACGCGCTCGGCACATCGACCACCTGGACGGAGGGGGATATCTACCTCGTCGCCGGCGGGGGTCTGAGCAATGTGAGCAGCACAGGGACGGTTGCCAACCAGAGCCACCTCTATGCCCCGATTGGGGTCGCGCCACTGCCCGATGGAAGCCTTGCGCTGATTGACCATAGTTCTAAGTTGCTTGACCGGCTGATCCTCGCGCCGTCCATGCCGCGGACGCTTGGCGCGACGGCGCAGGACTCCGCAGTCGCGCTCAGTTGGTCGCCCCCGTCAGACAACGGTGGAAGTGTCGTCTCGGACTATGTCGTCTATGTCTACGATCACGGGCAGACGCTTCCGATCGCAACGGACGATCTGGGCTCGACCGCGACCTCGTTGACGGTATCGGGCCTCAGCAACGGGGTCACCTATGATTTTTCAGTTGCGGCGGTGAACGCCATTGGAGAGAGCGCCACCAGCGCAGTCGTCTCGGGGACTCCACTTGCTCCACCCCCTCCCGTTTCCACGACGACAACGAGCATTGCCACGACGACAACGAGCATTGCCACGACGACAACGAGCACAGCCACGGCGATAACGAGCACAGCCACGCCAACAGCGAGCACAGCCACGCCAACAGCGAGCACAGCCACGGCAACTGCAGCGGTGACGCCGACCGCGTCGCCGACCTCGTCCAGCTCCTCCGTTCCACCGGCGACATCAGTTGGAGTCTCGTCTCGGGTGGATACGATAGCCACGGCGTCCGTCCATGCGCGAGTATCGATGGTCGGGGCGCCATTCGATACCTCTTCCCGCGGCATTTCGTTCACAATCCGCTGCAGCACGGGGATCTGCATAGGATCGCTCACGTTGACTTACCGGCATCCTGTGATTCTGCGTGGTCGAAATGGTTCGATCCCCGTCTACGAGGAGGCGGTCGTCGCGCGCGTGTTCTACCGGGACGCCTCTTTGGGCACCCGCGTCATCCGAGTTCCATTGACCTCGTACGGACGGGGGATGATCCGATCGCTCTCGAGCAAGGGTGCTCCGGTGGTCGCGACGGCGACCGTGCGCGGCGGTGCCATGACAAAACGGCGATTCCGGCTGTTTCCTTACAGGTCACGTGTGCAGAGGATGGGCAGCGCCCGGCTGAAGAGCGTGAAGAAGGTTTAGTTCGGCAAATGCTGTACTCGTGGTTGAGGGGTCGATATCCTGTGTTCACCAGAGAGAGGAGGTGGTCCAAACTTGTCAGATAAACGTTTTGGGACGCTGGAGGTGGCTGGCCGTTAGGCGGCTCGCTGGACCACCTGGTGAATCTCAGCCAGACACCCTTGACTGACGTCGGTCGGGAGGCCGTCCCACCCGAAGAACTCCGATGGGTCAAGTCAATTCAGTAGGAACGAACGGTCTTTTCAAAGACTGCAATGGGGAGGCGCCTGCGCCTCCCCATTGGCATGTATGGCTGAGACAGCCTCTGAGTCCAGCGCGCGCGCGAGTGCCTCTTGTAATTGGCGCGCGGCGCGCCGTGGATCGTCCGATTCGGTGAGGTAGCGCACGACGACGAACCGTGTCCCCCCTGCTTTGACGATGTTCGGAATCATCTCGGGGGTAATACCGCCGGTGACGAAAAATGGCAGTGGATTCGAGCGGTCGGATGGAGCCTCGGCGAGCCTTTGGGCGTACGAGACGTACTCGATACCCGTTGCCTCGCGACCCGGTTTCGTCGGGGTTTCGACGATCGGGCCCGCCGAGAGATAGTCGACATTCTCACGTAATCCCGCGACAAATTCGCCGCGGTGGTGGGTAGACAGTCCAATGATCTTCGTATTGCCGAGGATCCTCCTCGAAAGATCGACCGGCACATCGTCTTGTCCGACATGCACACCATCCGCGTCGACTTCAAGTGCAAGGTCCGGCCGGTCGTTGATGATGAAAGGAATACCGTGGTCGGTACAGACGCTTTTGAGGAGACTCGCGCGCCTGATGAGATCGCGCGCCTCGAGGTGTTTCTCCCGTAGCTGGACGATGTCGACCCCTCCGGCGATGCAATCACGGACAAAATGAGCGAGGTCTGGCCGGTCAGGCGTGCACAGATAGAGCGAGCAACGCGAGAGATCAAACGTCATCCGAACGATCTCGTTACCTTCACGCGCCGGTGCCGCGCGCTACGCAAGACGGGGGTCAATTGCCTCGGCGTTGATGTCGTACATCTTGATCGCGTTGGCGACCTCTTCAGCGCCGACGGATCCTGTCGAGAAGAGTTCACTCAAGACCGCGACGACGATGTGTTCGGCATCGATCTCGAAATGCCGGCGGAGAGATTCACGGGTGTCAGAACGTCCATAGCCGTCGGTGCCAAGCGTGGCGAAGGGGCGGTCGACGAATCTGGCGATCATGTCCGGAACCGCCTTCATGAAGTCCGAGACGGCAACGATCGGACCGACCGTTGATCTCAGGGCCTCTCGCACGTAGGCAACCCTTGGTGTCTCGGTTGGATGGAGGCGATTCCAGCGCTCTGTCTCAAGCGCGTTCTCCCGCAGTCCCTTGTAGCTCGTGACCGACCACGCCTCACTCGAGACGTTCCAGTCTGCGGCGAGGATGTCGCGGGCGCGCATCGCCTCATGCCATGCGCTGCCAGAAAACAGGATCGTCGCCTGGCGCGATCCCCTCGACCTCCCATTTTGGTCATTGACGACCGCCGGATCTGCAAAGCGATACAGGCCGTGGATGATTCCGTTCTTGATCTCCTGCTCGCGTCCTGGCGCCAGCTCTGGCATCGGATAGTTCTCGTTGTAAAGCGTCACGTAATAGAACACATCGCGACCATTCGGGCCGTACATGTCGTTGATGCCGTATTCGACGATCGTCGCGACCTCGTAGGCAAAGGCTGGGTCATAGGAACAGACATTCGGAACCGTCTCCGCAAGTATGAGCGAGTGTCCGTCTTCGTGTTGAAGACCCTCACCATTCAATGTGGTACGTCCCGCTGTGCACCCAAGGAGGAATCCCCGACCGCGCTGGTCGCCAAGCTGCCAGATGGCGTCACCGGTTCGCTGGAATCCAAACATCGAGTAATAGAGATAGAAAGGAAGCATTGGCCGAGACCAGGTGGCATACGAGGTGGCCGCAGCGATAAATCCTGCCATGGCGCCGGCCTCGTTGATTCCCTCTTCAAGGATCTGGCCCTGTTGGCTCTCGCTGTATTGCAATAGCAGTCCCGCGTCGACCGAGGTGTACGTCTGTCCGCCGGGAGCGTAAATCTTGACCTCGGAAAAAAGCGCATCGAGTCCAAAGGTTCGGCCCTCATCCGGGATGATCGGCACGACAAACTTGCCGAGGTTTGGATCGCGCAGCAGGTTCCGCAGCAGTCGAGCGAATCCCATCGTCGTCGATACGGACTGACCACGCGAGCCAGCCCAGAATTCCGCAAACGCAGCGGGCTCTGGTTGCACGAGACCGGTGAGACCATCGCCCCTGATGACGCGACGTGGAACGGATCCTCCGAGTTGGTGGCGCTGGTTCATCATGTAGCTATAGACAGCCGATCCCGGATCGGGTCGGTGGTACGGCGGAAACTCGGCTTCGAGTGCCTCGTCAGAGATCTCCTCGGTCAGATGCAACGTGTCGCGAAGCGCTCGAAGCTGGTCCGTCGTCATCTTCTTGATCTGGTGGGTCGCGTTGCGCGCCTCGATCGAAGGTCCAAGGGTCCAACCCTTGATCGTCTTCGCAAGGATCGCGGTCGGGGATCCATGATGCTCTGTTGCCGCACGGTATGCGGCGTAGAGCTTGTGATAGTCATGTCCGCCTCTTGGGAGGCTCTGCAGCTCGGCGTCACTGAGGTGTTCGACGAGCGCGCGCAACCTCGGATCCGGGCCAAAGAACTGCTCGCGGATATAGCCACCCGACTCGGTTGCGAGTTTCTGGAAGTCACCGTCGGGCGTGATGTTCATCTTGTTGAGAAGTACGCCATCTACGTCACGCGCGAGGAGCTCGTCCCAGCGTGATCCCCAGATGACCTTGATGACGTTCCATCCATTGCCACGGAACTGTGCCTCAAGCTCCTGGATGATCTTGCCGTTCCCGCGCACGGGACCGTCGAGTCGCTGCAGGTTGCAGTTGACGACAAAGACAAGGTTGTCGAGCCCCTCGCGCGCGGCGAGGCTGAGTCCCGCCTTTGATTCAGGCTCATCGAATTCGCCGTCTCCGACAAAGGCCCAGACGCGGGAGGTACTCGTGTCGACGATCCCGCGATGCTCGAGATAGCGGTTGAAGTGAGCCTGGTAGACCGCGTTGATGGGACCGAGACCCATCGAAACTGTTGGGAACTCCCAGAAATCAGGCATCAGCCGCGGGTGCGGATAGCTCGAAAGACCGTTCCCGTCGACCTCGAACCGAAAGTTGTCGAGCTGGCTTTCATCGAGTCGGCCCTCTACAAAGGCTCGCGCGTAGATACCTGGAGAGGCGTGGCCTTGAAAGTAGATCTGATCGCCCGCATCCTCATCTTTTCCGCGGAAGAAGTGATTGAATCCCACCTCATAGAGCGACGCAGAGCTGGCGTAGGTGGAAAGATGCCCACCGATACCCGGATCGCGCATGTTCGCGCGAGTCACCATTACCGCAGCATTCCAACGCACGTAGCGCCTGATACGACGTTCCATGTCCTCGTCACCGGGGAACCAAGGCTCTTGGTCTGGTGGAATGGTGTTGACATAGGGTGTCGAAACGGTGGCAGGGAAGCCAACCTGTCGGGATCTTGCGAGTTCGAGCAGCCTCATCAAGAGATACTGCGCCCTCGCCTTGCCCCGCTGGTCGACGACTGCTTCGAGTGAGTCGATCCATTCCTCGGTCTCGTCCGGGTCGATGTCTGGAAGCTGATGGGAGAATCCGTCGAATATCACGCTCGATAGTCTCGCGCTAGATGGGTCATAGCGGTAGTTGGGCCAGTCTGATTCGAGAGTACCGCAGGGACAACCGCACGAGACAGACGTTGCTGCGTGATGTCCATGGGTAGTATCGGACCATGTCTCTCTTCGAGGTAGCCCCCGCAGGGGACCCCGAGGCCAATCCGAGTTCGATCGTCGTGTGGACAGATGGCGCCTGTCTTGGCAATCCTGGTCCGGGTGGTTGGGCGTGGGCGAGAACTCCGCAGGACTTTGCCGCCGGCCATGATCGCGAGACGACCAATCAACGCATGGAACTTCTCGCGGTGATCGAGGCGCTCGCCGCGAATCCCGGACCTGTCGAGATCCGCAGCGACTCGACCTATGTGGTGCACTGTTTCCGCGATCGTTGGTGGGTGAACTGGCGAGCACGGGGATGGCGCAACGCGCAGGGCAAACCCGTGGCCAATCAGGATCTCTGGTCCCGGCTCATCGCCGAGGTCGTGGACAGGCGCCCCGGAGAGATCTCCTTTACCTGGGTCAAAGGCCATTCCGACGATGCGATGAACAATATTGTCGACGAACTCGCCACAACTGCAGCACGCCTGCAAAGCGCCTCATCGTCTGGAGACTGAGATTCGTTAGGTGGTTGTTAGGAATCTCATGAAATCTATGAAATCTATATATCTGACTAATATGGTCATAGTTTAATGGCAGACCTTCTCACCCATCTTGATGCGCTCGAATCTGAATCCGTTCACATCATCCGCGAGGTCGTAGCCGAATTTGAACGACCGTCGTTACTCTTTTCTGGGGGGAAGGATTCGGCGGTACTTTTGCATCTCGCGGTAAAGGCCTGCTGGCCCCAACCGATTCCATTTCCAGTGGTGCACATTGATACCGGCCAGAACTTTGAAGAGGTCATTGCCTTTCGTGATATGCGAATTGCTGAACTCGGATGCCGCCTCCTTGTCGAGCGGGTCCAGGACGCGATCGATCGCGGCGACGTTGTTGATGATCCTGCTCTCGGTTCGACGCGTAATCGACTGCAGACACACAGTCTGTTGAAGGTCATCGAGGACGGACGTTTTGACGCCGTATTCGGAGGCGCCCGACGCGATGAAGAGAAGGCTCGGGCAAAAGAGCGGATGTTTTCCTTTCGCGATGAGTTTGGCCAGTGGAATCCGCGTGGGCAGCGGCCCGAGATCTGGAATCTTTTCAACGGACGTCACGGCTCGGGCGAGCATTTTCGAATCTTCCCTCTGTCGAACTGGACCGAACTAGATATCTGGCAGTACATCGCCCAGGAGAAAATTGAACTTCCTTCCATCTACTATGCCCATGTCCGCAAGGTGGTTTGTCGCGACAACATGCTTATTGGCGTTGGTCCGTACACCGAACCTCGGAAAGGCGAGAAGATTTTCGAGATGATGGTGCGCTATCGCACAGTCGGGGACATGACCTGCACCGCGGCCGTTGAGTCTGATGCATTAGATCCGCAGATGGTGATTGCCGAGACGATGGTCGCTCGTTTCTCTGAGCGAGGCGCGACCCGCACGGATGACCGGTTCTCTGAAGCTGCTATGGAGGATCGAAAGCGCGAGGGTTATTTTTGATGGAGCTGCTGCGCTTCGCGACCGCGGGATCGGTTGACGACGGAAAGTCCACACTGATCGGTCGTTTGTTGTACGACTCGAAGCAGATCTTTGAGGATCAGATTGATTCGGTTGAGCGTACGAGCGCGGCGCGGGGCGATGATTATGTTGACCTGGCGCTCTTGACCGACGGGCTTCGCGCCGAACGCGAACAGGGAATCACAATTGATGTCGCGTATCGATACTTTGCTACTCCAAAGCGCAAATTCATCATTGCCGACACACCGGGTCACATCGAGCACACCCGCAACATGGTGACGGGTTGTTCGACCGCGAACCTTGTCCTGATCCTCGCCGACGCGCGCAGCGGCATGACCGAGCAGACCCGTCGGCACGCTTCGATCGCCGCGCTCTTGCGAATTCCGCATCTGGTCGTGTGTATCAACAAGATGGATCTCGTCGGATACCGCGAGGAGCGTTTCGCTGAGATCCGCGGCGAGTTTTCGGAATTTTCCGCAAATCTCGGGGTGAAGGAGATCACCTATATCCCCATCAGCGCCCTTGAGGGTGTCAATGTTGTGGCTGGCTCTGGTGCGATGGACTGGTATCTCGGCCCCTCCCTTCTTCGACATCTCGAGGAGGTGGAGATCGACTCGGACCACAACTTCTCTGACCCGCGCTTTCCAATTCAAAGGGTTGTCCGACCGCGCAAAAACGACCTTCATGACTACCGCGGCTATGCGGGCCAGATCGCAGGAGGGGTCTTGCGGGTAGGCGACGCGGTACTTGTGCTGCCATCGCGGCTTACGACAAAGATCCAGACCCTTGAGACGATGGATGGACCTCTTCGTGAGGCGTTCCCTCCGATGTCGGTCGTGATGAGAGTAGAGGATGACCTTGATATCTCTCGAGGGGATCTCATCTGTTCTCCCGCGAACCAGCCATTGATTAGCCAAAATCTCGCCGCAGTTGTCTGCTGGATGGCGGACGAGCCACTCCGGGCAGGCAGGCGCGTGGCGCTGAAGCATACGACGCGCTGGGTGCGTGCAGTTGTGCACGAGGTCCAGTTCAAGCGAGAAGTGAATACGCTCTTGCACGATAACGAGGCAAGCGAGCTCGCACTCAACGATATTGGTGGCATCACGCTACGAACGACCGAGCCGCTGTTTTTTGATCCCTACGAGCGCAACCGGACAACGGGCAGTTTCATCCTTGTCGACGAGAGTTCGAACGTGACCGTGGCAGCAGGGATGTTGACTGGCGAAGCCCGTTAGGGAGCTATTGAATCTGGCCTGTTACGTTCGAGGGTCGTCGTTTGGGAATCAAGGAGTTTGCCCTCCCGGCGAATTGGCCCTCGACTTGTAAGAGATGGTGCTCTAGTGGGTAGTCTGTTGCACGGAGCTCAGCTCGGCAGGTGGGGTCGGCGTTGGGTATAGCTCGTTCGCGCTGTCTTTGGTAGCGATGAACCCAAGTCGTTGGAGGTGATCCCTACGCCAGAAGGTGCCGTGGTGAACGAGGAGTATGACATCGTCATCATTGGAGGTGGCCCGGGAGGATATGCGGCAGCGCTCTATGGGGCCGCAGCAGGGCTTTCTATTGCGATGGTCGAGAAAGACAAGGCGGGTGGTACCTGCCTCCACCGGGGTTGCATTCCCGCGAAAGAGTTTCTTGAGACTGCAAGCGTCTACCGATCGGTAAAAAATGCCGCTGAATTTGGGATTTCCGCCGCTGATCCGTCCGTAGATTTTGCAATAAGCCAGGATCGAAAGGGCAAGATCGTTGAGCAGCTGTATCGCGGGCTCGCTGGAGCATTGCGCGGACGAAAGGTGAATGTCGTATCTGGCGTGGGCAAGATGCTTGCCGATCGCAGTGTCGAGGTCACCACAGAGGACGGAACTGTTTCAAAGTTGATTGGCGAGTTCGTTATTCTGGCATCCGGCTCGGCACCTCGATCAATTCCTGGGTTCGAGTCCGATGGCAGGAACATTCTGACCTCTGATGAAGTGCTCGACCTGCGCGCAATTCCTGCCTCAGTAGTCGTCATCGGCGGCGGCGCAATTGGCTGCGAGTTCGCATCAATGATGGCAGACCTTGGATCAAAGGTGACGTTGCTAGAGGCCATGCCCGGAATCTTGCCGGGATGTGACAATGATGTCGCGAATGTCGTGGTCAAGTCGTTTGAAAAACGCGGTATATCCGTCCGCACCGGAGTGGCCGTCAAGGGTCATGAGCCTCGCGCGAACGGTACCACGGTGCTTTTTGGAGAGAATGAGCGGGTCGATGTTGACGCCGTGATCGTTTCCGTCGGTCGCCGCCCATATTCGGACAACCTGCTGGCAGAGGGTACCGGTGTCGAAGTTGATGAACGCGGTTTCGTGCGTGTCGACGAATGGATGCGCACTGGTATTGACGGGGTTTTCGCAATCGGCGACCTTGTTGCGACCCCTCAGCTCGCTCATGTTGGCTTTGCCGAGGGTGTTCTTGTCATCAAAGAGATCATGCAAGAGCCCGCTGTTCCGGTTGATTATCGGAATGTACCTTGGTGCATCTATTGCCACCCGGAAGTTGCTTTTTGCGGAATGACCGAAGAGAGCGCCAAAGCGGCCGGATTTGATGTTGTCGTGAAGAAGGATCCCTTTGGCGGTAACGGTCGAGCCCGCATTGTGGGGGAGACAGACGGGCTCGTTAAAGTCATCGCCGAAAAGACCTCTGATGGTCGTGCCGGAAGACTTCTTGGTGTACATATGGTAGGGCCCTGGGTCACCGAACAGCTCGGCCAGGCCTATCTCTCCATCAACTGGGAGGCAACTCCCGATGAGATTTCACAGTTCATTCAGCCACATCCGTCCCTCTCCGAAACTTTCGGGGAGACGGTTTTAGCTCTCACAGGAAGGGGTCTCCACCTTGGCTGACATCATCATGCCGCAGCTCGGCGAGACGGTAACCGAAGGCACCATTGTTCGTTGGCTGAAGAAAGTTGGCGACAACGTACTCCAAGACGAGGCGCTCTTTGAGGTCTCTACAGACAAGGTCGACTCTGAGGTCCCATCTTCTGTATCGGGGGTACTCACTGAGATATTTGTGCAAGAGGGAGCAACTGTTGATGTCGGCGCTCGCCTCGCCGTCGTCGGCGACTCCTCTTCCGCGCCCGCACCAGCCCCAGCGCCAGCGCCAGCGCCCGCACCAGCGCCCGCACCAGCGCCCGCACCAGCCCCGGCTCCCGCGCCAGCTTCCGGCCCAGTACCTGCGCCCGCACCAGCCCCCGCGCCCGCCCCCGCTCCCGCGAGTACGTCGGCTGCCACATCGCCTCCGGAGGGATCTGGTGGTGGCGGCGGTGGCACGAGAGGAGCCCTCCTTTCTCCAGTTGTCCGGAAGTTGATTGCAGAAAATAACCTCGACCCAAGCGCGATTCCGGGGACGGGAATGGGCGGTCGAATAACTCGGGACGACGTGTTGAACTTCATCGATACCCGGACCACGAGTGCCCCCATGACGCCTGTACCAGTAGCGGCCCCGGCTCCAGCCCCTTCCGCGATGGCGGTATCGAACGCTGCTCCGGCTGTTGGGCTGTCAACTCCTCCGCCTCCACTTGGCGTGCGCGACGAGGTGATCCCGTTTACGGCAATTCGACGTGTGACCGCGGAGCACATGGTGAGATCAGTAGCCACCTCGGCGCATACGCTGGTCGCCCGCGAGGTCGATTTTGAGAATGTTGACCGGATTCGATCGCACTACCGAGATCGGTTCAAGGCGGAAGAGGGAGTCAGTTTGACCTATCTTCCCTTTATTTCGCGCGCAGTCGTTGACGTGCTTCGCGACTATCCGCACCTCAATTCTTCGGTTGGTGAGAATGCTCTCGTAGTCCACCGGGATATCCATATTGGCTACGCCGTCGACCTCGGAATCGAGGGATTGATCGTTCCTGTTGTGCATAACGCGGATGGTCAGTCGCTCCGGGGGATAGCGCGGTCCATCGCAGACATCGCGAGCCGAGCTCGTTCGAGGAAACTCTCTGCAGAGGATATCTCCGGCGGCACGTTCAGCATCACGAACCCGGGACCATACGGCACCTATATCACTGTTCCGATTATCGCCCAGCCACAGGTCGCGATCCTCTCGACTGACGGTGTGAAGCGCAAGCCAGTGGTCGTGACGTTGCCTGACGGGTCAGAGTCAATCGCGATTCATTCGGTTGGTATCTTGGCGCTTTCATTCGATCATCGGGCCGTCGATGGTGGTTATGCCGCGATGTTCATGCGAGACCTCGCGAATGTCATTGAGACGCGCGACTGGGCAGCCGAGCTCTAAGACCATCGCTGCGCTCCAGAGTTCGCCGATGACCCAGCGTCCCTTGCGAGTGCGCTGGCTGGGGCGTGTGCGGTATCGGGATGCCCACGCCCTGCAGCGGGCGCTGTTTAAGTGCGATGAAGATTACCTTCTCTTACTCGAACACCCCCACGTCTACACGCGGGGCGTTCGCACAAAACCTGAGCATCTACTCGATGATGTCGAGATGCTTGGAGCAGATCTGGTTGACACTGATCGTGGCGGAGATATTACGTACCACGGGCCTGGACAGCTCGTTGGCTACCCGATCATCTCGCTCTCGATGCGACCAAGAATCGTTCCGGACTATGTTCACGCGATTGAGCAACTGGTTATCGATACACTGGCGGAGCTGGGACTTTCAGATGTCGGGCGTTTGGGCGGTTATCCGGGTGTCTGGGTGGCGCCATCGAGTAACGAGCCGCGAAAGATCTGTGCCATTGGAGTGAGAGTGTCGCGGGGCAGGACAATGCACGGATTTGCACTCAATGTGAGCCCTTTGATGTCGATGTTTGAACATATCGTGCCCTGTGGACTCGAGGGCAGTGGACTGACC
>Ga0307372_10001491_pt1 | contig 40851 bp, 40 predicted proteins | sample OX1MG_FD_202533 | JGI IMG/M metagenome (GOLD analysis project Ga0307372, IMG submission 202533) | Soil microbial communities from Risofladan, Vaasa, Finland - OX-1 | ecosystem: Environmental > Terrestrial > Soil > Coastal area > Acid sulfate soil | place: Finland: Risofladan, Vaasa | collected...
TCACCGAGCTCTGCGGACGGCTCGGCCTGGCGACCCTGCCGGACCTGGGCGAGGGACAGAGCGCTGCGGTCCGGATCGGGCAGGCGTGGTGCCTGGAGCGTGGTGCGACCGCCCTGGCCACCGTCGCGGCCGACCTGCCCCGGGTGGAGGCCACCGACATCCGGGAGCTGTGGGCGGCGACGGCGCGGCTGGAACGGAACTCAGTAGCCCTGATCCCCGACCGTTCAGGCACGGGAACCAACGGGATGATCCTCAATCCTGCCGCCCAGGACCTCTTCGCCTTCGGCCCCGATTCGCTGGCACGGCATCGGGAAATGGCGCTCCACCTTGGGCTCCAGCTATCGGTCCTGGACCTGCCCCGGCTGGCCTGGGACGTGGACCGGCCCGAGGACCTGGTCGCGCCCAGCCATCCCCTGGCTGAAGGCGCCCATCCGGTGGTCGCCTGGGCCCAGGAGGTGGCCACCTTCGATCAGCGGGCGACCCAGCTCGAGGAGCTGCCCGATGGCTGATCCGGAAAGCGACCGGCCCCTGGTGCGGGCGGGTCCGATCAGCGCCTGGGCGGTGGAGGGGCTCCCCGAGGTCGCTGCCGGCGAGGACCTCGGCCGGCTGGCTCTGGAGCCGCTGGGGCGCCGGGGGCTCCTTGCCGGGGACGTGGTGGTGGTGACCCACAAGGTCGTCTCCAAGGCGGAGGGGCGTGTCTTCCCCCTCTCCGCCTTCGAGCCCCGCCCTGCGGCGATGACCCTGGCGGCGGCCCTCGGCCAGGAGCCGGAGATGGTCGAGGCGGTGTTGCGGGAGAGTCGCCGGGTGGTCCGGGCCGAGTCGGGAGTGCTGATCACCGAGACCTGGCACGGCCTGGTCTGTGCCAACGCCGGGGTGGACCGCAGCAACGTCGGCGGCGGGGAGACCATCACCTGCCTACCCGTCGACCCCGACCGTTCGGCTATGCGTCTGCGCTCCCAGTGGCTGGCGATGGCAGGCGGAGGTCCGCTGGCGGTGCTCATCTCGGACACCTTCGGACGACCCTTCCGCGAGGGGGCAGTGAACGTGGCCATCGGGGTCGCCGGGATGCCCGCCCTCAGCGACCACCGCGGTCTCAGGGACGGGCAGGGATACGAGCTCCATGCCTCCACGATCGGATCGGCGGACGAGATCGCCTCCCTGGGGGAGCTCCTGATGGGCAAACTGGACGGCCTGCCGCTGGCGGTCGTCCGCGGCCTCACGTGGAGCGGTCCTGAGGGCGGCTCGGCGCCCCTCCTACGCGACCCCGAGCGAGACATCTTCCGCCGCTAACCCAGCCGGCTTGCTAGGCTCGCCGAATGGCCAATCCCACCGTCCGCGTCCGACTCTTCGCCATGCTCAGAGAGATCGCTGGAACCCCGGCCCTGGAGCTGGAGCTGGAGGGCTCCGACTCGGTTGAGAGCTGCTGGCTCCAGCTCTGCCGGCGGTTCCAGGGGCTGGAGTCGAGCCGGGGCTCGATCCGAGCCGCCCGCAATCTCCAATACGTGGACTGGGACGCCCCAGTGTCCGGGGGCGACGAACTGGCATTCCTGCCGCCCGTGTCGGGCGGGGCGACCCCGGCGGAGCTCCTGGTCGAGGTTCGGGTCGGGTCCGAGCCGATCGACCTGGAGGCGATGACCGCTGCCGTCCAGCGCCGGGGGATAGGGGCGATCGCCACCTTCGTTGGGCTGGTGCGCGACCCCGACCAGGGCCGGGCGGTCCCCGCCCTGAAGTACGAGGCGTACCCGGAGATGGCCGAGCCGGTCCTGGCCGAGATCTGCCGGGAGGCATTGCCGCGCTTCGACGCCACCGAGGCCCGCGTCCAGCACCGCACCGGCCGAGTTGCCGGCGGGGTGGCCTCGGTGGTGGTGGTGGTGGGTGCCGCCCACCGGCACCAGGCGCTGGACTGCTGCGCCTACATCATCGATGAGCTGAAGTCGAGGGCACCCATCTGGAAGTCGGAGGGCTGAGTTCCGGCTCCTGCTAGACTCGGCCGGAGTGGCCAGCACCGAACTGCTCCCCGAGAGGAGTCTTCCCCAGCGTCCGCGTGCTCCCCACGCCGGCCCCATCGCGGGACGGGTCGAGCTGCTCTTGGAGCTGGTCCGCCGCGACGTCAAGTCGCGCTATCGGGGGTCGGTTCTGGGCGTCGCCTGGACCCTGCTCAACCCCCTCATCTTCATGCTGGTCTACTCGCTCGTCTTCGGGAAGTTCCTTCGGGTCCAGTATCCCGGCCACTCGGCGACCGTCTTCATCCTCTCCGGGCTGCTGGCGTGGACCTTCTTCTCACAGGCGCTGATCATGGCCACCAGCAGCATCGTCGCCAACGCGGCCTTGGTGCGCAAGGTGGCCTTCCCATGGGCGATGCTGAGCGTGTCGTCGGTGATAGCGGCGCTGGTCAACTACGTCATCAGCCTGGTGCTCTTGGTCCCTTTCATGCTGCTCTCCCACAAGGGCGTGGGACCCCCCTTGCTGGCGGTGCCGGTGCTGGTGGGGATCACCTTTGCCCTGTCGCTGGGGCTCGGGCTGATGCTGGCCGCCGGCAACGTCTACCTGCGCGACCTCCAATACCTAGTCAACCTGGGGACTTTGATCTGGTTCTACGTGACCCCGATCATCTATCCCTTCAGCTTGGTCCAGTCCAAGTTCTCGGGCCACGGCTTCGAGGGCCAGGCGGCCCAGGCGGTGCTCTATCTCAACCCCATGACCTGGGTGGTGCTCGGATTTCAAGATGTCTTCGTTTTCGATCGCTGGCCCCAGCACTGGCACGGCCTGGGCTACTCCTTGGTGGCTTCTTTGATTTCGATTTGGCTGGGCCTGCGGGTGTTTCGGCGCCTCCGGCGACGTTTCGCTGAGGAGGTCTGATGCCCGACTCGGCGGTGCGGATTGACCATCTGAGCAAGCGCTTCCGCGTCTATCACCAACGCAACACCACCCTCAAGCAGTCGCTCATCGACCGCCGCCGGGGTCGCTTCGAGGAGTTCTGGGCGGTCCGCGATGTGAGCGTGGAAGTGCCCGTGGGGGCGTCGCTGGGAATCATTGGCGAGAACGGCTCGGGCAAGTCGACCCTGCTCAAGTGTGTGGCCGGGATCCTGGTCCAGGACAAAGGTGAGATCGCGGTGATCGGGAGGCTTGCCTCCCTGCTGGAGGTGGGTGCGGGCTTTCATCCCGATTTCACCGGGCGCGAGAACATTTACCTCAACGGAGCCATCCTGGGGCTGCCCCGGCGCTACATCACGTCCATCTTGGACACCATCGTCGAGTTCGCCGAACTGGAGCAGTTCATCGACAACCCGGTGAAGACCTACAGCTCGGGGATGTACACACGGCTCGGTTTCGCGATCGCGGTCAACCTGGACCCGGACATCCTCTTGGTGGATGAGGTGCTGGCCGTGGGCGACGAGGCCTTCCAGCGCCGCTGCATGGAGCGGATCAACGCCATCCGAGCCGAGGGCCGGACTCTGGTCTTCGTCTCCCATGCGTTGGAGTCGGTGCGCTCGGTGTGCGACCGCTGCCTCTGGATGGATCACGGGGTGGCCCGCATGACGGGCGGCGTCGACGCGGTGATCAGCGCCTACCTGACCGAGGTCAACCGAAGGGAGGCGAAGGAATTGGAGGTGACCGACACCGCCGCGATCGACACCAGCCCGGGACGGGCCGGGGTGAGGATAACCTCGATCGAGGTAGCCGGTCCGGATGGCCCGGGCACGGTGCTAAACACGGGCGACCCGCTCACCCTCTCAGTTGGATACGAGGCGCCGGGACCGCTCTCCGGCTGCCGCTTCAGCGTGACCTTCCTGCGCCCTGACGGGGCGCCCATCCTGACCGTCTCGACCGACGACCTCGAAACCGGAGACGGTGCTCTCCCGCGGCGCGGCGACGTCCGGCTGGCGCTGCCCGGGGTGCCATTCCTGGAGGGGGTCTACCGGGTGACCGTGGATCTGACCGAGATCTCCACCGGGCAGCACTTCAAGCGACTGGAGAGGGTGCGGCCCTTCCGGGTCCACAGCGCCGACCGCCACGAGGTCGGCATGGCCCTCCTGGGCCACGAGTGGGAGCTGCCCAAGGTCACTTCAAGGGCAGCGCGCTCCTAGCGACTTCTCCCGGCACCGCCGCGCTCGGACCCGCCCTGGCGAAACCGAGCGCCAGGTGCTCCCTCTCGGTCAGCCGGCCGGGGACGCCGGCGCGAAGGTCAGGTTGTGGTTGGCTAGGTAGTTCCAGACAGCGGCCACCGCGCTGCCCAGCAGCAGCCCCACCAGGTAGTAGAGGTGGAAGCGGGAGACCGCGGTCAGCAGCACGCCCTCGTTGATCCCGAGACCGACCAGGCTGACCGCCTCGAAGGTCAGGAACTGCCGCCGCTGTGGGCCTCCGCGGCGATCCCTCCAAGTGACCAGCGAGTTGAGGGTGTAGGTGACCAGGATCGCCAGCTGGATGGAGAGCGCGGAGGCCAGCCAGAGGTCCAAGTGGACGTGGTGGTACAGGATCACCGTGCCGACGAAGGTGACCACCAGTCCGACCACGCCGACGCTGAGGAAGGTCGGGAAGCGCTTCCAGTGGCGGCGCAGGATCGCCTCGGCCCCGCTTAGTGAGGGCGTGCGGCTTTGCAGGGATGCGTTCACGTCCCGCAGAGAGTAGCAGCGGCCGGAGGCAGTCCTGATCTCAAGGGGGTCGCACCTCGGTGACGACTCCTTCCATCCCGCACTGGGTCGCGCATCAGAGCTGAAACCGAGGCTGGATCTCGCCCACTGGGAGTCCGACCCAGTTGGTCAGTGGGGCGTTGACCAACTGGGCCAACCCGGCTGGGAGCGGCGTCGGGAGGTAGCCGAGCTGCTGCAGCGCCAGGGAGGCGATCTGGGGGAGCCCCATGGCGGCGCCCGACTCCAGTTTGATCGCCAACGCCCAGCTGCCGTCCCGGGCGGCGGCGCCGAAGACGGCGGCCGCGCCCCCCTTGGCAGTCAAGGTGGTCCCGGCGGCGCGCAGCAGGGCGGTGTCGAAGGACGTGGTCCCGCCGACCAGCCAGGGATGGTCGGCCATCGCCGCCTGGCAGCTCCTCACCGCCGGGTCGGAGCTGGCGGCCCTGGCCAGGGCTGCGGCGAAGTCCCAGAGCGACAGCGCGAAGGTGGGCAGACCACAGCCGTCCGTGCCCCGGGGCAGCTGCTCCACGGCCAGGCGCGCGTGCCGGGCCAGTCGGGCCGCGATCTCTGTCTGGAGCGGGTGCGCCGACTCCAGATAGGTCGCCGTCGGCCAACCGCGCTGGACGCAGGTCGCCAGCATCGCCGCGTGCTTGCCGGAGCAGTTGTTATGGAGCGCGGTGGGTGACCCCCCGCTGCGGAGCAGCTCCGCGGCGGCGCGAGGGTCAACTGGAAGGTGGGCGCCGCAGCCCAGAGCGCCATCGTCCAGCCCGGCCGCAGCCAGGATCCGACGCGCCGCCTCGACGTGGCCTGGTTCGCCATGGTGGGACGAGCAGGCGATGGCGATGCTCTCGGGGCCTAGAGAGAGCGCCGCCGCGGTTCCCGACTCGACGAAGCTGGCCCCCTGAAACGGTTTCGCGGCGCTGCGCAGGGTGGTCACCGTCTGCGGCTCGCCCAGCCAGCGAAGAAGCCGGCCCCCGCCGTCCACCACGACCAGGTGACCACGGATCGAGCCTTCGACGATGCCGCCGCGGGTGGCCTCGGCCAGTAGGGCGGCCCTTCCCGAAGGCTCAGTTGGCACGGTCACGCTTCTCCCGGGTGGCCCGGCGCGACGGCCGACGGGGTGGATCCGCGGCCGAGCACGTCGCAGGCTGGTCCCGATTAGTGTACGTAGCCGGCCCCGCCCGCTCCGGGTGGGGCCGGCCGAAGGAGGGCTCGATCTATGCCGCGCTTCCAAGATCAGGTTGCCCTGGTAACAGGGGCAGGGCAGGGGATCGGCGAGGCCACCGTGCGCCGCTTCGCCGCAGAGGGGGCCAAGGTGGTCGTCGCCGACCTCAACTCCGACGCCGCCGCCGCGGTCGCCTCGAGCCTGGGTGTCGACCAGGCGCTGGCCGTCGGCTGCGATGTCCAGGAGGAGGCGAGCGTGGAGGCCATGGTGGCAGCCGCCCTTGAGCGGTTCGGCCAGGTCGACATCCTGGTCAGCAATGCCGGAGTCACCCGGGACAACCTGCTCCACAAGATGACCGTAGAGGAGTGGGATTCGGTTCTGCACGTGCATACCCGAGGCGCCTTCCTCTGCGCCCGGGCGGTCGCCCGCAACATGGTCTCCCGGAAGCGGGGGAAGCTGGTCTTCCTCTCCTCGACCTCGGCGCTGGGCAACCGCGGGCAGGCCAATTACGCGACCGCCAAGGCCGGCCTGCAGGGGTTGACCAGAACCCTGGCCCTTGAACTGGGACCCTTCCAAATCAACGTCAACGCGGTGGCCCCGGGGTTCGTCGACACGGCCATGACCCGGGCGGTGGCGGAGCGGCTCCACCTCCCCCTCGAGGATTTCTGGCGCGAGGCGACCAGCCGCATCCCCCTGGGCCGGCTCGGCCGGCCCGAGGACATCGCTTCCGCGATCTCATTCCTCTGCTCGGAGGACGCCGCCTATGTGACCGGGCAGGTGCTCTACGTCAACGGGGGCCGCTCCAACTAGCGGTTTGGGGGATCAGATCCGGTCTCGCCCTGCTGCCGCCTCACCCCGTCGGGGGAGACACCCAGCTGGGCCGCCGCCGCTCCAGAAAGGCCGCCATCCCCTCCGCCGCCTCGGGGCTGGCGAAGAGGGTCTGGGAGAGCTCGGCCATGGCGGCGAAGGCGGGCTCCCGCTTCAGCTCGGGCACCTCGCGAAGAATCCTCTTGGTGGCGGCCAGGGCGGTGGGGTTGGCCAGCAGCAGCTGGTCTACGACTACCTCGACCGCGGCGTCCAGACCCTGCCCGGGGACTACCTGGGAGATCAGGCCCATGGCCTGGGCCGCGGCCGCGTCGACCGGTTCCCCGGTCAGGAAGAGCCGGGCGGCCGCGGCCCGACCCACCTTGGGCAGCACCACCACGGCGAGAACGGCCGGGGCGACTCCCAGGCGGACCTCGCCGGTGCCGAAGGTGGCGGACTCGCTGGCGATCGCGATGTCGGCGGCGGCGACCAGGCCCACGCCGCCCGCCCGGGCCGCTCCCGCCACCCGGCAGACAATCGGTTTGGGACAGTCGAGCAGCTGTCGGAAGAGGGGAGCCAGGGCGCCCACGCCGGGGGCCGGACGTCCCACGGAAAACCCTCGGGTCTGCTCTCTCAGATCGGCGCCCGAGCAGAATGCCGGCCCCGAATGTCCGAGCACCAGCACCCGGATCTCCGGATCGGCCTCGGCTCCGGCCAGAGCGGAACCCAGCCCGGCCAGGAGCTCGGCGGAGAGCGCGTTCCGATTGCTGGGGGAGTCGAGCTCAATGCGGGCGACCCCTCCCCGGTGCTCCGATCGAACCAGGCTCGCCCTCATCTCAGAATCCTCCCAGCCATCCCGCAACACGGCTGCGCTACCTTATCCCTGCCAGGGTGTCGCGGGGCCCAGGTGTGACAGCCGACTTGGGAATGTTGCCCGAACCGGGCCTGGAGTTCAGTGTGAGGTGCGCGTGAGAATTCGGAGCGGGACCGGGACGGCCGCCCTGCTGGCCCTGGGCGCGCTTCTGGCCAGCTGCGCCGCCGCTCCGAGCGGCGCGCCTGCCAAGGTGGCGAACATCCCCAAGCTCAGTCTCTCGCCGGCCTCGCTCTCCCAGTCCCTGCTGGTGCTGCAGCAGGCCTACGTCGACCTCTACAAGGAGGTCAGCCCCTCGGTGGTCCAGATCTCCACCAAGGCCGACCTGGGCTCGGGGATCATCTTCAACGCCCAGGGCGACATCGTGACCAACAACCATGTCGCCAACGGCTTCAAGGACTTCGTCGTCACCCTGGCCAACGGCAAGCAGTATCCGGGGACCCTGGTCAACGACTTCTCGCCCGACGACTTGGCGGTGATCCACATCGACGCCACTGGCCTCCAGCCGGCCACCTTCGCCAACTCAGCGCAGCTCCAGGTGGGCGACATCGTGATGGCGATCGGCAATCCGCTCGGCTTTCAGAGCAGCGCCACCGACGGCATCATCAGCGCCCTCGGGCGCACCGTCAGCGAGCCCCCGCCCAGCAGCGTCACCCTCCCCGACGTGATCCAGACCTCGGCCCCGATCAACCCCGGCAACAGCGGCGGTGCCCTGGTTGACCTCGAGGGCCAGGTGGTCGGGATCCCCACTCTGGCGGCTCTTGACCAGCAGCTGGGGGGATCTCAGGCGGCTGGGATCGGGTTCGCCATCCCCAGTAGCCTGGTGGCCAGCATTGCCACCCAGATCGTCAAGTACGGCAAAGTCCAGAACTCGGGGAGGTCCTGCATCGGGGTCGAGGTCGAGCAGGTCACCGGCGCCAATGGCCAGGACGACGGAGTGCTGGTCACCACGATCACCCGCTCGGCCGTCACCCAATCCGGGCTCAAGGCCCAGGATGTCATCACCGCCCTTGACGGCCAGCCCACCCTGGCGGTCCAGGACCTGACCGACGCCCTTGCCAACCTCAACCCGGGCAAGACGGTGACCCTCTCGGTCACCCACCCCGACGGCAGCAAGGGAACCGTGTCGGTCACCCTGGGAGAGCTCACCGCCACGAGCTGTGCCTGAGGCACCGCTGCCCTTCGCCGTGCGAGAGTTCCTGGGGCAGCCCCATCCGGCGGCCCTGGCGACTCTGGGTCGCGACGGTGCCCCCCAGGCGACCGCGGTCTGGTTCCTCCTGGAGGGGGAGGTGCTGCTGGTCAACACCGCCCGGGGGCGGTCCAAGGCTAGAAATCTCGACCGCGATCCCAGGGTGGCGCTGGCCGTATTCGATGCCCAGGAACCCTCCCGCTCGGTCCAGGTTCGGGGCCGGGTTCAGGGCCGCCGCGAGGGGGCGGCCGCCGCCGCCGACCTCCAGCGCCTGAGCCGGCATTACACCGGCCACGACTTCCCCGCGGCCGAGGACCGGATCAGCTACCTGATCACCCCCGAGTCCTGGTCCAGCTACGGTTTGATTGAAGGGGACTGAGAGCGAGCCGGCCGGTTCCCTCTAAGATGGACGACCGGGGGAGGGCAGCGCAAGGGAAGGAGTTCGGCACATGGCCCAACCGGCTGACGACCCAGCAAGCGAGGTGGACCGCGACCAGCAGCTGGCCTGGATCCGGACCCCATATCACGCCCCCGTCTTCGACGCCACGGGAGGCGAGTTCGCGACCACCGAATCGCTCCTCGGCGACGAGGCGTCGGACATCTTCCACGGCCTGGCGGTGAAGCTTCACGGAGGAGGCAGGGTCGCCGAGATCGCCGCTGCCCAGATCGACAAGATCACCCAAGGTGGCGTCCACACCAGCGTGGCGGCGGACCAGGTGGAGGCCCTGCCCGACTATCAGGAAGAGCACTGGTTCCACCTCGGCTGGGGCGGGCTCTTCCGGAAGCGTCCCGAGTGGGAGGACGGGTGACCGGGAGCGCTCCTCGCCCAGCTCGGCTCGGGCACGAGGTCCTGCTCCGACGGTGAGCTGGTTGCTCCGGCCCTGGCGGCTGGCGGTCCTTCTGGTGCTGGTCCTGCTGGTGGGACTCGGGGTATCAATCGGGCTGCTGGCCCGGCACAGCTCCCCTCCCCAGGGCAGGCTCTTGGTCCTGCTCACCGTTGACTCGCCCTTGCCCGCGCACCCCGCCTCCCTGCAAGCGGCGGCGGTCGGGCTGCGGCTGCTGCCGACGGCCAGCGGCAGCTCCTGGGTCAAAGTCGCAGTCCGGCCCACCTCGGTGACGCTCCCGGGCCCCTGGGCGGCGCCCAGCACGGACACCTTGTTCCTGGAGTCGGTTCCGGTCGGGAGCTATCGGGCGGCCGAGCTGGAGCTGCAGACCAGCTCCGGGCAGAGCCTGGACAATCCCCAAAACCTGGTCCTGAAGGTCGCCCAGACGGGACTGACGCCGCTTTTGTTCACCTTTAAATCGCTCCCGGCCAGCACTTCGGGCGGAGCCTCCCGGGTCAACCAGGTGAGCGCCTACGGCGGCAATGACCAGGTCAACTTCGGCTTGGAGGTGGCCCAGGGGAAGGTGATGAGTCTGCCCAACCTGCCCTTGGAGAACCAGTCGGGCCAGGCGGTCTCGCTCAGCAGCTACCGGGGCAAGGTGGTGATCCTGGCCTCTTTTCTGACCGAGTGCCAGGAGACCTGCCCGTTGGTGGCGGCGGCCCTGCTCCAGCTGCAGCGGCAGCTCGACCAGGAGCACCTTCAGGGCGAGGTGCAGATCGTGGAGGTGAGCCAGGACCCCCGGGATGACACGCCGGCCATCCTGACTCAGTACCGGCGGCGCTTCTCCCTGCCCTGGCCGCTCCTGACCGGGACCGCTACCAATGTCGGCCAGTTCTGGACCGGCCTCAAGGTCCCCCCGATCCAGCAGGTCGCCTGGACCGGACCGGCTCCCACCGACGTCTTCACCGGCCAGGTGGAGCCCTACAACCTGGTCCACGCCTCGGTGGTGGACGTGGTCGACCAGGAGGGTTACATCGTCTCCCAGTTCGAGTCCCAGCCGACGATCACGGCCTCGGCCATCCCAGCGACCATCTACCGGTACCTCGACGCCCAGGGGCGCCAGCAACAGCGGGCGGGCGGCTCCTGGACCGCCCAGTCGCTGCTCGCCGACGTCACCCCTTTGCTGCAGCAGACGGGGAGCTACACCACTCTGCCCCAGTCAGGCGGGGTGGTGACGGTGGGAGCTCCCGCGCCCGACTTCTCCCTGGCCAGCTCGGCCGGAGGCTACGTCGCCCTGAGCGCCCAGCTTGGCCACCCCGTGCTGATTGACTTCTGGGCGACCTGGTGCACCAACTGCAAGGCTGACATGAGGCTGGTGGCGGCCACCGCCGCCCACTACCGAGCCCAGGGGCTGCACTTGCTCCTGGTCGACTTCCAGGAGTCGCGCACCACCGCGGTGAAATTCCTGAAGGGATTGGGAATCGACCTGCCCACCCTGCTCGACCGCAACGGCCAGGTGGCCCAGCGTTACGGGGTTCCGGGTCTCCCGGTGGCGGTCTTCATCGACAGCAAGGGAGAGGTGACCGGCATTCAGCTGGGCCAGCTCAGCCAGGCCGAGGTCAACGCCGACATGCCCGCGGCGCTGGCCAGCTGAACTGGTTTTGCTAGCATGGGCGAGGTGGGAAGGATGAGCCCGAGGCGGCTCGCTCGGCGCGCCGGCGCCGGTCGCCGATGTAGGTGTGCGCCCGCTGGGCTAGCGCGCTAGCCGAATCCGCCCCCAGCGGGCGATCGGTCTCATCGAGGCGGCTCCGAGCGCGGGGAGCCCTGCCGTCGGCCTTCAGTCCAGAGTGAATTCGACATGGGTCGTCAGATACCCAGTCAAGGGAGAAGAACGTGAGCGAGTACGCCAATCCGCAGTCGCTGGTCACCACCGAGTGGCTGGCCGACCACCTGCAGGACGCCGATTTGAGGATTCTCGACGTCGACGAGGACACCGAAGCCTACGGCCGGGGGCACATTCCGGGCGCGGTCGGAGTCCACTGGCGCAATGACCTCCAGGCCCAGCTGGAGCGGGATTTCGTCGGCCCCGAGGCCTTCGCCAGGCTGCTCGACAGCTATGGGATCACCCCCTCCACCCGGGTGATCCTCTACGGGGGCAACAAGAACTGGTTCGCCGCCTACGCCTACTGGTACTTCAAGTACTACGGCCACGAGTCGGTCCAGCTGCTCAACGGGGGCCGCAAGAAGTGGGAGCTGGAGGGTCGGCCACTGGTCACCGATGCGCCCGCCCCGGCTGCCAGCAGCGGCTACCCGGTTCCCCAGGGCAACGACGCGATCCGAGCCTACCGTGACCAGGTGGCCCGGGACATCGTCGGCAAGACCGGCAAGGGACTGGTCGACGTGCGCTCGCCCGAGGAGTACCGCGGCGAGGCCCTGGCCCCCGCTCACCTGCCCAGCGAGGGTGCCCAGCGGGGTGGCCACATCCCGGGCGCCCGCAACATCCCCTGGAGCAAGGCGGTCGACCCTGAGCAGGAGACCTTTCTCAGCGCCGACCAGCTGAGCCAGCTCTACCAGGGGGAGGGGATCACCCCCGACCAGGAGGTGGTCGCCTACTGCCGGATCGGGGAGCGCTCGGCGCACACCTGGTTCGTGCTCCGCGAGCTGCTCGGCTACCCCAACGTGCGCAACTACGACGGCTCCTGGACGGAGTGGGGCAGCCTGGTTCGGGCGCCAATCGAAAAGTGACCCCCGGGCCGGGGGGCGAGGCGCCCCTCGGCCGCCGGCGGAGAGCGCCGCTCCCCGCCGGCGCGGTAAGTTCCCCTCTTATGAATGGGGAAATGGCCCGGCCCGCCCCGGCTCAAAGCGGAGACCGGCGGTGACCGTCGAACCGCAGGGGGAGCTCAGGCGCCCATCCTCCCAGGCATTCCCCACCGAAGAGAGCCAGGCCCCCGGGGCGGCCTCCTACCGGATCGTCCGCACTCTGCGGCTCCGCAACGAGAACCTGCCCGGGGTCCTGGGCGAGGTGGCGACCGCGATCGGGTCGGCGGGGGGCAACATGGGCGACATTCGCACCGTGCAGCGGGGCTCCCGGCACGTGGTCCGGGACATCGACGTGAGCACCACCGACCTGCACATGCTGGAGGTGGTCCTGGACCAGATCCGGATCCTCTCCCACACCACCCTGCTGGACGTTCGCGACGAGGTCCTCCGGGTCCACCTGGGAGGCAAGCTCCGGGTGGTCCCCAAGTACCCGGTGCACTCAGTCGCTGACCTGAGAAGGGTCTACACCCCGGGGGTGGCCGAGGTCTGCCGCCTGATCGCCGCCGACCCGGGGGTTGCCGATCGCTACACGGGGATCAACAACTCGGTGGCCGTGGTCACCGATGGGACCGCCATCTTGGGGCTGGGCAACATCGGGGCCGTCGCCGGGATGCCGGTGATCGAGGGCAAGTGCGCCCTGATGGCCCAGATGGTAGGGATCGACGCCTACCCCCTGCTGGTCCGGCCCGGCTCCCCGGCGGCGATCGTCGAGGCGATCGCCCAGATCAGCCCCACCTACGGCGCGATCCAGCTCGAGGATATCGCCGCGCCCCACTGCTTCGAGATCGCGCCGGCGCTGCAGGACCGGCTCGACATCCCGGTGATGCACGACGACCAGCACGGCACCGCGACCGTGGTGCTGGCGGCCCTGCTCCGGGCGGCCAGCCTGACCGGTCTCAACCTGAGCAGCCTCTCGGCGGGGGTGATCGGGCTGGGGGCGGCCGGCTCCGCGATCGCCCAGCTGCTGATGCGCTACCAGGGTCGCCCGGTCCTGGGGGCGGGCCGGACGCCTGACTCGGTGGAGCGGCTCCGGGCTGCCGGGGGCGAGGCGGTGGAGATGGAGGAGCTGCTGGCCAAGGCCGACGTCGTGATCGCCACCACCGCCCAGCCCGGGCTGATCCGGCCCGAGCAGGTCCGCCCGGGGCAGATCATCTTCGCCCTCTCCAACCCGCTCCCGGAGATCGAGCCGGAGCGGGCGATGGACGCCGGCGCCATCCTGGCCGTGGACGGGAGCGTGGTCAACAACCTGCTCGGCTTCCCCGGCCTCTACCGAGGCGCCCTGGACACCAAGGCGCGCCGTTTCACGACCGAGATGTACCTGGCGGCGGCGGAGGCGATCGCCCGGCTGGCCCAGGACGACGAGGTGGTCCCCGATTCGCTCGACCCCCGGGTCCACCTGAGCGTGGCCCGCGCGGTCGCCAGAGCGGCGGTCCGATCTGGGGTCGCCCGGGTGGAACCGCTGCCCGACTACTACGACGAGGTCGACCGGCCGGAGGGCTGAGGCACGGGGGTCCGTACGATGACCAAGTGGAGATCGAGGCCCTCGGCGAGGCGGAGCTCGGGGCGATCAGGCCGCTCCTGGTCGACCTGCTCCATGGCGACCAGGAGCAGGATGCCCGGTCTCGGCTCACCCGGGAGCAGCTGGAGGGCTGGCTGCCGACCACACGGGCCGGGTTCGTGGGCGAGAACCACATATTCGCCGCCCGGGAGCAAGGACGGGTCCTGGGCTTCTGCTGGTGCTTGCTCTTCGACCCCGGCACGGGACTGGAAGGGGAGGTCGCCGAGCTCTACGTGGCCCCGGAGGCCCGTGGCCTGGGGGTCGCTTCCCGGCTGGTCCAAGAGGCGGTCGGGCTCTTCGCCAGGCATCGGGTCACCTTCGCCTGCGTCTGGACCAGGGAGGGCAATCAGGCCGCCGTCCGTGCCTACCGCAAGGCCGGGTTCGGGGAGACCGACCAGCTGGTGCTGACCTGGTATCCGGGGTCGTGATCGAGCCCGCTGAGGCCGGGGCCCACCCCCCCCCGGAGGCACCCCCGTCCCCACCCGCTCCGGTCGCGCTCCGGCTCGGGGCGGTGGCGGTGGTGGCCGCCCTGGTGGGGGTCCTGGTCGGTGGCGGGGCCGCCTACTTCTTGGTCCGGCACTTCGAGAACAGCTCGCCGGCCCAGGTGGTGATTCACAACGTCACCTCCCCCGGCGGGGGAACGTCCGCCTCGCTGCCGACCCTGGAGCGCCAGCTGAGCCCGTCTCTGGTGGAGGTGATCCGGGAGCAGGCTGCGGGCGCGGCGATCACCAGCCAGGACGTCGCCAGCGGATTCGTGGCCACCGCCTCGGGGCTGATCGTCACCAGCGAGGGGGCCGTCGCCGGCGCCACCGGGGTCGAGGTGGCGCTGGCCTCGGGTCAGCTGCTGGCGGCGACGATCGCGGCCGCCGACCCTGACACCGGGGTGGTGGTGCTGCAGGTGAGCAGCACCTCGCTGCCGCCGCCCTTGACCTTCTCCACCGCCCCGCCGGCGTCGGGAGACGTGGCCATCGCGGTCTCGCTTCCGGTCGGAACCGGACCTAGCCTGGACGTGGGGACGGTCAGTGCCGTTGGCCTCACCGTGACCGTGCCCGACCAGGCCTCGGCCAGCGGCCAGGCGGTCGTCGACGGCGTGCTCCGGACCGACACCCCGCAGCCGCTGGGCAGCAGTGGGGGACCGCTGGTGGACTCAGCCGGCGAGGTGATTGGAGTGCTCACCGGCGATCGCATGCAGCCGCTCGATCAGGGAGCCAGCGCCGCCGCTTCCGGCTTCGCTCTGGACGGCTCGGCCGCCAACCAGCTGGTCTCGAGCCTCAATTCGACCGGCGCCGGGCCGCGCCCGATCGGCCTGGTCGGGAGGTGGCTGGACCCCGCCTCGGCCGCCGCCCTCGACTTCCCCGCCGGGGTTCAGGTCCTCGCCGTCGACCCGGGATCGGTCGCCGCCCAGGCGGGACTCCAGGCCGGCGACGTGGTCACCGCGGTCAACGGCGTCGCGGCCTGGGGCGCGCGGGTGACCGCCTTCCCGAGCCTGGCCGACTACCTTCAGTCGCTCGGGATCGGGGCCCAGGTGGCGCTTACCGTCTACCGGAGCGGGGTCAGCCGCCAGCTTTCGCTTACGCTTCCCTCGCCCTGATCCAAGAGGGCGTGCGGGAAGTAGGCAGCTTTTACGAGTTGAGGTAGCCGTTGGAGATCACCTGGCTGGGCGCGAGCGCCCTTCTGCTCAAGGGTCGGGAGACCAAAGTCCTGCTCGACCCCGCCTACCACAAGGGGGATGCCCTGGCCAGCGGGGCGGCCGAGATCGTGGTCAGCGCCGCCGCCACTGAGAACCTCCTGAGACCGGACAAGGGCCCCCAGCTGGTCGCCCGGGAGGGGGAGTACGAGCTTCGCGGGGTGGCTGTCCGGGGGGTGGCGACCGCGGCAGGGACGCTCTTCGTGACCGAGGTGGACGAGGTCGCCGTCTGCGACCTGGGGGACTTCCCCGGCCCCCTCGACGTCGAGGCGCTGGACGCTATCGGGACCATCGACGTGCTGGCCGTCTCCCTCCAGGAGGGTTCCCCGGCGCGAGCGGTCGAGGTGGCCGCGCTGGTCTCCCAGCTGCAGCCGTCAGTGCTGGTGCCCGTGGGCTACCGCGCCAGCGGGGACGAATCACCGGGCGAACTCGGGGAGTTCGCCAAGGAGATGGGCCTGACCCAGATCACGGCCCAGGCCAAGCTCACCCTGGCGGGCTCGCCGGGGGCCAGCGACGACACCCGGGTGGTCGTCCTGGAGGCGCGCCGCTGACCCTCGCGTGTTAGGATCCGGCTACATGGGTGATGCTTCCCCGTGTGCCGGCCGGAACGGCCCTTGACGAAGTTCGTCTTCGTCACCGGGGGGGTGGTCTCCGGGATCGGCAAGGGGATCACCGCCGCCTCCTTGGGCACCGTGCTCAAGGCCCGCGGGCTGACCGTCTCCCTGCAGAAGCTTGATCCCTACATCAACCTCGACCCGGGCACCATGTCCCCCTACCAGCACGGCGAGGTGTTCGTCACCGACGACGGGGCCGAGTCCGACCTGGACCTGGGGCACTACGAGCGCTTCGTCGACACCAACCTGACCAAGGCCAGCAGCGTCACCACCGGGAAGGTGTACAGCGAGGTGATCGCCAAGGAGCGCCGGGGCGACTTCCTAGGCGCCACCGTGCAGGTAATCCCCCACATCACCAACGAGATCAAAGACCGGGTCGCCCGGGTGGCGGCGGAGTCGGAGGCGGAGGTGGTCATCGTCGAGGTGGGGGGCACCGTCGGCGACATCGAGTCGTTGCCCTTCCTGGAGGCGATCCGGCAGCTGAAGAACGACATCGGTCGGCGCAACACCTTCTACGTACACGTGACCCTGGTGCCCTTCGTGGATGCCAGCGAGGAGTTCAAGAGCAAGCCCACCCAGCACAGCGTCCAGACCCTGCGCGGGATCGGGATCCAACCTGACGCCATCGTCTGCCGCTCCAAGGAGCCGATCGGGGCTGGGGTTCGCGACAAGATCGCCCTCTTCGCCGATGTCGAGCCCCGAGCAGTGATCAGCGTCCCCGACGCCCCAACCATCTACCAGGTCCCGCTCCTCTTGGAGTCGAGCGGGCTCGGCGCCTACCTGACCGAGCAGCTCGGGATCGAGGCGCCTGCGGCCGACCTGAGGGCCTGGAGCCAGCTGGTGGAGAGGATCCTCGGAGCCGAGGAGAAGGTGGTAGTGGGAGTGGCCGGGAAGTACGTCGCCCTCCCCGACGCCTACATCAGCGTCACCGAGTCGCTGCGCCACGCCGCCGTGGCTCACGGGGTCGGCCTGGAGATCCGCTGGATCAACACCGAGGCGCTGATTCCGGGCGACACCACCGTCTTCGAGGGGTTGGATGGGCTGGTCATCCCCGGGGGGTTCGGCCACCGCGGGGTGGAGGGCAAGATCGCCGCCTCTCGCTACGCCCGCCACCACCGGGTTCCCTTCCTCGGGCTCTGCCTGGGGATGCAGTGCGCCTGCATCGACGTGGCCCGAGAGGCGCTCGGCACCGACGACGTGAACAGCACCGAGTTCAACGCCTTCACCGAGCATCCGGTGATCGACCTGCTCCCCGAGCAGCGCGATGTCGCCGACAAGGGCGGCACCATGCGTCTCGGCCTTTACCCCTGCAAGCTGGAACCGGGGACCAAGGCGGCTCACGCCTACGGTGAGGCGGTCGTCTATGAGCGCCACCGCCACCGCTTCGAGTTCAACAATCGCTACCGGGAGACGCTCGAACAGGCTGGAGTTGTCTTCAGCGGTACCTCCCCGACCGGCCGGTTGGTGGAGATCATGGAACTGAAGGGCCATCCCTTCTTCGTGGGCAGCCAGTTCCACCCCGAGTTCCGCTCCCGGCCCCATCGGCCTCACCCACTTTTCTACGGCTTCATGGCCGCCTGTCTGGAGCGGGCGGGACTGGCGATCGAGCCGGAGTTGCCCCAGGACCCAGCGGTGGCCGCGGTCTGAGCTTCGTCGCGGCCCAGTTTCCCTTTTCGATCAGTGGTCTGTGAAGGGATCCCGGACCCGGATGCCGTCGAACTTGCGCAGGTCTCGGTCCTGGGTCCAGATCGAGGACACGCCGCTGGCGCGCATCAGCGCCACCAGATGGGCGTCCGAGACCAGGTTCCCGGTGGCTGACACCTCCCTCAATGCGGCAGCCGCGATAGTCCAGAAGTCTTCGCCCTCCGAGGGCACCCGAACGTGGGGGCGGTGCAGCAGATCGTCGACATTGGCGGCGGCTATCGCCAGCGAGAGGGGTCGGGCGAAGATCGCCGGATGGGTCACCAGGCGCAGATAGCCGATCAGGACTGGCCAGAACAGGTACCCGAGCTCCGGTCCCGCGGCGAACTGCTCGACCAGCCCTTGGGCCTGCCGGTGCAGCGGGCTGGCCTGATCGGAAGCGTAGACGAGGATGTTGGCGTCGAGGGTGGCGCTCAGGATCCCTCGAGTGCTCGGCGGAGCGCTTCCTTGTCTTCCAGGTCAATCCGCGGCCCGAGATCCTGAGTCTGCCACCGGAGCGGTCGAGTTGAGGGGGTCGGGTGGTCAGCGAGCGCCTGCGCCAAAAGCTCCGACACGAGTTCCCCGAGCGACTTGTCCTGTCCGCGACGGCGGCGCTTCAGCTCGTCGAGCACGTCGGTCGCGATGTCCAATGTGGTCCCTGCCATGCATCAGATGCTACGGGTATCGGCGTCAGATGTTGAAGCAACCGAACGAGCGGGTCCGAAGTCAGAGCGCCGCTCATGACCCGCATGCTCCTCTCGGTCGCTGGAGTACCGGGCGCCAGCGGGGCAGCCCGGCGCCGAGCCGAGGCTGCTTTGGGGGCGGCATATGATCGCCGGATGAGTGGTGCTCGTTTGCAAAGGCGGCGCGGCTTCTCTCCCCGCCATGTTCGCTCCCTAGGCAGTCCACCAGCGCTGCTTACCGAGTATCGGCCGGCGGCTGGGCCGACGCTGGCCCCGGGCGATTCCAAACTCGTCAGTCCCGTCCACCTTCCTCGGAGGGGTGGTCGCTGTTTGTCCCGCCTAGTTCACTCTCCCGGTTTCCGCCGGTTCGACCCCTTTAGCCTCGCCAGCAGGATCCGCCGCACCGGGCGCGCCTCCAACTGGCTGGCGGGGGCGGGCACCGGGGGATGGGACTGGGTGGGGGGCAACCACCTTGTCCCCCGCGCCGCGGTCGCGACAGCGCCCCGCTCCCTCCCCAGGGTGACCGCCACATCCGCGGTATGACGCAGCGTTTGCGGCCGCTCGTCAGTGACGACTCGGGAGAGATGCGGCCCGTGACTTCGGGATGGCAGGCGCTCGGCCAGAGCGGCAGGCGGGCGCAGCCAATCGACTCCTGGATCCCTCTCCCGGAGCGGTCCACGTTGATGCACCTGCCAGAGCGCCAGGCGCTGGGCCGGCGCCGGGGCGGCGGCCCGATCGAGGTGATCCCGGAGGGAGGCCTGGCGGTGGCGGCGGTGCTCCCGGTCGGGTACCTACGGCTCCTCTTTCCCGCCTACCTCTCGGTGGGTCGCGCCCAGCCGCCGACCCTACCGCTGTACGGGTACGCGGCGGTCGCCGAACGGGACGGCGAGGTGGTGGTGGCGGCGTCCAAGAGTGATGACTTCTCGCCCTGGATGGGGTCCCGTCCCGGGTCCGCCCAGCTAGCCTTGGCGGTCGAGCGCGCCCAGCGCCAGCTGGCCCGCAGCCGAGTGATCGCCCAGCTTTCAGTCTGTGCCTTGCAGCACAACTGCCTGACCGCTCAGAACACCTTCCTGCGCCGATTCGAAGGGGCGCTGCCCACCTCCTCGGCCTGCAATGCCGACTGCCTGGGCTGCATCTCGCTGCAGACCGACTCGGGGGCGCCCACGCCGCAGCCGCGGATACCCCGAGCGCCCACCGCGGAGGACCTGATCGAGGTGGGCAGCTATCACCTGGAGGGCGCCCGCGAGGGGGGTGACCCCGGTATGGTCAGTTTCGGCCAGGGCTGCGAGGGAGAGCCGCTCCTACGGGAGCGGGCGCTCCACCCGGTGGCCCAGGAGCTGAGGCGGCGCTTTCCCTCCTCGACGGTGCATATCAACACCAACGGCAGCCGGCCGGCGGCGCTCCGGCGGCTGATCCAGGCCGGCGTGAACAGCTGCCGGATCAGCGTCTTCAGCTTCCGCCAGGAGCTGTTTGCCGCCTATTACCGCCCCCGCGGCTACTCCATCGCCGAGGTTCTCGAGTGCGCCCGGGTGGCCCGGCGGGAGGGAGCGCAGCTGACCGTCAACCTGCTCACTTTTCCAGGGGTTTCGGATACCGAGGAAGAGTTGTCATTGACCCTGCGCACCCTGCGTGAACTGGACGTGGAGCAGCTCCAGCTGCGCAGCCTGAACGCGGACCCGCTCTGGTTGATGAGTCGCCTGCCCCGGATGGCGGAGGGGATTGGGTTGGAGCGTCTGGTCGAGGCGGTGCGGCGGGAAGCTCCGAATCTGCGGCTGGGCAACTTCACCCGTCCCCTGGCCCGGGGCGTCGGCGCCATGGGGGCGACCGGCCGGTCATGACTCCTCATGAACGCTGGGGGCAGATGGCCAGCTGCTCCCGGGCGTGAGGCGTGCCTCCTTCTCACGCTAGCCGAGGACATTAGCGGAACTGAGCTCGAGGCCCCGGACCACGACTGCGCGGCTGCGGACGGACGGTGAGACCGGGCCGACTCGTGGGAAGGGTTTCGCGGAGGGGACCGAGCGGAACCTGGGCAGAACGGTGGCCCGGCATATGATCTGGGAATGAATTCAGCTTCCGAGGGTGGGGACGGATTCGGCTGGATCGGATCTTCGCCCCCGGTGACCCCGGCGGAGCGGCCTCCGGAGGCGGTTCCGGCCGTGCTAGCCGAGGAACGCCCGCAAGGGTTGGTACCCGGGTCTTGGGGCGCCGACCCGCACCCTGGACTGACCGGGACTCCGAATCAGGGCCGCCGGCGGGGAATCGTCGGCACCATCGTGGCGGGCGCCTACGCCGTCCTCAAGCTGGGCGCGTTCAAGGGGACGCTGATCACCATGCTGATCAGCGTCGTCGCCTACTCCATCTTCTTCGGCCCCGTCTTCGCGATCGGATTCGTGCTCCTCCTCCTGGTCCACGAGATGGGCCACTACCTGATGGCGAAGCGGCTCGGCCAATCTGTCTCGGCCCCGGTGTTCGTTCCCTTTCTGGGCGCTTTGATCAATATGCGCCGGCCGCCCGCCTCGGTACAGCAGGAGGCGACCATGGCTCTGGCCGGCCCCACCGTGGGCACCGCCGCCGCCTGGCTCTGCCTGCTGGTCGGGGCGAGCGAGCACTCCGAGTTCTTCGCGGCGCTGGGCTACCTGGGCTGCCTGCTCAACCTCTTCAATCTGATCCCGGCCACGCCCCTGGACGGGGGTCGGGTCACCGCCGCCATCTCCAAGTGGGCCAACCTTGTCGGGCTGGGGATCCTCATCCTCTACGCGCTCTGGGCCTTCTCCTCGGGGACGGCGGTCAGCCCGGTGATTGCGATCATCGTTCTCTTCGCCATCTTCGGCACCATCTCCCGCTTCCGACAGGCCAGGCGCACGCCCGAGTACCTGGCGGTGCCACTGCGCCTGCGCTGGGCGTTTCTGGGCGGCTATCTCGCGATCGTCCTGATCGCCGCGCTGGGGGTGGTCGAAGGCTATCCCTACCTGCACTACATGCAGTCGTTGCAGCTCCACCTGCCGTTTGGCCTTTGACCCTGGCTGGTAGACTCGAGAGGCAACCATGAAAGCGATCCACCCCGAGTACTTCCACGACACCGCGGTCACCTGTTCCTGTGGGAACGCCTTCACGACCGGGTCCACCCAGAAGGCGCTCCACACTGAGATCTGCAGCGTCTGCCATCCCTTCTTCACCGGCGAACAGCGGATCGTGGATACCGGCGGCCAGGTGGAGCGATTCCGCCGCCGCGCTCAGCTCGCCCAGCCCCAGTAGCTGGCCTCCGGGCCGGCCCCGTTCGGACCTGGGCGAACCGCCACCCCAGCCGGGATTCGCGTGCCAGTTCGTCCCCATTACTCCATTCGATATGTTGACGGCGTGGTGGGAGGGCTGCGGGTGAGGAATGGCGCCGGGCGTCGAGGCGCGGTGGATGGTGCCCCCTGGGGGCTCCGATGATGCTTGCCCCTGGACTTGAGGCCAGGCTCGAGGCGGCTCGAGCCAGGTCGGAGGCGATCGCTGCCCGGCTGCAGGACCCAGAGGTCAGCCGAGACCCCCAACAGCTGGAGCGACTTGGCAAGGAGCAGGCCGAACTCAGGCCCGTGGTCGAGGCGCTGGCCTCGCTGCGACGCTCCCAAGCGGCCGAGTCGGAGGCGCGCAAGCTGGCGCTCGCCGAGCCCGATCTGGAGATGCGGTCATACTTGGAATCCGAGGGCCGTCGAGAGGCGGAGCGGGCCGCCGAGGATCTCGCCGCCCTCAAGTTGCTGCTGCTGCCCAGGGATCCCGACGACGACCGGGACGCCGTGGTCGAGATCCGCTCCGGGACCGGAGGGGACGAGGCGGCGCTCTTCGCCGCCGACCTGCTGCGCATGTACGTCCGCTTCGCCGAGCGGCGCCGCTGGCGGATCGAGCTGCTCGACAGCTCCGCCACCGAAGGGGGAGGCTTCAAGGAGGTGACCTTCGAGGTACACGGCAAAGGAGCCTACGGGACGTTGAAGTTCGAGAGCGGGGTGCACCGGGTGCAGCGTGTTCCCAAGACCGAGTCGCAGGGCCGGATCCACACCTCGGCGGCCAGCGTGGTGGTGCTGCCCGAAGTGGACGACCTGGAGGTCGAGATCAACGATGAGGAGATTCGCGTCGACGTCTTTCGCTCCACCGGTCCCGGCGGCCAGAGTGTCAACACCACCGACTCGGCGGTGCGGATTACCCACCTGCCGACCGGGCTGGTGGTGACCTGCCAGGACGAGAAGTCGCAGCACAAGAACCGGGCCAAGGCCCTGCGGGTGCTCCGCTCCCGGCTCTACGACCTGAAGCAAGGCGAGCGCGAGGCCGAACTCAAGGAGACCCGGCGAAGCATGGTCGGACATGGCGACCGCAGTGAGAAGGTTCGCACCTACAACTTCGCCGAGGCCAGGGTGACGGACCATCGCATCGACCTCAAGGTCTACCAGCTGGCCCGGGTCATGGAGGGGGAGCTCGAGCTCTTGACGAGCCCCCTGCAGGCGGCGGAGCAGGCCCGCCGGCTGGCTGGGGAGGAGAGCTGACCCACCGCCTCCAGCTTCTGCTTTTGGAGATGGCGGGGACGCCCGGGAGTGACATCAGCGCCCTGGCCGCGCCGCTCCCCCCGAGTTCTTCGCGTCGGTGCTCGACCAGGACCTGACCGAGTCCGACCTGGTCGCGGCCGCGAGACTCCTGGCAGTCTCTCTCTGCCCCTGGCGGTGCGGAGAGCGCGAGGTCGCGGTCCTAGGCCGGGTCCCCGGGGGGCGTTGAGGTGGGAAGAGCTGCCTCCGACGGAGGGCGGCGACCCCGGCCGCCGCGGCGCCGGCGCCGGCTCGAGCGCGTGGGGGCTGCCCCTTCCGGGGCGGGAGGGGAGTCGGCCGGAGTGGTCGGGGCGGGCGAACTCCGCACCTCAGCCGTCGGGCGCCGCTGACCGGCTCGGGGAAGGATCCGGGGAGGCGGTGGCGTGCCCACCTCGGCGAGATCCCCAAGGGTGCGCCATCCAAACTCATCCTGTCCGAGACGGACCAGCCGGACGAAGCAGTCGGCGGTGGCCTCAGCGTCGGCGAGAGCGTAGTGAGGGTTGCGGTGCGTGACTTCGAGCCGCTCGCAGAGGCGCTCCAGGCCGATCGTGTCCTTGAGCTGGAACAAGAAGCCCGCGATTCGGGAGGTGTCCAGGTGATGGTTGTCGAGGGGCCGGCCCAGGGCCCGTGAGACCAGCCGGGTGTCGAAGCCGTCGGCGGAGTGCTCAATCAGGACCGTGCCCGACGAGAGCTCGGCGAATGCGGAGGCGACCTGGTGCAGCGCGGGCGCGCCCCCCAGCATCGAGCTGTTGATCCCGTGCACGCGGCGGGCGTAGGGGTTGATGTGGTCGGCGGTGTGGACCAGGCTCTCCAGCGAGACCCGGGGCTCCGGGGACAGGAGGTCGCCGTAGCCCAAGCGGAAGCGAACCGCGCCCAGTTCGACCATTCGGTGCGGGAAGTGGCCCGTCGTCTCGCAGTCCAGGGCCACAAAGCTGAGATCGGAGAGCGGCGTCGTCAGGGGTGGTCTGCCGTCGACCTCGACCGGGAAGCTGGTCGCCAACGCGGGGGGGTTGTGGAAGGGGGCGGTTTCAGGCGAGGCCGGACCGAGTCGGGGGATCAGATGCTGACCCGGGCCGCTCATCCCCCGCTGCCGGCCCCGGGTCGATCGGGGCGCGAAGCTGGGGGCCGGGGACGGCCGGTCTCGAGGGGCTTCGGCAAGTGGGCGGTCCACCGTCCCATCCTATCCAAGTGCCGGAAGCGGCATCCGACCGACCGGACTCAGATCGGGGTGGCCGGGCCTCGCCGATATACTCGGCGTCAGTTTGCCCTTTCTCGCCACCGGGCTTAGCCACCATCTGGCGCCCCTACCGGTTCGCGAGCGGCTCCACTTGGACGAAGCTCAGATCGTGGAGGCGCTGCGAGCGCTGGTTGGACATGCCGGCCTGACCGGAGCCGTGTGCCTCAGCACCTGCAACCGGACCGAGTTCTACGTCACGACCAGGGACGATCGCCAAAGCGAGCAGGCGACCGCCCGCTTCTTCCACTACATCTCTCCGGGACCCGCCTACTCCGAGCTGATATACAGCCACCCTGGCACGACCGGGTTGCAGCACGCGTTCCGGGTCGCCAGCGGTCTCGACAGCGTGGTCCTGGGCGAGGCCCAGGTGCTCGCCCAGTTCAAAAGAGCCCACCGGCTGGCGCAGCAGGCGGGGACGATTGACGCGGAGCTGGACCTGGTGATGCGCCGGGCAGTGGAGACCGCCAAACGGGTTCGGACCTCGACCGGGATCTCCCGCCAGGCGGTCGGCTATGGCCAGGCGGCGACGGCGGTCGCCCGGGAGCGCCTGGGTGAGCTGCGCGGTCTGGGAGTCGCGATCGTCGGCGCCGGTAGTGTCGGGAGTGCCACCGCCCGGCTGCTCAAGCGGGCCGGGGCAGGGCCGATCTTTGTCGCCCGTCGGGGTCAGAAGGCGCAGGCTTTGGCCCAGGCCCTGGGAGCCGAGCTGGTCGACCTGGAGCAGCTGCCCACGGTGGCCCGGCCGCTCCGGCTGATCGTGTCGAGCACCAGCAGCGAGGAGCGGGTCATCAGCCGGCGGCTGATCGGCGCGATCCGAAGGGCGCAGGGTCCGGACACCGAGCTCTTGGTCCTCGACCTGGCCGTGCCGCGAGACGTCGAGCCGGACTCAGCTGGGGCGGCGGGGGTTACCCTCTTGGATCTGGACCAGCTGGGCGAGGTGATCAGGCAGAACCTGGACCAGAGAGAGCGTCACCGCCCGGCCGCCGAGCAGGTGGTCGAGGACGCGGTCGGAGAGCTCGAGCTGGAGCTGGGCCGGCGGGCGGCGGTGCCTCTGATCACCGCCCTGGTGGACCGCGCCGAGCTGGTCCGGCAGGGGGAGCTGGCCCGCACCCTATCCCGGATGAGGCCGCTCAGCGAGGAGGAGCGGGCCCACCTGGAACGGCTCACCCAGGCGATCGCCGCCAAGCTGCTGCACCATCCGATCGCCTTTTTGCGGCAGCACGCCGACGACCCGGAGCGGCGCCAGCTGGTGGAGGAGGCCTTCGGGCTGGAGGGAGCGGGGGACGATTGATCGCGCTCGCCACCAGGGGGAGCGCCCTCGCCCGGGCCCAGACCGGACTGGCGATGGCCGCTCTGCGGGCTCGATTCCCGGAGCTGGAGTTCACCGAGGTCGTGCTCGACTCGGACGGTGACCTGAGCCCGGCCGAGTTGGCACCCGACCTGCCCGGCCAGGGCTGGTTCACCTCCCGGCTGGAGCGGGCGCTCAGCACGGGTCAGGTGGAGGGGGCGATCCACAGCGCCAAGGACCTCCCCACCGATCTCTCGCCCGAACTGATGATCGCGGGGTTCCTGCCCCGGGCCGACCCCCGGGACGCGCTGGTATCGGCCGGAGACTTGGCTCTGGCCGACCTTGCCCCAGGCGCCCGGGTGGGGACCTCGTCTCCTCGTCGCTCCGCCCAGCTGCTGGCGCTCCGTCCAGACCTGGAGGTGGTGGCCATCCGCGGCAACGTCGACACCCGGGTCCGCAAGGTCCGGGCCCGAGAAGTCGACGGCTGCGTGGTCGCCCTGGCCGGCCTGCTTCGGATTGGCCGCGAGTCGGATGGGCAGCCCCTCGACCCTGGGCACGAGTGCACCCCGGCACCCGCCCAGGGGGCGATCGCGATCCAGGCGCGGGTGGGCTCCGAGTTCGCCGAGATGGCCCGCGCCGTCGACGATCCGGTCACCCGCAGCTGCGTCGAGGCGGAGAGGAGCGTCCTGACCGAGATGGGGGGTGGATGCCGACTTCCCCTGGGCGCCCTGGCGGAGCCGGTCGGGGCCGAGGCGATTCGGCTGACCGTCGCCTGGGTCGGAGAGCCAGGGGGGCCGGTGCGGCGGATCACAGAGCTCAGCTCCAGAGGAGAGCTTGCCCAGCTGGCGATCAAGGTCGCGGGAGAGCTGCGCTGACCAGCGCCGGCCTGGCCCGGCGCCGGATCCTGGTCACCCGGGCCAACCACCAGGCAGAGGAGCTGGTGGAGCTGCTGCGGGCGCGAGGGGCCGAGGCGATCTCGGTTCCGGTGATGGAGCTGGAGCTCCTGCTCACCGACGCTGAGCTCGAGAAACTGGGAGAGCGGATTGTTGCCGGGGCCTGGGACGACCTCGTGTTCACCAGTGCCAACGCGGTCCGGCTGGCGCTCCCCGCGCGGGGACTCGGCAATCAGGCGGCCCGCATCTTCGCCATCGGGCCGGGCACGGCCGCCGCGGTGGCACGGCGCGGATGGGAGGTGGAACCGCTCCCCTTGAGCTTCGTCGCCGAGTCCCTGGCCGAGAGCCTGCTCCAGGCTGGCATGTCGGGTCGCCGGGTTCTGCTACCCCGAGCGGCCGGCGCTCGCCCAGTCCTCCCAGACGCTCTGGCCCGGGCCGGGGCCGAGCTTCACCGGGTCGACCTCTACCGGATGGTGCCCGACCACAGCTCGCGCCCGGCTCTGGAAAGCGCCCTGGCCGACCCCCAGCTGGACTGCATCCTGTTCGCCAGCGGGAGCTCGGTCCGCTGCTTCCAGGCTCTCTGCCAGGGGCGCGCAGTGGCCGCCTCGGTCCTTGTCGCCTGCATCGGGCCGATCACTGCCGATGCGGCGGAGGAGGCCGGCCTGCATCCCCAGCTGGTCGCCGATGAGCACTCTCTGACGGGACTGCTGCGGGCGCTCGAGATGCGCCTCGGGCCGGTGCCGGAGAATGGGCCCCGTCATGAGCTTTCCTGAGGAGCGGCCCCGCCGTCTGCGCCGGACTCCCTTGCTCCGGGGCCTGATCCGGGAATCCGCCCTGACCCCCAGCAGCCTGATCCTGCCGCTCTTCGTCAGTGGCGCGATCTCAGAGCGCCGCGAGGTGGCGACCATGCCCGGGGTATTCCAGGAGACGGTCGACTCGGTGGTCGCGGTCGCCGAGGAGGCGGTCGCGCTGGGAATCCCGGGGATCATCCTCTTCGGGATCCCGGACCGCAAGGACGCCCGGGGATCCTCCGCCTGGGACGACCAGGGGATCGTCCAGGTCGCCCTGCGGCGGGTCCGCCAGGCGGTCGGGGAGGGGTTGCTGCTCATCGCCGACGACTGCCTGGACGAGTTCACCGACCATGGGCACTGCGGGGTCTTGACCGCCTCGGGCGAGGTCGACAACGACGCCACCATCGAGCTCTACGCTGAAATCGCCGTGAGCCAGGCCGCCGCCGGGGCGGACATCATCGCCCCCTCGGGAATGATGGACGGCCAGGTGGGAGCGATCCGGTCCGCTCTCGACCAGGCCGGGCACGGCGAGACCGCCATCCTCGCCTACGCCGCCAAGTACGCCTCAGCCTTCTACGGTCCCTTCCGGGAGGCGGCTGAATGCTCGCCCCAGTTCGGCGACCGCCGCGGCTACCAGATGGACCCGGCCAATCGCCGCGAGGCGATGCGGGAGATCGAGCTGGATGTCATGGAGGGGGCCGACCTGATCATGGTCAAGCCCGCCCTCGCCTATCTCGACGTGGTGCTCGACGCCCGCCAGCGCTGCGACCAGCCACTCGGGGTGTTCAGCGTCAGCGGCGAGTACGCGATGCTCAAAGCCGGGGCGGCGGCGGGCGGATTGGAGCTCCGCGACTCCGTCCTGGAGACCCACCTGGCGATGCGCCGAGCGGGGGCCGACTTCATCCTCACCTACTTTGCCCGCGAGATCTGCCGCTGGTTGGAGGAGCAGGCGTGAACTGGTCTCGCCTCGCCCGGCCGACGGGTGCACTTCTCGCTTCGGTGCTGGTCCTGGCCGTGGTCGGGCTCGGCGCCTACTTCATCAATGTGGCCGCCACCAGGAGGGCTTCCCCAGTGACCAGCGCAGACTGCGCGGGCGCCAACTTCAGCGCCCCGCTCGGCCCGATCGACCCGCCGTCGTCGGTGCACCACTACTCCCGCGAGCCGGCCTTCACCATCGACTCGGAGCGGCTCTACCAGGCGACGATTAGCGGTCCGTACGGCGACATCGTGATCTGCCTGGTTCCGGGCTGGGCGCCCCAGACCGTCAACAGCTTCGTGACCCTGATTCGGAACCGTTACTTCGACGGCCTCCGCTGGGGCCGCGACCCATCCACCGCACCGGGCGGACCGGTCATCCAGGGGGGCAGCCCGAACAACAACCTGACCGGTGGACCCGGGTACCAGTTCAAGGACGAGAAGGTGGTCAGCCCGCTTTACCACAAGGGGGCCTACCTGCCCGGAGCCGTGGCCATGGCCAACTCGGGGCCTAACACCAACGGCAGCCAGTTCTTCATCACCCTCTCGTCGTTCACCCTGCCCGCCAGCTACAACCTGTTCGGCGAGGTGATTTCGGGCCTGGACGTGCCCGCCAAGGTGAAACGGGGGGACGTGATGGAGGTAACCGTCCGGGAGCAGCTGCCCTGACCGGGGGAGCCACCTTCTCCCTGTCCCGCTCCGAGAAGGCGATGGCCCGAGCCCTGCGCTCTCTGCCCGGCGGGGTGAACAGTCCGGTGCGCTCGTTTCGCGGGGTGGGGGGAACCCCTCCCTTCTTCGCACACGCCCAGGCCCAGTACCTCTTCGACATCGACGAAAACCGCTATCTGGACATGGTGCTCGCCTACGGGCCTTTGATCCTGGGCCACCTCCATCCCAAGGTGGTCGCCGCCCTGAGCCGCCAGCTCCAGCTGGGAGAGGCTTTCGGGGGCCCCACCGAGGCCGAGGTCGAGCTGGCCGAGGAGATCGGCCGCAGGATGCCCAGCCTGGAGATGGTGCGGCTCGTCAACAGTGGCACCGAGGCCGCCATGAGCGCGATCCGCCTGGCCCGGGGCGCCACCGGGCGTGACCTCCTGGTCAAGTTCGCCGGCTGCTACCACGGCCACAGCGATTCCCTGCTGGCGGCGGCCGGCTCCGGGTTGGCCACCCTCTCGATCCCGGGGTCGCCGGGGGTGCCCCAGGGCACGGTCGCTGACACCCTGGTGCTTCCCTTCAACGACGAGGCCGCCCTCGCCGAGCTTTTCTCCGAAATGGGAGATCGGATCGCCGCCGTGATCGTGGAGCCGATCCCCGGGAACATGGGCGTGGTGCTGCCGCGGACCGGCTTTCTGCGCCGGCTGCGCCAGCTCACCAGCCAGGCCGGGAGTGTCCTCATCTTCGATGAGGTGATCACCGGGTTTCGGGTCGGCCGCGGCGGGGCCCAGGGGCTGTTCGAGATCGTTCCCGATCTCACCTGCCTGGGCAAGGTGATCGGCGGCGGGCTGCCGGTCGGGGCGTTTGGCGGTCGCCGCGACCTGATGTCGCAGCTCGCTCCGGAGGGGGACGTCTACCAGGCGGGGACCCTGAGCGGGAACCCGCTTGCGGTCACCGCCGGGATCGCCGTGCTGGCCGAGCTGGAGGGGCCTGAGCCCTACCGGAGGCTGGAGGAGCTTGGCTCTCAGCTGGAAGCGGGGCTTCAGGAGGCGGCCCGGCGCCGCGGAATCCCCCTCCAGCTGAATCGCCAGGGCTCGATGTTGACCGTCTACTTCGCCAAAGTCCCGGTGACCGACTATCAGTCAGCCATGGCCAGTGACCGCTCGGCCTTCGCAACAGTCCACAAGGAGCTGCTCCGGGCCGGGATTTTCTGGCCGCCCTCGGCGTTCGAGACGGCCTTCCTCTCGCTTCGCCACGAGCCGGCCGACGTGGAGTTCCTGGTGGCTGCCTTCGACTCCGGCCTGGCTCGTCTGGAGGCCGTCTGAGCGCTATCTGGAGGCCGTCGATTTGAACTGGAGTGGCCCCCGGGATGAACTCAGGCCGCTGCTATACTCCGGGCACCCGCGGCGCGTTCCCGAGAGGCAAATGATGTGATCGGACCCGACCCCAGGTCACGCCGCGCGGGTGGGCCGGACTCGGCCCCGGCAGGTCTCGGGAAGATCTCCTGGGACCTGCCGGCGGGCTGTGCCCGATCCGGCGGGGAGAGCTAGCCAATGGCCGCGGAACAGCTCGCCGGTCGAGGCCGCTCGGCCAAGGCGCACCAGGAGCCGCCCGCCCTCGAAGAGCGCCAGCTGACCCTGGTCGAGCACCTGGAAGAGCTCCGCCGGGTCGTCCTGGTCAGCCTGATCGCCTGGGTGGTTGCCAGCGCCGCCGCCTTTGTCTTCAACCACCAGCTGATCTGGGTGTTGGAGCGACCGCTCCATCTGGCTCTCAGCCACACCCACTCGCCCTTCGGTCAGCACGTGGTGGTGACCAGCCCCATCGAGGGGCTCTCAATCCCCTTCAAAGTGGCGGCGGCTGCCGGGGTTGTGCTCTCGCTCCCGATCACGGTTTGGCAGATCTGGACCTTCGTCAGTCCCGGCCTGCGCCGGAGCGAACGCAGCCTCGCCTTCCCGTTCATCTTCGGGACCCTCTTCTTCTTTGCCTTGGGCGGGCTCTTCGCCTACTTCATCCTCCCGGTCGGCCTCACCTTCCTGGCCACCTTCCTGGGCGGGAACGCCGTCTACCTGCCGGATCTCAACGCCTACCTCACCTTCCTGGCTCTGGTGGTGCTCATCTTCGGGGTCACCTTCGAGATGCCGGTGGTGCTCTGCACTTTGGGAGCGGTGGGGATTCTCAGCAGCGCCAAGCTGCGGAGGTGGCGCAAGGCCGCCTACTTCGTGATCGTGGGGGTGGCCCTGGTGGTCACCCCCGGGGCCGATCCCTTCACCCCCACCTTCCTCTCGGTGGCGCTGATTCTGCTCTACGAGGGCAGCATCCTGGCCGTTGCCCACGGCCTCCGCCGCTGATGCCCCGCCACGGAGACCGCCTTCCCGACCAGCTCCGGCCGATCGAGATCGACACCTCACTGCGGAGCTGGGCGGAGGGGGTGGCGCTGATCACCATGGGGTCGACCAGGGTGCTCTGCGCCGCCACCGTGGAGGGTCGTGTGCCGCCCCATCGTCGGGGCACGCGCACCGGCTGGGTGACGGCCGAGTACGGGATGCTGCCCAGGTCCACCCACGAGCGCAGCCCCAGGGAGCGGGGGGGGAGGGTGGAGAGTCGCTCGATGGAGATCCAGCGCCTGATCGGGCGCAGCCTGCGGGCGGCGATCGACCTGACGCGGCTGGGCGAGCGCACGGTGATCGTCGACTGCGACGTCATCCACGCCGACGGTGGAACCCGGACGGCCGCCATCACCGGGGGGTACGTGGCCCTGGCGCTCGCCTGCCGGCGGCTTGAGGAGGCGGCCATGGTGACCTCGTCGCCGCTGTGCCGCCAGGTCGCGGCGATCAGTGTCGGCCTCATGGACGACATCCCGCTGCTGGACCTCGACTACCTTGAGGACTCTCAGGCGAGCACTGACATCAATGTGGTGATGGACTCCGAGGGCGGAATAATCGAGGTTCAGGGCACGGCCGAACGCAAGCCCTTCGGAGAAGCCGAGCTGGCCCAGCTGATCACTCTCGCGCGAGGAGGGATGACCGAGATCATGGCCGCCCAATCGCGAGCTCTGGTGTCATCCCGCTGAGCGGGGCACGCGACAGCAGCGCCGAGGCCGGCTGGGCCGAGCAGCCGTGGCATGTGGTCGTGGCCAGCCGCAACCCGGGCAAGGCCGCCGAGCTGAGACGGTTGCTCCGGGCGATGCCATGGCGGCTCTTGGAACTCGATCAAGCCCCTGAGGGCCATCTGATCGAGTGGGTTGAGGATGGCACCACCTACCTGGAGAACGCCGCCATCAAGGCGCAGGCGGTGAGCGCCGGCACCGGCCTCCCGGCTCTAGCGGATGACAGTGGCATCGAGGTTCCCGCGCTGGGCGGCTGGCCCGGGATCAAGACCGCCCGGTGGATGGGGGAGGCGGCGACGCAGAGCCAGCTTCTGCAGGGGCTGACGGAGCGTGTGGCCAGCCTGCCTGAGGACCGCCGCCGGGCTGTCTTCATCTGCGCATTGGCGCTGGCGGTTCCCCGGGCGGGGGCGGAAACCTGGGTGAAGCTGACCGAATCGCGACTGGAGGGGGTGCTGGTCACCGAGCCCCGGGGTCGTCATGGCTTCGGGTACGACCCCATCTTCATCCCCAATGGGGAGCAGCGAACCATGGCGGAGATGAGCCAGTCGCACAAGGTCGAGATCAGTCATCGCGGCATGGCCGCCCGCGAATTGGTCGCGAAACTGCGTTGACCCACGGGACGCGTCGCTGGGCCGGGGACCGCCCTCTCTTGCGTTCCCCGATCTCGCCAGCATGCTCGGCCGATTCAGGTGGCCCGGACGCCAGCTCGTCTTGGGACCTGGCTGCCTCACCCTGGGAACGCTCGGGGTGGGCGGATTCGAACCGCCGATCTCCTGCTCCCAAAGCAGGCGCCTTAGCCACTAGGCCACACCCCGCGCCTGCTGGCGATGTTATCCAATCCTGCCCCTCGAAACGAGGCCTCGCCTGTGCGGCTCGGTCGTGCCCGGCTCTGGAGTCCGGGGTCTTCAACGAGCGAAGAGCAAGATCATCCGACTAAGAGCGAACAGGTCGAATGAGGTGGCCCGGGGTCGGGTGCCGACCGTGGCGTCAGCCGCGCTGGGGAACCCGGAGCGATTTGTGACGCCACTGTGACAACGCCCTCGCGAATTGGCCGACCACGGGTTGTACGCTCCGACTCGTGGCAACTCGAACTCCCACCCCGTTCGTCGTCTGGGCCGATCCTGGGGGTATCCGCCCCCGCTCGCTACACCCTGGAGCGGGCAGGAGCAAGTGCCTCAGTGAAGGGCCCGTGCCCCAGGTTGGCGTCCCGACCCGCCCGGTGGCCAACCTAGTGCGCCAATGACCACCTTCTCCGCTGCGGGCGGCGATCCCCTGCCTGCGGGGTCGCCAATCGGCTCGCGGCCGCCTCACCGGGCCTCCATGAAGGCGGCCAGTCCCCGACTTCGGGTGGTGGACCCTTCGCCGTCCCGGCGACTGGCGCTCCGCGAGGCCGGAGTCGCGCCCGATCTCCGATTGAAAGCGAACCAGCTCCGAGGGCTCGTCATCGATGTTGCCTACCAGGCCCACGTCGGACACATCGCGTCCTGCCTTTCGATTGTGGATTCGATCGTCGCGACGCTCTCGGTTCTCGATCTTGACCGGGACACTTTCATTCTGTCGAAGGGACACGCCGCACTAGCCCTCTTTGGCGGCCTCTACCAGAAAGGCCTTATCTCCCGCGACGACCTTTTCTCCTACTGCGCCGACGACTCCCGGTTCGGTGTCCACCCCGACCATCGCGTGCCCGGGATCCGATTCACCACTGGGTCGCTCGGATACGGACTCGGCTTCGCGGCCGGAGTCAGCCTCGCCCGCCAGGTCGCCAGAGCCCCTGGCGAGTGCGTCGCGCTGCTCAGCGATGCCGAATTGAACGAAGGATCCACGTGGGAAGCGATCATGTTTGCTGGCCATCACCACCTTCCGCTCGTGGCCATCATCGATGTCAATGGCCAGCAGGCACTCGGCAAGACTCGCTCCGTGCTCGACCTGCAGCCCCTGGCCGAGAAGTTCGTCGCCTTCGGTTGGCAGACCGACGAGGTCGATGGGCACGACCCCGCCGCCCTGCGAGGCTGCGTTCAGGATTCGGCGCGATCCGGTCCACGGGTGGTGCTCGCCCAGACCGTGGCCGGTCACGGCGTGCCGTTCATGGAGGGGCGCGTCGAATGGCACTACTTGCCGTTGACGGAAGTGCAGTACGTCGAGGCAAAACGGGCCCTTCGCGCCGCTGTCCCGTGAGGGACGAGTTCATCGCGACCCTCGTGAGCCTGGCTGAGGCCGACCAGCGGGTGATCCTTCTCACCGCCGACCTGGGTTTCTCGGTGCTTGAGCCGTTCGCCGAGCGCTTCCCCGAGCGCTACTTCAACGTGGGCGTCGCGGAGTCCAATATGGTCACCATCGCGACGGGACTGGCGCGGGAGGGCATGCTGCCCTTCTGCTACTCGATCGCCGCGTTCGTCACCATGCGGTGCTTCGAAGCTTTCCGGGACGGCCCCGTTCTCCACGACCTTCCAGTTCGCCTGGTGGGCGTCGGCGGAGGTGTGGGCTATGGCGTGTCCGGGATCACTCACTTCGCGATCGAGGACCTGGCGCTGATGCGCTCATCCGGTAGAGTCGCGATTTACGCGCCGCCCACGTCTTCCGCCTGTGGTCCTATCCTCCGATCCAGCTACTTGAACGACGGGCCTGTCTACTACCGGCTCGGCAAGGACCCGATCGAGGATCCACGCCTCGACTTGGTCAGCCTCACCAACGCTGGCTATTGCAAGCTCGGGAATCACGGCGTCGCAATCGTCACCTACGGCAGGATGGCCAGCGCGGCCTTAGAGGCAGCCCAGGCGCTCGCGGAAAGGGCGAGGATCGCAGTCCAGTGTGTCGTGATTTCCCACCTCAGTTCGGAGGTCGTCCGCGCCGCCCTGGAGCCGCTCGCTGACTGCGAGGATATTGTGACCCTGGAAGACCATTCCGTAAGCGGCGGGATTGGGAGCATGGTGGCCGAGTACTTGGCGACGCTCCCAAAGCATCCCCGGCTGCACCGGTTGGGGCTCGGGTCAGATGTCTGGAGCGGGCTCGGGGGCAGTGAACGCCGAGTCCTCGCCCGAAATGGTCTGGCCCCGCCAGAGATTGCCGAGTTCGTTCGCCGGCTGGCCCAGGGGGAGAGAAGTCTTTGCTCGTCAGCATAGTGCTCCCCGTGCGCAACCAGGCTGACCACATCGAGCGTGTTGTTGCCGAGTACTCTGCGGCGCTCGAGGGGATTGAGCATCAACTGATCCTGGTCGTGAACGGATCAACCGATGCCACCTTGGCCGCCTGCCGTAGCGCTCGGGCCGACGCCGGGGACGGGACCGTGGACGTCATCGAGTCCATGCCGGGTTGGGGAGCTGCCGTGTTAGCCGGGCTCGGAGCCGCTCGTGGCGACGTCCTCTGCTATGCCAACTCGGCGCGCACCGCGGCGCCTGATCTTCGCCTCGCGGTGAGCCTCTCCTGCGTCGACTCGAGCGGGTCCCTCTTGGTCAAGGCAACCCGAAGGTACCGGAAGTCACTGATCCGCCAAGCCGCCTCGCTCGTCTACAACCTCGAGGCGCGCACGCTCCTGGACATTGGCACGTGGGATGTGAACGGGACGCCGAAGGCATTCTCGCGAGCTCTGTTTCGTCGCCTGCGCCTGACCGAAGCCGGTGACCTGCTCGACCTTGAGGTGATGGCGGAGTGCCGCCGCCTCCGAGTCACGGTGGTCGGATTCGACACTGATCTCACCGAGCGGGCCGGGGGGCGCTCCACGACGACGCCGCTCTCCGCGATCCGCATCTACCTGCAGTGCTTCCGGTTTGCCCGCCGGATTCGGCGACCGCCAGCTAAGCCGCGGGCTGCGGAATGGCGCGGGCAGGTCTCGGACGACACCAAGCCCTAGACTTGCGGGTCCTACTAACCGGAGGGGCCGGATTCGTGGGCGCCAACCTGTTGCAGGAACTGTCCCGGCGCGGCCACCAGACGACGGTCCTGCTCAAGCCGAAGACGGACCGGTGGCGGATCGAGCGTGGGCTTCCTGCGTCGGTGGATGTGGTTGCGGGCGACCTCGCCCAGGCCGGAGACGCGGAACGAGCGGTGGCTCTCGCTCGCCCGGAGTGCATAATCCATTGCGCCGCTCGGGGGTCGTACCCCGCCCAGTCGGAGCTGGTCGACATCGCGCTGAGCGACGTCGTGGGGTTTGCCAGACTGCTCGAAGCTGCCGCCTCGTCGGGATGCGCTCACATCATCAACAGTGGCTCATCGTCGGAGTATGGCACCCTGAGCGCAGGCCCCAGCGAGGAGAGCCCGGTGGCCCCGAACAGCGCCTACGCTGCGTCCAAGGCGTGGTCCACATGGGTCGGAGCGGCCTGTGGGCGGCAACTCGGGGTCGTCGTGACGACGCTCCGTCTGTACTCTGCCTACGGTCCGCTCGAAGACCCTTCCCGGCTCATCCCGCGGGTCTGTGCTTTCGGGCTACGAGGCGAATTTCCACCCTTCGCTGAGCCTGGGCTAGTCCGTGACTTCGTCTGGATTGGGGACGTGGTCGCCGCCTATGTCGCGGTGTTGGAAGCTGGTGTCCCGCCAGGAAGTGAGATCTACAACATCGGATCGGGACGAGAGACGAGGCTCGACGAGGTTGCGACCATAGCCGGGCGGGTGTTTGGGTTGGCAGGTGAGCCCCACTGGGAAGGGTATCCAGCCAGATCGTGGGAGACTCCACGGTGGTTCGCGGACCCGCGCAAGGCCGCCCGTACCTATGGGTGGGTCCCCGCAGTCGATCTCGAGGAAGGACTGGGCCGGATGAAGCGGTGGCTGGAGAACGATCCCGTTCTGCGTGCTCGCTACGAGCGGGCGGCGCGCTCCTGACCGGGATGGCAGGGCAAGGCGCCCTCAACTGGTGCCTGTCCTTCGCCGAAGGATCTCGATCCCCCCGTAGTCGCGAGTCCGAACGAAGGCGGTGGACAAACGAAGGAGCACGGGATCCGGGGGCAGTCTCGTGCCGTGCTGCCAAAACCGGAGCAGCGAGGGGTCGAGGACGGCGCAGAGTCGAGGGGTCGTCGCGAGGGCGTGCAGCTCTGCCCTCTGCGCGCGCGCCGAAATGAGGTACATCCAGTCGTCGACTAGCAGCCCGAGCGGGGCCGGTTCATCCGACCACGCATAGAGGCTATCGATGCCGGGCGCCGAAATGAAGGTCGTGCAATTGCGGCGCAGGTAGGCGACGACGTTTTGGTATTGCTGCGCTTCAGGGCGAGGAAGTTGAATCCACGACGATCCGGCCAATCGCAATGACGTGGTGTCGGCCGGACTTGCCGCTCGCACTTCCTGGAACTGGAAGAGGAGACCAGCGGCGACCAAGGCAGTCATCGCTGCGCGCGCAGCTCTGATAGGCCGGGGCAGCCGAAGCGCCGTCGCGGGTGGGTTGGTTTCGCAGCGCCGCCGGCCCAGTCGGCGCAAGCCGTCGTCAATCATGATGATCCCCGCCAGCCCGAACCACACAGTACCGGCGGCGATCTGAATCCCCGCTACCGGGTACATTTGAAGTTGCTCGAAGGTGCCGAACGCGGCTACCAACCAGAGCACTTCCCGCCGTAGTCCCCCGATGGGATCGGCGGGGGGGGCGAATGCCGCGAGGCCCATGAAGACCGCGCCGAAGGCCGGACCGAAGGGGAACGACGACGTGACGCCCCAGAAGATGACGGCGGCCCCAATCAACACTTTGGCCGAAGCCATCGCATCCAGGTGGCGCCGCTCCCAGGCGCCTGACCGGGGGGAGCGTTGGGAGGTCCAGACGAGCCAGGTGGCTCCCGAGGCGACCAGCACCATCAAGGCCGCCGACGCTCCGTCGATCGGGACCGCGACGACGAACGCATGAGTCTGGCGGATTGGTACCAAGAACGTGTAACTGAGAACATCAGACACCGGGGTGCCACCTCGGGCGATCGCGAGGATGTACACAGCCATCGCGGCGAGGCAGCCGCCGGCGAGCCAGGGAAGCGTTTGCCGAAGTGGCAAACCTTGAAGCTCCGAGGCGGCGGTCAGCCGGGTGGCGGCAAGAAAGGCGAGTACCGCCGCCTCGGAGCCCACCAGATACTCAACGACCCAGGGCGCTCGAATCAGTCCGACCACCAATGCCAGCGGGAGTGCGAGCCCAAGCCCGACGCTGGTCCACCAGAGTCCGCGCCGGTGGCGAAGGTGACCGCTCGTGCAGGCGATGGCCACGGCTATGGCCGCGATGGTGAAGATCCCAACATTCACCTTTACCATGAGGATGGTTCCAACGATCGCCCCGCACACCAGGAGGACGGTGCGGCGATGCCCCTTGACGGCGCCCGGGAGGAGGATGACGAGGACTAACTGGAGCGGGACGATCAAGCACGAAGGAGAGAGTGCTCCGGAGATCCCGACCGGGATAAGCCAGCCATAGCCGACCGCGACGCCGGCGATCGCCAAAACGGCGCTCCGACACGCTCGCCAGACCACCATCCCTGAGAGCCCCGCAGCCACCGCCCAGAGCGCCACCGTTAGAAATCGACCCGCATCGGTCGTCAGAGGTAGATGGAGGACTGCGAAGGCGGCGCCGAAGAGGACGTAGTTTGCCGGTCCGTAGGTCCCGTACACCTTGGTGTAGAGCGGATAGTGGTGGGCGAGCGCGGAGAGCGCTAGCAGGTAGTAACCCTCGTCATCGAAACGCGCGAAGCTGTGGAAGGTGATCCACAGCATCAGCGGAGTGGCGGCACCCACCGCAATAGGAATGGCGATTGCGACCGGAAATGTCGGGTGACGACAGCCCCGGTCGGCTACGGACCCGGGGGGTACCTGCTCAGTAGCGATGTCAGGTCACCCCATCAGCGGCAGGAGCACACGGTGGGCTCCGCAGAGCCCGAGCGGCGAGGAGGCGCGATGGGCACGGCAGCGCTCCAGACACCCGGGCGGGGCGGGCAGCTGCGCTGTGCCTCGTGGACCTGCGCCAGAACACGGCACCGGTGCGGTGGCGTGCCGAGCGGGCATCACGCGCTCGCGAGGAAGCCTGAGTAGTCGAGAGACGCGAGCACTGGTTCCGTGTAGCTGGCGATGATCGCTTTTTCCTCGCCCGAGAGCCCGGCAGCGGTGGCGCGGTTTTCCTCATCGGTGGGCTTGCGGATGGTTCCCCAGGGGTAGACCTGCGACAGCGCTGTGCCGTTCCAGGATGGCTTCGCCAGGCTCGGCGACGCGCTCAGGCCGATTCTTTCGCAGATCGCCCCCAAGGAAGCGGTAGGGTCACGGACCAGGTCTTCGAAGCGCAGGACGTGGAAGCGGTCTGGGAATGCGGGTGCGAGTCGGAGTGCGGCCAACTGGACGGTAAGCCAGCCGAACAGATAGTGGTCCAGGGGGAGGGGTACCGGGCGGCGCTTAGTCTCGGAATACGCTGACCACGGGTTGCGAACCACATGCACGAAGTGGGCCGCGGGGACCTCCTGGAGGATGATCCCGGCGTCGACCGTGATAATCGGACTGTAGCCAACGTAGACCGGATTTTCTGCACGGGCTTGGCGATCGTGCCATGACAACATGGTGGCGCGGAAGAATGCGTGCACGTTTTCGCACCTACTGGGAGTTCCGGACGAAACCAATTCGGAGAACCGTTCCGCCCGCTCGGCATCAGAGAAATCGAAAGGGAAGTGCCGGAACTTGCTTACCGACGGAGTGTTGGCTCGGACCCGGCACTCCTCGTCGATAATCGCTTGGAAGTTCTCCCCCGGGGTGGCTCCCAGTCGGAAGACGGGCCACCGATATTTGGCCGGGAATGCCGAAGCCAGGTAATCGACCACCAGGCGGGTTCCGAGTTGGGATTCAAAAGGGTAGACAAAAAGTTCCGGATGGCCGTCGAGGAAGCGATGCGTAGTGTTGCCTCCGTTCTCGTACATCGCGCCGATCATGATCAGCGGGAATGAATCCATCCGAACCTCCTGGTCGTCGATTGGTGGCCGGGGCTAGCCGGCAGGTGCGTACGCATAGAGGGTGAGCGCGGCGTCGAAGCGGGGGCCCGAGCGCTGGGCCCCGTGCAGGAATCCATGGGTTCGTGATCGGGGCACCGCCTCGACGGCAAAGATCTGATTGCCGGAAGGCCAGAGCATGCTCCCCAGGTTCAAACCAGAGGATAGGCTGATCGCGTGGAGACCGCAGATTGCCCGCGTCGGATCGAGGCCCGGTGCGTACTGCTCGTATCCCGGAAGCACTCGGGAAGTCGCGACCAGGGCCGTGTCGCCGACGATCGCTAAACCTCTCGTCCATCCCGGGAGCTGACAGATGGTTTCGTAATCGGATCCCCCCAGATCGCTGCGGACCAACTCCCCGTAGCCGCTGTTGGCGACCAGCAGTGACCCCGCAGCGAATCGTGCGGAGTGGGGACGGGTTAGGCCCCGGGTCAGCGGTTCGCTGGTGGCTCCGGAGAAGACGACGCCGCGACCGTCTACGGGGAAGTTGCGCTGTCCCGGGCGCCTTCGACTCGGAAAGGCGGCGGAGGCAGTGAAGTACGACTCGGGCAGGGTGCTACCGGCGGCAATTGAATTGAGCTGAAGGTAGTTTCGGTCCGCCTGCGGGCGCCCGTCGTGGTCGACCGAGCGCGGCCACCACACGTCCTCAAACCCGGGGGAACAGCCAAGATCGACGATCGAATTGCGACCCGCGGCGGTGCCGTGAAGGCGGCCCCCGATGAGGCCGAGATCGTGCAGATACAGAGATCCCGGATAGACGGCGGAACTCTGTGGGATAAGCGGTCGAAATGTGGCTAGCTCCGAGGCCCCGGTGAGACCATGCAGTGGTAGCAGGGATACGGCCGGACTCAAACTAAATACCAGGTTCGGGTTTCGTGTGCTGGCCAAGTGGAGAGTGTCGCGTGCGTTGTCGAA
>Ga0307372_10001497_pt1 | contig 40710 bp, 41 predicted proteins | sample OX1MG_FD_202533 | JGI IMG/M metagenome (GOLD analysis project Ga0307372, IMG submission 202533) | Soil microbial communities from Risofladan, Vaasa, Finland - OX-1 | ecosystem: Environmental > Terrestrial > Soil > Coastal area > Acid sulfate soil | place: Finland: Risofladan, Vaasa | collected...
CGGCCGCCGTAGGCACGCGCGAGCTCGCCGCCGATCTCGCGGACGCGACCGCGGATCTCATCGCCTGCGAGGAAGACCTCGCTGATCCGTTCGTCGTGTAGGGCCAGTGCGCTCAGGAGGCCTTCCGCAGGCCGTACCGCGCTGCGAGTCGTTCGAAGTCGCGCTCGTAGAAGAGCTTGATCTTGATGTGCGGGTACAGCGTACGCAGCTTGCGCAACTTCCGGTTCTTGCGGGTGACGAGCGATTGCTTCATCACGGTCACTTCGAGGTAGAGATCCTGGTCGGGCAGGTAGAAGTCGGGCGAGAACGCTTCGGTCACGCGCCCGTCCGCGTCGCGCTCCAGCACGAAGGTCGTGGGCTCGTACAGCCACGGGATGCCGTACCAGTCGAGCACCTTCGCGTACTCGAGTTCTGCGGGGTTGGCAAAACGCGGCGGCTCGTCGCCGCAATATGCCTGGAAAACAGGTGTTTCCGGCACCACTGAAGCCACAGTAGCAGCGGCCCCGGATGCCCTAGACTGGGCCGGGATGGGGGTGACGATCGCTCATGTGTCAGATCTCCACTGCGGCGACCCGCATTTCGTGCCGGACCTGATGGAGAGGGCGATCGCGGAGGTCAACGATCTGAAGCCCGACATCGTCGTCTGCTCAGGCGACCTGACGACGTTCGGGTTCAAGGAGGAGTACGCCCAGGCGAGGCGCTACCTCGACCGGATCGAGTGCGAGTCGGTCGTCGTCGTACCCGGAAACCACGACTCTCGGAACGTCGGTTACGTGCACTTCGAGCAGTTGTTCGGTGAACGCAACTCGGTGCTCCGGAAGGCCGGCGTCACGGTCGTCGCGGTCGACTCGACCGAGCCCGACCTCGACCACGGGCAGATCGGCCGGGGACGCTACGGCTTCATCGAGGAGCAGTTCGCGGCGGAGCCGTCCGAGTTGCGCATCTTCGTGCTCCACCACCACCTGTTGCCGATACCCGGCACCGGCCGCGAGCGGAATGTCGTCTACGACGCCGGCGACGCGATCGAGTGCCTGCAGCGCGCGGGCGTCCACCTCGTGCTCTCGGGGCACAAGCATGTGCCCTACGCGTGGAAGCTCGAGAGCCTGTTCGTCGTCAACACCGGCACGGTGTCGACGCTGCGCCTCCGCGGTAACACACGTCCCTGTTACAACGTCGTCGAGGTCTCCGGCACCCACGTCGAGGTGTGGCGCCGCTATCCGTTCCACGGGCAGGAGCGGATCATCCAGTTCGATCTCGCCACCGGCGAGTACGAGAAGTACACCGGTCGCATCGAGCGCGAGGTCAGCGCGCGCCGGTGAGTGAAGGATCGTCAGGGGCGTGAGGGCGATCGCGCTGATCGACGGGGAGCACTACGCGCCCGTGGTCCGCGATGCACTCGAGACGCTGCCGTACGACTGGCTCGGAGCGATTATGGTCGGCGGGACGGAGAAGCTACGGGGTGACGTCGACTACGGCGTCCCGCTCGTCGAGTCGTTCGACGGAGCGGACGTGGTTGTCGACCTGTCGGACGAGCCGGTGCTCGGTCCGGCGGAACGTCTGCGCTGGGCGTCGCGGGCGCTCGCGGCCGGCCTCCCCTATGTGGGCGCCGACTTTCGGTTCGACCCGCCCGTGTTCGAGCCGTTCCACCTCCCGTCGATCGCCGTGATCGGCACCGGCAAACGGGTGGGGAAGACGGCCGTCACGACGCAGCTCGCGCGGCTTCTTGCCCGCGACCGCAGCGTCCTCGTCGTGTCGATGGGCCGCGGCGGGCCACCCGAGCCCGAGGTGATCGAGACGCCGCCGTCGCTCGACGAGCTCCTCGAACGCTCGCGCTCCGGGCGCCACGCCGCCTCGGATCATCTCGAGATCGCCGCGCTTGCCGGCGTGCCCACGATCGGCTGCCGACGGACGGGCGGTGGGCTCGCAGGCGCGGTCTTCGCCTCGAACGTGGCGGCCGGTGCGGCGCTCGCGGCGGCGCGGCGCCCCGATGTGGTCGTATTCGACGGGAGCGGGGCTGCAATCCCGCCGGTCGACGTCGACCGGCGCGTGCTCGTGGTCGGCCGGGACGACGATCTCGATGCGTACCTGAACCTCTACCGCCGCCTGATCTCCGACACGGTGATCCGGATCGGCGAAGACGTGGAGCTCGTGCTCTCGCCGGAGGCGCCGCTCACGGGGCGCGTCGCGGTCTTCACAGCCGGGGCCGTCGACGTGTCGCATCTCGAAGCGGAGATCGTGCACGTCTCCCCGAATCTCGCGAACCGCGAGGCCCTTCGATGCGAGCTCGCAGCTCTCGAGGCCGATACGTATCTCGTCGAGCTGAAGGCGGCCGCAGTCGACGTGGTCGCGGAACATGCATGGGCGAACGGCCGGCAGGTCGTGCTGGCGAGAAACGAGCTCGTCGGCGAGAGAATCGACGAGGTGCTGCTCGCCGCAGCGCCGGTGGCGGCGCGCGGATGAGCCAGCGCCGCCACGGCGAGCCGCTCCCGCTCGGCGATTCCGGGCTGCCGTATTCGAAGGGGCTGATGGCGCGCGCGCTGATCGCCGTCGGGGTGCCGGCCGACCACGCCTACCAGCTGGCGCGCCGCGTCGAGCTCGACCTGGCCGAGCGTGACGGCCGGGCGGCCGAAATGCCTCGGCTCGAGCAGCTCGCCCGGGAGGTTCTGGGTGCCGACGAGGGCGACCGCGCGGTCGGTCGCCTCAGGCGCCTTGCCGATCTGCAGGCGCTCGACGTGCCGGTCATTCTGCTGATCGGCGGCTCCACCGGGACCGGCAAGTCGACCGTTGCGGCCGAGGTCGCGCATCGCCTCGGTATCACCCGTGTGGCGTCGACCGACTTCATCCGTCAGACGATGCGTGCGTACTTCTCGCCCGACTTTCTGCCGACGATTCACTCTTCGAGCTTCGAGGCGGGAGCGGCACTTGAAGGGGAGGTGACCGGCGAGCCGACGATCGCGGGGTTCGTCGACCAGTGCCGGCACGTGTGCGTGGGTGTCGATGCCGCCGTCCGTCGCGCGCTCACGGAGGGTTGGTCGATGGTGCTCGAAGGCGTGCATCTCGTTCCCGGGCTCGTGCCGACCCAGCTCGAGGGGGCACTGCTCGTTCATGTGGTGATCGAGATCGCCGACGTCGAGGTGCATCGCTTGCACTTCCACGTACGCGATTCGACGACCGGAGGCGTCCGCGCGATGGACAAGTACCTCGATCGGCTCGACGCGATTCGCAGCATCCAGAGCTACATCGTCGGGAGGGCGGAGCGCGAGGCGGTGCCTGTGGTCGAGAATGCGAATGTGGAGCGCACGATCGACCAGGTGATCGAGCTCGTCATGCAGGCGGCCGAGCGAACGCGGCTGACCGCGTGACTCAGCAGAGCGACGACACACGCGGGCTCTGCCAGTGCGAGACGTTCGCGCGCGTCACCGAACGGGCTGCGCTGGCCGCAGCGCGCTGGCTCGGCCGCGCCGACATGGAGGCCGCGGAAGAGGCCGCGTTCTCCGGTGCGCGACTCGCACTCGAACGCATGCCGATCAGCGGTCACGTGGTGATCGGGGCGCACGAGGGTGCGGAGCAGCTCGGCGCGGGCTCGGAGATCGGCATGGGTGGCGAGGAGTTCGACCTCGCGCTCGACCCGCTCGAAGGACGCTCGGTCGTCGCACGGGGCGGGACGAATGCGATCTCGATGATCGCGGCGGCCCCTCGTGGGTCGATGCCGTCGCTGCCCGACATGTACATGCGCAAGATGGCGGTCGGCCCGCGCGTCCGCGGGAAGATCTCGCTGTCCGATCCGGTCGGCGACAACATTCGCTCGATCGCCGATGCCTTCGGCCGGATGGTCAACGACGTCACGGCGATTGTTCTCGACCGGCCCAGGCACCACGACCTGATCGAGGAGATCCGTGCGTCGGGCGCCCGCATCAAGCTGATCCAGGACGGCGACGTCACTGCGTCGATCAGCGCGGCGGTGCGTGGGACGAACGACCACCTGGCGATCGGCATCGGCGGCACCCGCCAGGCGGTGCTCGCCGCGGCAGCCCTGCGCTGCCTCGGCGGCGAGCTGCAGGCTCAGCTCTGGCCGACCCGCCGGGCCGAGATCGTCGAGGCGCAGGAGCACGGGATCGCAGACGTCGAGCGAATCTTCACGATCGACGACCTCGCGCCGCAAGAGGTGATCGTGGCCGCCACCGGCGTCTCGAACGGCGATCTCCTGCATGGAGTTCGCTTTCTCGCCGACTCGGCCCGGACGCACTCGCTCGTCATGTGCACCCGCTGCAACTGGGTGCGGTTCGTCGACGGCATCCACTTCTTCGCCCGCGACCGGCGCGAAGAGGTCCGGCTGAGCTGAGCCCTCAGCTAGCCTGGCGTCATGCCCAGCAAAGAAGACGTCGTCGAAGCACTGCGACAGGTGGAGGATCCGGAGCTCGGAATGGACATCGTCGAGCTCGGGCTCTTCTACGACGCCGAGGTCGAGGGCCCGAACGTGAAGGTGCAGTACACGCTGACGTCGATGGGCTGCCCGGCCGGCGCGATGATCCAGGAGGACATCGAGCGCGTGATCCGGGAGATCCCGGGGGTCGAGGCCGTCGAGAGCGAGCTGACGTTCGAACCGCCGTGGACACCCGACAAGATGTCGGACGACGCCAAGTTCATCCTCGGCTTCGGCTAGAACGAGCGGATCTGCGCCGGAAACCGGCGCTGGTCGTCCCTTCCTTCTTCATACCGCTGCCGCCCTTCGGTTCTTACCGGGTGTGTCGAGAGTGGGGTTGTCAAGCAGGTTTTCCCCTTTCGTTGGCTATTGAGGAGTGATTCAGGTGAAGAGGCAGCGGCTCTACATCATCTCGGCGGTTTTGGCGGTGGCGTTGGTGGCGGCCGCAACGGCGGTGGCGGGGACGTTGACGGCGACCGCGACGGTTGCCGGGACGGCGGGTGTTTCGTTGAATTTGCCGGCGAACCCGTCGCTTTCGGACACGTTGAACGGGACCGATCAGACGGTCTCCTATGCGCCGCTGTTGGGGGTGGTCGATGCGCGTGGTTCGGGTGCGGGCTGGAACCTGCAGATCTCGGCGACCGCGTTCTCGGACGGGGCCGGCCATAGCTTGGCTGCGGGCACCGTGTCGGCTGCTGCGCAGGCCTGCAGTGCGGGCAGTTCCTGCACGGCGGCTGTCAACTCCGGGATCACCTTGCCGTTGACGGTCTCGACGACAGCGGCGAAGTTCTTCAACGCCGCGCTGAACAGCGGCCTGGGCAAGCTCGACGTCACCCCGACCGTGCAGGTGCTGATCCCCGGCAACAGCTACGCCGGCACCTACACCTCGACCGTCACCCTCGCAGCCACCACCGGCCCGTAAGACCAGCGCGAGAAGACACGCTGCCTCGAAGCGCCCCGGCCACCAGCCGGGGCGCTGCTTGTTTCAGGCCGGGATCGAGAGGATGACCTTGCCGAACTGGTCGCCGGCTTCGAGGCGCTCGTGCGCCGCCCGCGCCTGCGCGAGCGGGAACACCGAGTCGACGACGGGGCGCGCCTTGCCGGCTTCGATCAGGTCGCAGACGCCACGGAAGTCGTCCGGCGTCCCCATCGACGAGCCGAGCACCGACAGCTGCTTCCACCACAGACGGTGTAGCCCTGCGGGCGGATTCGGGCCCGTGGTCGCGCCGCAGACGACGATCCGCGCCTCCGCGCGAGCCGCCTCGAGCGTGCGCTTCCACGTCGCCTCGCCGACATCGTCGACCACGACGTGCGCGCCCCCGCCTGTCGCCTCCTTGACCGCCGCGACGACGTCGCCCGTTGCGTGGTTGACCGCCACGTCGGCGCCGAGCTCGCGCGCCCGGGCGAGCTTCTCGTCGCTCGACGAGGTGACGACGACGTGCGCGCCGAGGGCCTTCGCAATCGAGAGCGCGGCGACCGCGACGCCGCCGCCGATCCCCCACACGAGCACCCATTCGCCCGCCTGCAGCCGGGCGCGGGTGACGAGCATGCGGTGGGCAGTGAGGAACGTGAGCGGGAACGCCGCGGCTTCCTCGAAGGAAAGCCCGCCGGGGATGGGGTGGATGTAGTCGCGCGGGATCGCCACGAGCTCGGCATGCGTCCCATCCATCGTCTCTCCGACGATGCGCATCTTTCCGTCGTTCATGATCCCCGGATTGATCACGACACGCTGATCCGTACCGGCGATCACTCCCGCTCCGTCGGCCCCGAGGATGCGCGGCTTGGGGACGGACGGCAGCCCCTTGCGGATCCACACGTCGAGATGGTTGAGCGAGGCCGCGCGCAGCTCGACGAGCACCTCGCCGTCGCCCGGCGTCGGATCGGGGACGTCCTCGTAGCGGAGGACCTCGGGCCCGCCGTCCTCGTGGATCCGGATTGCCTTCATGCGGGCACAATCCTTGCATGACGGCCGAAGAGATTCGCCGGTTGGCGAAAGAGCTTCGTCTGGACGCCGTCGGCGTCGCGCGCGCCGAGGCCTACGTCGAAACTGAGCGGCACATCCTCGATCGGCGTGCACGCGGGCTGTTCGCCGAGATGAAGTTCACGATGGCGCAGCCCGAACGGTCGTGCCACCCGGAGACACTGCTCGACGACGCGCGCAGCGTCGTGTCGGCGGCGCTCTGCTACTGGACGCCCGAGGAGCCGCTCGCACCCGGGGAAGGGCGGCTTGCGCGCTACACGTGGTCGGACGCGTACGCGGAGCTCCGCGACAAGCTCGATGCGCTCGGCCGCAGGCTCGGCGGCGGCTACCGCGTGCTGGTCGACCAGAACCAGCACGTCGACCGTGAGGCCGCGGTGCGCAGCGGGGTCGGCTTCTACGGCAAGAACACGATGCTGATCACGCGCCGGCACGGCTCGTGGGTCGTGCTCGGAACCCTCGTCAGCGATCGTGAGCTCGAGGCGACGCCGCCGCTTCGTACCGACTGCGGCGACTGCCGGGTCTGTGTCGATGCCTGCCCGACGGGCGCCCTCGACGAGCCGGGGACGCTCGACGCGACCAAGTGCCTCTCGTACTGGACGCAGGCTCCTGCTGCGGTACCCGATGACTACCGCTCCGCGCTTGGCGCGCAGCTGTACGGCTGCGACATCTGCCAGGACGTGTGCCCCTGGAACCGGGGCGTGCAGAAGCGGCGCGCCGACGACGAACCAAGCGACGCCGGCCACGTCGATCTCGTCAGCTTCCTGATGGCGGATGCGGATGAGCTCATGAGTGTCTACGACCGTCTCTACGTCCCGCACAACGATGCGCGGTTCTTGCGGCGAAACGCCCTCGTCGCCCTCGGCAACACCGGTGATGCCTCGCACACCGCCGTTCTGGAGCGGTTCGCAGCCGACACCGACGGGCTCGTCGCCGAGCATGCCCGCTGGGCGCTCGCACAGGTGCGTGAGCGCGAATGAGTGCCGGGCAGCGGCCGCTCGAGTGGTGGATTGCCGTTGTTCGGCTTCTCGTCGTCTTCCCCGCGATCGGCCAGGTTGTGCTCACGAGCGGCTATCCCCCCGGCTACGAGCGAGTCGCCTGGATCCTGACCGCCGTCCTCGCTGCCGGCGCAGGCACCCTGTACGCAACGCTGCGCTACTCCGCCGCTCGAGCGTTTCAGCTCGTCGCGATGACGTTCGACTTCCTGCTGATCTCGGCGTTCGCCGTCCTCTACACGTTCGAGTCCGCCACGCCCACGCGCCAGCTGCTCTTCGTCGCAATCGTGGCCGGCGCGGCCCGGTTCGGGATGGCCGGCGGCATCTGGACCGCCTTGGCCGCGGTCCCGGTGGCTGCGTACTTCGAAGATCGCCGCGCGCACTTCTTCCATGTGGGCTACCGGCTGGAGTTCGTCACGCTCCAGGCGGGCGCCGGGCTCTTGATGGCGCTCCTCGTCGGCTGGCTGTACAACCGGCTCGACGAGCAACGTCGCACCGCCGAGTTGCGCGCCGACGAAGCCGAGGCCCTCCGCGACGAGTTGCAGCGGCTGGCCGAGCTCCGCGCGGACTTCGTGTCGCTTGTGTCGCACGAGCTGCGAAGCCCCGTCGCATCGGTGCTGGGAGCGGCGCGGACGTTGCAGCACCGCTGGCACGATCTGCAGCCCGAGGCGCGGCAGGTGCTGCTCGGTCTGATCGCCGACGAGGCGACGCGCCTCGGTGCGCTGATCGCCGACGTGTTCGACACGTCTCGGATCGAGGCGGGCACGTTCAGCTACCGCTTCGCCGAGGTCGATCTCGCCACGCTCGTTCAGGACTCGGTCACGACCGCAGCGGCCGGCCAGAATGAGATTCGCATCCTCGCCGAGGTCGAGGCCGCGGTGCCGCCTGTGCTCGGCGACCCCGAACGGCTGCGTCAGGTGGTCGGCAACCTGATCGAAAATGCCATGAAGTATTCGCCGGTCGGTGAGGCGGTCCAGGTGCGGGTGACTCCGGTTCGCGACGCGGTCGCCGTCTCGGTCTCCGACCGCGGCCCCGGCATCGCGAGCGCCGATCAACGCGTGATCTTCGAGAAGTTCGGGCGCGTTGCGGGCGATGGCGCGAAGCCCGGCACGGGCCTTGGCCTCTACATCGCGCGATCGATCACCGAGGCGCACAGCGGCACGCTGGAGGTGTGGTCGGCGCCGGGGCGCGGCTCGACCTTCACGGTGACGCTGCCGTGCAGCTGAGCAGCTGCAAGCCTCTACGTCTTGGCGCGCGCCGGGCGTAGCTCGGTCGCGAGCGCGCGTGCGCGGACGGCGACACTCGCCCGCAGCTCCAGCGGCTCCAGCACGACTGCCTCGCCGCGGTAGGCGACGACCTCTCCGACGAGCCACTCGGCGCTGCCGACCGACTTGTCGGCGATCGCGGCGCCGTCGACGAGCGCGCGGGCGCCCTTCTCGACTTCCCAGCGGGCGACAACGGGCGAGTACCAGATGCGCGCGGTCGTCGCGGCGTGCAGCTCGGCCGGGTCGAAGCCCTCACGGGGTTCGAACCCCTTGCGCAGCGCCTTTGCCTTGCGCATCCGGTCGAGCCGGTACGACCGCGGCTGGTCGCGCTCGACGTCCCAGGTGTGGACGTACCAGTGGGGGAGGCGGCGCTCGATCGAGTACGGCTCGACGGTGCGTGTCACCACGGCTTGCTCCTCCGGCTTCAGGTACTCGATCTCCACCAGCTTGTGCTCGTCGATCGCGCGCGTGAGCGTGTCGACGAGCCCCTCCTCTTCGCCGATGTGCGGCGCGAGCGTCTGGGTCAGCTCGAACGCGCCGAATGTCTCCTCGAGTTTCGCGCGAACCCGGTCGAGCGGCGAGTGAGCGCCGGCGGCCACCATCGGGCCGACGAACTCGAGCGCGAGCCTGATCGCGCGTGCCTCCAGCGGCGTCAAGCGGGGAGCGCGGCGGAATGTGTCGCCGAAGAGCTCCTTGTCGACGTGCACCTCGTTGCCGTGCAACTCCGCGTAGACGGCGTAGCAGCCACCACCGAAGTTGACGAGGTTGAGGAGCGAGAGGTGCTCCTCGAGCTGATCGGCGGGAATCGAGAAGCGGTCGACCAGCTCGTGGGCGGCGATCGTCCCCTCGCGCTCGTCGCCGCAGGCCGCGAGCAGGTACGCGAGCAGGGACTGCAGCACGCCGAAGCGTTCCGGCGCGACCGGGCCGGCGAAGCGCTCGACGACGTCGGAGACGCCGACCACCGCCTCAGCTGCGGGCAACGGTGGATCGCCCTCGTGCGCAATGCGCGCAGCACGGGCGCCTTCGATCACTAGGCGCCGGAGCTCGGACGGCTCGAGCGGCACCGCGCGGCCGTCCTGCCGGAGGATCCAGCGGGCGAGCAGGTGGGACGAGGCGTACTGAGTGGTGAAGATCTCCCCTTCGATGTGGTTGCGCTCGCCCCCGTAGGCGCGCTGGACCCACCAGGCGGTATCCGGGGCGACCTCGATCTTGGCCTCCCCGACGATCTCGCCGAACTGCCACTCGGCCCGGCCGCGATAGTGCTCGACGTCGAATTCGGGCGGTAGCCGAAAGTCGCGCTCGCGGCGGGTCGCAAAACGGATGTCGGAGCGGATGCGCGCCACGCGGAAGGTGCGAATGTCGTCGCGCTCGAGGTCGTGGCCGATCACGTACCACGAGCCGTTCTCCGGCAGCAGCGCGAAGGGGTTGAGCGTGCGCTCTTCCTCCTCGTCGCGGTAGATCGACCAGTAGCGAAACTTGACGGTGCGCTGTTTCGAGATCGCGCCCTCGAGCTTGCCGAGGCGGCCCTGCAGCTCGGGGGTGTAGTCCGGGTCGCGCACCTCCACCCGCCCCGCGGTGCCGGTCGCGGGCGCTGCGAGTGGGCCGGCCGAGCGGCCGAGCGCCAGGTTCTGCAGCGCAAGCCGCAGCGGCTCCGCGTAGGCGAAGCGGCCCTCGAGCAGGTAGAAGCAGGTCTGGAGCGCGGCGAGCTCCTCGTCGTCGAGCTCGAGCTCCGGCAGGAAATACCGCTCCGAACGGAGCGTGTACAGCTCCTCGCCCGTGAACTCGTCGCGTTGCGAGTCGAGCGGAACACCGAGCGCCACGAGCTCCGCGCGATCGGAGTAGAAACGGCGCGCGAACGCCTCGTCGCTCATCTCCTGATAGCCCTCGACGTTCGATTTGATGTCGCGCGCGGTCAATGGCCGCCGTTCCGCCATCAGGAAGGCCACCAGTGAGAGCTGGCGGATCAGTTTGTCGGTGTCATGACTCACCCGTGGGCGAGCCTACCGCAGGGTCTCAGGCAGCGGCCTTGCTGCGCTCGAGATGCTGGTGCGACGGGCAGTAGTCGCGTTCCGGCAGCGGCGTGCGCTGGCAGGCTTTTCCCTTACGGGTGGTGGCGCGGCAGCGGGCGATCCCGCCGTCGAACGCTCCGGCTTCGATCTGGTCCTCGACGAAGCCGACTGCGGCGTCGACTCCCTGCGCCACCGACCAGGCAACCTGCTCTTGCACCGTGATCGGGAAGTAGCGCCGGATGTCCTGGAAGAGCGTGCGGTCGGGCTTGGCGAAGTAATGCGGGTCCTGGGCGAGGCGCTGCATCGTTCCCTCGCAGGCGTGGAGCACCTCGCGCCGGTACTCGAGCTGCGTATCGCGGTCCACGTAGGGGTCGATCAGATCCTTGATCGAGCGGTAAATCGCTCGTGAATACTGATACATACTGTGCTGGATGTGCAGGATCCGTTCGTCCATTCGCCGTGTGGATTCTCCTCCGACTGTAGCCGCCAGCCCTTTAAGAAGCGGTTAAATCCTTCGTTTCCGGCGCGGCTCGGAGCGTACCCTACACGCTTCCGAAGGCTGTTACAAATGTTTTCAGCCGAGTAAACGGCGACGCAACCGAAACAGCTGATCGCCCGCGGCCCCGCGGGACACCGGGAAGGTCGCCTCAGCGGGCAATTTGACGCGAATACGCGCCGCCGAAACCCGCCTGGCGAGCGGTCGAGACGGCGGCGTCGGCGTCGTTCTTCGACGTGTACAGGCCGGTGAAGACGACGATGTAGCCCGGCTGGAGGCTCGCATAGCTCGATGAGTCCAGCGTTCCGACCTGCGGGAGACCCGCCTGGGCCGCTCGGGTGGCTGTCGCGAGCGCTGCGGCCGTGCCGGCGTCGCTCGGATAGGAGACGAGCACGACCGTCCAGCCGTTCTCGCCGGCCGGCCAGGTGAGGCGGCCGTTTCGCTCGGCCGGTGTCGTCGGAGCCGGTGTCGTTGCAGCAGGAGCTGTCGGAGCAGGCGTGGTCGGCTCCGGCGCGGTCGGGAGCGTCGAGCTGCCGGTCGGTGTCGTCGCGGCCGTCGTCGTGGACGGCGTGGTCACGGGGACGGCCGGGGTGACGGCGAACTCGGGGCCCGCGTTCTGCGCGCTCGACGTGGTGAGGACGATGGCGGACGCGGCGCCCGCCATCGCGACGGGCAGGGTGAGGACGGGGATCCAGACCCAGTCGCCGGGGTACCAGCCGATGCGGCGGATCCAGCGGCGCCGCAGCGACGCCAAGGTCCCGGTCACCTCGGGCAGTTCGAGCCCGCAGTCGAGGCAGTAGCGCTCGGCGGGCAGGCGAGCGCTACCGCAGCGCGGGCAGGACTCGTCGGTCGCCGCGATCGCTTCCTCCCGCTCGGTGTCGTTCGTGTCCATTCAGCTCTCGGTTGCCCGGTTGACGATGGTCTTGTCGGACGCGTCCTCTCCGCCGAGCGAGCGGCCGCAGCTCGGGCAGAAGCGCGAGCCGCGCAGGATCGGCGCGCCGCAGTCGCAGCGGCGCACCCGGCCGTGCGGGTGCAGGAGCTCCGCGATCTCGGCCAGCCGGGCGTCGATCCCGACGACCGTGGCCGCCCGCTCTGCCAGCAGGTCGTCGCGGAAGCCGCCGCGGCGGTACATCTCGACGAGGAGGCCGCCGAGGTCGTACAAGGCGTCTTTGCGGGCTTTCAGGAGCGCCCGGCGCTCGCGCCGCAGCACCCCGGCCTGCGGGCGGTGTGGTGCGATGCCTTCGGCCTCGAGTGCGGGCCGGCGGAAGGACGGAGCCATCCCCGCCGAGTGTAACGAGGGCGGCCTACGGTCTTTTAGAGCTGCAGGACGACGAGTCGTTCTTCGGTCAGCTCGTGAACGGCCCAGGCCGGGCCCTCCTTCGTGTTGCCGGACGCCTTCACCCCGCCGTAGGGCATCTGGTCGGCGCGGAACGTCGGCGCCTCGTTCACAGTCACGCCTCCGAACTCGAGCTCACGCGCGGCTCGAAGGCACGCGTGGATGTCGTCCGAGAAGATCGCTGCCTGAAGCCCGTAGCGGGTCGCATTGGCCTGCGCGATCGCCTCGTCGAGGCTCTCGACGCGGGTCAGCGTCACGACCGGGCCGAAGACCTCCTCGCACTGCACCTTGTCCGCCGGCGCGGGATTCGCGATCACGGTCGGGCGCAGCACGCCGTCGGCCGACGTCTCGCCACCGGTGAGCACGTCGCCCCGCGAGGCGCGGATCCAGTCGAGGATGCGGTCGCGCTCGTTCCGGGCGATCACGGGCCCGACGTCCGTCGAGGCGTCGCCCGGGTCGCCGACCTGCAGGGCCTCGACCTGCGGCACGAACTCCGAGACGAATGTGTCCCAGCGCTCGGCCAGCACGAAGATCCGCTGCACCGAGATGCAGCTCTGCCCCGCGAAGGAGAAAGCGTTCGCGGCGAGCTTGGCCGCGGTGCCGGGTGGGGCGTCGGCGCAGACGATCGCCGGGGTCGCATTGCCGAGCTCGAGCTTGACGCGCTTGCGGTGCGCGCGCTCGGCGATGCCCCAGCCGACCTCGCCCGAGCCGGTGAACGTGATCAGCTTGACCCGCTCGTCCTCCACCAGCACGTCGCCGATCGCCGCTGCGGACCCGGCGACGACGTTGATCCAGCCGGCGGGCAGGCCCGCCTCCTCCTCGAGCCCGGCGAGGAAGAGCGCCGAGAGCGGGGTGCTCGAGGCCGGCTTGAGCACGACCGCGCAGCCGGCGGCGAGCGCGGGCGCGATCTTGTGTGCGACCAGATTGAGCGGGAAGTTGAACGGGGAGATCGCCCCGACGATCCCGATCGGGACGCGCAACGTGAAGGCGAGCTTGCCCTCGCCTGCTGCCGACGCATCCATCGGCACCATCTGGCCGGCGAGCTTCCGCGCCTCGACCGCGGCGAACGTGAACGTCGAAACAGCCCGCTGGGCCTCGAGGCGCGCCGCTTTGAGCGGCTTGCCGGCCTCCGCGGAGATCAGCTGGGCGGCGTCCTCCTGCCGATCGGCGAGCAGCCCGGCCGTCGCGTCGAGGATCCGCGCGCGTTCGTGGGCAGGCAGCGGTTCTCGCATCGCACGTTCGGCTGCATCGAGGGCCTGCCTCGCCTCGGCGGCGCCGCCGCGGGCGATGCGCCCGACCAGATCGCCCGAGTAGGGAGAGCGGACCTCGGTCCAGTCGCCCGTCTCCACGCGCCGGCCGCCGACGAGCAGCGGATGGTCGTTACCCGCCGTTTGCATTGCGCGCCACTCTAATCTTCTGCTGTGGATTTCCGGAGGGCTGTCCGGATCGGCGCTCCCAGTCTCTGGGTGCTCGCGTCGATCGTCATGGTCGCAAGTGTCGGTATTCCGACGTCGCACGACCTCGTGTTCGTGTGGTTCGCGGTCGGCGTGGCGGCGTTCTCGCTCACCGACCTGCGCCGGAAGATGAAGCGCTTTGCGATCGATTGGTCGCCGTTCATGGGCGTGCTGTTCATCTACGACCGGCTGCGGGGCTATGCCGACGGGATGCTCATGCCCGCGCGGGAGGTGCCACAGATCAAGGTTGATGCGGCGATCTTCGGGAAGCCGATCCCGACCGTGTGGTTGCAGGAGCATCTCTGGCACGGGGCCGGCCACCTGCACTGGTGGGACTACGCGACGTGGTTCATCTACGTGACGCATTTCCTCGCGACGCTGATGATTGCGGCAATCCTCTGGATCTGGGCGCACGATCGCTTCGCGCGGTTCGCGACCATGGTGTGTGTGCTCGCCCTCACCGGCTTCGCCACGTACGTGCTCTACCCGGCCGTGCCGCCGTGGATGGCCGCCCAGCAGGGAGCGATCGGCGAAGCGAACCGAACGCTCAGGGTCACGTGGCACGAGGTGCCGATCGCGCATTTCGGCTCCCTCTTCGAGAAGGGCCAGCACTACACGAACAACGTCGCGGCGATGCCGTCGCTGCATGCCGCGTACGCTCTTCTGATCTCGCTTTACCTCTGGCGGATCCTCCCTCGTTGGACACGACCCATCCTCGTGCTCTATCCGCCTGCGATGGCCTTCTCGCTCATCTACGGCGGCGAGCACTACGTCATCGACTGCATCGCGGGCTGGGTGTACGCATCGGTGACGTTCGTCGCGGTGAACCTGTTCTTCGCCTATCGCGCCCGTCGCGTCACGGCGCTCGAGCCGGCATTCGCAGACTGATGGCTGCGAACGTGAGCTACATCGTCGACGCCGTGCGTTCGCCGATCGGGCGCAAGAACGGGACGCTCTCCGCCCTGCGGGGCGACGATCTGGCCGCGCAGGTCCTGAATGGCCTCGTTGCGCGCCACGGGCTTGATCCGGCCGAGATCGAGGACGTGCAGATGGGCTGCGTGACGCAGATCGGCGAGCAGGGCTGGAACGTGGGCCGCATGGCCGTGCTCGCGGCCGGCTGGCCGGTCGACGTCAGCGCGACCACGGTCGACCGCCAGTGCGGGTCGTCGATGCAGACGAACTTCAACGCCGCAGCGGCGGTGATGGCCGGTCAGCTCGACCTCGTCGTCTCGGCCGGCGTCGAGATGATGTCGCGCGTCCCGATGGGGTCGAACGGCGGCTCGATCTCCGAGCAGGTCACCGACCGCCACGAAATCGTGATGCAAGGCACGTCGGCCGAGCTCTTGGCCGATGAGTGGCACCTCTCGCGCGAAGCGCTCGACGCCTACTCGCTCGAGTCGCATCGCCGGGCGCTCGCCGCCTCGGACGGGGGCAAGTTCGAGCGGGAGATCATCCCGGTCGAGCTCCCGGGAGGGGCCGGGCCGACGGTGTTCACGGTCGACGAGGCACCGCGTCGCGAGACCTCGGCCGAGGCGCTCGCGGCGCTCACGCCGGCGTTCCGCCCGGACGGAGTCGTGACCGCGGGCAACTCCTCGCAGATCGTCGACGGCGCGGCCGCCGTGCTGGTTGCGAGCGAGGCGGCCGTTCGGCGCCTCGGGCTCGAGCCGCGCGCCCGCTTTGTCTCGTTCGGCATCGCCGGCGTCGACCCGACGCGGATGCTGCACGGCAATCCCCAGGCGATGCAGAAGGCGCTCGGGAAGGCGGGTCTCACGCTGGACGACATGGGTGTGATCGAGGTGAACGAGGCGTTCGCGTCGGTGGTGCTCCAGACCGCCAAGGACCTGAACCTCGAAGAACGCTTCGACGACGTCAACCCGAACGGCGGCGGCATCTCGCTCGGCCACCCCCTCGGGGCGACCGGCGCCCGCATCACCGCCACGCTCCTGCCGGAGCTCGAGCGGCGCGGCGCCCGCTACGGGATCGCCTCGATGTGCGTCGGTTTCGGCATGGCGATCGCCGGGGTTGTCGAGCGCCTGTGAAGATCGGTGTCGTCGGTCTGGGCGCGATGGGGTCCGGGATCGCGCAGCTCGCCATCGAGGCGGGGCTCGATACGGTCGGTCGTGAGGTCGATCCCGGTCGCGCCGAAGCTGCCGGCGAAACGATCGCGCACTTCGTCAACCGCAAGGTCGAGAAGGGTCACCTCGACCGTGGTGCGGGCGATGCCGCGCTCGCGCGGTTGCGCCTCACCGTCGAGCTCTCCGACCTTGCGGGCTGCGACGTCGTGATCGAGGCTGCGTTCGAGAACATCGCGGTGAAGCACGAGCTCTTTCGCGCGCTCGAGGCGGTCGTCTCGCCGGAGACGATCCTCACCACGAACACGTCGGCGCTCTCCGTGACCGAGATCGCATCGGTGCTCGCGCGGCCCGAGCGCGCGGTCGGCATGCACTTCTTCAACCCGGCGCCGCTGATGCCGCTCGTCGAGATCGTGCGCGCCGAGCGCACATCCGAAGCCGCGTGGGACACCGCCTACGAGCTCGGGCTCAAACTGGGCAAGACGCCGATCCGGTGCTCCGACACGCCCGGCTTCGTTGTCAACCGCGTCCTGATTCCCTTGCTGAACGACTGCGTGCGCGTGCTCGACGAGGCGGGGGTGACGCCCGAGGCGCTCGACGCCGGGATGAAGCACGGCGCCGGCTGGCCGATGGGCCCCTGCGCGCTGCTCGACCTGGTCGGAGCGGACGTGCACCTGCAGGCGAGCGAAGCGTTGTACGAGAAGCTCCGCGAGCCCCGGATGGCGCCGCCGCCGCGCCTCGTGCGAATGGTGGCAGCGGGGAAGCTCGGCCGGAAGTCCGGCGAAGGCTTCTACACGTACTGACGCCCACCGCGCGACGGCGGCGGCGCCGTCAGGGTCGTCGACGCCTACGAGCACGTGCGGGTCACAGGCTTGACCCAGACCGTTCGCCGAGTGGCGTAGACCACATCTCGACGCCGAGTCTGCGCGCAGCGGCCGCGATCGTTCCTCCCTGCACGATCACCGACGCGAGCACGACAACGAAGACCGTCTCGTAGATCCGCTGCGCGTCGTGCACGTGTCTCCCGAGCGTGAAGGCCGCGAGCAGAATCGGAACGGCTCCCTTCAGCCCGCCCCACATCACGAAGACGCGCTCACCGGGACGGAGCTTGGCGGGCGCGAGCAGTGGCCCGAGTGCGAGCGGGCGCGCAATGAGCGCGACGAACGCGGCGAGCACGAGTCCCTCGACCCAGCGAGAGCCGCTCAGCGCCGACAGATTGATCGTCAGCCCCAGCGCAACGAACACCACGATCTCGGCGAGGGTCGCGAGGCCGTCCTGAAAGACCCTGATCTCAGCGGTGAACGGCGCGCGGAGGTCGCCGACGATCAGTCCGGCGACGAACACGGCGAGGAAGCCCGAGCCGTGTGCCACGGCCGCGAGGCCGTAGACGAGGCCGGCGAGGGCCAGGGTGCGCAAGGTGTAGAGCCCCGCCGACGGCAGCGCGACTCTCTGCAGCAGCCGGCGTTCCAGGAGGCCGCCGACGACCCCGATCGCGAGGCCGGTCGACATCTGCTCGGCGAAGACGCGCACGACGATCCAGAACGACGCGTCGGTATGGGTCGCGAGCTCGATCAACCCGAGCATCAGCGCGATGCCGACCGGGTCGTTCGCGCCCGACTCGCCCTCGAGGATCGTGCCGGTGCGTCCCGAGATCTCCCGGTCGCCGAGCACCGAGAACATCACAGCCGGGTCGGTGGGGGCGACCGCGGCGCCGAGCAGCCCCGAGGTCACCCAGCCGAGCCCGAACCCGAGGTGCACGAACACCGCAACGACCCCCGCCGTCGCAAACGTGCCGAGGATGCCGAGCGAGACGATCGGCGCGGCGGCGACGCGGAAGCGGCGCCAACCGATCGAGGAGCCGCCGTCGAACAGGATCACGATCAGGGCGACCGTCGCGATCCGCTCCACCGTCGCGATCGAGAGCGAGAGCGAGGGAAAGAGGTCGGACGCGATCGCCGCGGCCACCAGGAAGAGGGCGGCTGCCGGGACCTGCGTGCGGGCGCTCACCTTCGAGGCGAGGAGGGCGGCCGAGAGCGCGCCCGCAACGACAAGGATGGTGAGGCCGAAGCTTGTGAGGTCGTGCACCTTCGAAAGACGCTACAAGAGGTCCGGATCCAAAAACTCCTTACATGCCGCTCACTGTGGGCATAATTCGACAGGAAAGAGTGGTGTTTGCCGATGCGGAGGCTCTGTCTCATCATGCTCTGTGGCCTCGTCGCCGTCCCGGCGGCGATCGCTGCCGTGCGCGCGGCCGGTGACGGCGTCCTCGAGTTGCGCTCCGTCGACGGTGTCGTCGTCGTGAACGGCCTCAGCGGGACGTTGTGGGGCCAGATGGACAAGGGCAGGCTGGTCGTCACCGATCCGATCTCCAGTGACGGGAACGTGCTCGTCAGCGGCGCCGACAGGACACGCACCGTGAATGACAGCACGACTGTCTATTTCGGCCGGAACATCCACTTTCAGGTCACCGGCGGGAAGTACAGGCTCGCCCTCCGGGGCTCGGGCATCGACTTCACCGCGGTCGGTGTCGGCACAGCCCAGCTGACCGGTAGCGCGCTTGCGGCCGATCCGGGCACCTACGCCGTCGACCAGGGCCGGTGGACGCCCGTGCCGCTCTTCGGCCAGCGTCTCGTCCCGTTCGGCGTGCAGCCTGTCCCGGCCGGCGGCGGGCCGGTCCTGATTCCGTAACGTGAGCTCGCAGGCTCCGAACATCCTGGTCGTCGAGGACGAGAGCTCGATCGCCAGCTTTGTCTCTCTGTACTTGAAGAACGCCGGCTACGGCGTTCGCACCGCGTCGAACGGAACGGATGCGCTCGCGCAGGTCGCACAGGAGATGCCGGGCCTGATCATTCTCGATCTGATGCTGCCGGACATCGACGGGATCGAGGTGACCAAGCGCATCCGCCAGACGAGCGACGTGCCGATTCTGATGTTGACCGCGCGAGACGAAGACGTCGACAAGATCATCGGGCTCGAGGTCGGCGCCGACGACTACCTGACAAAGCCGTTCAATCCGCGCGAGCTCGTCGCCCGTGTGAAGTCGATCCTTCGCCGCACGACGCCGGAACGGCGCGAGCTCGAGACCGAGACGATCGACCACGGTGACCTGCACATCGACGCCGGCCGCCGTGAGGCGCGCGTCGGCGAAGACGAGGTGCAGCTTGCGCCGAAGGAATTCGACCTGCTTTGGGAACTGCTCGACCACCGCGGTCTCGTGCTGACGCGCGACCAGCTGCTCGAGCGCGTCTGGGGCTACACGTTTGCCGGTGACACTCGCACGGTCGACGTCCACGTCCGGCAGTTGCGGCGCAAGCTGGGGGACGCGTCGCCGATCGTCACGGTCTGGGGTGTCGGCTACAAGGTCTCGCCGGCGAAGGACGCCAAGAGAGACGCGGCGAAGTCGTAGCCCGATGGCGATGCTCGGGTCGCTGCGCGTCCGGCTGCCGCTCGTCTTCCTCGCGGGGATCGTGCTCGCGGGCATCATCACCACGGCGATCTCGATCAGCCTGTTCCAGCAGTTCACCGAGAATCAGGCGCTTGCGAAGCTCACGCGTGAGGCGACCGGAATCGCGGAGCTGTACTCGAGCGCGGTCAATGCGAGCTACGGCAACACGAAGGATCGTAGAAACCCGACGTTTGCCCGCGCGACGCTCGAACGTGCGACGGGCGACCGCATCTACTTCATCGGGCCGGACCTCTTCCCCGGGCAGGGTGTGAGCGGTTTGCGGCATCTGCCGACGGCGACGATCGACTGGCACGTCGGCAAGTCGCTCAGTTTCGACTTCACTCCTCCTGACCAGAACCGCGCGTACCTCGCGGTTGCGAAGCCGATCGCGCTCAACGGGACGACCGTTGGGGCACTCGTCGTCGCTACGCCCAAGACGGACGTACGATCGAGCGTCGTAGCGTTGGTCGAGCGACTCGCGCTCGCCGGAGGGCTTGGACTGTTGATTGCCGCGCTGCTTGCGTGGTATCTGTCGAGACGGATCGTGCGGCCGGTGTTGCAACTGTCCGTCGCGGTGGATCGTGTTGCGGCGGGTGACTACGAGGTTCGCGTGCCACAAAAGGCCCCCGGCGAGCTCGGCCACCTGAGCTCGCGCGTTGCCGAGATGGCCCACCGGCTCGGCGAGGTGGAGCAGATGGAGCGCAACTTCCTGATGTCGGTCTCGCATGAGTTGCGCACGCCGCTGACCGCCATTCGCGGGCACATCGCTGCGCTGCTCGAAGGTGTGATCGACGAGCCGGAGCTGCGTGTCACCTCACTCGAGACGGTTGCGGCGGAGACGCAGCGTCTCGAACGTCTCGTCGGCGACATCCTCGACCTTGCCAAGCTCGATACGCACCGCTTCACCGTCACAACCGAAGAGGTCGACATGGCGCAGCTGGTCGAGCAGGCCTACGAGCGCTACCGGGATGAGGCGGAGCGGCGGTCGATCGACTATCGCCAAGAGGTCGACGCGCGCCCGGTGATCGTGTCGGACGGCGACCGTGTCTTGCAGATCGTCGGGAACCTGCTCTCGAACGCCTTCAACGCGACGCCGAACGGCGGCCGCATCTCGCTCGAGCTCGTCAAGCGCAACGGCAGCGTGTGCGTGGCGGTCGAGGACAACGGCCCGGGCATTCCGCAGGAGGCGCGCGACCGGTTGTTTCGCCCGTTCGTCTCGAACACGGGCGGCGGCACCGGGCTCGGCCTCGCGATCGCGAAGGAGCTGTCGCTGGCTCTGGGCGGGCGGATCGACCTCGCATCCGAGGTCGGCAAGGGCTCGCGCTTCGAGCTTGTGCTGCCCGCCTAGCCGGTCTCGCGCAGCTTCACGACGTTCGTCTCGGACGGCCGCAACGCCGCCTCGATCCGGTCGAGCCGTGCGTTCATCGAGCGCCAGCCTTCCGTCAGCAACTCGATCAGCAGCGCGAAATCGTCGATGCGCGCGTCGCGCTCGGCGTCGAGCGTGCGCTCGATCGACTCGAGCCGCCGGATGGCATTGTTCGACAGCCCCTTTACTTCGGCGAGGCGGCGGGAGACCGGGGCCGCTTCTTCGCGGAGACCGTCGCGGAGCGCTTGGCGCAACTCGTCCATCCAGGCCGAAGCTACCGTCCGCACCGGATGGAGTCCCGCGAGCTCGACTACGACCTGCCCCCGGAGTTGATCGCCCAGCAGCCGGCGGTACGACGCGACCAGTCGCGGCTGCTTGTCTACACGCGTGCGACCGGAGGCGTCGCCCACCACGTCTTCCGCGATCTGCCCGACCTTGTGCGCGCGCTCGCGGTCGTCAACGACACGCGTGTCGTGCCGGCGCGCATACCGATCGAGCGCCCGCGGGGGGAGGTGCTTCTGCTCGAGCAGCTCGACGGTGATGTGTGGGAAGCGCTCGCGCGCCCGACGCGGCGGCTGCGCGTGGGCGAGCGCTACGGCGAGGTCGAGCTGCTCGAGCAGCTCGGCGAAGGGCGATGGCGCATCCGCCTCGAGGGAGAGCCTCACGGTGCCGTGCCGCTGCCGCCGTACATCACAGAGCCGCTCGGCGACCCCGAGCGCTATCAGACGGTCTACGCACAGGCCCCCGGCTCGGCCGCAGCGCCGACGGCAGGGCTGCACTTCACGCCCGAGGTGCTCGCGCGCCTGGATGTCGAGCGCGTCACGCTCCACGTCGGGCTGGACACGTTTCGTCCGCTCCAGGTGGAGGTTGTCGAGGCGCACACGATTCATGGGGAGCGGTACGTCGTCCGGACGCAGGCCTGGGAGCGGATTCGTGCGGCGGAGCGCGTCCTCGCCGTCGGGACGACGACCGTGCGCGTGCTCGAGACACTCGCCCGCGCCGCACCCCTCTCTGGCCGGACGGAGCTCTTCATCACTCCGGGCTTCGAGTTTCGCCGGGTCGATTGCCTGGTCACGAACTTCCACCTGCCGCGCTCGACCCTGCTTGCGCTCGTGATGGCGTTCGCAGGTGTGGAGGAGACGCGCCGCCTGTACGCGCTCGCGATCGAGGAGCGCTATCGCTTCTACTCCTTCGGCGATGCGATGCTGATCCTGTGAGCTGTGGAGCAAACGTGTGCGTCTTGCCACCTTGGTCTGACCACGGGACGGGTCTGGCGGCGGCCTGTCCGCAGCACGTAGAGCCACCGGCAGGCGGGCCCTGTGGACGAAATGACTCACATTCGTAACCCTGGTCTGACCACGGGCCACGCCCCGGCAGGGCCCGTCTTCGAAGTCACGGCGACCGATGGGGCGGCGCGGGCCGGGGTGCTGCAGACGGCGCGCGGCGAGATCCGGACGCCCGTCTTCATGCCGGTCGGAACGAAGGCGACCGTCAAGACACTGCACCCGGACGAGGTGCGCGCCGTCGGCGCCCAGATCCTGCTTGCAAACAGCTACCACCTGCACTTCCGCCCCGGGGACGAGCTCGTGCGCGAGCTCGGCGGGCTCCACCGGTTCATGGGGTGGGACGGCCCGATCCTCACCGACTCGGGTGGCTTCCAGGTCTTCTCGCTGCGCGACACGATCGCGCGGGTCGACGACGAGGGCGTCACGTTCCGAAACATCTACGACGGTTCGGCCGCGCGGTTCACACCCGAGCTGGCCGCCGCGATCCAGGCGAACCTGGGCAGCGATATCGCCATGTGCCTCGACCAGGTGCCGCCCCCGGGCGTGCCTCGCCACACGCTCGAGGAGGCGGTGCGCCGCACGACCGACTGGGCCGAGCGCCAGCGGCATGCGCCGCGGGCCGAGGGCCAGCTGCGCTTCGGGATCACGCAGGGCGGCGTCGACCCGGAGTTGCGCCGCCGCTCGACGGAGGAGATCGCGGCGCTCGACTTCGACGGCAACGCAATCGGCGGGCTCGCGATCGGCGAGGACCGGCACGCGACCTTCGAGACGACCGACTGGGCGGCCGCGCTCATGCCCGAGCAGCAGCCGCGCTACTTCATGGGGATCGGCGACCCGGAGGGAATCCTCGAAGTGATCGAAGCAGGCGTCGACATGTTCGACTGTGTCCTGCCGACGCGAACCGCACGCACCGGCAGCGCGCTCACCCGAGCCGGGCGCATCAACCTGCGCAACGCACGCTTCGCCCGTGACCAGGGGCCGCTCGACGACACCTGTGACTGCCCCGCCTGCACCACATTCACGCGGGCGTATCTCCGCCACCTCGTCAATCAGAACGAGCTGCTCGGGCTGCGCCTCCTGTCGCTCCACAATCTACGCTTCCTGATCGAGCTGACCCGCGGCGCGCGCGATGCGATTTCGAGCGGCGGTTTTGCCTCCTATAAGCGCGATCGACTCGAAAGGCTCCAGTGCCCGGATTCCTGATCCTGATCCTGATCGTCGGCGCCGTGTGGCTCGTCTTCGTGCTGCCCGCACGCCGCCGCCGCATGTCACACACCGCGATGCAGGAGTCGATCGAAAGCGGCGACGATGTGATCACGGCCGGCGGTCTGCACGGCACGGTCAGGGAGATCACCGACGACATCGCACAGCTCGAGATCGCAGCCGGGATCGTTGTCTCGGTCGACCGGCGCGCGATCGCAGCGGTGGCGCGGGAGGTCGAGGTCGAGGTCGAGCCGGAGCCCGACCAGGCGCTCGGGCGCGAGCCCGATCCCGAGACGTCCGAGGAACCAAGCTAACCTTCTCGCGCGTGTCTTCCCGGCGCTCCAACCTGATCCTGATCGGCCTGATTCTCGTCGCCCTCGGCGGCGTGGCGTCGCTGGGCGTTCCCGGCTCGCCCTGGCACCGTGGCATCAAGAAGGGCCTCGACCTGCAGGGCGGCCTCGAGGTCGTCCTGAAGGCCCAGCCGCCGAAGGGCCACAAGCTCACCTCCGCGGACCTCTCGCGCTCCGTCGCGATCATGAGGAGCCGCGTCGACAAGCTCGGCGTCGCCTCGCCGGAAATCCGCACCCAGGGCTCGGACGAGATCGTGATCCAGCTCGCCGGCGTGCACAACGTCAACCAGGCGGCGGCGATCATCGGCAAGACGGCGCAGCTCGAGCTCTACGACCTCGTCCCCGCGCTCGTCGGACCTTCGGTCACTGCGAGCGGCAGCCAGCCCGTCGCCATCCAAAGCATGTATCAGCTGCTCACGAGCGTGCAGTCGACCGCGAAGACGGGTACGCCGAGCGGCTACGTGCTCTTCAAGCCGGTGAAGATCACGACGGCGACCGGCACGGGCAAGAAGCGCAAGACGACGTCGACGACGACATTTGTGCGCAGCTCGGGACCGATCGCGACGTTGCACCGCGATCCTTCGACGGGCAACGCGGGCCTGCTCGATGCCTATCGTGGCAAGACACCGAACGGCTACAAGGTGCTGGAGGTCCCGGCGAAGACCGTGATCGTGAGCTGCTCGGCTGCGACGACGACGGTCTGCCCGGGCGACAGCGCGGGGTTGCCACCGACCGGCAAGACCGACTACTACCTCTTCAAGCACGGCTCGTATCCGTCGGACCGCTACGCGACCGACGGCAAGTACCCGAACATGACGGGCGCCGACCTGAACCTCTCCGGCACGCGCCAGGACTTCGACCCCTCGACCGGCGCGCCGATCGTGCTCCTCTCCTTCACCGGGCACGGCAACAAGGTGTTTGCGCAGGTGACGAAGAACGAGGCGGTGCGCGGCCAGATCGAGGGACAGGGCTCGCAGTGCGGTGCGACGTGCGCGTTTGCGATCGTGCTCGACAACCAGCTCTATTCCTGGCCCACGATCGATCCGACCCAGAATCCGAACGGCATCAACCCGACCGGGACCGGCGCTCAGATCACGGGCATCGGCACCCTCAGCGAGGCGCAGAACCTGGCACTGGTCCTGCAGACGGGCGCTCTGCCCGTGAACTTCATCCCGCTCGAGCGCACCGACGTGTCGGCGACGCTCGGTAAGGACTCGCTGATTCAGGCTCAGAATGCCGCGATCGGCGGCTTGATCGTCGTCGCCCTCTTCCTGCTTTTCCTCTATCGCTTCCTGGGCCTCGTTGCCGTGATCGGGCTCGGTATCTACGCCGCGTTCATGTACGGCGCCATCCTCCTCTTGGGCGTCACATTGACGCTGCCCGGCTTCGCCGGCTTGATCCTGACCATCGGCGTCGCGGCCGACGCGAACGTGGTCGTATTCGAGCGAATCAAGGAAGAGGCACGTGCCGGCAAGTCCGTGCGCGCCGCGATCGGCGCCGGCTACGCCAAGGGGTTTCACACGATCATCGACGCCAACGTTGTCACCGCGATCACCGCGCTGATCCTGTTTGCGGTTGCGACCGCGGGCGTCAAGGGCTTCGCGCTGATGCTCTTGATCGGCACTGCGATCTCGCTGATCACCGCCGTGGCCGCGACGCGGGCGATGCTCGGCCTGCTGGCCGGCTTTCGCTGGTTCGAGAACCCGAGCTTCATGGGCGCGCACCACTCGCAGCGCGGCCGGTGGCTGCAGATCGACTTCATGCGCCGCACGCGCGTCTTCTTCGCGATCTCCGGTTTGATCCTCGTCGTCAGCGCCGTCTCGCTCGGCACCCGCGGTCTGAACCTCGGTATCGACTTCAAGGGCGGCGTGCAGATCACGTTCCAGACCGCGGCGCCGACCCCGATCTCGGCCGTCCGCGCGCAGACGACCGCGATCGGTCGCGGCGATGCCGTCGTGCAGGGAACCGGCAAGGCGTACGGACGCGAGAGTTACAAGGGCTTCCAGATCCGGCTGAAGAAGCTCTCATCCACAGAGCAGGACAAGCTGACGACCGCCCTGACGCAGAACGTGAAAGCGCTCGCGCAGGGCACGAAGAACGTCTCGTCGAGCTTCGGGCGGCAGATCGCGCAGTCGGCGCTGATCGCAATCCTCTTCTCGCTGCTCGTGATCACGCTCTACATCACGATTCGGTTCAGGGGGCTTGCGTTCGCGATCCCTGTGATAGCGGCGATGTTGCACGACGTACTGATCACCGTCGGCGTGTACTCGGTCACGGGCCGTGAGGTGACGGAGTCGACCGTCGCCGCGGTGCTGACCGTGCTCGGCTACTCGATCTACGACACGATCATCATCTTCGACCGCATCCGCGAGAACGTCCCGATCATGCGGCGTGCGTCGTTCGCGACGATTACGAACGTTTCGCTGTGGGAGACGATTCGCCGCTCGATCGCGACCACGTTCATCACCCTGCTGCCGGTCGGCGCGCTGTTCCTCTTCGGCGGGGCGACGCTCAAGGACTTCGCGTTCGCCCTCCTGATCGGAATCACCTCCGGGGCCTACTCGTCGATCTCGATCGCCGCGCCGCTCCTGAACATTTGGAAGCAGCGTGAGCCGGAGTACGCGCGGCGCAAGGGAACGGACACGCCCGAGGGCAAGGCCGGCAACCGCCTGCTCGCCCAGGCGGAACAGGCTGCCGCCGCCGAGCCGACCCCCGAGACGCCGGTCGACGTGATCGAGGCGGCGATCGGCGGCGACGAGGACGCGAAGCGGGAGCGCCGGCGGCAGCGCCGCAAGCGTCCACACGGCCGTGCCAGATAGGCCCCCCGAGAACGTGACCGAGCTCGACCGGCTCCTCGGCCTCTTTGGTCCGCGGCTCGATGAGGTGCGCTCGCTCCTCGACGACCTGAGCTCGCGCTGGCGCGGCGACGCGATCAGGGTGGGAGAGGGCTCGAGGCGCCGGGTGCAGGACATTGCACGCGATCTTGGCCTCGTGACGCGTGAGGAATGGGACGAGCTCGAGTTGCGCGTCGCACAGCTCGAACACCGGTTGCGCCTGCTCGAAAACTCCGATCGTCCGTAGGCGCTGCTACCGTGATCTCTACGGAATGCGGATGGGCCGCGTTCCCGTGAGATCGCGTCTCCTTCGTCGGACACACGATCTCGATGTCCGAAGGAGTTGAGACAAGTGACAGACTTTCGTCCCCTCGGGGTGTCCGAGGCCGTATGCGAGCTACTCGCCGCGCGCGGCATCGAGTCCCCGTTCCAGATCCAGACACTCGTGATCCCGGAGGCGCTCCGGGGTGGCGACGTCCTCGCGAAGAGTCCTACCGGCTCCGGCAAGACGCTCGCGTTCGCCATCCCGATCCTCCAGCGCCTCGATCCGTCCGGGCCGCGCCCGGCGGCGCTCGTGCTCGTTCCGACGCGTGAGCTCTGCGTGCAGGTGACTGAGGAGTTCGCGCTGATCTCGGGCCCGGGCATCAACGTGGCGTCCGTCTACGGGGGCGTGCCGCTGAAGCCGCAGGCCGTCGAGGCCCAAGCGGCGCACGTGATCGTCGCGACCCCGGGCCGCCTGCAGGACCTGGTCGACCGCGGGCTCGTGTCGCTGGATGCCGTGAACGTGCTCGTGCTCGACGAGGCCGACCGGATGCTGGACATGGGTTTCAAGCCGCAGGTCGACCGGCTGGTGAGGCGTCTCCACGACGACCGCCAGACGATGTTCTTCTCGGCGACGCTCGACGGGGAGGTGGGCGAGCTGGCCCGCCGTTACACGCACTTCCCGGCGCGGTTCGAGGGAGAGCTTCCGGCCGACCGGCGCAGCGGCGAGATCGACCATCGCTTCGTGCCGGTGACGGCCGACAACAAGGTGTCGACGCTGATCGACCTGCTGAACGAGGACGACCGCGGCCTCGTGCTCGTGTTCGTGCGCACGAAGGCCGGCGCCGACCGGCTCGTGGAGAAGCTGCGGCGGCACGACGTGGACGCGATCGCGATCCACGGCGACAAGGGCCAGGTGCAGCGCGAGAAGGCGCTCGAGCGCTTCGACGCCGGCAAGGTGAAGACGCTCGTCGCGACCGACGTGGCCGCCCGTGGCCTCGACGTGGACGACATCACGCACGTGATCAACTTCGACCCGCCCGAGGAGCCCGACGCGTACACCCATCGTGTGGGCCGCACGGGCCGCGCCGGCAAGGGCGGCATCGGCATCACGCTCGTGCTGCCCGAGCAGCAGGCAGACGTGTCGCGTGTCGCCCGCCTGCAGGGCCAGGTGGAGAAGTTCCAGGAGACGGGAATGCAGGTCGCCAAGCCGCGCGTCGTCTACACGTCGCGGCGGCGGGGAGGCCGCTCCAAGTGGTAGGTGGAGAGCGCCTCACCGAGAAGCAGGCGTCGGCGCTGCGCGACGAGCTCACGGAGCTCGAAGGCCCGCGCCGCGCAGAGGTGATCGCCGCGATCAAGAAGGCGCGCGAGTTCGGCGACCTCTCTGAGAACTTCGAGTACCACGCGGCGAAGAACGAGCAAGGGCTGCTCGAGGCGCGCATCCGCACGCTGCGGGCGCGGCTCGACCACTCGGAGATCGTGGAGGACGCAGGCTCACACGAGGTCGGTGTCGGCTCGGTGGTCGACATCGAGGGCGACGGCGGCCAGGCGATGACCGTCGAGATCAGCGCGCTCGGCGGCGCCGGCACGGTGTCGCCGACCTCACCACTCGGCTCTGCGCTGCTCGGCAAGAAGCTCGGCGCGAGCGTCGACGTGCAGGCGCCCAAGGGCTCCTGGCGCGCGACGATCAAGCGCATTCACTAGAAAAGCACCGGCATCGGGCCCGCGAGTGTCACACTTTGAGGTGTGGCGACCCGGCCCAAGCAGCGCAACCTCGGTCGCCTGAGCGAAATCGCCCAGGTCGCGGTGCGGCACGGCTTCGGCTATGCGGTCGACGGCCGCAAGAGCGCCGGCTCGGCCGCCGAGGGAACCGCACGCGGCCGGCACCTGCGGGAGATGCTCGACGAGCTGGGCCCGACGTTCGTCAAGTTCGGACAGCTGCTCTCGACCCGGCCCGATGTCGTGCCTCCGGACATCATCGCCGAGCTGCGCAGTCTCCAGGACGACGTGCGCCCGTTCTCCTACGACGAGGTCGCGAAGACGATCGAGGAGGAACTGGGGCAGCCGGTGGAGCGGCTCTTCACCGACTTCGACCCGCAACCGCTCGCGGCGGCGTCGATCGGCCAGGTGCATCGCGCCACGCTCCCGAATGGGCGGCGCGTCGTCGTCAAGGTGCAGCGCCCCAACGCTCCGCGCCAGATCGAGGCCGACCTGTCGCTGATGTACCAGGCGGCGCGGCTGATCAAAGAGCGCATCCGTGCCCTTGATTTCATCGACGCGAACCAGATCGTGGACGAGTTTGCGCGCTCGATCCGGCAGGAGCTCGACTACCGGCTCGAGGCTCGCAATGCGGACGCGTTCCACAAGGACTTCGCGGGGCATCCACATGTCGCGGTGCCCCGCGTCTACTGGACTTACACCCGGTCGCGGGTGCTCACGCTCGAGTATCTGGAAGGTGTTCAGCTCGCCGATCTCGAGTTCGACGCGTGGTCGCTCGACCAGCGGCGGCACCTCGCTTACCTGATCGCCGAGACGTGGATGACGATGATCTTCCGTAACGGTTTCTTCCACGGTGACCCGCATCCGGCGAACATCTTGATCCTGTCGCCGGAGCGGATCGGCCTCGTCGACTTCGGTCTCGCGGGGAAGCTGACCGACGACGACATGTCGAAGCTGACACGGCTGTTCATCGACGCCGCCTCGGAGAACATCGAGCTGTTGCCCAAGCGGCTGGCCGATCTGGGCGTGCGGTATCCGAAGGAGCGCGAGGACGAGTTCGTCGCCGAGTTGCGCGAGATCTACTACCGCTATTACGGCGCGAGCCTCCAGGAGATCGACCCGATCCAGGTGATCCGCGAGGCGTTCACGCTGATCTACACGATGAACCTCCAGCTTCCGTCTCGGTTCGTGCTGCTCGACAAGGCGATTGCCACACTGGGCTCCGTCGGGATCGAGCTCTACCCGGACTTCAACGTGTTCGAGGTGGCGAAGCCGTATGCGCGCGATTTGATGCTCGAGCGATTCACGCCGCGGCGCATGGCGTTGCGCGCGCGTCGCGAGGGGTGGAAGTTGACGCAGATGGCGGGCGAGCTGCCCTACCACTTGTACGACACGCTGCAGCAGATCCGCGACGGCGAGATCGAGGTCGGCTTCGTGCACAAGGGCCTCGACGACCTGCTCGCGAAGCTCGATACGCTGTTCAACCGGCTCGTGATCGCGCTCGTCGTCACCGGCGGCCTGATCGGGTCGAGCCTGATCGGGATTCTGGCCAAGAGCGGCCCGCATCTCCTCGGCCTGAACGTCGTGTCGGTGTTCGGCTTCTTCCTCTCGTCGATCCTCGGCGTGTGGCTGCTCTGGGGCGTCATCCGCTCCGGCCGTCTCTGACCCGTCCGTCGCGGCCGCCTGAGGATCGATCGATGCACAATCGTGCCAATGGACGACTAGCCGCGCTGGGCGCGCGGGTCTAGCGTCGGCACAGTGAGCGCTGCGCTGCTTCTCGCCGATGCCGAGCCCGAGACGCGGGGGTTCCTCGAGCGACACCTGCCGCGCGACGGGTTCGAGCTGGTACCGGCTCATGGGCGGTTCGACCTCGTGCTCGCGGGCGACGTCGAGTGCCTCGACCGCTGGATCGAGCACGCACCCGTGATCGTGCTCGGGCACATCGAGGCGGATGCCGTCGACCGCATCCACGCGTTCCGCCGCGGCTGTGACGACTACGTGCCGCGACCGTTCGAGTACCAGGAGCTTGTCGAGCGGATCCGGGCCGTCCTGCGCCGCTCGCGGCCACGGCTCGACGACGTGGTCGAGGCTCCGCCGGTCCGCATCGACACGCGCACGCGCGACGCGCGCGTCGGCGCCCGGCGTCTCCAGCTCGCGCAGAAGGAGTACGAGCTACTCCTCTGCCTCGCCCGCGAGCCCGAGCGCGTGTTCACGAAGGGCGAGCTCCTGCGAGACGTGTGGGGTTACCGCGTCGCGGGGCGCACGAGGACGCTCGACTCGCACGCGTCGCGGCTGCGGCGGAAGCTGCGCGAAGCGGGCTCGCAGGTGACGCTCGTCGAGAACGTGTGGGGTGTCGGCTACCGCCTGCTGGGGGTGCTGCCCGACGAGTAGCCTCACCTCGTGGATCAAAGCGTGAAGGCCGAGCTCTTCCGGCGCCTGCACCAGGAGCCGCCGATCCTCGTGCTGCCGAACGCGTGGGATGTCGCGAGCGCGCGGTCGTTGGCCGCGCTGAAGGGCTGCCGAGCGCTTGCGACGACGAGCGCGGCCGTCGCACGCTCGCTCGGCTTCGAGGACGGCGAGCAGGCCCCACGCGAGGAGATGGTCGAGGCGGCGCGGCGGATCGCGGCCGCCGTCGACGTGCCCGTGACCGCCGATCTCGAGCGTGGCTACGGCGACCCGGCCGGCACGGCGCGCGCCGCGTGGGCTGCCGGGCTCGTCGGGATCAACTTCGAGGACTCGACCCGCGCCGGGCTCGTCCCGCTCGGCGAGCAGGTCCAGGCGATCGGTGCGATCCGGGACGCCGTGCCCGAGCTCGTCGTCAACGCGCGTGTCGACGTGTTCCTGCGCCTGGGCGGTGACGTCGACGAGGCGGTCGAGCGGGCGAACGCCTACCTCACGGCAGGCGCCGACTGCGCCTACCCGATCCTCTGCCCGCCGGTCTCGATCCCGGAGCTCGCACGGCGCATCGACGGGCCGATGAACGTGATCGTCGCAGACGGTGTGCCCGGGCCCGCCGACCTGCAGGAGCTCGGCGTTGCGCGGCTGACGTGGGGCGGGGGACTGGCCGGAGTGGCCTACGCGGCTGCGGCACGCGTCGCCGCCGCCGCGTTGCGCTCCTAGACGAGGGTCGCGCCCTCGAGCTGCAGCAGGCGGCGCTTCACGTCGAGGCCGCCTGCGTACCCGGTCAGGGAGCCGTTCGCCCCGACGATCCGGTGGCAAGGGAGCACGATCGGGATCGGGTTACGGTTCATCACGGTGCCGACGGCGCGCGCCGCACGCGGGCGTCCGACCTTCGCGGCAAGCGCGCCGTAGGTTTCCGTGCGTCCGTAGGGCACGAGCGCGAGCTCGCGCAGCACGTCGGCGTGGAACGGTGCGACGCGCAGGTCGAGCGGCAGGTCGAAGGTGCGGCGGCTGCCCGCGAAGTACTCATCGAGCTCGCGACGGACGGCATCGAGCGGCGAGCGCAGCACGCGCACGCCGTATGTACGGGCGAGCACGTCCTCCATCCCTTCCGGCCAGAACGAGATGCGGCAAAGCCCACGGTCGGTCGCGGCGACGAACAGGCTGCCGATCGGCGAGTCCACCTCGTCGAAGCGGACGTCGACGATGCCCTCGCGGAGGGCGGCGTCGCGGAAGCGGGCGTCGAGATCAGGCGTCACGTTCATGGGCTCTCCTTTGAAGGTCTCACAGAGTGAGCGCTTCTCAATCGGCGGACGCCCGAAGACGCGGCGGCGCGCGCAGCGTCTTCGGACGACCCGAGTGCGTCGGCGATCTGGGCGTAGGGGAGGTCGTAGCCGTAGCGCAGCACAACGGCCGCGCGTTCGGTCGGCGGCAGCCCGCCCGTCAGGTGCTCGAGCTCGCGGAAGGCGTAGCGGCGGAGCTCGACGGCCGGCTCGTCTCCCGGCTCGAGCGTGTCGCTCGTCTTCGCGCGCAGGTCGTCGAGCGCGACATTGGTCGCGATCGTGAACACCCAGGCGCGCAGGTGCCGTCCGTGCTGGAGGCGGTCGTAGGCGCGCAGCGCCCGCAGGAACGTCTCCTGCCACGCGTCGTCTGCGCGCTGGCCGAGCAGCCGCCGCAGGTAGCCGAGCACCTCGTCGCGGTGGGCGAGGTAGAAGCGCTCGAACGGCGGAATCGGCTCGACTGTCATTGTCCCATCATCAGCTGAAACGTGGCAGGGTGCGCGAATTGTGAGATGCGCTGTGGTCGGGCACGTCGAGTGGGTCGAGTTCGCCCGGGTGCCGCGCCTGCCGGCGTCCGGCGAGATCGTGCACGCCGAGGCGGTCTGGGACGAGCCCGCCGGTGGCGGCGCGGTCGTCGCCTCGCAGCTCGCGCGGCTCGCGGGGCGCTGCGAGCTCTTCACGGCGCTGGGGCGCGACGAGCTCGGCCGGGCGGCCGAGCGGCGCCTGGCCGAGCTCGGCGTCGACGTGCACGTGCAGTGGGGCGGTGAGACGCGACGCGCCTGGACCCACGTCGAGGCAGGCGGCGAACGGACGATCACCGTGCTCGGCGACAAGCTCCTGCCGCACAGCCCCTTGCCCCTCTCGGGCTACGACCTGGTCTTCTTCGTCTCGGGGCAGCCGGACGCGCTGCGCGCTGCGCGGTCGGCGCGGTTCCTGGCTGCAACTGTGCGTGAGCTCGGGACCCTCCGTACCGCCGGCGTGCCGCTCGACCTGCTCGTTGCGAGTGCGAACGACCCCGGTGAGCGGTACGACGGCTCGCTCGCGGCGCAGACGGTGGTGATCACCGACGGTGCGCGGGGAGGCAGCGCGAACGGCGTGCGGTATGCCGCGGTGCCCGCGGAGACGATCGTGGATACGTACGGCGCGGGCGACTCGTTCGCCGCGGCACTCGCCTTTGGGCTCGCGCGCGGCGACGAGCTCGCCTCGGCCGTTGCGCTGGCGGCGCGGGCCGGGGCGGCCGTGCTCGGCGGGCAAGGGCCGTACACGGCGCAGCTGCACAGCTAGCGTTGGCGCCATGAGCGCCCGCGTTGCCTGGATCTCCCTGACGCCGGTCAAGGCGACCGCGCTGCACCACGTCGACGAGGTCGAGCTGCTCGAGAGCGGCCCCGAGGGCGACCGCCGCTTCTACTTCGTCGACGAGCGCGGACGCCTGGTCAACAACAAGGACTGCGGCCCGCTGCAACTCGTGTGGGCCGACTACGACGCGCCCGCCGACACGTTGACGATGCGCTTCGCGGACGGCCGGGTCGTCGCCGGGCCGGTCGAACGCGGCGAGGAGATCGAGACCGTCTTCCACGGCAGGCCGCGGCTCGCGCGGCTCGTGCACGGGCCGTGGGCCGAGGCCGTCTCGCAGCTCGCGGGGGAGCCGGTGCGGCTCGTCGAGCCGGCGCACGGCGCCGCCGACCGCGGTCGAGGCGGTGCGGCGACCCTCGTCGGCACGGCCTCGCTGGAGGCCCTCGCAGGGACGCTCGGTGTGGAGCGAATCGACGCCCGGCGCTTCCGCATGAACTTCGGAATCGACGGTCTCGCACCGTATGCGGAAGACGCATGGCAGGGACGGCGGGTGCGGATCGGCGGCGCCGTGGTGATCCCCCAGGGCCACGTCGGCCGCTGCGTGGTCACGACGCAGAGCCCCGAGACGGGCCGCAGCGACCTCGACACACGCTCAAGGCCCTCGCCGCGGTGCGCGGCAGCCTCGACACCACCGAGCCGCTGCCCTTCGGCATCCACGCCGCGGTCACCGAGCCCGGCCGCGTCCGGGTCGGCGACCCGGTAGCGCCTCTCTAGCCCCAAAACGTTTGTAACAGACTGTTACTAGCGCGGTTGCGGCGCGGACCCACCCCGAATGGGGGGTTTACAGGTGGGAGATAGTGGGGTACAGTGGGGCGAAGTGGACCATGCTGCTCGGTGAACATGAGCATTCCCTCGACGACAAGAACCGTCTCACGCTGCCGGCCAAGCACCGGGCGGCCTTCGAGGACGGCGTCGTCGTCACGCGCGGCCTCGACGGGTGCCTGTTTGCCTACCCGCGCGGCGCGTGGGAGCAGATGGCAGAGCGAATTCAGAGCCTCGACCCCCTCGCGCCGGGCTCGCGCGTGCTGCAGCGGCACTTCTTCGCGGGAGCCGCGCAGGGCGAGCTCGACCGGCAGGGGCGCCTGGTGATCCCCGCCGGCCTGATCGCGAACGCCGGGCTCGGCCGCGAGGTGACGGTGGCCGGGGTGTTCGACCACCTGGAGATCTGGGATCGAGCGAAGTGGCGTTTGCAGCTGCACGAGGTCGAAGGGAGCGCGGAAGATGTTGCCGAGCGTCTTGCCAACTGAGTCCGATCACGTCCCGGTGCTCGCCGAGGAGGTCGTCTCGCTCCTCGACCCGCGGCCGGGGGAGACGATCGTCGACGGCACCTTCGGAGCCGGCGGCCATGCGTCCTTGCTCGCGTCGCGCCTGCGCGGCGACGGGAGGCTGATCGCGATCGATCGCGATCCGAGCGTCTCGCCGTTCTTCGAGCGGTTCCGGCGCGAGACCGGCGTCAAGGCGCGCCTCCACCACGGCGAGTTCTCGACCGTCCTGCAGCACCTGGCCGAGAACGGGGTACGGGCCGACGTCGTCCTGCTCGATCTCGGTGTGTCGTCGATGCAGCTCGACCGGCCCGACCGCGGGTTCTCGTACGCGGTCGACGCACCGCTCGACATGCGCATGGACCCGGGTGCGTCGTTCTCCGCGCGCGAGCTCGTCAACGAAGGCGAGGAGCGCGAGCTGGCAGACATCTTCAAGCGCTACGGCGAGGAGCGCTATGCCCGCCCGATCGCCCGCGCAATCGTCAAGCGGCGGACGGTGCAGCCGTTCGAGCGCACGGCCGACCTCGTCGAGGTGATCAAGGCTGCAATCCCCGCGCCGGCGAGGTTCGGCGAAGGACATCCCGCCAAGCGCGTGTTCCAGGCGCTCCGCATCGAGGTGAACGACGAGCTCGGCTCTCTCGAGCGCGCCCTGCCCGCGGTGCTCGAGATGCTTCGGCCCGGCGGACGGCTCGCCGTGATCTCGTTCCACTCGCTGGAGGACCGGATCGTCAAGCAGTTCTTCCGCCGGGAGGAGCAGGGCTGCACGTGCCCGCCCGACTTCCCGGTCTGCGTCTGCGGCGCCGAGGCGACGATGCGCGCGACGCCGCGTCGTGCGGTACGGCCGACGGCTGCCGAGATCGCCAGGAACCCGCGCGCCGCCTCGGCGCGGCTCCGTGTCGGGACAAAGGTCTAGGGCGATGGCCTCGCTCTCGCACGCCCAGGCATCGACGGTCGCGAACCCTCTCGCGCGCCCGCGCCCACATATTCGCAACCGGAGTCGTAAGCGCAGCCAGGCCCGCGCGCGCGGCGGCATTCTCTGGATCGCGATCAGCGGGATTCTGCTCGCAGGCGTCGTATTCGTGAACGTGGCCGTCCTCCAGCTCAATCTGTCGCTCGACTCGGCCAACTCCAGCCGGTCGACGCTCCTCGCGGAGAACGCAGCGCTCGAGTCGCAGTACTCGACTCTGATCGCCTCGCAGCGCATCCAGCAGCAAGCGGTACGCGAGTTCGGCCTGGTGTACGAGGATCCGTCCGCGTACGGGTACGTCAACCTGACGAAGTGACGTAGATGCGCGACCGGAACGCCAACCGGCGCATCCGCCTGCTCCTCGTCATCTTCGCCCTCGTCTTCGCGGGGACGCTTGCCCGCGCTGTTTGGCTGCAAGGAGTCCGCGCGGCGTCACTCGGGCGGATGGCCGAGCGTCAGCACCGCGAGTCGATCGTGATTCCTGCCGGTCGCGGCACGATCTTCGACACAAACGGCGTGCAACTCGCGATCGGCGAACAGACGACGACCGTCTATGCCGACCCACGGCAGCTGACCGATCCACGCGCCGTCGCCGCCGCGGCGCACCAGTATTTCGGCGTCAACGCAAATCAGCTCTACCCGCAGCTCCTCAACCGTCACGAGCAGTTCGTCTACATCCAGCGCTTCGCCGATCCGAAGTCGGCCTCGCAGTTCCTGGCCAAGGGGTTCACCGGTGTCAACAGCTATCCGGAGGAGAAGCGCGCGTATCCGCAAGGGAACGTCGCCGCCCAGGTGATCGGCTTCGCCGGCACCGACAACCAGGGGCTGAGCGGCCTCGAGATCCAGTACAACAAGCAGCTCTCCGGAACGCCCGGCAAGCAGACGATCGTCCGCGATCCGTTCGGTCGAGCGATCAACGTGGTCAGCGCGACGCCGGAGCAGCAGGGACAGAACCTCGTGACGACGATCGACAACACGATTCAGGCCAACGCGGAGCAGGTACTGCGTCAGACGGTCAAGACGTGGCACGCGAAGTCCGCGACCGCAGTCGTCCTCGACCCGCACACCGGCGCCATCCTCGCAATGGCGCAGGCTCCCGGCTACAACGCGAACAACACGAGTCAGGCGTCGTTCGCGCTGCAGCGTAACCGGGCGGTCACCGACAGCTACGAGCCCGGGTCGACGTTCAAGCTGGTCACGATCGGTGGTGCCCTGTCGACCGGGACCGTCACGCCGCACACGAAGTTCACCCTGCCGTACCAGATCAAGGTCGCCGACCGCACTGTGCACGACGCCGAGCCTCGCGGCACGGAGACCCTGAGCGTGTCGCAAATCCTGTCGCACTCGTCCAACGTCGGCGCCGTCACGATCGCCGAGAAGCTCGGTGCGCCGCAGGTCATGAACTGGATCCAGAAGTTCGGCTTCGGCTCGCTCACCGGGATCGACTTCCCGGGCGAGAGCCCCGGCCAGGTGCTGCCGCTCGCCCAGTGGTCCGGGTCGACGATCGGCAACGTCCCGATCGGGCAGGGCATCGCGGTGACGCCGATCCAGCTCGCGGCCGCGTACGGCGCGATCGCAAACGGCGGCGTCTGGGTGCAGCCGCACCTCGTCGAGCGCATCGGAGGTCGCGTCAACCGCGACATCAAGAAGCGCCGCATCGTTTCGCCGGCGATCGACCAGGAGCTCAAGACGATGCTCACAGGGGTCGTCGACGAGCACGGCGCCACCGGCACGGAAGCCGCGATCCCGGGCTACACGGTTGCCGGCAAGACCGGTACCGCACAGGTTCCGGGCCCGCACGGCTACACGACCGGCCAGTATGTCGCGTCGTTCATCGGCATGGTGCCGGTGAAGACCCCGCGCATTCTCATCGTTGTCACTGTGTACGAGCCGCACAGCCAGATCTACGGCGGCATCGTCGCTGCGCCCGCGTTCGCGCAGATCGCCAAGTTCGACCTGCAGTACATGGCGGTGCCGCCCGACGCGCCGGTCTCCGCGCCGCATCCCTAGACGGTTGATTGGCTGGGCGGATTGACTCCGTCCGGGAACCATGCACGAAATGTCCTGAACCCCCCTACAGGAGGATCGTGCGTGGACATTCGTGACGAGACGCCCGCGGAAGCGGCGTCCGACGAAGCGGAGCTCGCTCGCTTCGGTTACCGCCAGGAGCTGCGGCGCTCACTGGGCCTCTTCAGCTCGTTCGCGGTGGCGTTCAGCTACATCTCGCCGTCGACGGGCATCTTTGCGCTCTTCGCGCTCGGCCTGAGCACGGTCGGCGGCCTGTTCTTCTGGAGCTGGCCGATCGTGGCGGTCGGGCAGTTCATCATCGCGCTGTCGTTCGCCGAGGTCTCGAGCCACATTCCGATCGCAGGCTCGGTTTATCAGTGGGCGAAGTACCTCTCGGGCAAGACCCACTCCTGGTTCACCGGCTGGGTGTACCTGTTCGCCGGCATCCTCACGATCACCGCAGTCGCGGTCACTCTGCCGCTCGCCCTCATCCCGGCGCTCAACAACATGGGCTGGAATATGGCGAACAACCTGCACAACCAGCGGATCGTCGCGCTGATCAGCATGCTGGCCGTGACGATCCTGAACGTCTACGGGGTCCGGGCCGTCGCCCTGATCAACAACGTGGGAGTGCTGTTCGAGATCCTCGGAATGGTCGTGTTCGCGTTCATCATGGCCCTGTTCCACAACCACCAGGGCGTGGGTGTCGTGTTCCACTCCGGCGGCACGAACGTGACGGTCTCGACGTTCCTCGTCGCGATGTTCATGAGCCTGTTCGTCATCTACGGGTTCGACACCGCGGCAACGCTTGCCGAGGAGACACGCAACCCGCGCAGAGAAGCGCCACGCGCGGTGCTCTACTCGATCATCGGTGCATTCGTGATCGGCGGCATCTTCATCTGGGCGACGCTGATGGCGGTCCCCGGTTCGTTCGCAGCCGGCGTGAAGGGCGCGTTCGGCCCGGCGCAGGTGATCGATGCCAACTTCTCCAACGCGTTCGCGACGACGTATCTGATGGTCGTGTCGATCGCGATCTTCATCTGCCTGCTCTCGATCCAGGCCAATGTGATGCGGCTCTGCTTCGGTATGTCGCGTGACGACCAGCTGCCTGCGTCGACCGCGCTGCGCATGGTCAGCCCGAGGCTGCACACGCCGTGGGTCGCCTGTCTCGTCGTCACCGTGCTCGCTGCGATCCCGCTCATCCAGTACGCGGGCGCCGCGTACCTGGCGATTGCCGCGACGGGGATGATCTACATGAGCTACTTCCTCGGGGGGCTCGCGATCCTGCGGGCGCGCCTCGAGGGGTGGCCGAAGCGCGAGGCGCCCTTCAAGCTCGGCAAGTGGGGCATTCCCGTTTCGATCGCCGGCCTGGCCTGGGGCGGCGCGATGCTGGTCAACTTCGCCTGGCCCCGCGCGGTCTCGAACCCGACGCCGTATCAGGTCGTCGATGCCAACGGGCATCTTCAACTGGATTTCGGCTGGAGCTGGCTGAACCACCGGCCCGTGCTCTGGACGGTCGCGATCGTGATCGTCGGCGTGGGCGCGATCTACTTCGCGCTCGTTCAGCGGCACAAGCCGACGCATGTCGAGGCGCCGGAAGGGGAGCTGGTGCACTCGACCGGTTGATCGGCCGGCTGGCGGGGGCGGCATGCGCCGCCCCCGCTAGTCTCACTTCCCGATGGACCTGACTCGCCTGGGGATCGCCGGTGCGCCGTCCGTCGAGATCGGCGACCTGGCCTATGACACGCGCTCGGTCAGTCCCGGCTCGCTCTTCTTCTGCGTGCCGGGCGCGAACGCCGACGGGCACGACCTGGCCGGTGCCGCCGTCGCCGCCGGCGCGGTCGCGCTCGTCGTCGAGCGGCCGGTCGAGGCGGCCGTGCCTCAGGTGGTCGTGCCAAGCGTCCGCGACGCGATGGGGCCGGCTGCCGTGCGCTTCTTCGGCGACCCGTCGCGCGAGCTCGACGTGGCAGCGGCGACCGGGACGAACGGCAAGACGACGACCGCGTTCCTGCTCGACGCGATCCTCACGGCAGCGGGGCGCAAGCCTGCGCTGCTCACGAACATCGAACGGCGAATCGGCGGCGAGTCATGGCCGACCGGCCTGAACACCCCCGAGTCGATCGACCTCCAGCGTCTCTTCCGCACGATGCTCGACGCGGGCGACCGCTCGTGTGCGATGGAGGCGACGTCGATCGCGAGCGTGAAGGGCCGTCTCACCGGGACCAGGTTCGCCGTGCTCGTCTTCACCAACCTGACCCAGGACCATCTCGACCTGCACGGGACGATGGAGGACTACTTCGCCGCGAAGCAGGCGCTGTTCGAGCAGGCGGAGCGCGCCGTCGTGAACGTGGGGGACGAGTGGGGAAGGCGCCTTGCCGCCGAGCTCGCCGACGCTCGGACGTTCACGCCGGACGACGACCTCGACGGCATCGAGCCGAGGCTGCGGGGGAGGTTCAACCGCACAAACACACTCGGCGCGATCTGGGCGGCCCGCGAGCTCGGAATCGACGAAGACGCGATCCGCGCCGGCGTCGAGTCGCTCCAGGGCGTGCCGGGCCGCTTCGAGTCGGTCGACGCCGGGCAGCCGTTCGCCGTGATCGTCGACTACGCGCACACCCCGGACTCGCTCGTCAACGTGCTCGAGGCAGCGCGCGGGCTCGGCGACGGGCGCCTGATCCTGGTCTTCGGCGCCGGCGGCGACCGCGACCGCGACAAGCGTCCCCTGATGGGCCGAGCGGCCGCCCGGTTCGCCGACCGGGCGATCGTGACGACCGACAATCCGCGCACTGAGGACCCGGCCGCGATCGCCGCGCAGGTCGCCGACGGGAGGCTCGAGATCGTGCTCGACCGGCGGACCGCGATCGAGACGGCTCTCGCCGCTGCCCGCCGTGGCGACGTCGTCGTGATCGCGGGCAAAGGCGCCGACACCGAGATGGAGCTCGCCGACCG
>Ga0307372_10001498_pt1 | contig 40709 bp, 40 predicted proteins | sample OX1MG_FD_202533 | JGI IMG/M metagenome (GOLD analysis project Ga0307372, IMG submission 202533) | Soil microbial communities from Risofladan, Vaasa, Finland - OX-1 | ecosystem: Environmental > Terrestrial > Soil > Coastal area > Acid sulfate soil | place: Finland: Risofladan, Vaasa | collected...
AACCGCGCCGTGCATGACCGCCTCCTCCAGATCGGCGAGCGTGCGGAGCTTCCCCTTGCTTTTCCATTCCTCGTACGCGAGATCGAGGTAGAGCAGCATGACGACTCCGGTTTCGGCGTCGACGCCCGCCAGCGCGATCATGCCCACCCATACCGCGACGGACAGATTGTAGCCTAAAAAATACAGCAGCCAAACGGCTCCGACCAGGGAGAACGGCACGGCCAAGAGGACGATGCCGGTCTTGACCAAGGAGCCGGTGTTGATGAAGAGCAACACGAAGATGATGAAAAAGGCCAGAGGCAGGATGAGCATGAGCCGCTTCTTGGCGCGCTGCATGTATTGATATTGCCCGCTCCAGGTCAGATAATAGCCGGGAGGAATCTTGACGTTTTTGGCGATCAGGGCCTTGGCCTCCGCGACGTAGCCACCGATGTCGTGGCCGGGCTTCAAGTCCACGTAGACCCAGCCGGTCAGCATGGCGTCTTCATCCGTGATGGACGGCGGCCCCGTCACCAGGCGGATGTCCGCCAATTCCCCGATGGGCACCTGGGCTCCGGTGGGGGCCGAGACCAGGACGCGCCGCAGTTCCTCCGGATCGCGGCGGAAATCGCGCGGGTAGCGGACATCGACGGGATAGCGCTCCCGGCCTTCGACCGTCGTGGTCACGTTCATGCCGCCGATGGCGGTCTCGACGACGTCCTCCACGTCTTGGACCGTCAGGCCGTAGCGGGCCGCTTCCCGGCGGCGCACCTTGAAGTCGATGAAGTAGCCGCCTTCGGTGCGCTGGGCGTAGACGCTGCGCGTGCCCGGCGCGCGCCGGAGCACGCTTTCGATGTCTTCGCCGATTTTTTGAATCTCGGAAAGATCGGCCCCGAAAATTTTGATGCCGATGGGCGTGCGGATGCCGGTGGTGGTCATGTCCACACGGGCCTTAATCGGCATGGTCCAGGCGTTGGTGGTGCCGGGGAGCCGCAAAGCCTTGTCCATCATGGTGATGAGTCCGTTCCACGTTGGACGCTCCTGCTCCGGCCATAGAAGCCTCAAAACGGGCTTGAGCCATTGGGGCGCCCAGGAGCTGTACCAGCGCTCATAAAAGACCTTGGGCCAATTCTCCTGCGGCTTTAGCTCGACCGTGGTGTCGACCATGTCCAAGGGCGCGTTGTCGGTCGCGGTCTGGGCCCGGCCTACGGTGCCAAAGACGCTCTTGACCTCGGGAAAGCTCTTCAAGATTTCGTCTTGGCGCTGAAGCCAGATCTTGGCCGCCTCGATGGAGATGCCGGGCAGCGTCGTAGGCATATAGAGGACGTCGCCTTCGTTTAAGTCCGGCATGAATTCCGAGCCCAGGCGCAAATAAACCGGAATCGTGGCCGCGATGAGGATGGCCGCGGCCACGATGGCCGCGCGGCGGCGCTGGAGCACGAAACGCAGGACCGGATCGTAAACGCGGAAGAGCGCCCGGCTGACCGGATGATCCTCCTCCGCGTGGATTTTGCCGGCCCAGAAGAAGTTGACAAACCGGCTCAAGGCTCGGGACTTGATCTTTAATTCCCGCGCGGGCTTGAGGAAAATCTGCATTAGGACCGGGACTAAGCTCACGGCCAAAAGCGCCGCGAAGAACATGGAGAAGTTCTCGGTGAAGGCCAGGGGCTTGAAGAGCCGTCCTTCCTGGGCCTCCAGGGTAAAGACCGGCATGAAGCTCACCGCGATAACCAAGAGCGAGAAGAAAATCGGCCGGCCTACTTCCTGGGTCGCGCGCAAAAGGACCTCGGACAAGGGCTCCGCTCGGCCCGCTTGCTCCCAGAGCTCCATGTGCTTCTGCGCGTTTTCCACCATGACCACGGCGGCGTCGACCATGGCGCCGATGGCGACGGCGATGCCGCCCAGGGACATGATGTTGGCGCTCAACTTCATGTAGTACATGGGAATGAAGGCCAGAAGCGCCGCGATCGGCAGGGTCAGCACCGGAACCAAGGCGCTCCGGAAGTGCCAGAGAAAGATGATGATGACGAGGCTGACGACCAACATTTCCTCCAGAAGCTTGTGGCGCAAAGTGGCGATGGAGCGCTTGATGAGGCCGGAGCGGTCATAGACCGGAACCAACTCGACGCCGGGTGGAAAAGCGCTTTTAACCTGGGCGATTTTAGCCTTGATCCGATTAATGACGGCCAAGGCGTTTTCGCCGTAGCGCATGACCACGATGCCGCCCACCGCTTCGCCCTGGCCGTTTAATTCCGCCAAACCCCGGCGCGGCGCTGGGCCGTAGCGCACGTAACCGATGTCATTGATGAGAATCGGCGCGCCGTTCTTGTCCACGCCCACCGGAATGTTTTCAATGTCCGAGAGGCTCTTGATGTAGCCGCGTCCGCGCACGACATATTCATGCTCGCTCATCTCGACCACGCCGCCGCCCACGTCGTTGTTGGAGCGCCGCACGGCCGCGATGACCTTCTTCAAGGGAATGCGGTAGGCTAAGAGCGCCTCCGGGTCAATCACAATCTGATACTGCTTGACGTAGCCGCCGATGGAGGCGACTTCGGAAACGCCGGGAACGGTTTCAAGCCAGTAGCGCAGATACCAGTCTTGAAAGGTGCGCAGATCGGCCAAGCTCTGGCGGCCGGACTTGTCCACCAGGGCGTATTCGTAAATCCAGCCCGCGCCCGTAGCGTCCGGCCCCAGATAGGGGTGCGCTCCCTGCGGCATGTCGCCCTCTATTTTGGAAAGGTATTCCAGCGTGCGCGAGCGCGCCCAATAAAGATCCGTGCCGTCACGAAAGATGATGTAGACGAAGGACAGGCCGAAGAAGGAATAGCCGCGCACGACCTTGACCTTGGGCGCGCCCAGCATGGCGGTCACGATGGGATAGGTCACCTGATCCTCAACCAAGTCCGGCGAGCGGCCGGGCCATTTGGTGAAAACGATGGTCTGCACATCGGAGAGATCAGGGACGGCGTCGAGCGGAATGTTCTTGAGCGCGTAGAAGCCCCAGCCGATGGCGAAGACCAGGCCCAAAAAGACGAAGAAGCGGTTTTTGGCGCACCAGCCGATGAGAGCGTTGATCATTGCTTTGCTCCCGTCTTGCCTTTCGGCCCGCCGAAGCCGGCGGCCGCGGCCCGGAAGTCGGACTCCGAATCGATGAGGAAGTTTCCGCTGGTGACCACTTGGTCCCCGGCTTTAAGGCCTTTTAAAATTTCCACCCAGTCTCCGGCCTCTTCTCCGGCAACGACATGGCGCGGCGCCAAATAGCCGCCTCCCAGATCGACGAAAACCGTTTGACGCAGGCCCGTATCCACCACCGCGCCCCTGGGAACCGCGAGATGCGCGCCCAAGCTGACCCGGATGTCGGCATCCAGGTAGACGCCGGGCCGCAGCACGCCGCCGGGGTCCCGGATCTCGGCGCGCACCCGGGCCGCGCGGGTCTTGGGATTTAAGACCGGATCGATGGAAATAATCTTGCCTTCGAAAACCTGGCCGGGAAAAGACGGGCTCGTCGCCGCTACTTTTTGGCCGACTCGCACCAGAGGAAGGTCCGATTCAAAAACCTCGGCGTAGAGCCAAAGGGAGGAATTCCTGCCGCGGGCGAGCAAAAGTCCTTTATCCGGCTTGCCCGCGCGGCTCAACGAATTAATTTGAGCTCCCGAAATGCCCAGAAGCTTGAGCCGCAGGCGGCTTGATTCCAGCAGAGACTCGGCCCTTTGCCTGGACGGCGCGAATTGGCTTTTTTGAGCGGCGCGGAAAGAAGCCAGCGCCGCGAGATAATCTTCTTCGGCCTGATAAAGCTCCGGATCGTACGCGATCCAGCCGACGGTCCTGACGTTTCTAATCAGCGGCCGCATTTGAGCAGTCCCGAGCTTGAGGCCGATCTCCTGCCTGCGGTAGGGGCTGACCGCGAAGGCATCCGGCTCGGGGGCTTTTTGCTCGTCGGCGTAGACCGGAACATAGGCCATGCCCATAGAATCCGTCGCGGGAACGGGCGAGGTCATGGACGGATTCATGGCGCTCCTGTAGTAGAGAATTTTTTTCGCGGCGCCTTGGCCGTCGGCGCCGGATTTAGAACCGCCGCAGCCCGCCAGGCCCAAGGCCGCGGCCAGAATTAAAAATTTCGTCTTCATTGTTTGTCTCCTTGTTCCGAGAAAAGCGGGCCGCCGGAGACACGCTCCAAGTCCGCGACGGCGATTTCAAAATCCACGCGGTGGCGCTCCTGGTCCAGCTCGAAGGTCAGAAGCGAGCGTTCCGAATCCAGCAGGCTCAGGAAGCTGGCCCGGCCCGACTCGTATGCGCTTTGGGTCGAATCCATCGCGGCCTGCGCTTGAGGCAGCACCGCGTCTTGATAGAGCTTGAAGAGCCGGGCCGCGGTGTCGGCCTTCACGGATAAATCCTCGACTTGGTATCGGGTTTGGTCGATGAGGTCCTCCAAACCGGACTCGGACGACGCGAGATTCTCGCGGGATTGCTTGAGCGCCGCGTTTTCCCTGTTGAGCCAGATGGGAAGATTAAGCCCGAAGCTCAAGGCCTGGGCATCCCGGCCGTCATAGGGCAGATTGGTGGTGCCTCCACCAATTTCGCTGTATTGATAGCCCAACGTCAGGTCCGGGAAATAATTCCGGATGGCCAGCCGGCGCTCCACGGCGCTTTTGTTCTTGAGCGCTTCAAGCGCTAGAATTTCCGGCCGTTCGGAAAGAGCCTGGCCGCTCCACGCCGCCTCATTCCAGCGAAAGACGGGATTTTCGGGCGGCTCGGGCCGCCCCAAAGGCGCCTGAGCGGGGCGGTCTAAAAGCGCGTTCAAACGCGCCCGAGCGCTTATTTCCTCTTCCTGGGCGGTCACCAAGTCGTTCTCAATTTTGGCGAGCTCCACTTGCGCCCGCAAGGCTTCCGATTCCGGCGCGGCGCCGACCGCGTATTTTCCCGTGGCGGAACGGGAGAAGCGGTTTAAGACGCTCTGCTGCTCTTCCAAAATTGAGACGGTCCGATCCAGGAAATAGAGCCCGAAGTAAGCGCGCACCGTCTGGTCCATGATCTCCAGCGACTTGGCGCGAAAAGCCTGATGCGCGACTTCGGCGGCCATGGAGGCGGCTTGCCCGCGCAAGGCGCGCTTGCCCCAGAACGGAATTTTTTGGGAGATGGAAAACTGATCCGTCAGAGGGCCCGCTTTGGTCTGCAAATCCACCAGCATGTGGGAGACGTTAAGAGTCGGGTCGTCGAAGGCGGAGGCCTGCTCCGGAACATCCTCGGCCGCGACCCAGGCGTGGCGCGCGACTTGAATCTCCGGATTGTTCTTCTGGGTCAAATCCAGAACGAAGGACAGGCTCATGTCTCCAGTGGAAATCGCGACGGCCGCGCGCGGCGCGGGCGGGACCGGCTCTACCGCGCCCGCGGGCGCGGCAAGCATCAATAGCAGACAAGCGAACATTGAACCTCCAAAAACTGACGCGTCGACGGCAAAAAACGAACTGAGGAATGCGTGAAAGAAGGCTGTCTAGGCGAGGGGAGGCGAGAGGCAGGAAGGACCGGGTGGAGAGAGGAACTCGAGACGGGGGGAGACGGCAGCGGCCAGCGCGCTTGGGCGCCGGCGAAAAACCGGACGGGGATAGCCCGCCGCCGCAGTTTGGAAATTGGGCCGCGCGGCTTGGCTGATGAAAACGGCGCCGCGCCCGGCTTTCAAACAGCAGTCTTTCTTGTGCCGCGCGGGGGAATTGGCCGCCGCCTTGGACGCCGCTGCGCAGCAAGAGCGCATCCGATGGCAGCACGCATTCCCGCGCATGACGGGAACGGCCGCGCTCAAGAGCGCCGCCGCAAGAAAAACGCCCAATATACGATGAAGCCGCTTCATCATTTATGCCTGACGCAACAGACCTGCTACACATATAACATGATTAGGCGCAGAATTCAACGTCCAGGCCGTTGTGGTGTTGATCTTGCTGGAATATAGGCGTAGAATCCCTTTATCATGCGACTCGCAATTGCCGATCAATTAACCAATTCATGAAGATGCGCGCGGCGTGGACGCTTCTCACGTGCCTGGCTTTGGGCGCGACGGCCGCGGCCGCAGCGCAAAATATCGCCGATCCGGACTTCATCACGACGCGCTTAAGCACCGTCAGCGTCAGCATCCCGGCTTACGCCGAAGTCGAGCCCCCGCTGGCTTGGGGCCGCCGGCCGCCGCAGAATTGCCCGGTTTCCGGCTTGTGGCTTGAGGCCGCCTATTACGGCGCCGACATCGGAATGATCCATGCGGGAATGCGCGGGAGTTTCCGTCCCGCCGGCGCCGCGGCCTTGCGGCGGGACGTGCCCGTCAAGGTCTGCGCCGTCTTTTCACTGCTAAGGTCGGACGGCGGCGAGTCTTTCGCCCTGGCCGCGACGGCATCCCGGCCGGGCTGGATGAACGGAATGTTTGGCACGGTAACCTTGAAAAGCCCGCGGCAATCCCTGGTCGCCGTGCCGACGCGCGCCTTGATTATCGATCGGGGACGCTGGTGGGTGCTGGTGCGCACGCCCGCTGGACAAGACGTTCCGCGGGAAGTCGTTCCCGGGCCCGCGCGCGGCTGGCAGACCTTCATCGAGAGCGGCCTTAAGCCGGGAGAGCAGGTCGTCGTCGTCAACGCCTACCTTAAGTTTCACCGCAATGTCTCCCGAAACTATCAGCCGCCGGATTGATGCCTGAGTCCAAGCCGGTGGGCCTGCGCGAAATTTTGACGCGGCCCGCGCTTTGGCTGCTGGCCTATGGAACGCTGCTGTCCTACGGCCTCTACGCCTGGCATAAAATTCCGGTCGAGGTGCTGCCCCGGTTCAACTTCCCGCAAATCAGCGTCATCACCCATGAGCCCGGCGCCTCCGCCGTCGAACTGGAAACGCAGATCGTCTGGCCCCTGGAGGGCCGGATCATGGCGCTGCCGGGGCTGGTCTCCGTGCGCTCGACCATGGGCGACGGCACCGTTGAGACCGACGTCCGCTTCCAGCAGGGCACCGACGCCCAGATGGACCTGCAGGCCGTCAACGGCGCCATAGACTTGGCGCGGGGGGATTTGCCCGCCTCGGCCCATCCCCTTGCCCAGATCATGGGCAACGCCATCAACGAAGTTGCCGATTACGCCCTAAAAATTCCCGCCTCGCTGGATCCGGCCCAGGCCCAGCGCGCCGTCCTCGCCAACGTGGTCCCCGCGTTGCGCGCCCTGCCGGGAGTGCAGCTCGTCGATCTCTACGGCACGGGCGAGGAAGCTCTTTGGGTCCAGCCTAATTTAGCCGCCCTGCGCCGCTATGGCGTGAGCGTCACGGCCCTGGTCCGCGCCTTGGAAGGCCAGGTGCTTCTGACCCCCGGCGGCTACATCACGCAGGGCCACCAAGACGTGTTCATCGAGGCGCGCAATCTTCCCGTCCACGCCGAGGAGGTCAGGCGCATCGCCGTGCCGGGGCCGGGCGGCCCCATTCCGCTGGGAGCCTTGGCGCGCGTCGTGCGCTCCGCCGTTCCCACCTTGAACGCCGTGCTCTTGGACGGACGGCCCGCCGTGGCCTTAAACGTCTTCAAGCAGGCCGGGGCCTCGACCGTTCCCGTTTCACGGGCCGTCCAGGCGACGCTGTCCTCCACGCTGAGCGAGCTTCCGGCGGGACTGCGCTGGGTGCGCGCCTACAACCAAGGCCACTTGGTCGGCGCGGTGGGAAAAGACCTGGGGATTAATCTCGCCGTGGGAGGCCTGCTCGCCATCGGGGTGCTCCTTTGGGCCTTGGGCGGGGACCGCGACACCTGGATACTGGCCTTGAGCATTCCGACCTCGCTCTTGATGGGAGTCGCCGCTCTTTACGCGGCCGGCCAGAGCCTGGACTTGATGACCCTGGGCGCGCTCACGGTAGCCGTGGGCTTGTTGGCCGACGACGCCATCATCGTTCTGGAGAGCATCTACCACCGCTGGGAGCAGGGCGACGAGCACTGGGCCGGCATCCGGCAGGGACTCAAGGACATCGCCGGTCCCGACGCGACGGGGACTCTTACGACCGTTTCGGTGTTCATTCCGCTGCTTTTCGTCGGCGGCTTGGCCGGACTTTTTTTCATCCCCTTCGCGCTGGCGATGACCTTCGCTCTTCTGGCCTCGCTTCTGGTGTCCTTGAGCCTCATCCCGCTGAGCCTGGGCCTTTTAAAAGGGCATCGGCGGAGCAAATCCAACCGAAGCGCGCGCGTTCTCGAGCGGATGCACGGCTTAAACGAAAAGATCTTCGAGACGATTTTGCGCCGGCCCAAGACCGCCCTCGCGGCGTGCGCGGCCTTGTTTCTGGCGAGCCTGGCCGCGCTGGCGCTGGTCTCCGTGAACTTCCTGCCGCTTCCCAACGAAGGCGTGCTGCTGGAGAGCTTCACGCTGCCGCCGGGGAGTTCTCTCTCCGACACCGCGGCCGCCGTGGCCGAGATGACGGCCCGCATGCGCCGGGATCCCGCCGTGCTCCATGTCTTGGCGCGCATCGGCTCCGCCTCCGGCACGGCCTATACCGAACCCGCTTACGCGGGGGAAATGGAAATCGCCTTGAAGCGCGGCGTCAACGTCAACAGCCTGGACGCCATCGGCGCCCGGCTTTTAAAGGAAAGCCAAATGACGGGCGTGCAGGCCGCGCTGGACACTCCCACCATCGAGCGCGTGGGCGAAAGCCTCTCCGGCCTGCCCCAGCCCTTCGTCCTGGATATTTTCGGCAACAGCATTTCCCAACTGCGGCGGCTGGCCGACGAGTTCACCGCCCGTCTGCGCACGGTCCCGTCCTTGACCGGCATCTTCAATAACGACGCCTATCCCGTGAGCCAGCTGCGCATCGAGCCCGACGCCGGGGCCCTGGCCGCCTATGGCCTGACGCCGGCCGGACTGCAGCGGCAGATCGAGCCGCTCATCAACGGGATCGTCGCCGCGCGAGTGCCGGAGGGAAACGTCCCGCTCGATCTCTACGTCCGCTTGGCCGGCGCGCCGGTGCAGTCCATCCCGGACTTGGCGCGGCTTCCCATCCGCACCTCGGGCTGGACGCCCTTGGGGCAGTTGGCGCGGCTAAGCCTCGTCTCCACCCCGAACCAGCTGCTTCACATCGACGGAGCGCGGGCGCTGGAGATTCTCGCCACCCCGACCGGCCCTTTGGGCGGCGCCATCGCCGCGGCCAAGCGCGCCTTGTCAGGCGTCGCCCTGCCCCCGGGCTACCGCTTCGCCTTCGGCGGCCTTTATCCGGAGCTTGAACGCGCCGCTTTTGGCCTGGGCACGGCGGCCGTGGCGGCCTTCGTCTTGATGATCGGAATCATGGTCCTGCAGTTCGACGGCCTCTTGGCGCCCGGACTTTTGCTTTTGCTGACCCCCTTGGCTTTTACGGGCGGGGCCATCGCCTTGGTCGCCAGCGGCGTGGGCCTAAACGCCTCGGGCCTCATCGCTTTTCTGACGCTCATCGGCATCGGCTTAAACCACGGCATCGTTCTCCTTCACCGCGCGGGGAAAAACGAGGCCGCGGGCATGGCCCCCGAGGCCGCGGTGCGGGAAGCCGTCCACGTGCGCTTTAGGCCTATCGTGCTCACGACTTTGACGGCCGTCCTGGGCATGCTGCCCACGGCGCTGGGCTTCGGGCAGGGCGCGGCCCCCGAGCAGGGCTTGGCCGTCGTCACCTTGGGCGGCGTCGTGTGGAGCGCGCTCTTGAGCACGAACCTCATCCCCGCCCTCTATTTGCGCCTGCGCCTCAAGCGCGTGGCGCGGGAAAAACGGGCATGAAAAGGGCTCGGCCGTTATGTTGGGCCGGATTTCTGGGGGGGCTTGCGCTGTCCGGCTGCGCGGGCTATGCTCCCCTGGCCTTGCCGCAAGCACCCGACGGAGCGGCCGCTCCCAGCTTTACCGCGCCCGCGGTATCGCGCACCGCGCCGGCCCGGCCTTTGGAAGTCCCCGAGCTTGCCGTCTCGACTTCGGCGGCCTCGGGCCTCACGCAGACCGACGCCATGGCGCTGGCCGTCTTAAACGATCCGGATTTGAGGGCGGCGCGCCTTAAAGCCGGCGTGGCCCAAGCCCAAATTTTCGCGGCCGGGCTTCTGCCCGATCCGCGCTTTGGCGCCGGCGTCTCCCGCGGCCCCGAGTTCACGGGCTACAGCCTTTCCTTAAGCGAGGACTTGGAAGCCCTTGTCCTGCGCCCGGCGGCCAAGGCTTCGGCGCGGGCGAACGGCAAGAAGGTGGATTTGAGCGTTTTGTGGCAGGAGTGGCGGACGGCCGAAAAGGCCGGAGAGCTCTTTGTGCGCGCGAGGGAAGACGCCCGGCTGGAAGAAACCCTGAGCGAGAGCCGGCGGCTTCTGGCCGGAAACTACGAACGCGATCAGTCCAATTTCCGGCAAAGCTCCGCCGCCTTGGAGAAGGTCTCGGCCGACTTGGCCGTGCTGGCCGACGCCGACGCGAGACTACGATCCATCCGCCTGGACGCCGACGCCGCCAGGCACCGCCTCGATTATCTGCTCGGCCTCTCTCCCGACGCGCAGCCGAGGCTTTTGGACGGCGACGAGAGCCTCAACCTTTCCGCGGCCGAATTTCGGGCCGATTTGGCCGAACTGCCTCGCCGCCGTGTGGATTTGCTGGCGCTTCAAGCGGGCTATGACAGCGGGCAAGAGCGATTGCGCCAAGCCGTCCTGGCCCAGTTCCCCGTTCCCGCCGTCGGAGCGGACTGGGGGCGCGACGCGGTGGACGGGATCCATTCCGCCGGCCTGTCCCTGGACTTTCCCTTGCCTGTTTTAAACGGCGGCCGGGGCCGCATCGCCGTGCTGCGCGCCGGCCGGGCCGCGCTGCGCCAGGCCTATCAAGCGCGCCTCGACCAGTCGCAGAACCAGGCCGACCAAGTCCACAGCGCGACGCTCATCATGGCCAAGGAATTGGACGCCTTGCGGGCGCAGACCTCCGCGATGAAGAGCATCGCGTCGTCCGCCGAACAGCGCTTCCGCGCGGAGGAAATGAGCGCCGGCGCCTACGTCGGCCTGGAAGCCGGGCTTTTAAAGGATGAAGAGGAATCCATCCGCCTGCAGGCTTCGCTTGATTCGGCACGCCTGCAATTGGACTTGCTTCTGGGCCTGCCGCTGAGAGCCCAGCGCCTCTAGCGTCTGAAATTGCGCATGTAGCGGCTCTGCTTCCGCTTCAGAGTCCGGAAAGCGCCGGCAGGACCAGCGTGCGAAAAATCCCATCGACTTCCTTCGGGCCAAGCCGGCTTTTGCTATCGAGCCACCAATGGAGAACGAGGATGAACGACGAAGCCAGGTATTGCGCCAAGAGTTCGGATGGGACCTGGCCGGCCCACTTTCGGCTTCCGGGGAGAGGCCCCTTTTTTAGTTCACGCGAGACGAGATCCGCCAGTATTTCGCGCAGACGCTCGTGAAGAATAGCCTGAGCGCGAGTTCCCATCCTGGCTGGGTTCGCATGCACGTGCCGCTCAAGATGCCGCAGGATCGGCAGGCTAAACGCGATCAAGCGCTCTTTTAGCGGGGCACGCGCGGTGCTTGGCGGAATCGCGCCGAGAATTTCGTTTACGCCGCTAACCAGCAGTTCGTCTTTATTTTGATAATGCGTGTAGAAAGTCGAACGGCCGACATTCGCGCGCTCGAGAATCTCTTTTACCACGATCGAGTCGTAGCTTTTTTCCCGAATTAAGGAACCCAGCGCCTCATGCAGAAGCTTCTGGGTCTTCTGCACCCGTCGATCCGGCTTGTTTCTGAACAATTCGACTCCTTCTGTCCGATATTGGACTCGGCGGCTCCGCCTGTCCTTCCCTTAGTCGCCCATCAAGCCTACAATAATTCCGGACATGTGTTAAATACAGGACATTTGTACTGATTCCCACGGGAGGAACAATGGCAGAAATAAACGAAACGGCCGACACAAAAACGGCAAGCATCATTCTTCACAACGCCTTCTTCTATGATTTCGTAGTCTGGCTCGCGATGAGAGGGAGGGGAAGCGAATTCCGCGCAAAGACTCTTCAACTCGCGCGCCTCAAGCCTGGAGAGTCCGTCTTGGATGTCGGCTGCGGAACGGGCACGCTTGCGATCAAAGCCAAGAAATTTTTGGGCCCAAGCAGCCATGTTCAAGGCATGGACGCGTCTCCGGAGATGATCGCCCGCGCGAAGAAAAAGGCGCTGAAGGCTTCTCTCGAAATTGAGTTCGTTGACGGCCGCGCCGAATCGCTGCCATTTCCGGACGGAAAATTCGACGCGGCTCTCGCCACGCTCATGCTTCACCATCTGGCTCCAAAGACGCGCCGCGCGTGCATTGCCGAGATACGCCGCATTTTAAAACCGGGCGGACGCGTTCTCATCGTTGATTTTGCGCCATCCGTCCCCCTTGAACGAAAAGACCTAATCGATCTCCTCCATCGCCGGCACGGCAACCTGAAATTCGGAGAGCTCGAAACCTTAGCCCGCGAGGCGGGGCTGACGATCATTGAAAGCGGCGCGTTTGGCATGAAGGACTTGCAGTTCGTCCTCGCCCGCTTGGACCGGTGAAAAACTTGAATAAAACCCTCTATCTGTGCGCCGCCGTTCTCGGGATCGCGCTTATTGCGGCGCACGTTGTTTTTTTGCACTTTCTCTACCGAAGATCGCTGATGCCGCTCTGGTTCGTCTCCGGCATTGCCGCGCTCGTTGTCATCAAGCACCTCGGCTTCCTCGGTTCCGCCTTCGAGTTCGTCAGAAAGCGCCGCGGCGCGAGAACAAAGCCGCCCGGCTGAGCGTCGGCCGACGGACAAAACACCGGTGCGCCGCGCCAAGCCGCGCCTTTTCTTGCCGACGTTCGCCGCGCCTATTCTATTCGGAGCCGGAACGGCGTTGTCCAAGCCGTTTCTGACCGAGGTCCACCCGGCGATGATGGCAGGATTTCTGTATGCGTCCGCAGGCATCGGCCTTTCCGCATGGCGAATCATCAGTCCCTCCGAGGAGACTTCGCTCCGGCGCGATGACTTGAGCCGCCTAGCCGCCGTCATTTTTTTCGGCGGGATGCTGGGTCCCGTGCTGCTGATGTTCGGTCTTGCGCGCATCCCCACCTCCAACGCGTCGCTGCTGCTCAATTCGGAGGCGCCGCTGACTTCCCTGCTTGCGGCAGCGCTCTTTCATGAACACGTAGGCGGGTTTACTGCCCTTGCAGTCCTTCTGATCACGGCGGGCGGCATTGCACTGGCCGGCTTCAAGCCGATCGGCGCGAGCGCCAGCTGGGTTTGCGGCTCCGCGGCCGTAGCCGCCGCCGCGCTTTGCTGGGCAATCGAGAATAACTTGGTCCAAGCTCTATCTGAACGAGACCCGGTTCAGGTGGCCGCCTCTAAATGCACGGTGGCCGGCGCCGTCAACGTCGTCATGGCTCTCGCTTTAGGAGCCTCGCTCCCATCCGTTCGCACGCTCGGAGAAATCGCCTGCATTGGATTGGTGAGCTACGGCGCCAGCCTGGCATGCTACCTCGCGAGCATTCGGCGCATCGGCGCGGCGAAGACCTCGATGCATTTCGCGCTGGCGCCCTTCTTTGGCGCTGCGATTGCGGTGGCCGTCCTGGGCGAATCAGTCACCGCGGCGCTTGCAGCGGCAGCGGCCCTAATGGGCTTTGGGATTTGGTTAAGCGCGCGGGAAGAACACGTTCATGAGCATACGCACGAGCAAGAGCACGAGCATCTTCACGCGCATGACGAGCATCATCGCCATCACGCGGGCAGAATCGAAGGCCCGCACAGCCACAGGCATTCGCATATCGGCCTGCGGCACACGCATCCGCACGATCCGGACATTCATCACCGGCATGAATGAAGGCTGGACGAAGGGAATCGAAAGTTCTTCGCTCAACTTACATGCCGCTGAAAACCTGGGCGCCGCCCTGGCTGCCTTGATAAATCAGGACCCCCAGGACAAGCGCCCCGATCGCGAGATAAACGCCATTAGGGAGGGTCGAAGTGGTCGTCCAAGATCCGGAATCCTACCAAAGGCTTCTAGAGATGGCGGAAAACTTTGAGGCAATGTCCGCCCTTCAGGAAGGAATGGCCCAGGCCAAGCGCGGAGAAGCGATAACCCTGGAACAGTTCGACAAACACATGCGAAAAAAGCATGGCATATCGCGTTAAGTTGACGCCGCGGGCGCAGAAGGACATGGAGGAACTCTATCAATGGGTAATTCTCCGCGCACCAATCAAGGAGCCATCTGGTATAACGGTTTAATGCGCGCAATTGGAGCGCTGGCTGAACATCCCCTGCGATGCCCCGTATCCCCGGAAGGGCTGGAACTCCAAGAGCATGTCCGGCACTTGCTTTACGGGAGGCAGCCGTATAGAATTCTATTTTGGATCAAAGAGAAAGAAGTCCACGTTCTTCATATCCGACGTGGAGCACGCAGGCCATGGGATCCTGCGGAGGAAAAAATCAAATGATGGGCCGAGTGAAAGATACAGAGAGTGGCTTTTCCAAATATCTGCGCGAAACTTTGGAAGAAGATAAAGATACTCGAGACCTTTTTCTTAAGGAAGTCAAAAAGCTTCCCCCGGCGCTGTGCCGCCGGCTGTTCCGTGATTTTCCCATTCTAGATAAGCATCGTTCGTCTTCTAAGTAGCTCATCTTTAACCATTGCTCGACGAGAAAGCACAGCTCGGCGCATCCACCCGTAGCCAAGTTACACTCGCTCTCGGGGGATAAAAATTGTATTTTATGCTTAAGTTGTAAGGACTTTTCGCCCCCGTAGCTCAATGGAAAGAGCATCCGCCTTCTAAGCGGACGATCGAGGTTCGATTCCTCGCGGGGGCAGGCCGAGACAGAAGGCAGGAGGAGAACCTTTATGAACGCAAAAACGACGTCCGTCATGCTGGCCGCAGGGCTTTTGCTCGCGGCGCCGCAAGCCTATGCCGACATGTCCCCGAAGCAGATTTACCAGAAAGACGCCTCGGCCGTGGTGCTCATCATGGCCGCCGACTCAAGCGGCCGGGGGGAGTTGGGCAGCGGCAGCGTCATCGACAAGGACGGCCACGTGCTCACCAACGCGCACGTGATTACGAACAAGGGAACGGACGGAACCTACGGCGACATCGAGGTCTATTTCAAGCCCGCGCACCTCACCGGCAATCCGCAGACGGATTTGGTCAATCCCGTGCGCGCCAGGGTTCTGGCCTCGGATCACAAACTCGACTTGGCGCTTTTATCCTTGTCCCGCGTGCCGGAAAATCTCCATGTTATGCCCCTCGGCGATTCGACCGCCGTGGGCATGGGCGATCCGGTCGTGGCCATCGGGCACCCTGAGGAGGGCGGGCTCTGGACCATGACCGGCGGCATCGTGAGCACCGTCATGGCGAACTTGGACGGCGTGGACGGCAAGAACGTCTTTCAGACCGACGCCTCCATCAACCGGGGCAACTCGGGCGGCCCGCTCATCGACCGCGCGCAGGGCGCCATGATCGGCGTGAACACCGCCATGGCCCGCAAGGCGCCGGACGGCCTGGCCATTACCAGCGTGAACTTCGCCATAGAGTCGAGCGTGGTGCGGCGCTGGCTCGCGAGCGTGGGTGAACAACTCCCTCAGGAGGACGAAATCGCGGCGACGACGGCCGAGCCGCTCGCGAACGTCAAGGAGCCTGAGCAAGTCGCGGCGGTCCGCGGCTCCCGGGAAATCACCATGCCGCCCGCGGCCAAGCCCAAACCGCGAGCACTCACCCGGGCCCACGCCGCCGAAAAGCCGGCGATTTTGACTCCTAGAAAACCCTACAGCATCAAGGCTCTCTTGGCCAAGAAGATCGCCCAGATGGAGAAGATGGGCCGGGAGATGCAGCAGGAAATCAACAACGGGCCCAACATGAACGGCAGCTTCCAGGAACTCGATCAGGATTCCAAGAATACGATCCCAAACAATCTGCCGTAGGGCGACAAGCGAACGCCGGCGCGCTCAAAAGATGATAAAGCTGGCCACGATGAGGACGGCGCCCCAGAGCATTTTTTCGGGCTCCTGATTTTTCTTGCCGTAAGCGAGGAAATAGAAGCCGACCACGCTCAGGATCAGGGAAAATCCCGATTTGAGGATGAGCCCGGTCGTGATGTGGAACCCGAGACCGGGACCCGCCGCGGTAGACGGCACTCCGGATAGAAGCTGCTTGAGGTTGGGCGTCATACCAATCGTAGCCCAATCTTCATGGGCAACTCGCCGGGGGACAAATCCAAAGGCCCGCGTTTCCCGCCGTCCCCGGACAGCAATGAGGCGGACGCGGGCCGCAGCTAGGCGGCGATCCGGCGCATCCCAAGTGGGGGCCTCCACCGCTTCCGCCGCTGCCTCCGCCTCCGCCGCTGCCTCCGCCGGGTGATGGCGTCCCGTTCTTGATGCACTCGGCGCTGGACGTATAGGTCACCGAGCCCGGGTTCTGCGCAGTTTGAATATAGGCCGTCCATCCCGGAGCGCAGCTTGAAATATAAAAGGCGTGGTAGGAACCGTTGGGAATCTGCGCGCAGCCCGTCGCCGGCCACGAATGGGCGCCGGTGTTGCGATCGCAGTATCCTCCCCAAGTTCCCGGCGCGGCTGAAACAGCCTGCCAGGACGTTCCGTCGCAAAGCTCCAAACTTCCCGAATTCCAGCGCAGTGAGCCCGCCCTTGCCGCGGTACAGGCTGACAAGTCGTTCCCGATTTGAAGAGCGCCTGAAACACTTAGGCGCTCCATGGGCGAGGTCGTTCCAACGCCCACATTGCCGCCGTCACGAGCCAAGATGGTCTGCTGCGTCGTGACCATGTTCGTGTAAATTCCGGTCGGAGCCGGGTAATAGGTGTCGAGCGTGATGCTTTCGGGACTGGTATAAAGCGTCATGAGGCACAGGCACGCGCCCGCGACGAACCAGCGCGTCACGCGCGGCGTTAATTTCAATTCGAAGCGGATATTCAAATCGGGCATGGCTCGCCGAGCCTATTCTTCCTCGATGCGGCTGTCCCAGTAGGCATTGTCCACGAATTTCTGCCAAGAGCGCTTGACCTTGAGCGGCGAGCGAAACGCGAAGGTCAGCCCTTGACGGAACTTGGGCTTGGAGATGCGCACTTTGAGCTTCATGTTCGCCTCTGTCGGCAGGCGGTTGCCCTTCCTTAGGTTGCAGGGGATGCAGGAAGTGACCACGTTGGCCCAATTCGTCAGCCCGCCGCGCGAACGCGGCACGACATGATCCAAATTGAGCTCGGAAGGCGGAAAATGCCGGCCGCAATAGCAGCAACGATGCCCGTAGTGCGCGTAAATGTTGCGGCGCGTGAAGGGCACCTCGGAGCGGGGGACCTTGTCAAAAAACTTGAGCGCGATGACGTCCGGCACGGCCACCTTCAGCGTCGGGGTGTGCACGAAACCCCGCGGATCGTCCTTCATCATCTTGGATAAATCGACCCAGTCCCGGAACTCGCACGTGCCGTACTCCTCATCGACCACGTAGGCCCGATCCAGATAGAGAAGCGTGAGCGCCCGTTCCCAGGTGGTCACCTGGATGGCATAGAAATTACGGTTGAGGATGAGGACTTCGCTGTTCATGGCTGGGAAGGCCTTACCCCCTAAGTTTAACAGGAAAGCGCCGGAATTCAAGGCCTTTTTCATGGGCCCGACGGGCCAATTTGATACAATTCGCGCAATGTTGAAAGACATCAAGCGCCTGACGAAAGAAACGTTTATTTACGGTTTTTCGACCATCGGCGGCCGCCTGCTCAATTTCCTGCTCCTTCCTATATATACCCACGCCCTGACCCCGGCCGACTACGGCGTCGTGGCCACCATGTTCTCTTATTTGGCTTTTTCCAACGTGATTTACGGCTACGGCATGGATTTCGCCTTCATGCGCTACGCCAAGCCCAAGGAGCCGGGTGACCCCTGCTTCTCGACCGCCTTTTATTCGCATCTGCTGACTTCGGTGGTGTTTTCCTCGTTCATTTACTGCTTCGCCGCCAAGTTGACCGTTTGGGGCGGCATGCCGGCCAACCTCTCCGTCATCACCCGCTACGCCGCGCTCATCCTGGCTTTCGATGCGCTTTGCCTGGTGCCTTTCGCGGATCTGCGCCTTTCACACAAGCCCAAGACCTACGCGGGCATCAAGATTTTCAACGTGATCCTGAACTTGGCGCTCAACTACACCTTCTTGGTCCGCATGGGCTGGGGCGTGCCCGGCGTCTTCCTGGCCAGCGCGATAACTTCCGCCGTCACTTTTCTTCTGGTCTCGCCCTGGCTTTTGCGCCGCCTGCGCCTGGTCTTCGAGCGCAAGCTTCTGCCGCATCTGCTGCGCTTTAGCCTGCCGCTGGTTCCTGCGGGCCTGGCGGCCATGGCGGTGCAGGTCATCGACCGGCCCATTTTGCAGTTTCTGACCAACTCGGCCACGGTCGGGCTCTACCAAGCCAACTACCGCCTGGGCTCGGTCATGATGCTGGTCGTGTCGATGTTCGACGCGGCATGGCGGCCCTTCTTCCTGGAAAAAGCCGAAGGGGAAAAGAGCAAAGCCCTCTTCGCCCGCGTGATGACCTATTTCGTGGTGGTCGCGTCCTTCTTGTGGCTGGCGCTGACGTTCTTCACCGGCCCCATCGTGTCATACCCAATCTATCACGGCAAGGCGCTCATCCACTCAACCTACTGGGTGGGCCTGCCTTTGGTCCCCATCGTCGCTCTGGGCTATATCTTCAACGGCGTCTACATCAATCTGCTGGCGCCCGTGACCTTGGCGCGCAAAACCGACCGCGTCGCCTACGCGACGGCCGTGGGCGCCGCCGTCAACATCGCCGCCATCTTCGCTTGGACGCCGCACTGGGGCATGATCGGCACCGCCTGGGCGACCTTGGCCGCCTACGTCGCCATGTCCGTGAGCCTCTACCTCATGGCCCGCAAGATTTATCCCATCGACTATGAGTTGGGGCGCGTCGCGCGGGTGGGGGGAACCTTGGCCGTCATTGTGGGCGCCGCCAAGGTCCTTAAGGTAGGAGTTGTTGCGGGTTCGCTCTGGCTCAAGCTGGGACTCATGGCCGCATTCCCCGTCCTGCTTCTGGCGAGCGGTTTCTTAAGCCCCGACGAAAAGGCCGGACTGCGCCGGCGCGCGGTCTAGAAAAAGCCGCCGCTACTTGGAATTCCCGTCGAAGTCCGCTTGGCCGCCCAGCATTGATTTAATCGATTCCGGGAGTCGGAGCGCCGCGCCGGTTTCCGGCGCCGCGGGTTTGGCCGCTCCATCGGTGGCCGGGCCGCTGACCTCGAAGCCCAGCACGGGATGAAGCTCGATGCCGTTGGACGCCACGCCGTCCTGGTTGTGGACGAAATCGAAGAAGCCCGCGCCCCAGATGGTCGCCCGGACGTTCAAGCGCAGCATGGGCTGGGGATAGGCTCCGGGCGCGCCGAAGGTCTGGTCGAACTGGGAGCGCACGGCCGCCAATTGCGAAGCATAAGGGGACGCCTGCGCGCCGGCGTTGTTCGGATCGGGAATCTCCGCGATCATGGTGAGGCCGCTGTCCGGATCCTGAAGGATGACGTGGTAGTCGCCGTCGCTCTCGTGCCGCGCCCCGACCAAAATGACGTTATCAAGCCGCCAGACTTGCAGTTCCGCCGGTGCGCGCCCGGAAGGCTCGGTTTTCTCCGAGGTAATCGGCGAGGGGAGGGAGGTCAAATTGCCGATGGTCGTGTCTTCCGGCGTCATGTTCACCTGGTCCGCCTGGGAATCGGAAAGAGTTTTCACGTCCCAGCGCCAGTGGTCGCTGTCCGCATGAACGCCGCCCGCATTCGGATCGGCTGGCTTTTGCGCCGCGCCGGCGGACGGATTGGCCGCTTCCTGCAAATCTAGAACGGGGACTTCGGGCCGCGCCGCGGCCGAAAGCTCCTGCGCGAATCCAGCGCCCAATCCCGCGCCAAGGGCCAGCTCCGGCGCGGGCGCGAAAACCGCATCGGCCGGGAAGGCTCGCGAAAAATCGTCCGTCATTGCAGCGCGCGCCCCCCACGGCAATAGAATCACCGCCGCCGTCAAAGCCGCTATTGTTTCTCTCTTATTCATTTTTATTTTGCCATCCCCGCGGCAACGTCATGGAACCGCATGTCCCAGTGGGACAAAGTGTCTTTCCCTGCGGGCTCGATGAGTTGCCGCACAAAATCCGGGGCCGGCGACATGGGCGAGAGCCCTTGGCTTTGCTCGTCGATTTGCCGGGCGAAACCGCGCACGATGAACTCAGCCGAGGCGTCACCCGAGATGCGCTCGTAGTCGCCCGCGAGGTCCTGGGACTCGGCCAAGAAGGCCCGCGCCTCGGCCACGGTCAGGGGCGCGCCCGCCGTCGGCAGGGACGTCATCGCCTTGCGGTAACGGGCATCAAGGCGGGAAAAAATCTGCGGAACCTGCGCGGCCGGAGCCCGCGCCGGCATACCCGGTCCGACGAAGAGGCTCATGATCCGGAAAATTTCGTAGCGAAGCCAGACGGTGAAGTAGCCGACCCAAAATCGGGCGACCTCGATGGCTCCCGCCCCGTGCCGCCTTAGATAGGAAGCGGCTTGGGAGGGAGCAGAATACTCTTTCCCTTGGGCGGCTTCAATGGGCTCGGGCAAGACCGGCAGAACCGCGAGCAAAGAGGGTCTGGCCGCGAAGGAGGCGAAAATATCCTTGGGCACGGGCGAAAGCGGAATGCGCGCGACAAAACCGCGGCGGCCAAGCGGAAAGGCCACGCGCGGCAAGGCAGGACGCGCGCCCGCGGACGCCTCGTCTTGGACGCGCTGGATGTCGCTCTTCAACTCGGCCAAATTTTTAATCGGCCGTCCGGCTTCTTTAAGCAAGGCCTGCCACTCATCCAGGGCGCCCGGTTGCGGCGTCTGAGCCCAGTCCGATTCGCCGCCTTTGCCCACGCCGAGAATTGCCTCGAGAGTTTTCTTGCCCGCGGAGGAAGAATCCGCCGCGGCTTTGTAAGCCTCGTCGGCCAGTTGGGGCAAGGCGCTCTTGGCGCGGTTCACGGCGCTCTTCAAGATGGCCGAGACCAGCGCGCGCCCGGCCGCGGGCCGCAAAAGATTCTCCTGTGCCGAGGCGGACTCCTTGGTCTTGTCCACCGCGGCTTGGTAGAGCGCCGGCGCCTGTTCGGGCGCGACGTTCGCGGCCTGGGAAACCAAGTAGGCGATGCGCTCCTTGGCGTCCGCCGCGCGGCCCTTGACTTGGGCCGAGCCCGGGCCGCCCATGCGGAACCTTCTGCTTTTTTCCGCTTCGAAAACCCGGTTCAAAACGCCCAAAACGGCCCCGGTACCAGCGCCCGACGCTTGCGCTCCTGCAATCTCCGTCGCGGCCTGGCTTAAATCCGTTTCGGCCTTCGGCGGCGCGGTCTGGCCCATGGGCGCGCGCGCCGGCGAGCGGGCCGGACCGCGCGAAAATGAGCCGGCTGCGGCGGGAGTTTGCGCGGACCCTTCCGGCGCAGCGGATTCCAGCGAAGCCGCGGCCGGCGCCACGGCGGGTGAGGCTAAAGCGCCCCCAGCCTGAGCCGACTCCTCGGGAACGGCGGCCGGAGCCGCGGGCGAAGCGGCTCGGGACGCCGGGGCGGCTTGCGGCTGAATCTGCGCCGCCGCGCTGGGAATTTTGGGAATGAGGGCGCCTTGCTGACCAAGCGGATTCATCAGATTTTGGCCGTTCGTATCGAGTCCCTGATTATTGAGAACGTTGCCGCCGAGCTGATTCTGGCCGGTGGGGACCTGAATTGAGGGGGCGCCGGAATCGCCGGCGTCCGCGCCGCTCTCGCTCTGGGAGAAGGCCGGTATTGCCGTGACCAATAGGACGGCTAAAATTTTAAGCATCGCTCAAAGTTCCCTGTTAGAATTATACTTAGTTCCCGGGCTCATGATAAAATAGACGCGATGAGACTTCGCTGCCAGGGCCTTTGGACCTACCTCGGGGTTAGTTTCGCACTAATGCTCCCCGCCGGAGCCCGCGCCGCCGCGCCGCGCTTAAAACTGTGGAGCCCGGCCTTCAAGAACGAAGGGACCATCCCGCAGAAATACAGCTGCGTGGGCAAGGACGTGGCGCCGCCGCTGGCCTGGAGCGGCGTTCCCGCCAAGGCCGACTCCTTGGCTCTCGTGATGGACGATCCCGACGCTCCGTCCGGAACCTGGACCCACTGGCTGGTCTACGATTTGCCCGCGTCGCTGCACGGCCTGCCTGAAGGAAAAAAACTTCCAGCCGCCGCCGAAGAGGGCCGCAACAGCTTCGAAGTCGTCGGCTACGGCGGCCCCTGCCCGCCGGTCGGAAGCGCGCACCGCTATCGCATTCGCCTCTATGCTCTAAGCAAAGGATTTTTGCTGCCGCCGGGCGCGGGGGAAAAGGATCTCTTCGCCGCGATGAAGGGCCGCATTCTGGCCGCGGCCGAAATGCGGGCTTTTTTCGGCCGACCCTAACGGCCGCCCCAGGCGGCTAAAACTTTCCTCACGCCAGGTTGGTCTGGAAATATCTCCAGGCTCTTCCGCAAATCGCCCGCCGCCCGCGCCCTGCGTCCTTGCGCCCAATGCACGCGGGCCAAACCCAGATAAGCGAAGTAAAATCGCGGGTTAAGCCGCAGCGCCGCCTCGTATTGAGGTTCGGCCAAATCCGACCGGCCCAACGCCATGTAGACGTTGCCCAAATCGTAGCGGGTCTGGGGATACTCGTCGTCAAGAGCGATGGCGCGGGAAAAATCAGCGACGGCTTCCCGGTAACGCCCCTGGTCTGAGAGCGCCGCGGCCAAGTTGCTCCAGTGCTTGGCGCTGCGCGGCTCGTAGCTTAGGATGTAGCGGGAATAAGCCTCCTGGCTCCTGAATTCGAAGTTCCGTCGGAAGGTCATGACGCCGTAGGCCCCCGCCAGCGCGGCTAACAAAACGGCCGCGGTTTTCTCCGGCCCCGGACGCTTCCCGCGCCGCCACAAACCCGCCGCGGCCAAGATCACACCAACGGAAGGCAGGTAGAACCAATGCTCCCAGAACAAGGCGTCGATGACGGCCACCAAGTTGCTCATCGGCGCGTAGGCGACGAAGAACCACAAGATTCCCGCCGCGGCCAGCGGCTTGGTCTTGATCCACCGCAGGCAGAGAAGTCCCAGGAAAACCGACACGGCAAGAGAGCCCAGAACAGGCGCGGACCAGAACGACGTATAGACGATCCACGATCGTTCGGGATGCAGGCCCGAAGGCCAGATTAAAAGCCTGAGGCCGTAAGCCAGCGCCGTCCACAAGGTATAGAGCCTGTAGGTCCAATGCTCCGTGAAGACGTTGGGATGCGCGTAAAAATCAGTGGTCCCGCCGAAATTAAGAATCGTCAAGCGCAGCCAGACGTAGGCGCCGGCCAAAATCCATTGCGGGCCGTGTCGCAGCGCGTTTTGCCGCCAGGTCCGAGGCTGCCGCCTGCCCAAGCGGACCGCCGCCCAATCGATAATCGCCAGCAGCGGCGCGGTGATGACCGCCGCTTCCTTGGAGCCAATGGCCAAGGCGGCCGCGCCCAAAGCGGCCCAGAACCTGTCCTTCAAAAAAAGCAGACACGCGGAAAGCGTCCAAAAGACGTAGAGCGGCGTGGCCAAGCCGTTGGCCGTGGCCACGTCCTCGACCTGGATGGGATGAAGCGCCCACGCCAGCGCCAAGAGCGCCGGAACGTGCGCGGGAACCGAGTCCTCCAAAAATTCCCGCAAAAGAAGATAGAGCAGCGCCGCGTTGGCCGCATGATAGAGCACGCCCACGGCATGGAAGGCCCAAGGCGCCGGCCCGAAAATCTGCATGAGAAAAAAATAATGGAGGGACTGCACGGGCCGGTATAAATTGGAGGCCATGCCCGAGCCCGCCTGGATGTTCCGGGTCAGAAGCTCCGGCAAAAAGCGCCAGTGGAGAAGATACTGGTTGCGCGTGATGAAAGCCTCGTCGTCGCCGTAAAGAAAGGGATTAAAGAAAGCCCGCGCATAGGCCAGCAGCACGCAGAGGGGGAGAACGAAAAGGGGCCAGCGCGGAGAAGCCCGAGCGGAACTTTGCGACGATTGGACGCGGGCCGTCATTCGGGGCAGGCGATTGCGCGGAACTTAGCCGCCAGCGCGAAATCCTCGGGCAGGGGCGCGCACAGCCGCAGAATTTTGCCGTTGGCCGGGTGGCGCAGCTCCAAGGTCCAGGAATGGAGCATCTGCCGTGCGGCGCCCAAAGATTCCAAATCCTCGTCCGCGATTTGGCCGCGCGTCATTTTCAGGTAAGCGCTTCCGCCGTCTTGATAAAGCTTGTCACCCAGGACCGGGTATCCCAACCAGCTCAAATGCGCGCGGATTTGGTGCAGGCGCCCGGTCTTGGGCTCGGCCGACACGAGGGAATCCGCTTCGCCCATGGCCAGCCGGCGAAAGCGCGTCGCGGCCGCGACGCCATCCGCCGAGACCATCTGGCGAACCCAAATGTCGCCGCCAGCGCGGGAGAGCGGCGCCTCGACTAATTTTTCACGCCAAGGCACGCGGCCCCGGACCAGAGCCAAGTAGCATTTCTTAACGCCGCGCGAGACGAATTGATCAGTCAGGCTCTTCGCGGCCTCCTTGGTCTTGGACAGGACCAGAAGCCCGCTGGTCTCCCGGTCGAGGCGGTGAACCAAGTGCGGCCGCGCGCCGTTAAAATGAGCAGCCAGAATTTCCGTGACGCTGTCGCGTCGGACCTTATCCGTGGGATGGCTCAAAAGCCGGCCGGGCTTGTTGACGGCCAGCAGACACTCGTCCTCATAGACCACCGGCAGGCTCTCGTAGCGCGCCGGCGGGTCTTCCCGCCGCGCAAAGCGCACCAAGACCTCGTCTTGGGCGCGAAGGCGATCCGCGGGCTTGAGCGCGCGCCCGCCACGCATGACCTGGCCCCGCGCCATCCACGCCTGGATTTCCTCTCGCGAGCGCCGCTTCATTTTAGAGCGCAAAAAGATGTCCACGCGCCAGCCGGCGTGTTCGGCCCCGGCGCGGTAGCACACGTCGACCCAGGCGGCTTCGGCCATGGGCTTATTGTACACCATCGGCTTTTGCGACCGCTCGACGCGTTGAGTCCGCGCCGGGAATGGACGCCCCCGAGGCTAAAGCGGTAAACTTCGGCCATGGCGAAGAAGGCTCGGCTGAAAAAAGATCACACCGCGGCGCGCGTCCTGAGCGGACAAGGACCCTGGACCAGTTGGGAGTCGATTTACCGCGGCGTCAGGCCGGAGGAACTGCCTTGGAACGCGGGCGCGCCCGATTCCCATCTCGTGCGTCTGGTCAAATCAAAAATCATGAAGCCCGGCCGGGCCCTCGACATCGGCACGGGACCGGGGCACGACGCGATTTACCTGGCGCAGCGCGGATTTCGCGTGCTGGCCGTGGACATCGCGCCCGCCGCCGTCAAGCTCGCGCGCGCCAACGCCAAGAAGGCCGAGCTGGCCGCGGCCATCAAATTTCGCGCGGGGGACATCCTCAAGCTGCGCCTGCCGCCGGCATCCTTTGGCTTCGTCAACGACCGCGGCTGCTTCCACGTCCTTGACTCCGACGGCCGCAAAACTTACTTGCGCCGCGTCGCGGGCGCCCTAGCTCCGAGGGGACTGCTGCTCCTGAAAACTTTCAGTGATCAAGAGCCACCCGGTCCCGGCCCTCGCCGCTTTTCAAAGCAAGAACTGCGGGATTTTTTTCTACCTCTGTTCGAGCTCCTGCAACTCAAGTCCGGTATTTTCGCCGGCCCGCGAAAACCCAAGGCCTACGTCTGTCTCCTGCGCAAGCGGGAGCACAATGTATAATCTAACGTATGGAGAGGTGGCCGAGCGGTCGAAGGCGGCGGTCTTGAAATCGGCCCGCCCCTTCGCGAACCCGCCTGAAAAACTCACGTCGGAAACCCCATTTCTCGACGAGAAATCCATAAAACGCTCGTCAGCGCCAAGTTGCACCGAGTAGTGTCCAAAGTGGTGATTTTGGACCCGCGATGGACACTTTTTGGACACTTTAAGCTGCTTGATTCTAACGAGAGACGAGGGCGCGAGGGGAGTAGTTTTATCCCCAGAATATACCGGTCGGATCCCTCGTCACTTCCTCAAGCAGCGTTTGAATCGCCGCGGCCGGCTCCGCCTCATCATAGAGATGCCAGCGGCTGTTACGGTCCGCGCAGTAGAGAATCCAGCGCTTCTTGGGCTCGTAGTAGCGGAACTGCGCCATGGGGCGAGACGTCCACCGGCCGTGGTCCAAGAAATAGGGGCGCTCCACAATGAGCGTGACGATGCTTCCCCGCCATCGAAACGTCAGTCTCAATTTATCCCGCACGCGCGCCGGGATGCGCTCCCGGCAGTAGCGCTGGAGGGACTCCTCCGCCAATCTTTTTTCGGTCTCGGAAATCATCGAGATATTTTATTACTTCCAGATGGCTCCGTTTCCTCTGTCAGAGGATTGACGAGAAGTTAGAGTAAACCGAACCCTACCCCTTTTTGCGCCTCGCCAAATGCTCCCTGACCCGAGCGACCAGTCGCTCGTCGTAGTCGGCGATATTTTTTGTGGTCAGATGAAAGTTTTCACCCGCCATGCTCCCGGCGCTGATACAGTCCTCCGGGAGGAGGGGGACATCCGAAGCGAGCCCTCCGGACAGTTGAATGGGTATTAGCGTGTGCATGATGGCCGGCGTGCCGATTCGGAGCAGGTTTTTGAGGCGGATGAGTTCGGCGCCGGGGAGATGGGAGAGCACCGACCCCGTGATGAGCAGGTCGTAGCGCCCGAGCGCCAGTTCGACGAAGGCTTCCAGGCCGTCTCCCGCGGTCGCGACCTCGCAGCCGATATTCTCCAGCAGGCTTTTCGCCTCTTCCCTCGCGTCCGCAAATCGCCGCGCGACCAGAACGCGCGGGCGCGGGCCTGGTTGCGGCGCCGGCCGCCGTTCAATTTCCCTGATGTCCGCCGCGGAGAACCGGTGGAGCGGGACCGCCTTATCGGCAATGACCAGCGGAAGGCGATGGAGAATCGGGTCGACCGCCGTGTACCATTGCGAGAGCGGAATCTTCTTTTCCGCGAGGGCCAAGTCCAACTCGCATTTTTTCTCCCACAGTCGGTCGTACTCCCAACTTTCCCGCTTCTTCGCGGTCTCTCGTAGAACGTGCTCGACTTCCCGCTCGATTTTGTTCCGGTCTTGCCCTTCGGCCATGGCCTCTCCTCCCGGCGAGACCTTGCCGGGAATCAAAAGACCCGAGTCCGCGAGGCCCGGGTCTTGGTGTCCGCCTTCTCTCTTTAGGCCGCGATTGTTGTCTGGCTGCGGCCAAGCAGGAGCCTAAAGTCTCGCCGAAAGGAGGATAACAGGCAAGGCCCGTTCCGTCAAGATGGAAGACTTATGGCGGCTTTATGGAACTTTCTCCTCCGCTCATCCGTATTGGGGGGGTATGGAAGCTCAAATCTGCCGCCCTTCACGGGTCCCAAACCGCGAGTTCTGGACGCATGTGCGCTTGACTTGCGTCCTCGTCCTGCTCGGTCTATGGCTCCGTTGGAGATTCGGGATCGGGCCTGCCTGGATTCCTTATTTGAAGGGGGGCTTCGTCATCCTGTTCTTCTGTTTTTGTCTTTTGGGGCTTCTCTCCGTCGTCTTCGCGCGGCTCTTTGTCGCGCTTCTGATTCTGCCGATTCATGCGACCATCATCTTGAACCGATGGATATTTGATGGCGCATATTGGTCATTCCGAAATATCCTGCTGCTTTTTTACAAGCGCCGCGTCTCGGCCTTCATCGCCTTTCTATGTGAACTCGGGATTTTCGCTGGCTTGTGGTATGCGACCGAACAGCTGATTCGGAGATATTGCTGACGTCGTCACTTTGCGGCATTGGGAGCCGCAGGGGTAGTCCTATCTGTGCTGGCCCTTGGATTTGGCGGCGATGTCCGAGAGAATTAGCCCAAGAACTTCCAGTGTAATATCAGCCTCTCGACACATGCGGCGAACTACAGTTCGGCTAGAAGCTTTGACGTTTGGAGTGCTGAATGGGTCGTGATCTTGCCCCTTTAGCTCGCGCACAGCTTTGACAAGGTTTAGCCAAGACGCGTTGTATTGGCTCCTGATCTCGCGGATAATTTCCTCGGTGGTTCCCGCAGCTGAAGTTGCACGGATGGATTCTGCGCGCCGCGGAGAGGGCCCAAGTATCTGGATTGTCTGATCACCGAGAAGTGCCGTCAGGTTGATGCCGTGATCCCGGATATAGGGCGGAGCTGCGCAAACGGGGTTACTCTTAAAAAACAGATCGTAGCTGGCCTGTTGGATTGTCTTCTGTAGTTCTGGATGCGGATGTTGGTCTTCAGTCAGTATGCCGACCCAAAACGGCATATAGCACAGGTTCCAGCCCGCAGTGAACGCATTTGGGTCCCAAGGGAAGCCCCAAATATGGCGGACACCATAACCTGAACCACGCTCAATCTTCCGACCCGAGTATTTCGCCCAAGCGAGTTGGGCGCGCGCATTATCGCCAATCTTGACCGAAGCTCCTTTCCATTTAGCTTGGGCACCGCGGCTCTGCCCCGGATAGTGCTGCTTGCTGGATCTAACAAAGCCAGGAAAGTACGGTGTCCGCTGCCGAACCTTCTCTGGATCGACGAAGAACGAGTTTGCGAATGCAGCCCGAATCAGGGTCGTCCCGGAAGCTCGAATGAAATTCTCGAGCAGGGGAATTGGCTGAGGAAGCTGTCCATTGAATATGCTCTTGCGGACCATGATCCCAACCCTCCGAACGCCAGTTTGATATTTAGTGGAAGTAAATTTTATCAAGTTCACAGCACTTGAGCGGTGGATTCCGCCGCGGCCGTGGACGGCGGCGCTACGCTTGGACGGCTCTTCGACCCGTCCACTCCGCCCACGGCCCTGGGATTTCGCCACCACATTCCTATAAATTTCGGGGGGAGTGGTGCGCGGTTCGGTCCGCGGACGCTCCTCCCCGCCAGCGACCGCGGGGACCGCGAATTCCCCTGACTCCACCGCCCGGCGGCGGAAATTCTTTCCGCTCCGGCCGATTCCCTTCCCGTCTCTTTCTTCGTCGTTTCGGTTTTGCAGTCGCGCCTCTCCTCAAGTCCCCAGGATGAAAGCCCGCCTCTCTGCGGCATAAACGGTCACCCCTTCCGGAAATCCGAAAACTCGGCCCAACCCCCGCCGCAGCCCCAAGTTTTCGGACAGCTCCCTGCCGGGAGGCCGCCTGCTCGACCGCGTCGAGGGCGGTTCCCAGGTAGGGACCCAGCCATTTAATCCTCACTCGGCGGGTCTTTCTCGGGGACTTTCGCCCTCCGGGTGGCGGAGGCGCGACATGAAAACAACGAGCTGCGAAAGAGACGGGAAAGGGAAAGACGGACGCACGGCGGGCTTGGGAGAGAGGATGGAATCCCTCTTGAAGCGTTGCGAGGTTAGGGCGCGAGGTTTGGCCTACGCTCTGGCCGGGAACCCGGAGGAGGCTAAGGAACTGGTGCAGGAGGCGTCCTTCCGCGCGTTCAAGAACCGGGAACGCCACGACCCGCTCAAGGGGTTCGAGAGGTGGTATCTGACCATCCTTAAGAACGCCTTTCTGGACTGCCGCAAGAGGCACGAGTTCCGCTTCGGGATTCCGCTCTTGGCTCCCGTTGACTGCGACGAGGACGATTGCGCGCTCATCGACCGCATCGCGGACAGCGGGCCGGGAGTCGAGGACGAAGCCGAACGAGACGAGGCGGTTTCGGCGGTGAGAAAAGCCATCCAATCCATGAGGCCCAATCATCGGGAAGTCGTGAACCTGTGCGACATCGAGGGCAAGGATTACGAGGAAGCCGCGTCGGAACTGGGCGTTCCCTTGGGGACGGTCCGCTCAAGGCTTTCTCGGGCGAGGGAGGCTCTTAGAAAGAAGTTATCCCAGGAATGGGCGGAGACAAAAGAAATCGAGGGGGTCAGGAAATCATGAGGCTTAGGGAAGCGGTGAGGCTGGGCCGGGAAATGCTGGGGCGCGACGAGTGCCCCAGCGACACCTTCCACCGGGTGCTTGCGCCCGAGTATCGGTGGGCGATTGAAGCGATGATGAAAGCCGTTAAAAGGAGGGGAAAATAATGAGCGAACAAACGCAGGAGAAAGCCGGATTCTGGGAAGACGCGGAGGTCATCCACGCCTACACCAGGGCGCAAGCCATCGAGGACGGCTTCTTGGTGGACTTAAGCGAATTGGCGAGGGAGGCGGGCTTCAAATACCCGCTGGCCGTGACGCCCCTTGTTTGGGCGACGCTTGAGCCGTCGGAGGACTTGAAGGCGCAAGGGCACCGCTGGGAAGGCCGGGCCTGGGATATGCTGACCGTGTTGCGCTTGGCCATCAAGCAAGCGGCCCGGCCTGACGAGGTCCGCTTCGCTCCGCTCTTTGTCTTGGAGCGGGGACAACGCCCTAAATCCGTTGAATTCCGGGCCAAGTGCGGCCCCGGCGACAACGGGGAACCAGTCATAACGGTCATGATGCCTGATGAAGATTAAGTCGAACGCGCGGGAGGCCCGCCTGTCGCGCCCCCAGTCTTCGGACTGGGGGCCTGACGGCCGCTCGGTTGCGCTCCGCTTCGAAGGCTCCTCGCGGCGTGACCCAAAGGGGCTGCCGCCCCCTATGGCGTCCCTGCTCGCGCAGGGACTGTTAACCCCTTAAGGAGAGCGGGCCATGCCGCCGACTTCATAAGCGGTTCGGTTTCCCTTCTCTCCGCCCGGCGGGTCCAATGCACGGTGTATACAGAAATCTCTTTGCGCTTGTTGTTTAAGTCTTCAATGACGGGGTTTATCTCAACGTAATTTGCGAATCCTGGGTGAGGTTGACTGGGAAAATTTGGGGAGTCTGATCGCGATTGTCCAAATGCGCGGCGTCGGCGACTTCCGGCGCCAGGTAGCGGTAGAGCGATTCCGCGGTCACATGGCCCGAGGCATTCATGGCCGCGCCGTTTAACCCCTCAAGAAAATAGTAGGTAAACGTGCCGTGGCCCTGGCTTTCCATGACTCCGGAGATTTGATCTTTCTTGGAGGCCGTGAACACCGTCAGCTTGCCGTCCGCGGGGATAAATCCCTCCTTGATTTTTGTAACCAGCGGCCGCGTTCCTTGGGCAACGACCGAGCGCCCGCCAGCTCCCGAAAAGCAGGAGTCCAAGGCCACGATGACGCGCCGCGCTTGCAGCTCGGAGAGCCGCGAGTAGAGGCGGCTTAGCGGGTAGGCGGTGTCCTTCAAGTATTCGGGGTCGCCGTCGAAGGGAACAAGATAGGCGTCGCCCGTGACGGGGTCGGCCGCGCCGTGGCCCGCGAAATAGAAAAACACCGTTGAATCGGGCTTGACGTTCTTGGGAAGCCAGTCCTCGACGCGCGCTTGCAGCGCGCTCTCGGTGGCCTGGGGTCCGGAAAGAAACTGGACGTGGGACGCTAAAAATCCCAGCGCCTCCAAATGCCGCCGCACGGCTTGGGCGTCGCGCACGGCGAAGTCGGCCTCGGGCAGCGCGTTGGCGTAGTCCTTGACGCCGACCACGACCGCGAAATCATCTGGCCGGGGCTTTAGATGGTAATCCGGCGCGTCCACGTCGGAATGAACGGTGGGGACGGCCGCTTTTGTGGAAGTTTCTTCTTTCAAGGCTTGCGCGACGATTTGGGAAATTTCGTCCTTGGTCATTGCCTGAGAGTTTGTGAACGCCGTAGCGCTTGATGACACCATAACGCGTCCACGCGGCTTCCACTGAGAGGCTAGTGTTTGTGCCTCGGCGATCTGATCGGGGGTCATTTGCTGACTCAACGTATCCATTTCTTTTTTGGCGTCTGGTAGCCCTTGAGCCGCAGCAAGGACAAACCATTTATAGGCTTCGACGTAATCTTGGGCGACGCCCTGACCATTCTCATACATCGCGCCCAAATCCCCCTGAGCAGCGGCACCTCCTTGCTCGGCTGATTTGCGCTCCCATTCCACCGCTTTCGCGTAGTCCTTGGGAACGCCGTCGCCAGTGTCATACATCTCGCCCAAGGCGACTTGGCCACCGGCATTTCCCTGTTCGGCCGACTTGCGATACCATTCCACCGCTTTTGTGTGGTTCTTGGGAACGCCGCTGCCAACGTCATACGCCACACCCAAACTCCACTGAGCGTCGGCATTCCCCTGCTCGGCTGATTTGCGATACCACTCCACCGCTTTCGCAGAATCTTGAGCGACGCCCTGGCCCATGTCATACGCCACACCCAGAGAGTACTGGGCATAGGCATTTCCCTGCTCAGCTGCCTTTCGATACCATTCAACTGCCTGTGTGTAATCTTGAGCGACACCCTGGCCATTGGTATACATCGTTCCCAAACTCATTTGCGCACTGGCATCTCCTTGCTCTGCAGATTTACGGAGCCATTCCGTAGCCTTTGTGTAGTTCCGCTTCACGCCTAGGCCAAGAGTATACGCCAGACCCAAACTCAATTGCGCACCAGCGACTCCTTGAACAGCTGCTTTGCGATACCATTCCACTGCTTGCGCGTAATCCTGAGGAACGCCTTGCCCGAAAGCATACATTCCAGCTAAATGCACCTCGGCTTTCGCGTTTCCCTGCTCGGCAAGCGGACGGAATAATTTTATTGCGAGAGAATAATTCTTAGATTTATAAGCGGCCAGCGCTTGATTAATATCGCCCTGCGTTCCTAATACGACCGACGGAGCGACCAACAAAAGGATCAGAGCCCATAAATGTCTTCGATAGCAGTTCATGCGTATAACCCAGAATTTATTCTTTTAATTTTACCTCTTTCCAAGCCGTCTGACGAAAAGCCTCACTGGAATGAGTACATCTGGGATGGCGGTGGACAGCGCCGCGCCGGTGGAAAGCGCCGGCGGCTTCGCCGCCTTGGATAACTCTTCGAGTTAGTCGCACTCTTCCCACCGCCGCTTGGACATCGCCCCCGATAAGGCCGGGGGGCGGAGCGTTCCGCCGACGTTCCTCCCTGCGAACAACCGCAGGGACCGCGATGCCCACTCTGCCCACCGCCCGACGGCGGCGCCTTTTCCGTAGTTTGACGGAGGGCGCCGCGCCCCGTTCGGGGCGGCGGGCGGTTTCGCTTCGCTTTTTTCCGGCCACCCTCCTTTCCCGACTTCCCTTTTCCGCTGTCTCGGCTTTGTCCAGTGTCGCACCTCACTTCAGGCCTCCATGAGCGAAGGCGGCCCGACTGCGGCATAAACGGCCCTCCCCTCCGACGATCCGAAAATTCGGCCCAACCCCCGCCGCAGCCCCAAATTTTCGGACAGCTCCCTGCCGGGAGGCCGCCACGCCGACTGCGTCGCCGGCGGTCGCCAGGTGGGGGCCCGCCATTTAATCCTCGCTGTTCCGCCTTCCTCGGGCGCCCGAATCCCTCCGGGCGGGTGGAGGTGCGAACATGGAAAAGACCTGCGAAAGCAAAAAACGGTTCGGGAAGGCGGGCTGGCTGACGGAACAACGGAAGCCTCGAACGCTCCGACCAATCAGGACCGAAGCCGACGGCATGGCCTGGAAGAAGCAAGCAAGGGCCTACGTTTGGCGTTAAACCGCACCACACAAGGAGAAAAAACAATGAGCAAGAACGAGAAGCCGCAGAAGGAAAGCCGGGCGCGTGAAGCGGAGTTCAAGGGCAAGCCCGTCCTGGGGCTCTACCGCAGGGAAGGCGACAAGTATCCCTTCCAGTTCGGAACGGCGAAGGCAAGCCTCATCCTCGCGCACGTCGAGGAAATCAAGGCGTTCTGCGCCAAGCACGAGAAACAGGAGGTTCCCGCGACCGCCTGAGCCGACCAGGGTCCTCGTCCTTGTGCGCCGTATGCGCAAGGGCGAGGGTCCGAGCCGGGTCAGGCCCGGAAACTAAAACGAAAAGGAGAACACAATGCAAACAGGAAAACAGTTGGGCTTCAAGAAGGGCGACTTCGTCCACACGGGAGCGTTTCCCGGAATCATCATCGGCGACGTTCACACTCAAACGCCGACCTGTGAGGTCTGGGGCTTCGAGCATGAAATGGGCTCGGCCTATGCCGAGGACTTGACGCTCTTGAGCTGGCAGGAGTTCAAGGCCGTGGCTGGACGTTACGGCTTCGACGGGACGGCGGACTCGGAAGCGGCCAAGGAAACCATCAAGCGGGCGCAAGCCAACGAAGCGGCTGTCCCCGCGACCGCCTGAGCCGACCAGGGGCTCCGGGGGGCGACCTCCGGGGTCCCGAGCCGGTCCAGGACCGGAAATAAAACACAAAGGAGAAAAACACAATGAACAACGAAGCAACGATGGAGAAGGAAGTCGCGGTCAAGGGAGTCGCGCTTGAGAGGGTGGCCGTTCAGAACATCGAAGTAGCGGAGAACGTCCGCAAGCACTTCGACCCCGCCGCGATGAAGGAACTGACCGAGAGCATCCGGCAAAACGGCGTCTTGGTGCCCTTGCTCCTGGCCAAGAACGGCATGCCGGGAACTTACCGCCTCATCGCCGGGGAACGCCGCTTGCGGGCCGCGAGGGCTCTGGCCTTGGAAGCGGTCCCGGCGCAAATTGTGGAGGCCGACCCGGCCAAGCTCGAAGAGTTGCAGGTCTTGGAGAACCTACACCGAGCCAACCTGGGACCCATCGAGGAGGCGCGGGCCTTCAAGAAACTCCTGGGCAACGGCCAGCACACCCTCGAAGGCTTGGCCGAGCAGGTGGACAAGTCGCTCAAATACGTCACCCGCTCCGTGCGACTCCTGGAACTGCCGAAAAAAGCCGTCCAGGCCATCGAGAAGGGCGTTATCACGCCGGAACACGGCCACCAAATCCTGCGGCTCCCCGAGGACAGGCGCGAGGCCATGGTCGAGTTCGCCTTGACGCCTAAATGGGGGGAAGTGCTTCCCACCATCCGGGAGTTGGCCAACGAAATCGGGCGGAGGGTCGAGAAGGACTTGGCCGGGGCGTGCTTCCCCAAGGACCGGGAATTCGCGGGGCAGTTGGCTTGCTCGGCGTGCCCCTTCAACACCGGGAATCAGAACGTCCTCTTCGAGGGGGCCACGGCGGGCAAATGCACAAACGGCGGATGCTTCACCAAGAAAACCAACTTCTTCTTGAAGGAATACAAGGAGAAAGCGGCCAAGAAGTTTGACGGCCTCGGGTTCGTGGGCATGGGCTCCTCGGGCTGGAACGGGCTCCGCGAGGTCAAAGGAGCCGTGGTCTTGAGCGCGGAGGAAGCCAAGAGCGAGAAGGTCCAGGCTCTCATCCAAAAGGAGCCCGAGAAGTTCGGCTTCGCCGTGGTCAAGCCGTCGGCCTTCGGCGACAAGACCCCGAGCGCGGTCCTGGTCTGCAAGGACAAGGAACTCCTGGAGAAGAAAATCCGCAAGCCCGAGGAGAACGGCTGGCGGGCTCCGACCCAGGAAGAGCGGGAGCGGGAGGAATTCCTGCGGGAGGCCGAGGTCCGCGCCCTCTTCGCCGAAGGATCCAAGGCGGTCAAGGGCATCAAAAAGAATCACTTGGTCGATATCGTGCTGGCCTTGAACGGCTCCGAAGCGGCCTACGAGGCCATCGGGGTGGCCGAGTCGGAGGACTTGCCTAAAACCTTGGCGAAGCTCTCTGAGAAGGACTTGCTGAGGCTGGCGTGGCTCTGCTCGGTGGACGCCTATAATCCCGACGAGGGTCTCGCGGCGGTTGGCGTGGCCGTTCCGAAGGTCCGCAAGGAGGCCCGTAAACTGGCCCTAGCCGAGTGGGAAGAGGCATTGAAGGCCAAGGCGGCGGAGGCCCAGGCCAAGGAGGTCCCTATCGAGAAGAAATAAATCGTGGCCCTGGCCCATCCGGGAAACCGGGTGGGCCAGGGCAGACTCATGAGGCGGTGGACAGCGCCTCTCCGTGGACGGCGCCGCTGCGCTTGGACGGCTCTTCGACCCGACCACGCCGTCCACGTTCGTTTGGACATCGCCCCCGATAAGGCCGGGGGGCGGGGCGTTCCGCCGACGTTCCACCCTGCAAACGGCCGCTGGGTCCGCGATGCCCACTCTGCCCACCGCCCGACGGCGGGCGGTTTCGCTCCGCTTTTTTTCCGGCCGCCCGCCTTCCCGACGTTCCTTTTTCGCCTTCTTCGTATTTTGTCCTGTTCCCACCTGCGTTCAGGCTTCCAGGATGAAAGCCTCCATCCCTGCGGCATAAACGGCCCTCCCCTCCGACGATCCGAAAATTCGGCCCAACCCCCGCCGCAGCCCCAAATTTTCGGACAGCTCGACACAGCCGAGGCCGCCAGGGCGACGGCGTCGCCGGCGGTGCGTCCGGTGGGGACCCGCCATTTAATCCTCGTCCGGGAGGTCTTTCTCGGAAGCCTTCAACCCTCCGGGCCGGGCGGAGGTGTGAACATGGAAAAACACTGCGAGAACGAAAAACGGTTCGGAAAGGCGGGCGGCGAGACGGCGGCCGAGAGGCTCGACGGTTTGGCCGAGAAGTTACTGACGGAAGCTCGGATAGCGTTGCAGGTAGGCGGCGGACAGGCCAGGAGGCAAATCGTCAGGACGGCGCTTCACTTGGAAAGGATGCCGGGGGAGGTGCGGCCATGAAGGTGCGCGTGATGCTGGTCAGGGAAGGGCGGCGCGAGGCCGAAGTTCAAATCAGCGGCCCCCAGACGGCGTTCGAGTTCTTGAAGCCCAAGGCGAAGAACCTGGACCGGGAGCATTTCTGGCGCATCGACTTGGACGCCAGGAATAAAATCATCGGCTGGGAGGTGGTTTCCATCGGCACTCTCACGGCCAGCCTCGTCCATCCGCGAGAAGTTTTTGTGGGGGCGCTCCTGTCGAAATCGGCAGGCGTCATCGTCGCCCACAATCACCCGAGCGGTGAAATCACGCCGAGCCCGGAGGATAAGGAAACGACGAAGCGTCTCGTGAAGGCGGGCGAGCTTCTAGGGGTTCCGGTCCTTGACCACCTGATTGTCAGCGACGGGAAGTATTTCAGCTTCAAGGAGTCGGGACTTCTCTAAGGCCGGGAAGGGGCTCCGGGCTTCGGCCCGGGGCCCCAGCCCCGGTGCGGGTCGGTCCGCAGCCGCTCCACCTCGCTGTCGCGAGGTCCTCAACGATGGATAGCTAATGTAGAACTTGCTATAATTTTATGCGTTTTTTGTGAAGTTCGCGGGAGAAAAGGCCTATGGATTTAGCGCATCTGGACTGGACTAAAATCGTCCTTGGCGTAGTCGCCGCCATTGCAGGGGGGTTCGCCCTCCGGTTTACTTTCCGTCGTTCGGACAAATCCACGTCGACCAACCAGTCTGGAAATATTGTGAAGGGCGATCAAGCCGGACGCGATATTAACAAGTGATGCTCAATGGCTGACCCGGCGACTCAGACAACTCAATCGGGGAACGTCGTGGCGGGCGACCAGGCCGGCCGCGACATCATCAAGTACATAACATCGGACAACAGCCGCCCATCGGAAATGGGGCGATTGATCGACCGCTTCAAGGCCGAACATCAAAACGACCCGCAGTTTGAAGACACCGTGGAAAAGCTGCGGCACTACAGCAAACCGACAGGGGATACGGTCCTGGGTCTAGATGGGAAACTTTCTGCTGGGAACCGCCAGGATCTACTTGAGTTCGCCACTGCCACGAAGGAGCAATTCGCCAAGTCCTTAGCAAAGCACCAGTTTTCCGAGTCGGCTCAGGAGATTCACGCGTACCTTCTCGCGGAGGTCTTCACTAGGTTCAATACTCACGTCTACCCTCTGATTCGGCAAAGCTCCACCCACGCTCAAATTGCGGATGCAATCCAGACTCGTGTGGTGGACCCCGTCAAAGCGCTTCTCGAAGACAATGTGCTTGGCCTATATGCGGATGAAATCAACGGCATGCTCTTCTTCCTGACGGGAAATTGCCACGTTCGGTGGGTCTGATCCTTGCTGATTTATCATCCTGCTTTTGATACTCATCACTGCGCCTTCCGGCTCCTCCGTCTGCTCGAACGGCTCCCGAAGGTTCCGTATCCTATCGAAAAGATTCGCATCCTCGATTTCTACCTCCTGTTTCCTTCAGAACTCGTAAGCGTCCGATTCCCGCAGGACGCGCTTCGCTTTAAAAAAGAGTTTCGCCGAACAAGCAACCCCTATGAACGCATCGAAGATCCCCACAGGGTCTTCTCGCGGCTTGAGCCCATCCAGCTCGCCGCGCTTCGCACTCTCGCTTCTCACGGAGTGATCGACCAGGCTCAGCTTTCGGAGGGCAAGGCGCTTCGCAGCGGCTCCCCTATCCCTGCTTCCTTGGCACGTTTGATCGACACCGCAAACACACGATTTCCTGCCGCCATCGAACTGCTATCGGGGCCGCTCAGTGCGATTGATCTTTACGGAAAGAGTGGATTAAAGGCCCGGACCGACCTCTTTGAGTATCGCTATGACCCTTCTTAGGCCTCAGCTCGCCTTGCGGCGCCTGGAGGTCTTTCATAAGGGGCGTCCTGTCTACTCACAGCCCTTTCATGACGGCGTGAATATCATTCGTGGCTCAAACAGCTCCGGAAAATCCACGATCGCCGATTTTATCTTCTTTGCTCTGGGCGGTGATCTCGCCAAATGGAAACCGGAGGCGGAACTCTGCGATTTCGTGATTGCCGAGGTCGAAATTAATGGTGCCATAGTCACGCTGAAGCGCGATATTTCCACGTCATCCAGACAACCATTGGCAATCTTCTGGGGACCCCTGGACAAAGCCAGGACCTCCGTTGCCGAGGGCTGGCAAGTATTTCCATTTTCGCGCGGAGAGGACAGGGAGAGCTTTTCTCAGGTGCTCTTTCGTGCACTTGAGTTGCCGGAAGTGCGTGGAGACGCTGACAGTAATATCACGATGCACCAGCTGCTTCGCCTGATCTATATCGATCAGATCAGCGGCGTCGATTCTCTCATGCGAGATGAGCGATTCGATGCCGCCCTCACGCGCAATACCATCGGCGATTTACTTTTTGGCATCTATGAAGACTCTCTTTATCAAGAAGAGTTGCTTATTCGCGCGAAGCAAAAGGAGCTTGAGGAGTCGACGCGGGAATTCGACACGATTCTCAGCGTCCTCGGTCAGTCTGGCATCGAAGTCGATGCGCTTGCCATCCAGAAGGCGCTTACGGCCCTAACGGAGCAAGAAGCAGAGCTCCAGACGGGCATCAACGCCATTCTAAACGATCACGCCAAGGGCGCCTCACCCGACTCCTTAACTACGGCGGAGAAGGCTCGCGAAGTCTTCAAACAGATGCGCCAAGCAGCGGTCCGGCTTGAGGATGCCCGCGACAGACAGGCGCTTGAAGTCGAGGATTCGCGGCACTTCGTTCGTCATCTCGAAGCACGTCTCAATAGCTTGTCGGATTCTGAAGATACGCGAGCAGCTATCAAGGGCCTACCTGTGACCGCCTGTCCTGAATGTTTAGCACCCGTCGCGCCTTCGACAGATACCACAGTGTGCGCCTTGTGCAAGAAACCGACATCAGCAGAAATTCAACGCTCGCAGTTGATGCGCATGCGTCAAGAGCTTGCCCTCCAGCTGAAAGAATCCCAAAAGCTCCTGGGCGACAAGGAAACACGCCTTTCCGAGCTGTCCGGAGAACTCCCGTTAATACGCGAAAAAGCACGAGCCGCAGAGAAAACACTGCGCGAACTGGTCAGCGACGTAAAGAGCCCGCGCGACCAGCGCCTCGATGATCTCTTCACAAAAAAGGGAGCTTTTCAGAGCCAACGAGAGTTTCTCATTAAGCAAGCTAAGGCTGTTCGGCTCCTTGAAACGCTTAAACAGAAGTGCTCGAAGTTGAAAGCGGAGGTTCAAAGCCTGGCGTTGTCTATCAAGACGAAGAAAAGCCGTCAGGACAAAAGGCGTGCGGAGGCGGGAGACACGATTGCCGGCTACACCCTTGCATTACTCTCCCGAGATCTTCCACGAGAGGACACTTTCAAGGCCCCGAAATCGCTGGCCATCGACTTCAACAAGAACAGCTTTGCGGTGGATGGAAGAAACTGGTTTTCAGCCAGCGCGATGACATACCTGAAGAACAGCGTTCACTTCGGAATCTTCTTCGCATCCTTGGGCCTCCCTTATTTTCGCTACCCTCGCTTCCTCCTCTGCGACAATGTTGAAGACAAGGGCATGGAAGAGTCCCGCAGTCGGAATTTCCAGAAGCTGATCGTAGAGTTCTCTAAGAAGTTCGCAGTGCGCCACCAAATCATTTTCACCACCTCCATGATCGACCCGTCGTTGAACATCCCGGAACTTTGTGTCGGACCGCAGTACAGTGAGGGGCATAAATCTCTTGAGTTCGAGAACAACCCTGGGCAGGCGGCCACATGAACGTCTTTCGCCTACGAGAAGAACTAATCCGCGAGTATTCCGACTTTGTTCGGAGCTTCCTCGATATCCGCGACAAACGAATCCGCGAGCATGTTGCACAGGCTCTTGATCGCGGCCGTCTCTGGCCCGAGCCTTTGCTCCAGCTAAACCCAGCGTTCAAGCCTGGGGAAACCATCGACAAGCTCGTTGAAGACGGTGTCCTGCATCAGGAATGCTCCAACATCTTCCGCCTAGGGAAACAGCCTGGCACGGAAAGGCGCGGGGATGTATTCCGCCTTCATACGCATCAGGCCCAAGCGGTCAAGATCGCGAGGACCGGCGCCAACTATGTCCTGACGACCGGAACCGGCTCCGGCAAGAGCATGGCGTACATCGTACCCATCGTTGACCATGTCCTTCGTCGGGGCTCCGGCCGTGGTATTCAGGCCATCGTCGTGTACCCGATGAACGCGCTGGCGAACAGCCAGGCTGGGGAACTCGAGAAGTTTCTCTGCTACGGCTTCCCGGAGGGTGTCCTGTCCAGTTCAAAATGAAACATTCGATGGCTCCGATCTATTGACAGTCTCCGTCCCCGACGGCCCGTCTT
>Ga0307372_10001506_pt1 | contig 40587 bp, 66 predicted proteins | sample OX1MG_FD_202533 | JGI IMG/M metagenome (GOLD analysis project Ga0307372, IMG submission 202533) | Soil microbial communities from Risofladan, Vaasa, Finland - OX-1 | ecosystem: Environmental > Terrestrial > Soil > Coastal area > Acid sulfate soil | place: Finland: Risofladan, Vaasa | collected...
TTCCGCCGGGCGCGCGGTCGCGCAACAGGCGCAGCCCATCGAGATCGTCCGAGGAAACCGGCTCCTCGAACCACGACACCCGAAGGTCGCGAAATCTGGAGGCAAGCTCCAACGCCTGCTTTCGCGTGTACGCGCCGTTGGCGTCGACGAATAATTCGACGTTTGGTCCTATCGCCTCGCGGGCGGTGGCCACCCTATCTGGGTCCTCGAGCGGCTCGCGGCCAACCTTCATCTTGACCCGCGGGATTCCCTGCTCTGCCCATCCGGATAATTGTTCGCGTAAGCGATCTTTGTCGTACGAGGTGAAACCGCCGCTGCCATAAACGGCGACGCTATTGCGGGCCGCGCCAAGCAACGTCACTAACGGCAGGCCAAGGACTCGGGCTTTGAGGTCCCAGAGAGCGTTGTCGGCGGCAGCAATCGCCATCGACGAGATTCCCGGACGACCCAGATTACGGATCGCCTGAATCATCGCCAACCAATTTCCCGAAGTCGCCATCGCATCCCGGCCTTCGACCACTTCGGCGAGCATATCGTTGATCAGCCGGGCCGTGGCGAGGTCGGCATAGGTGTAGCCGATACCGATCTGGTTGGCGCCAGGCGCCTCGACCACCACCAGCGTAGTGGCCTTCCACTCCAGGGTGCCGTCGGATTCAGGAAAATCGGTGGGTATGTGATAGGCAGTCGCCCGAAGACGTCCAATCCTGATCTCCGGCACATGCGTAAATGTCTTCATCTTATTTTCCTCTCCTAAACGTGCCGAAACACTTGGCTCTCAAATATGTGGTGCGGTAAAGGTCTTCAATGATCGTCAACAGACTAGCGATCCTGAGTGTCCCGCTCCAAAATGCAACAGCTTACGGGTTTCCTGGTTTTCGATCGAATACTGCTTCCGGAATTAGCTAGTCGCCACGCGCGAGGTCTAGCGGCTTCTGATAGGCAGACAGATTCAAGGCGCTACTGATCAACGTTATATGAGTCAGGGCTTGCGGAAAGTTACCCAACATGCGGCCTTCGCGGTGCTCGTATTCCTCTGACACCAGTCCTACGTCATTGCACAGTCCAAGTAGCCGCTCGTAAATCGTTCGTGCTTCGTCATTACGGCCCATTGCGACCAAACAGTCGACCAGCCAAAAGGTGCACGGCAAAAACGCTCCCTCTTCACCGCCACCCATTGCCTTGCTGTACCGCTTAACCAAACCGCCTTCCATCAGCTCGCGTTGAATCGTCTCGACCGTGCCCACAATCCGAGGGTCGTTGGCGGGCAAAAAACCAATCAGCGGCAGACGCAGCAACGCCGCATCGAGCTCGCTCGCGCCATAGTACTGGACAAAGGTGTTCCGTTTGCTGTCGAAGCCACGCTTGCAAACGTCCGCATGAATCGTGTCGCGTAGCGCCCGCCATTTTTCCAGCGGCCCTTTTAGACCATCCTGCTCGATAAGCTTGACCGCTCGGTCGAAGGCCATCCAGGCTGCCACCTTGGATTCGGTGAAATGACGGGCTCCGCTCCTGGTCTCCCAGATGCCGTCGTCAGGTTTTTCCCAAGCGCTTTCGAGAAACACCAAGAACGCACACTGCATCCGCCATGCGTCCTGGTCGATTTTGATCTGATAGCGGTGAGCTATACAGAGGGCGTTCATGATCTCGCCGTAAACATCGAGCTGAAACTGTGCGTAGGCGGCGTTGCCGACCCGAACCGGTTGACTATTCTCGTAGCCAGGCAGATGTGGAAGTTCATACTCCTTAAGCCGGCGCTCGCCAGAGAGTCCATACATGATCTGCAGTTTGCCGGCCTCCCCGGCGACCGCACGCATTAGCCATTGGCGCCAGGCAACAGTCTCTTCCGTGTATCCTGAAATTAGCAAGACACAGAGCGTGTAGGTTGCGTCGCGCAGCCAGCAAAAGCGATAGTCCCAATTGAGCGGCCCCTGCAATTGCTCGGGTAATGATGTCGTGGGCGCTGCGACGATTGCACCGGTCGGATGATAAGTAAGAGCTTTTAGTGTGATCAGGGAGCGTACGACTTGTTTGCGGAAAGGGCCGTCATAGCTACAACGTGATACCCAGTTGTTCCACCATAGTTCGGTTTCATCGCGCAGACGGATCGGATCATCCACTGGCGGAGGAGGCCGGCAAGATTCGTTACGAATCATGGTGAACGGAACGGTCTGGCCCTTTGATACTGTAAATTGCGCCACCGTCTTCAGATCCTCGCCATGCGTTTGCACCGGCGTATGAAGGAAGGTCGCATCCGGTCCGCCAATCGCTCGCATACCATCGTCGGTATGCTGGACCCACGGGACGATCTCGCCGTAGTCGAAACGGAAGGTCAGTTCCATTCGCATTGCCACCGAGCCCTCGCGACCTTCGACCAGCCGGATTACGTCGACTTGTCCGGTCTGTTCCTTGATCGGCATGAAATCAACCAGGGCTACCACGCCTTCCGCCGTTTCGAAGATCGTCTCCAGAATGAGTGTGTCGCCGCGATAGCTGCGGCGCACCGCCTTCACTTGGCTCTGGGGCGCGATGAGCCATCGTCCATGCTCAGGACCGCCGAGCAGCGCCGCAAAGCAGGCAGGTGAGTCGAAACGGGGCACACACAGCCAGTCGATCGAACCGTCGCGGCCGACCAGGGCGCCAGTATGCATGCTGCCGATGAGGGCGTAATCTTCTATCCGAAGACTCATCAGAATCTTCCTTCCACGTGCTACTTCAATCTGGGAGCGCCGTGGCCCCAGGTGGCGTCAGGTGATAGATTGCGCCGCACCGGCGGGAATTGCATATCTCGCTTGTCTGAGTCGAAGACAGTGGCGCCCTGCGAAATCAGATAGTCCGCCGCTCGGGCCGCCAGGGCTTGGATCGTCAGTCCCGGATTAGCGGAACCTTGGGTTGGCATTATGCTGCCATCGCAGATGAATAGATTGGCGACGTCGTGGCTGCGGCCGTACCTGTCCACTACCGAAGTGTATGGATCATCGCCCATGCGCGCCGCGCCCACCAGATGCGCGTAACGCGCTTCCTGGACAACTTCTTCGGCGCCGGCCGCTTTCATGACTTCGATTACTTTGTTCTTGCCGAATTCGATCAGGTTCTTATCATTGTCGTGGAGGCTAAAGGTGACTTTTGCCACCGGGATTCCGAATTGGTCCTTTTTGTCCGCCAATTCGACGCGGTTGTCGGCGTGCGGAAGAATTTCCCCGAGCAGTCCGAGCGCGGCCCAGTGATTGTAGTCCATCATGACGCGCCGTAGTCCCCAGCCCCAGGCTCCCCGCGCGCTCATCATCTGTTTAGCGAACGCGATCGGCAGGGGACCGACAGTTTGAATCGCAAGTCCGCGCGCGAAATCGCGTTTCGGCTCCGTCTCATAGAACTCTTCCGTCAAAGCCCCTGCTGGTGGAGCCTTGTACATGCGGATGAGCTCGTCAAAATAACCCATCACTACATTCCCCGCCTGGGCCATCAGATAGCGTCCGACGGTGCCGCTGGAGTTGGCCAAACCGCTTTCAAACCCTGGACAGGCTGAATTCAGAAGCAGTCGTGGAGTTTCGATGGAATAGCCGGAGAGGATGACGGCTTTCGCTTTCTGGAAGTGTTCGCGTCCGTCCCGATCAAAATATGTTACTCCGCTTACGCGCCGGTTGTTGCCGAGATTAATGCGCGAAACCATGCAGTGCGGACGAATTTCCGCGCCGTGGGCGATCGCGTCAGGTACGTGAGTGATCAAAGTGCTGGCCTTTGCGCCGACCTTGCAACCCTGAACGCAGAAGCCTCGATAAATGCAATGCGGCCTGTCGACGCGGGAACCCTGCAGGATGCCGACCGGTCCTCCCGCGCTGACGCGAAGACCAAGCTTGGTACATCCGCGGATCAGCACATTGCCGACGCCGCCCATCGGATGGGGACCGAAGGCATAGCCGTGAGGATCGCCCCACGGAAAATACGCTGGCCCCGAGACCGGCAGCTCGAGTTCCATCAATTCGTAATAGGGCTTTAACTCTTCGTAGCTAATTGGCCAGTCCACCGCGAGCCCGTCTTCGGAATAGACGCGGAAGTCCGAAGGATGAAGGCGCGGGGTAAACGCCGCCCAGTGCACGGTGCTGCCGCCGACGCCTCTGCCGCTGTTATTACTTCCCAGAGGCAGTGGATTGTCACCGCCCGTGATTCGCAGATGCTCCCAATACAGCTGATGAGAGCCGGCCTCGTCACTCACCCAATCTCGCTCGGTATCCCAAAAAGGGCCGGCCTCGAGTCCGAGTACGCGAAACCCGGCACGCGCCAACCGCTGCAATAAAACGCCGCCCCCGGCGCCGACACCGACAATCAGGTAGTCGACCTCCTCATTTTCGCTGAACCGAAACATCGGCGCTTCCAGCCGCTGCATCGCGCCGAGCATATGGGGCTGATGGCTCGGCTTCGCGAACTCTCCGAGTATCGGGGACTTCAAACGGAGCCTCGCTTGCGATGCGGAGCGGGATGCTCAACCGGACTCGGAACTGGCTCGTAGAGATCGGAAACGGACGTGTCCGGCGCCTTCCATTCGTAGCGTCGTTCGTTCGATTCCCAAGGTTCCGGTGAGCCATTTTCCAGTCGGATATAGGCCCGTGGATAGGCGGGACCGCCAAAGCCGATCTCGTCCCAGGACCACGGGTGGGCGTAGTAAGCTTCCACGCAGTCCTGCACCAGCATCGCCCAGAAGCGATGGACTGGCATACGTTTCCAGATCTCGTCACCGACAGCCGGCTTGCCGTCGTGCAGCGATTTTAGAATGCTATCCTGTTCGAGCCGTCGCAGGTCCACGAAACTGCGGTCGTAGAGATGATGAGCGATCTGTCCGATGACCTGAAGACCTAACCGAAAGGCCTCGGGGTCAGGCGGCATGTCCGCGAAACGGTAGCCCTCATGACGGTTTTCGTACAACCGTTTGTCGATCCATGGAACGATCGGAATCTTACGAGCGGCGTCACGGTCGTCTTGCGGAATGATGTGATCGCAAATGACCTCCATCAGATTTGCCTCGTCGGGCCTGAAGAAGCGGATCGGCGGGATATTGTGCACCCGATCGAGAATCACTTCACGCGTTTTCGCGTCCCAGAATTTCTGCTGTGCCAGTGTGCTGAAATCCGGATAATAACCCGGCTGAGTAAGGGGCCCGATCGGCTTCTTTGTGCGAGGCTCGTACGGAAGGTCATCGTCACGGTTCTCGCCGTTCATGGCTTTTCTCTTCGCATCAGGCTCGCCAACAGGCCAATGAAACCGGCGGCCGCGAATAGCAATGGAGCGAAAATTGGCGGTCCATGGATAATGTTGTAGACCAACATCTTGGAGCCGCCTGGGCGGCGCAGGATGCCTCGGGCGTGATAACCAAATCCGACCGCTCCATCCAGTATGGCTGCGCTTGAAAGGGCGGGCAGCCAGGTCTGAGCTATGCGTTGACTTTTCACCGCGCCTGCCGCCGCGGCGACCAGCAGGGGCGCAACCACCACGGGTGTCCACTGCGCCTTGTAGCGGAAATTGCTTTTGTAGTGTGAGTAGAAGGCCTCGAACCCGCTACAGGAAGCCGAGATGGCGGTCGCAACCGCCAGGTGCTTTTGAAATCGGCCTTCGCGCAAATCCTGCTCCCAACCAATGCTGTCGTGCTTGTCCGTGAGAAGCCCGGCCCAATGATTCGTGCTCCCCGGGCGCGGAAGGCTCGTTTGGCCAGGCCCCTCCTCGCGCTGGAGGAAAGAGGCGATCAGGCCGAGGTATGCGCTGGTGCCGAACAGCAACGGACCAAAAACTGGAGGCCCCATGACGATGTTGGTCATCGGCAGTCGCCATCCCCCCGGTTTGCGCTGGATTCCGCGGATGTGGAAGTAGGTGCCGATCGCGCAGTCGGCTAGGGTTATCGCCGAAACCGCCGGCAGAACGGTTTTCGCCGCCTGACGACTGCTGAATGCCCAGGCCCCAGCTCCAAGGAGAGCGGCACTGAGGATCACCGGCGTATACATCACGCGACGGCTGTAACTGCCGCGATAATGCATATAACCGACCTCTAAACCGCTCAATGCGCTCGACAAACCTGCCGCCAGCGCGAGCCAGCGCTGGAATCGTCCTTCGCGCACGCGCACGTCAATTTCTCTGGCGCCCCGCTCGATTTTGCCTACCGCGTTGGCTACAAGTTCCGGAGTGAGTACGCGATGTAGTACGCCTGAGTCTATCGATTTGTCGCTTTCCAACTTCCGCTCTCCGACTTTGGTGATTTGTCCCATGCGAACGCTTCCCAGTAAGCCAACGACTGAATTCGCCGTGCCAATACTCCTCTCATTTCTTGTGCGGTATTACGCTCTCGATGAATTCCCGCGCCGCTTGACGAATGATTCCGCCTTCATTGGGATCACCCTTGATCAATGTCGAGGTGAATTTCGTCGCGTCGGCGAGAGTGATGTGCGGCGGCAACGGCGGTACATCGGGGTCGGTAATCGCTTCCAGAACGCAGGGACAATTGGCGGCCAGCGCCTCCTCCCATGCGTGACCCAAGTCATCAGGCCGATCCACGCGAATACCCCTCAATCCGAGTGACTCGGCATACTGCGCGTATGGAAAGTCCGGTATATCCTGAGATGCCTCGAATTTCGGAACGCCGGTCATGACTCTGAGCTCCCAGGTCACCTGGTTGAGATCGTTGTTGTGCAGAACCAGGACAATCAGGCGAGGATTGCTCCACTCGCGCCAGTACTTCGAGATCGTGATGAGACCATTGATCCCGTTCATTTGCATGGCGCCGTCGCCCACCATCGCGATAGCCGTACGCTCGGGAAAGCAGAATTTCGCCGCGACCGCATAGGGAACTCCGGGTCCCATCGTTGCCAGGTTCCCCGACAAAGAGGCCATCATGCCAGGTCTGATTTTCAAGTCGCGGGCGAACCAGTTGGCCGTCGAGCCGGAATCGGAACTCAGAATACGGTTGTCGGGCAGGCGCGGAGAAAGTTCCCAAAAGACCCGTTGCGGGTTGATCGGTTTGGCTTCACTCATTGCTCTGGCCTCGAGCAACCTTCCACCATTCCGCAACGTTCTTCTCAATTCTCTCGCGCCAGCCGCGGTCCGTCTTCCGTTCCAAATACGGGATCAACAGTTTCAACGTCTCGCTGGCATCGCCGACGAGATTGACCTCGGTGGGAAATCTGAGCCCCAGCATGCGGCCGTCGATGTCAATCTGGACCCCACGCGCCTGACCTTCCTTGGGCAGGAACTCCGAGTAGGGAAAGCTGGTCCCGATCATCAGGAGAGTGTCGCACTCCATCATCAGATCGTAGCTTGGCTTGGTGCCCAGCAGCCCGATCGAACCGGTAACAAACGGGAGAGCATCGGGTAGCACCGCTTTCCCGAGCAGCGCTTTGGCTATACCGGCCCCCAGGATCTCGGCGACTTCCGTCACCTCGACAGACGCGTGAAGCGCGCCCGCACCCACTAACATCGCGACCTTCTTGCCCTGATTCAGTATGTCCGCTGCGCGCTGCAGATCCGGCTTTGCGGGGATCACGCGCGGCGTCGAATAGCCAAGCCCGGAATGAATTGTCGCATGCGCGCGCTCGGGTTCTTCAGCATCAAGCACTTGAAGATCGTTCGGCAATATAATGCAGGTCACGGTACGTTCCGACCTGGCGATTCGAATCGCGCGGTCGACCAAATGACGCATCTGCGACGGCACAGACGCCATCTCAACGTACTCGTGCGCTACGTCCTTAAATAAACTGATTAGATCGACTTCTTGCTGAAAGCGTCCTCCTAGTGCCGAGCGCGCCGATTGCCCAACAATGGCGACGACCGGCTGATGATCCATTTTGGCATCGTACAGACCATTGAGGAGATGGATAGCCCCGGGTCCCGAGGTCGCCATACAAACGCCAACCTCACCTGTGAACTTGGCGTGCGCACAGGCCATGAAGGCCGCCAACTCCTCATGTCGAACCTGAATCAGCTTCGGCTTATCGTGGGCTCGTTCCAGAGCCGCCAGTATGCCGTTGATACCATCGCCCGGAAATCCATAAATGCGCTTGATGCCCCATTGGTCGAGGCGCTTCAAAAGAAAATCCGCGACTGTCTCGGTCATGGTGTTCTCCGCGGGTTTCGCTGCAGTTTAACGTGGTCAGTCATTACTCGCTTATGCGATCGTGCTTAACAGGGCATTTGAGCCCGGCGCGAATCCAGGCTGAGCGTCCTGAACAACAATCGGTACGTCGGACGTAATGATGCTCGAATAGTCGGTTCGTGAGCGATGGATTCCTTTCGCCGCTCCATCAGGGATACTCCAATGAGCTAAGTCGCCGACTCTCTCGGTTACCTCAAACGTTGCCGATTACTTTGGAATTTCGAGGCAGCCGCGAAACCCAACACTCCTGATAAAAGAAGGCCGGCAAGCAGCCGATGCCTGGTCAACCAAAATTGCACGCTGCCATGCCAAGCTTGAGCGTCGAAATTACCGCGCGCATCAAAGTCCCCGCGCACCGGCTCGAACAGATTGTCAGCGCGATGAGGGTCCACCTTTTCGCTGGTCTGCTGCGAAGCGAAACCGGTACGCGCGAGATACCGGTCCAACAAACCAGGAATGATTTTGTTAGCTTCGATTGCGATCAGCGTGGGCAGTCCCAGATATAGTTCGCGCCGGTGGTGGTGGGCGGCCCAAACTATGGCGCGTGCCGGCACGCCGGGATCGAAGATTGGCGGCACAGGCTGCGGATGACGCGGCAAGTGTGTGCGGCACCAATCGAATTGAGGAGTATTGATTGCAGGAAGTTGCACCATAGTAAGGTGAATCTTACTTTTATGATGTAGTAGTTCGGTTCGCAGAGAGTCTGTGAAGCCCCTGATCGCAGCTTTCGCGCCGCAATAGGCCGACTGCAAAGGAATTGAGCGGTAAGCCAAGGCGGAACCGACTTGAACGATGCATCCCTTGTCGCGCGGAATCATGCATTTCAGCGCGGCCATCGTTCCCCACACGGTGCCAAGGTAAGTGACTTCGGTGGCGCGTTTGAACTCCGCAGGGCTGACATCGACGAACTCGGAAAAGACCGTCACCATCGCATCATTGACCCAGACGTCGATCGGGCCGAGCTTCTTCTCGACTTCCGCCGCGGCGGCTTGAACTTGCTCCTGATTGGCCACATCGGCGGGCAGCACTAGCGCGCGGCCGCCAAATCGTCTGATGTCCGCAGCCGCCTGTTCCAAGCGGTCCCGATCCCGTGCGATTAATCCGACGGAAGCGCCCCGCCGTCCAAATTCCATCGCCGTAGCACGCCCAACCCCAGCGCCGGCGCCGGTGACTACTACAACTTCCCCTGGCCGCTCGGCGCTCTCTTCTCGCATGTAAGTTTCTCCTGGTCTGGCGTTGACTTGAACTTCAAAACGATCCCTTTCCGCTATTCGTAATATTCGACAGCAAGAATCATGCTCAGGCGAGCGCAAATTCCGAGCTGCATTATTGATCCCGATTACTTAAATCTAGGCGCGCGCGCTCTACGAGGTCAAGGCAATTGCTTGACCGGTTTGAAGAACATGTGACGAAGAGAACATGTAATTTGTAAGGTGTCGCGGGCCGTGCAACTCAAAATCCATGCCCATCGAATTCCCGAGCTGGCAACATTTACAATCATTTGCCGTTCTTGGGCAGCAAGCGATACCAAAGGTCAAATTGCTCTGGTGGAATTGCCTGAAGGCCGATTGAGGAGCAGCAGTGGTGATGTCGTTGAAGTTGTCCCAGCACAGGCTGCCGAGTCTGCAATTACTGTAAGCATCGCACTGAAAATGCAACCGATTGTTCGGCTGAAATGGAAAGTCCGGGATAGGACCGGGAGGAATCGAGGCCAGAATTACCCTGTCCCTACTAAAAACTCCGAAGCGGTTGAAAGGGCTGGCGATTTATTGAGCCGTACCGTAGAGTCGCGCGCATGCTCGCCTTCATTTCATGGTTGATCGGACGTCTGCAAACGCGCGCCGAATTAGAACTGGAGGTCATCGCGCAGCGTCACCAACTGGCGGTGCTGCGGCGCCAGCGCCCGAGCCGTCCGTGGCTGGGCTTTTTGGACCGACTGCTCTGGGTCTAACTCTACCGGCTGTGGCCGCATTGCCTCGATGTGCTTGTGCTGGTCAGGCCGGCCACCGTGGTCCAGTGGCACCGCCAAGGGTTTCGCCTATATTGGCGCTGGCGCTCCCGCCCCGGACGACCATCGGTCGATCGGGGAGTGCGCAAGCTGATCCGGCAGATGAGCAGTGCCAATCCGCTCTGGGGAGCACCGCGCATCCACGGTGAACTGTTGAAGCTCGAGATCGAGATCAGCCAAGCTACAGTGGCCAAGTACATGTTGCGCAGACCGAGTAGGCCGTCGCCTACCTGGCGCAGCTTCCTGCACAATCAGGTCGCGGGAATCGCTGCCGTTGACATGTTCGTGGTGGCGTCAGCGTCGTTCAGGCCGCTGCTCGTGATGGTCATCCTGATGGTCATCCTGCTTCACGCACGCAGGAGGATTGTACGGATTGATGTCACCGAGCATCCCACCGCCGGGTGGCTGGCGCACAGGTGACGGAGGCATTCCCTTGGAACACTGCGCCGCGCTACTTGCTCCGGGACCGCGATGCGTCGTATGGAGCAGCATTCCGCAAGCGGGTCGACGCGATGGGAATCGCCGAAGTGATCACGGCAGCGCGCTCGCCTTGGCAGAACGCCTATGTCGAGCGACTCATCGGTTCGATCAGGCGGGAATGTCTAGACCACGTCATCGTCTTCAACGAGCGCCATCTCCTGCGGGTACTTTCGTCTTACGTCGATTACTACCACCGCTCGCGCACGCATCTGTCACTTGCCAAAGACTGTCCCGAGGCGCGACCGGTGGTGCGGCGGGGCAAGATTATTGCTATTCCGCAGGCCGGTGGCTTGCACGATCGCTACGAACGGCGGGAATGCCCGCTGCGTTGTTGGAATTGAGTAGCGGCTCGATAGTCATTTAAGCGGCCCGTTTGCCGTTTTCAACCTGGCGTGCGCGATCGATTGTAGCATCGTGTGTGCGCAACCCCGCAACCAGCTTGGACAACGCTCGACAGCCTGCAACCTTGCGGAAGTGGCGCTCGGCTTCCAGCACGCCAGCCGCGGTCCATCTGAGGATCATCATTCCGCCCTGCCAGCGCTTTACCCGGCGTGCGGTATTGCGCACCCTGCTGAACAGGTTCTCGATCAAGTTGGTCGACGACAGCACCCGTTCCAGGCTTTCGGGCAGATCCAAGCGCATCACGGTAAGGGTTTCCTCCAGCCCCTCGCGCAAGGAGCCCGGCGCGCTGGGGTGCGCGGACTCCAAGCGACGTGCGAGATTCTCAATCAGGCGCCGGGCGCGCTTGGAGTCGCGCGTCGCATAGGCTTGGTTCATCGCGCTACGCACCGAGACGCGCATCCGCTCCGGCAGTGCGTCAGTGACGTTGCGCTTCTTGTGCTCGTGGCACCGGTGAATCAGGGCGCGCGCGCCGAACGGCCACAAGCACGTACTGGGGTTGCGGGAAGGAGCGACCGAGAACGCCGCGGCCTGCAAGGCGCTGCTGGCTGACCTGATCGAGCGCGGGCTTGATCCCAACCGTGCCATCCTGGTGGTGATCGATGGCGCAAAGGCGCTGCATAAAGCGGTCAGCGAGACCTTTGCTCTCGATGCCGACCGCCGCCAGCACTACATGCTCGGCGAAGTGTACTCCGTCGATCATCAAGGCGACCAGCGCAAGGCCACGTAGATCGCGCCGCATCAGTTCCGAGAGCCGGCGCTGGGTGCCCACTACGAAGCGCTCGCTCACCGCGCTCTTGCCCACGCCTCGGACCTCGAACTCGTTCGGCAATGCTTCCAACGAACGCGCCTAGCGCCGGGTCGAGGCTCCGAGCACCATCTTCTCGAAGGCGCGTTCATCCAGCGGGTCGCGCGAACTTCACGCCTGCCAGCTCGGCAGCAACAGTTCATGGCCCTCGAGACTGCGCGCCCGCGGACGCTCAACTTTCACTCGCCGGCCGCCCAACACCAGCGAACTCGGCACGTGCCCTGACCGCAGCGCTTGCCGCTCCGTCAGATGCGCGTACCGCGGCCCACACAGCACCGCGCGCTCCCCCCTCCAATTCATCCTCGACAAACGCCAGTCCCGAGATCACCACGGTGTCCCACAGTGCTGCGCGCGCCAGCCCGCGCAACGGCAGCATCAACTGGTTTTGCGCGCTTTGCTCTCGACCTCGTCTCTTGCCATTCTTGTTCACGGCGGCTTCCTCCTCTTTCTCCAACCCGATCATTCGATCGGGCGAGGATTGCCGCCACTTCAATTTCAACAGCTATCCGGGCATCTCCACGAACGGCTCGCTGCCTGAACAACCGACTCGCACCTCTCCTATATGCATCACCGTCTCATTGCCAGCCATCTTTCGCGCGCTAGGTCCGTTGAAGGTTAGTCCATCGCAGACCCAAATCAGCTCCAGCCGTTGAGCGCGCATCCGGCGCGGGACGCTCCTTTCGTCTATGGCGAAAGCCGGATTCAGTGGATTGCGGAACTCATGCGCGGCTACAGCGATAAACTCGTCGCGTGCTCGGAGAGCACCGTTCAATTGTTCGTGCGCCGTCTTCTCCCGTTCCAGGAGCGTCTCACGCTCGCGTTCGAGCTTCTTTCTTTCGCTGATATTCCGTGCGATCTTGGAAGCGCCGACGACAAGGCCCCGTGCGTCCCTGATGGGCGATACCGTTAATGAAATATCGATCCTGCGACAGTCCTTTGTCTGCCGAACAGTTTCAAAATGATCAACCTTCTCGCCGCGTCGGATCTGAGCCAGAACGTAATCTTCTTCTGCCTGGCGGTCAGACGGAATGATCAGCCGAATGGATTTGCCAATCGCCTCATGCGCGGTATACCCGAACATCACCTCGGCAGTCGGATTCCAGGAAGTGATGATCCCGTCCAGAGTTTTGCTGACAATTGCGTCATGAGACGAGTCGATGATCGACGATAGGAGCGAACCCAGGCGATCTAGTCCCAGCTTCGCCTCTGAGCTGATCTCGTCGAATTTGTCCCGCATCGGCGTTCTATGTGGCTCGGAAGTTAAACTTCGCGGCTAACGAAATAGCTAGCACATCGGTTTGTAGCGAGCCAGTCTTAAGGGTTGTGGCTTCTCAAAACTTGAGCCTCGCGATGCATTGGTGGTTTCGACCGTTTGGCGATAGCCTGCTTTCATGGCGATGGCGACAGGCCGGGCAGTCCTGATCTCTCGAGGCGAACCCCCGAAGCCAAATCCTTTCTGCTGTAGAGCAGAAAGAATAGAAGTACGATAATGAGCAGGCCCTCCACCACTTCGTCGAGCACCCGAATGACGGGCTTCATACGCGCTGTCAGACATTCAACGAAGAGTCCAGAAGCGCAAACTAGTCAAACCAGGTTACGATGCTACTTAATATTGTCCAGGTCCTTCCGGTGATCCGGCCGATGATCCGGATTCGGGATTGCTTGGATTGTCTGGTCCGGACGGATTCATCGTGCTATTTCGCATGCCGCGCATGTCTGAACCGCCAGAGCCAAGAGCACTTGCGGATCCAGGGGGCGAAGCGGTGGGGGCGCTTCCTGGAAAGCCAGGAGCGGTACTCGGATTAGAAGCGCCGGCGGAGGGAGCAGTCTCGCTGCCGGGCGAGGTCGTCGCAGTATCGCCTGGACTGGCGCCTCTGCCGGCAGCCATGGCTCCGCTGCCAGCGCGACTACCTGCGCCCCCGCTTCCTGCGCCTTGCGCATAGACCGGCGGGCCGAATGCGCTCAGCGCGATTGAAAGGGCACTACCAACGAGAAGGCTCGATACACGTTTATATCGCCGCATGACTAGTGTTACCGATTCAAGCCTAGTTTCATCGCGCCGCAACGATTGCAAATATAGTACAAGGCGGCGTTTATTAACCGGCTGGAGAAGACTGGACTTCGCCGCATCAGTCCACGTTTTGGCTGGCTACAAAACCTGCCGTCCCTTTCATTGGTCCTTCGACGATCTGAACTTCGGAACCATTACTGTCGCTCGAGAGAATGTTCACCGGAGTTTGGTCATCGATCTTTTTGGCCGAGAACTCTTGCTGCGCGCTACCGACCATGCCGCTCGCGCCGCCCTGCTGTGCCCTATGCGAGACTTTGAGATAGGTCGCTTCATCAGGATAAAGGGAGACCTCATGATCATGTCCGGTAGCCACGAGTTTGTGAGTCAAGACCGAATTCCTGTTGCATGCGGTTAATGCGAGCAGCATGGCGCTCGTCGCGATCACCGCTACCTTCTTTGCTTTCATATGTACTTTCATAGTGTGGGTTTCCTTTCGCCTACTAGGCGCTGAATTGAATGAGCTAAATGAGTTCAATTCTCATGCCAGTTGAAATAGCTTGTGCGGCGCCAGGCGGGGTAATCGAGGGAACTCAACAGGACGAAAAATCTACAGATCGCCGGGGGAGGCCACCTCGACGAACCATGAAAAGAGCGGTTCGCGACGATGGCTGGGGAGGATGGCTCGGACATGAATGCGAGAAATCGGAAACTGTCGCCGGATCTGGCGACCCAGCGCGGGGCTGCTATTTGGCCCAGGCGACGTCGTCTTCGCACCAGGGTAGTTGCAGACTCGATGACCTTTTGCGGGTTCATTGGCGCTAGTCCAAGGTTGCAACTGGCGGCGCCATCCTTCGCCCGAGCCTCTGGCTTGCACCGCCTCCGTCTAGTCCACAAACCCCATTTTCGAGTGTAAAAACTACCCTTGAACCTTTATTTATCGTCGATTGAAAATATTTCAAGCAAATCTGAAGTAAGGTAAGGCGCGCGCGGAAGATCCGTATCGTCACACATGACCCGGATGAAAATTCCACTCCCCTATTTCGTGCAGCCCGCTCCTGCTTCCGCGCGGCGGTCTTTTATGTAAGGCGGTAGCAGTTCAATGTGGAGGCCAAAAGCGCGATGCCTGCCGCCAAAGCTTCGCCGGAGGTGTCTCGCGCATCTGTAGATGCGCACCGGCGACCTCCGCCAAGTCATCGGAAATCTTATTGCGCCGGCCAAAGAGATAGCGTTCGGGCATTCCCGTCAAAACCCGCCCGGAGCTGCCGCCCGCGGTGGTGGGAGCTATTCAGCCGGGCCGTCTTTGCCCGGCATGCGAATACGCGATGAGTCGCTTTGCGCGAGTTGAATATTTTACCACCCGTACCGTTGCACGAACAAACGACGGTTCATGGGAAGCTGGCCGTCCACTAAAGCCGAAGTCGCCCTGGGTCAGCGGCATTTCAGCAGAGGAGCTTGGATTGCATGAAATCCGCTGATTCGTCCTCGGCTGAGCATCTTAACGCGCCAATAGATCTCGTAATGGCCGCCGGCCGCCTGATGACCGGCCACAATCGCACGAAAGCGATCCTACCGAACAAGCGTTGCGGGGGCAGCTGTCGACGCGTACGGCCGCTGCCAACGGCGATTTTTCGGCTCGGGTGCCGCTCGGCGGCTACGGCGGGGTGATGCGGCAAATCGCTCAGAATGACCGGCAACTCGGCACGATTCAGATCAGTGCGGATTCGTGGGTAAATCTGCTGCAGAACGGCAATCTCGATCCAGTCAGATCGAATCGAAGCGCGCGCTTGAAACAATCGAACGCAACGTTAATCTGCAAATCTCCTTGATCGATGAGATCCTGGATCGGTAGCGCGTGCGAAAGGCAAGGTGCACCTCACGCCTCGTACCATCGACCTGATACCTCTCATCGAAAGCGCCTTGGATGCTACGCGGGCGCGGCTGAAGCCAAAGATTTGCGGGTTGAATGGGAATGGCGCGGTCCGCTGCTTCACATCAACGGAGATTCCGAACGCCTTCAACAAATGGTCTCCAATCTTGTGTCGAGCGGTGTCAAATTAACTCCGGCCGGCGGCCGCTTCCGGCTCAGTCTCGAACGTAGCGCGCGTGAGACCACCCTGACTGTCAGCTTACCCAAAACCCGAAAGCGAGCCACGGATAAGTTGAGCTGGGCGCGGCAAGCGTGGTCCTCTGAAGCGAAGGAGGAAGGACCCGTAGGTGGCGAAGAAGGGACAGTCCGAGGAGGAGCAGATCCTGCGCGCCCTGCGACAGGCAGAGGGCGGCACGAGGGTGGCCGACATCTGCCGCGAGCATGGAATCAGCGAGGCGACATATTACATCTGGAAGAAGACGTACTCGGGGCTGGGGCTGAACGAGTTACGGATCTGCGCAGGCTGGTCGAATATGTCGCCACGGAAGTCAAACGGCGCGTCAGGCAGTCGACGGAATAACGACTCAGCTTGCTGCCTCACGACAAGCAAATTCTACAAGATTCGCACAGCCACGACCGTTTTATCTATGACGTCTCAATAGGCGCTTTTTACGCCTTCCGCCGCCTTCGTCACCTGAGAGCAGCCCTCAACTATGGCATCGTTGATGCTTTATGGGATTGCAGCGTTGGAGCGGATAGATGCCTGACACGCCTTCTTAGGGGGGCGCGTGGGCCGCGCCGCGTGGAAGCGCGAACCGTTCGCGTCTATAATCTCGAAAATCGATTCGTGTATCTCTAACGAGGTTCGGGTAGGACTGCTGCCGGATCATTTTGGGCCTCAGGCAACCGCATTTCTTAAAGATGCGGACAGCACGACGGCATCCAGCAATAGCGCATCATGGGTGGACCAGCTCACCGCAGAAGCGAAATTATGAAGGCGGTCACCAAAATACTCCTCGTTGAAGACAACCCGGACGCGCGCGAAGCGTGGGCGACTTTGATCTCGTCCTGGGGATACCAGATTGACAGCGCGGAAGATGGTGAACGCGCCCTGCAGTTGATTGAAAGCTACGACCCGCAGATCCTCCTGCTCGACCTCAGATTGCCAAAGAAAGACGGTTTGACGGTGCTTTGTGAGATTCGTGCGAAGGGCTGGCAGCTTCCAACTATCGTGATCTCCGGTGAGGGCGAAATCGCGGATGCGGTTCAATCCATCAAGCTGGGAGCCTACGACTATCTGCGCAAGCCGATCGATCCTCATCATCTTGAGGTGCTGCTCAACAATCTGCGTACACATCTTAGCATCAGCAAGGAAAACCAGCTTTTGCGGCGTCGTCTGATAGAAGCCGGCAAGCTGGGGCCAATGGTCGGGCAGTCGCTCGCCATGCGCCGTGTAATGGCGCTGGTGGAGCAAGTCGCGCCGAGCACCGCATCGGTCATAATCGTGGGCGAAAGCGGCACCGGAAAGGAGTTGGTGGCGCGCATTATTCATGACCTTTCACCGCGCGCGCGCGGTCCTTATATCGCCATCAATTGTGCTGCGTTGCCAGAGACCCTGATGGAGAGCGAGTTGTTCGGTCATGAACGCGGCGCGTTCACTGGCGCCGATCGCCGTCGCGAAGGCTGTTTCGAGCTCGCAACCGGCGGGACCCTTCTTCTCGATGAGATCGGTGAGATGAAGCCGGAATTGCAGGCCAAGTTGCTGAGAGTCCTCGAGGAACGGAAGATTCGCCGCCTGGGCGGCGGCACCGAGATCCCTGTCGACGTGCGCGTGCTGGCCGCAACCAATCGCAAGCTGGAAATGCAGCTTCGCGAGGGAAAGTTCCGGGAAGATCTTTACTATAGACTCAATGTTTTTTCGATCCAGCTGCCAACGTTACGCGAGCGCGTCGAAGATTTGCCCGCTCTTATCGAGCATTTCCTGCGACAACTTCCCCTCCCGGCGGGTAAGTCCGTTGTCGGCATGGAAACTGAATGTCTTGACTTGCTGAAAGGCCAAACCTGGCCCGGAAATGTACGCCAATTGCGCAATGTAATCGAGCGAGCGCTTGTCGTCACGAGCGGACCGATGATCTCCGCGGTCGACTTACCCGAAGAAATCAAACCTCACGCACCAAGGGAGGCTGCATCTCGCACACCAAGCGAGGTCAAAGCTGGCAATGGTGGAAGTTCCGCCCTGGATGTGCGTGTAGGAATGTCGCTGACCGCGGTAAAACGCGAGCTTTTATTGCAGACGGTCAAGTTCACCAGGGGTAATAAGGCAAAGGCAGCGGAAATTCTCGGCGTCTCCTTAAAAACCATTTACAATCACCTCAAAGAAGACTGAATTTCCGACCCTTGGCAGACGGAGCCTTCTCGGTCTCGGGAGACCATTGGCCGGGTGGCTATTACTTCGACGGGTCGTTATTCGAGCACAGCTTTAAAGCCAGCAGTGGTAAGTAGCTATTTTAGCTTGCTGCGCGAAAGTAATTTTTGCTCGGAACATGAGGCCAATAAGCGTGATCATGCACTGCGACTTCAGGCGATTGCCAACCAGAACGCACTCGATCGCATCAGCACGAAGTTTGCACTCGACTTAACTTGGCCTCGCGCTGCTGAGTTCATTCGGCCAGGAGTTGACGAAAGCCCCAGCGGGCCTGATTCTCCCTGAAGAAAGGGGAAGGCTGACAAGGCTGAAAATACAAGCTCTTGGAGCTTGCAAAACATGACAAGGAGAAAACGCCATCGGTCGCGACAATATAGCAAGAAGGCTTCTTCTAAGGTTGGGCGGGCGGTGCATGAAATGAAGAAAGGGACCCTCAAGTCTGGAAGATCAGGAAAACAAGTGAAGAGCCGTAAACAAGCCATAGCTATCGGGCTGTCTGAAGCACGCAAGGCGGGAGCGAAGGTTCCTTCGCGCTAAAGCGCAAAGCAGACGCGTTGCGCGGGTCCATTGGAGAAATACGACATGCAAACCCTGAGATCATTAGTGATTATGTCCGTCGCGGTTATTGGCCATCGGCACGTGTGCAGCGTGTGGACCGACGGCCACAGAGACACCACAAACGACAACTGAATATGGAGCGGGGGCGCCTCCCGCTCCGCTCGTGACGCCGCCGCCGGCCTCATCAGAGACAACGACGACGACCACGACCTCGACACCGAATGGCACGATGCTGAGAGGCGGTCGACCACGACCTACGCTCCCGTTCCATAGGGCGCTGTGAGGCGGAACAAATCGTCCGTACCGGCGGTTGAGAATTCCGCGGGTCGAATCTTTCGTATCCGTTTGGGCGAAAGATTATAGGAGTCTAATGACCCTTCCATGCGTCGCGGTGAACCAACCGGAAGATGGCGTCTGCCTGTGACCTTCATTGAAAGAAATGAACCAACTTTACAGGCATCCTGAAGAATACGATCCGGAGCACTTGGGCGACTGCGAAGATGTTGAATTCTATGTCTCGCTGGTCCAGAAGCTTCAGCCTCGGAAAGTTCTAGAGCTCGGCTGCGGTACTGGCAGAATCACCTTGCCCTTGGCAGAGCAGGGAGCGAGGCTGGGCTTCGAGGTGATCGGTTTGGACAATCAGGCCGAGATGCTCGAACGCGCCGCGGACCGGCAGCTTCAGGCTCGCCTCGAAGTCCGAGAACGGCTTCATCTGATCCGTGCGGACATGCGGGCCTGGCGCGCCGAGTCGACGTTTGACCCTATTGTGATCCCCTGCTGGTCGATCAGTCACTTGCTCACTCTTCAAGATCAGCTCGCAGTCTGGAACCAGTGTCGGCGCAATCTTAGACCAGGCGGCCGATTTTTGGTTGAGATAACTATGCCGAACATGGCGATATTCGCGGATTCATTCCGCGTTCCGCCGCGCGCAGTTGTTGAGATCGACGTCGACAGACAAGATGAATCCACAAAAGTCAGATTCGTCAGGCGCAAAACCTCCCGCTATTTAAGCCATGAGCAGTGCGCTCAGATGCGCTTTCTGTAGGAGAAATACATCAATGACCGCGCGGTTGATGGTTACATCGATGATTTTGTGGGCCACGTCTTTTCCCCGCGTGAGCTGCAGTTGCCGTTTATCCACACCTCTGCGACAACATGCGGACGGTGGTGACCGATCGCGATTGTTACGGACCGGGGCTGCATCGCTACAACCGCACCTTCCTCGACTTCGCGCACCATCACGGCTTCGTGCCGCGGCTGTGTCAGCCTTATCGACCCCGGACCAAGGGCAAGGTCGAGCGCTTCGTCCGCTATCTGCGCGCGAGCTTCTACGTGCCGCTGGCGAGCCAACTCAGTCCCGAAGGACTCAAGGTCGATCGCGACACCGCCAAAGCGCGCGTCGGCACCTGGCTGCGCGAGGTCGCCAACGCCCGCGTGCACGCGACCACCGGCGGGGTCCTGGCCGCACGGCTCGAGCAGGAGCGTGAGCGTCTGCAACTGATCCCCGCACCGTGGCCGGGAGCGCTCCCGCCTGCTGCTCCGAAGCGTCCGGCACCCGGTGCCGCGCGGCTACCAGCATCCGCTGCGGGTCTACGAAGAGCTGATCATCGCGGTGGAGGTTGAATGAGCATACAGCACGAACGACTGATCGATCTGTGTAACGAGTTGCGGCTGGGCGGGGTCGCTGCGCAGTATCCGGCGCTGGCGCAAATTGCGGCCGAAAAGCATACTTCGTTTACCGACTTTCTCGCGGAGTTGCTGGTCGCCGAACGCGAATCGCGCCGGGCGCGGGCGCGCGAAATGTTCGCGCGGGTGGCCGGCTTCCCGGCGATCAAGACCCTCGACCAATATGACTTCGGCTTCGCCACCGGCGCGCCGCGCAAGCAGATCATGGAGTTGGCCAGCCTCGCCTTCGTCGAGCGCGCCGAAAACGTGGTGTTCCTCGGTCCATCTGGCGTCGGCAAAACGCACCTCGCGATCGCGCTCGGCTACCTCGCCACCCAGAAGGGCTACAAGACCCGCTTCTTCAGTGCGGCCGATCTGGTGCTGATGCTGGAAGCCGCGCAGCGCCAGAACCGCTATCGCGAGGTCCTGCATCGTGCGGTTAACGCCTACCGCCTGCTGATCGTTGACGAGATCGGCTATCTGCCGATGAGCCGCGAACACGCCAATCTGTTCTTCCAGATCGTCGCGCGTCGCTATGAATGCGGTGCGATGATACTCACTTCCAATCTCACCTTCGGCAGCTGGGACAGTGCCTTCGCCGGCGACAGCGTGCTCACCGCCGCGATGCTCGATCGTGTCCTTCACCACTCGAGCATCGTCAGCATCAATGGTGAAAGTTATCGGCTCAAGGACAAGCGCAAGGCCGGACTGCTCCCTGCTCCGGCTCGAAGCACCAAGCATTAGACGGAACGACGAGAAGGAGAGCCCCTGTACCTTTTTCGCTGTGCCTAGTCATCGTTTGTTCGGATCATCTTGGCCCCCGGCGGCGCCGATCAAAAAATCTTCAGACGCGTTGTCCACAAGTACACAGGCGGGATTCTTAAGCCGATCCCAGAGTCCGTGGATCCTGTGGGCAACGCCTTCCTCAATGTCTGGTGGTAAGTGGGAATATGAATACGGCCGCCTTGCTGGGAGTGCCAGGAGATCCCCCCGCGCCTACGAGCGCCTCGCGAGGACACGCGCCCCGGCGGGGCTGGCCGTTGATGCACATCCAGTGGGGAGTTGCGTCGCGAGCGCCAGTACAGGGGCGATGAGGCATCATCGGCGGCCGTGAGACAAAGGAGGCGGAGTGGTGGAGACCGATTATCGGATCTACGTTGGCATCGACTGGGGGAGTGAAGTCCACCAAGCGTGCGTGCTGGACCACGAACGGCGAATTGTGGCCGAGCGCTCTTTCGCACACGCCGGTGATGCGGTTGCGGGATTCGCACAATGGCTACGTGAACTCGCCGATGATCCTGGACGCGTGGCCATCGCCATCGAGATTCTTCGCGGCGCCATAGTCGAGACCTTGGTTGAGCGTGGTTTTCACGTCTATGCGATCAACCCCAAGCAGCTCGATCGTTTTCGCGACCGCTACTGCATGAGCGGAGTTAAGGACGAGCGGCGGGACGCGTTCGTGCTGGCTGACTCGCTGCGCACTGATCAGCCCTGCTTTCGCCGCGTGCGCTTGGACGATCCGCGTGTCATCCAGCTGCGAGAACTTTCGCGCGTAGACGAGGAGCTGCAGCGCGAAGGTAATCAGCTGGCCAACCGCCTGCGCGAGCAGCTCCGCCGGTTCTACGTACGGCCCTTAAGCTCTGTCCGTCGGCCGACGAGCTCTGGCTATGGACGCTGCTCGAGCTTGCGCCATCGCCCAGCGTTGCGCGGCGCTTGCGACCGAAGCGTGTCGAGCGCCTGCTGCACGCGCACCGCATTCGGCGCCTCAGCGCGGAAGAAGTCGTTTCCGCACTCCAGGCGCCGGCCCTGACAGTGGCCCCCGGCGTAGCCGATGCGGCCTCCGAACATATCGCCTTGCCCCTGCCTCGGCTCTGCCTGGTCCATAGCCAGCGCCAACGATGTGGAGTCCGCATCGAAGCTCTGCTCGATGAGCTTCAAGCAGCGGACGAGGACGATGATAAGCCGATGGAGTACAGCGATGTTGCGATCCTACGCTCCCTGCCGGGAGTCGGCAGAATCGCAGCGGCTACGATAATCGCGGAAGCGTCCGCCGCTCTTACCGAACGAGACTATCGTGCTCTGCGTGGCCACGCGGGTATAGCGCCCGTCACCAAACAAAGCGGCAAACAGCGCATGGTCTTGATGCGATACGCCTGCAACGAACGCCTTCGCCATGCGTTCTATCACTGCGCGCGCGTAGCAGTTATTCGCGACCTGCCGAGCAAAAGTTACTACACCGCGCTGCGCCGGCGCGGCCACACTCATGGCCGCGCCCTGCGCGCCGTCGCTGATCGGCTCCTGCGTATCCTAATCGCCATGCTCACGACTCACACTCTCTTCGATTCTTCCAAGGCACGAACGCGCGGGATCGAGACGCTCTCGGAGAAAGTCGCATGAACTACTTGATCGCGGGTGGGGAGTCCTCGCGCTCCCCCTGATCAGGCCCCTCAAGGTGGGTCAGTTTTACTTCGGCGGCCCCCCGACTACGGTGGGTCAACTTTCGTTGACCCGGTTTCGTGGACAGTGGCGGAGTGGGGAAAGTGAAGGAGCGCCACAATGCCCAAGAGTCATGCGCGGTATGCGCCGGAATACCGGTGCCGGATGGTGGAGCTGGTGCGAGCAGGGCGTAGTCCCGACGATCTCGCGAAGGAGTTCGAGCCGACGCCCAGTCGATTTGCAACTGGGTGGCGCAGGCAGAGCGCGATGCGGGCCGTCGCCTGGACGGGCTGACCAGCGAGGAGCGACAGGAGCTTACCCGGCTGCGGCGTGAGAACCGGGTGTTGCGCGAAGAGCGCGAGATACTAGCAAAAGCCGCGGCCTGGTTCGCGACGGAGACCGGTTCGGTGCCGTCACGGCGTTCGAATTCGTGAGCGCGAATCAGGCCATGTACAGGACTGCGACGATGTGCCGGGTGCTGGAAGTCTCCACCAGCGGATACTACGCGTGGTGCAAACGCTCGCCGGCCGCGCGCGCCCAGGCGGACGCGGAACTCATTTCACGGATGAACGCGATTCATGAATGATCGCACGGGACCTACGACGCACCGCGCATTCACGTCGAACTCGAGGCCGCGGGCATTGAAGTGGGACGCAAGCGGGTGGCGCGGCTGATGCGCACGGCAGGCTTGGCCGGCGTGAGCCGGCGCAAGTGGATAACCACCACGGTGCGTGACCGCAATGCGCGGCCGGCGCCCGATCGGGTCGAGCGTAACTTCGTTGCACCCGGACCGAATCGGTTGTGGGTGGCTGACATCACCTATATCCCGACCTGGGCGGGCTTCCTGTATCTCGCGGTCGTGCTGGACGCCTTCAGCCGCCGGATCGTGGGCTGGGCGATGGAGACTCATCTGCGCAGCGAGTTGGTGCTCGAAGCACTGAACATGGCGCTGGCGCAGCGGCAGCCCGCCGCGGTGATCCATCATTCCGACCAGGGCACCCAGGGCGGATTCAAACGGTCGTCGCGACGTAACGATCTAGCTCATCGAAGATACTGGTCCAAGGCTTCCGCAGGGGTTTTCCATCCAAAGGCTTTTCGCGGCCTTGAATTGAGGGTCATCGCCACCGCCGCGATGTCATCGGCGCTATGTGCGCTGAGATCGATTCCCTTTGGGAAGTATTGGCGTAGCAGGCCGTTGGTATTCTCGTTGGTGCCGCGCTGCCATGGGCTACGCGGGTCGCAAAAGTAAACCTGAAGCCCCGTGTCGATCCGCAGGTCCGCATGTTGCGCCATCTCTGCGCCCTGATCCCAGGTCAGGGATTGTCGAATTTGCTCGGGCAACGTGGTGCTGGTGCGGGTGATGGCGTCGCGGACCGCCGCTGCACCATGACCTGCGAGCGCGGGTCCGTTCTTGATCCGTGCGAGATCGCCATAGGCCGTCATGCGCGGCAGATGTAGTAGGATCGTGAACCGCGTCATGCGCTCTACCAGGGTGCCGATGGCCGAACTGCCGAGTCCAAGAATGAGATCCCCCTCCCAGTGACCGGGCACTGCCCGATCAGCAATCTCTGCGGGGCGCTCGCTGATCATGATCTCGGGGGCAACGAAGGATTTTCCCTTCCCGTGGACCCGGGCTCGCGGCATGCGCAGTGCACGGCCGGTGCGGAGGCAGGCGGTCAGCGCGCGCCGCAATGCGCCGCGGCCTTGCACGTAAAGGGCCTGGTAAATCGCCTCATGACTGATACGCATCGAATCATCAGCGGGAAAGTCGAACGGCAGCCGCCTGGCAATCTGTTCCGGGCGCCACGCCATCGCCCACTGCCGGTGCTGCCTGCGCCCCGATCGGCGTGTTTTCCACGTCACCTTCGGTCCCATGATCTTTACTCCGTCAGGCGCAGTGACCGCGCCTGAAAGCCGGTCCTGCACGTAACGGCGTACCGCTTCATTCCGCGCCAGCTTGGCTGCTTTGGGACGGCCCAACGAGCGATCAGGATGCCATTGCGCGGTGGTGGCCCGATATTCCAATCCGCCGCAGCGAGTCGCGGCCTTCCGGCGCAGCTCGCGCGAGATCGTCGAAGGGGCCCGCCCGAGCTTGCGGGCAATGGCGCAAACTCCATGCTCCTGAACCCGCAAGATAACGATCTCTTCGCGCTCGGCAAACGATAGATAATAACGGCCCGATAGGGGCTTTGAAGACCGCAAAAAATGTGACGGTGGCATGCCGCCTGCCCTCCGGAACCAACGGCCGCCCACGGCCGGCGACACCCCGGCATCGATCGCAGCTTCCTCGCTCGAACGACCCGCTGCAACCGCTGCCCAAAACTGCTGATAGTTCTCCCGTCGCGCCAGCAAAGGCCGTCCCGGCGACCGCAACGCTGCCCGCCCAGATCGATCCGAGCGGCGCTTTTGAATAGTCATCCCAATTCCCCCTGTCGAGATATTGCGACGACCGTTTGAATCTACCCAGTACACGTCGATCGCCTTCGGGATGCGCCGCCGGGAGGCGGGGTGCAACCTTCGATGGGTTCAGTCGGAGATTGCTTCGACAATGCCACGAGGCGCGCATGGCGGTGTTCGAGTTCATCGAGGGCTGGTATAACCCCCATCGCCGTCACTCGCCCTCGACTATCTGTCGCCCACCATTTACGAAAGGATTCACTACTCCGAAGAGTTGACCGCAAGCCCTCCGCCGTCCACTCAACCGGGGTAACTCCAAATTAACTATTTGGCAGTTGACGATGGGGAGATCACCTATGTAAATACCGATTCGAGCCGACCGCTTCGCCTCAGTCCCTTGTACATTACCGCGAATAACATTAGAAACACGAGGTCAGCCCGCATACCGTTGACGTTTTCATTAATGCCCTACATCGAACACAGTCGCCTCCGCTTGTATTGGCGACGGATACGCCAACTTTCTAACTAGGCCGGTTGCGAGCGTTATAGCGACCCACCGTATCGAGAATCTGACGCTCAGACAGTTCAAGCTTGAGCCCGGCCGCGTCAATCTCGACGTAAAGGGCGGTACGCTGGCTAGTGACAGGTTCGTCGAGTATGGTGCGCAAGCCAGAAAAGATCGAAGTCCATGAAGCGAGCATCGCCGCGGCCCGATTCGGATACACGCATGCGGCGCCCACGGCCGCCGCGGAGGCACGCCGTGTAGCCGAAGTGAAAGCGGGAGCGCGCAAAGATCAACAATGAGCCGAAAACCTTGATCAAAATCGCCAAGCTCGAAATTGTTGACAGTCAAGCAACTTATACCGATGAGGCGAAAGATTTTCATTACAATCTATTCATCTCGCGTTTGCGTTTTGAGTTGACGAACTTATCGAAGCATTTCAGCGAAAACACGGCTCACCTTGATTTGCGTGGCCTATTTACGGGCGGCGGACCGACCACTATTAGGGGATTTTCGCCCTCGGAAGTCACGGCCCGTTTTGATCTGGAGCTTGCTATTCATGAAGCTAGCCTCCCCTCGTTGAATGATCTCTTGTGCGCCTATGGTAAGTCTGACGTGCAAGCGGGAAAACTTTCCGTCTATTCGCAAGCGAGTGCGCGACGAGGAGAAATGACCGACTACGTAAAGCCATTATTTAGTAATGTGAAAGGTCTATGATCCAGCCGAGGACAAGATTAAGTCCGTTGTTCATCAGGTCATCGAGCTCGCCGTTGGTTCGGCCGCTAAGGTGGTCAGGAATTCATCCACCCAAAGGGTTGCTACTTAAATCGACATCTCGGGAAAGCTGAACAACCCGAATGTGAGCACTTGGGAGGCCCTGCTGGAGTTCGTTGAGAATGGGTTTGTCAAAGCCAGATTGCCCGGCTTCGATCGAGAGACAAGAGCGTACAAGCCCGACTGAGGTTACCGATCTGCTTGAATAGGTTGGCGATATTGCGGATCAGCTGGGGAAGCCGCGTTCGCGGACCGATTACAAGCGGTCTGCGGCCTGAAGTGCGAGCGAGTGTCGCGAGCACACTAAAGTAGGGCGCTTGTTTCGAGGCATTCGCAAAAACGATTAACGTATAAACGCAGCACAGCGGCACCTGGGCGAAGTGCGCAGGTTTCGTACGGCCGCTACCGTATCGCAGGAACCTGATGCGTGGCATGCAAAGTCCCTTGCTGACCAGGCTACAAACAATATTTGCGCACGACTCTTACAAGAGCGTCTATGTCCAAGGGTTTTGTAAAGGTTCTGACTGCCCCAAACTCTGTGACGGCGAAACTGTCGAGGGCGCTCACGACGATTACTGGAATGTTCGCCAAATCCGGAGCTTGCAAAAGAGCCGCCCGGAGTCGGCTGCCGCTCATAACCGGCATCAGCAGGTCCAGAATGATCAGAGGAGGCGTTTCCGAGACGCGCAGGTAGTCCATGGCTTCAGCGCCGTTTGCAACCCCAACAGCCTGGAAACCGTAGAAGTCAAGAATCTCCACCAGAGCCTGCCGCGATTCATCTTCATCTTCGACCACCAAAATCGTATGAGTGCTCATGGCCCGAAGCCCTGTTCGCTGGCTGCTTCGCTCACTCAAGAACGAAGTCTGCTTCGACCCATTGTTCGATTGAGATGGTCATTCACGCACGACCGTCGGCGTGCTCTAAAGTATATGATGAACCGGAATCGTAGTAGATGACGACCCGAAATTGTCAGAGTACCTGACTGTCTACGTACCATAGCACAAGAACTGAAACAGGTATCCTAAGTAATCATGTTATCACATGTCGCATCGTTGAGTCTGAATTAGTTAAAGCGGTGCGCCGTCAGGATAAAATGCCATCTCTGAACGGCGCACCGCATGTTCAAGTTAGTGACGGTGTTCGTTAAGCCAATCACGAATGTCTTCTTTCTTGTCGCCGGTGCGCTCCTGAATTTTCCCGGCGAGCTTATCCATGTCGCCCTCGACCTCCAGAAGATCGTTGTCAGTTAACTTGGCCCACTTTCTCTTGATTTCACCTTTGAGCTGATTCCATTTGCCTTTGGCTTGATCCTGATTCATGACTTTACCCCTTTCGTCTGCGGCAAAGATGGTGTTGTTTGCAGACAAAGATGAACGCAAGCAGGAAGTGTGCCGCCAAAAGACCGCGTTACGAATTAGTCGTAGTTAAGCGGCTGATTGAAACTTTTTCAGGAAGCTTGAAAGAACTCGCATGGGTAACCGTTTCGAGCGCGGCGCTGCCACTGGAAGCTTCAAGCACATGCCCGTTCCAGGGCCGCCAGAATGCCCATTGATACCGTCGCCGGGAAATCAATAAATACGCTTGATACCCCATTGGTCGAGGCGCTTCAGAAGAAAATCTGCGACTGTCTCACCCATGGCATTCCTCGCGCCTTTTACTGCGGCATTTGAGGAAGTCAATCGTTGCCGACGTACGCTATCGCGCTCAGCAACGCATTTTGGGACTGGCGCGAATCGAGCCGGGTATGTTTCGTGACTCTCGGCGGTTCCGGACCATTGCTTCATGAAGGGCTATAGCCCTCCGCAGTCGCCCACGTCTTACGTCTATCCGTTGTCCTTCTCGCTTCTCAAAGTCAGCCAAGTTGCATCTGCGAAAACGCGCCCGGATATGCGCTCTTGTTGGAGTTGCTGGGCGCCCCGGAGGGTTGTTTGGTGGCGCGTGAAGGTACCCGGCATTTCTGGCGCAATCTGTTCGTCTCACTGGTGGCGAAGGGGTCCGCTCCAACGATACTCCTCGAAGCCGCTGCCGAAGAGTTGCGAGGGCTCGTGAGGCTTCGTGAGCGTCTGCCGGAAGACTTGGGTGACCGGCTGAGGCAGTTACATCGGGCAGTGGACTTAAAGTTTCCCGAGTTTACTAACCATGTCCGCACACTTGAGAGCGAGCTCGCGATCGCGATTTGTCGCGTTATCCGACCGCAAGCGTGTATCGAAGCGTTTCTGCGAAGAGGCTCGCCAGACTCTGCTATGACGGTCGGCACGAAGTCGGTGAACAACTCGCTCGTGCTCTCGTGACCGCCACGAGGAATTCGGTTGGACGCCTCCGTTCATAGCGCTGCAAATCGATCTCACGACTGAAATGAGACTCGCAATTTGAGGTCTTCAACCGCCGCGCGCGCAGCTCCGGGCACAGTTGTCTAGCCCTTCAATACTTTCGCAACATGTTCACTTCCGGCTACCCATCGTCTTCGATAGCGATTCTTCTGTCCTGACAATTGTCCATTGGAACTTGGAGCGGAGTCATGGGAAGTGAAGATGGGGGCGTCCACCTTACTTCCCATAGTTATAGCTAGTAAAGGTCCGCTGCTTTTTGAGTTTTGGGAACGGAAGCCTCGCTGGCGTACGAAATGTCTTCCGCGCCACGGCTCTCGAGAATTTTCTTCGCGCGATCGCGCTCAGTGCTGTCCTCAGTGTGAATGGACAGCAGGATGTTACCGTCCTTGATCTTCTCTTCGTACCGTTTAGCCTCAAACTCCGGAATGCCCATGCCGATTAGCGCGCCGGCGAGTCCGCCCGCTGCTGCGCCTCCAGCCGCGCCTGCCAAGGCCGCCATGATAGGACCCGCTGCAATAAAAACCCCAAGCCCTGGAATTGCCAACGCTCCGATACCCACCATCCAGCCCAACGCTCCGCCCAGGATTGCACCAGTGCCGGCGCCAGTTGCCGCACCCTCGGGAGCCTTGGTGTGTTGCTCGTGGGCGAAATCCTTGCTGCCCTGCTTGTCCGGGAAGAGCACCGAGACGTCGTTCTCGGTGAAGCCAGCGGCTTTCAAATTGTCGGCTATCATGATGGCCTGAGATTCACTCTTTGCGATACCAAATACTAATTTCTTTGCCATGTTATCTCCTGCTATTGACCTTTGACTTCGAGCTGATCGTCGACCTTGCTTGCGCCCGCGATTGCCTGAGCTTTGCTCGCGATCGCAGTTTTTTCCTCTTCAGTGTTCACTGGTCCGCGAAGAGTGACGCTGCCATTGGCGCTGACAATCGTCACGTTGTGGGCCAGCATCGAAAGCGAATGATCTTTGACCACCGCCCTGCGTATTTCGCGGGTGATTTCAAGGTCGCTTTTCGCGTTCGATTGTTGGCCCGCGCTCATTGCGCCCGGTGCGCGATCTCTTACGTTGACTGCGGAGTTATCCGGCGCGACAGGCGGCGAGCCTTGCGCGATGGTGACGGTACCCAGTCCCAACAGTGCTGACGACAAAATTAGGGTTAGTGCAATTTGTTTCAACGATGATTACCTCCGATGTCTTTATTTATTACAGTAGATGACTAACCAAGTACCAAACGACCAGAACCGACACCGGCACTCCCAATAGCCACGCTATTCCGTAATGCATGTGTTTGTACCTCCAGCTCCAGTAGTTACTTGTGATTACTTCGCAATGTGGGGGCCCCTCTGTTGATTGCCCGATGCCCACTTGGAAGCGAGATTGTTCTCAGCTCCTGTTTGCGTGCTTCCAATTGCGCGCCCAGTTCAACCAGGCGACTCTCACCAAGGAAGCTTTTGGCGTCAGGAAACATCTCCCCTGCCTCCTCCTTTACGTGATGCTCCACGTTCTCCTTGAGGAACTTTATCTTCATGTCGTAGGTTTCATCGGCGGGCGTGATACTCGAGACCTGTGCGAGCAGATTCTTTATCTGCTTGTGCTCTTCGTATGCCTGCCGGACTTCGTCTTTAACCTGTTCCGATCTGGCCTTTTTGACGGCGGGATAGAAAATTTCTTCTTCGACGGTGGCATGTACTTCCAACGCAGCTTTTATCTGATTGAAAAGGCTCGCCTTCTTCTCAGTATTCTTTTTGGTCAGCTTTCCCTCTTTCTCGAACATTTTCTTAACCGTTGTGTGATCTGTCTTCAACAATGCGATTGCGTTCTGTTTTGGCATTTTTCACCAGGTTCTGAGTTGTATCGCGCATAAATGCGCGAGAAGAAGTGCGACCGCTCGACGAGGGTTGAACGCTACGAAAGCGTCGTTAGGTCGGTTCAGGACCGGCAGTTATGGTGGAAGCTCTCGAGTATCGGCCGCGCGTTAAACGAACCGCAAGGATCGAGCCAGCAGGCCTTATTACTGAATCAAATACGCGTCGAGAAAAAGCCCAATAGACTGTGACGTAACTTAACAGAGTTCGCACGTGTTTTCGCGAAAGCCGGTCTTCCTGTTTCCTGGAATCGGCAACCGGTAAAAAAGTATGGTATTTATTTCAATCGGATGATTTAGAAGAGTGCTTGGAACTGGCTGCGCATATAAAGGACGGTTCCTGTAGGAACCGGTTGGATTTCTCATCATCTGGCGTTTTCTCGTCACAGGAGCCGTGCGTTGTGACGTCCTCCCGATTGTCTGGTCCGGCAATGAAGTGAGGAATTCGGCATAATCGAGCCCCAGAGGAGGGGCGGATGCCGATGAGGAAGAGCCGTTTCACGGAGGAGCAGATCGCGCACGCGCTGAGGCAGGCCGAGACTGGGACGCCGGTCACCGCGGTATGCCGGGCGATGGGGGTGAGCGAGCAGGCCTTCTATAGCTGGAAGAAGCAGTACGGTGGGCTGGCGGTCAACGAGATTCGCCGGCTGAAGCAACTCGAGGAAGAGAACCGCCGGCTCAAGCAGTTGGTCGCCGACCTTTCGCTCGACAAGCTGATGCTGCAGGACGTGCTGCAAAAAAAATTGTGAGGCCTGAGCGTCGGCGCGAGCTGGTCCGGCACTTGGAGTGGACCTACCGGGTGAGCGAGCGCCGAGGATGCGCGGTGTTGCGATTCAACCGTTCGTCGCACCGCTACCGCGCGATCCGTAACGATCAGGCCATGCTGCGAGGGCAGATTCGGGAACTGGCCGCGGCGCGGGTGCGCTACGGCTACTTCCGCATATACATCCTGCTCCGACGTGAAGGCTGGAAGATCAATCACAAGCGCGTGAACCGGCTGTATCGCCTGGAGGGACTCAGCATGCAGGGCCGCGGCGCCACGTGATGGCAGCGCACCGCGCGGTCCGGCCTGCGGCCGGCCGCGTGCCGGCGCTCAGAGCCACCCGGCCGAACGAAAAGTGGTCGATGGATTTTGTCGCCGCTCGGCTGCTCGATGGACGCTGGTTCCGGGTGCTGACGGTGGTAGATCAGTTTACGCGCGAATGCCGGTTGCTCCTGGCCGACAGCTCGCTCACCGGCGAGAAGGTGGCATTGGCACTGTCGCAGGTGATCGCCCGCGCGCGGGCGCCGGTACCGATTACGGTCGACAATGGCACTGAGTTCGCAAGCAAGGCCATGGATGTCTAGGCATTCAGTACCGCGTACAACTCGAGTTCATCCGGCCGGGCAAGCCGGGTGGAGAACAGCTATATCGAATCCTCTAACGGACGGCTGCGCGATGAGTGCTTGAACGTGGAGGTATTCTTCACGCTCGCCGACGTACGTGACAAGCTCGAGCGCTGGCGCCAGAATTACAACCAGGTGCGGCCACACAGCGCCTTAACCGACCATTCTCCTGAGACATTCGCGGCAAGATGGGCAAAGACCGCGGCGCTCCGTCCGGAACCAAATGGGGACGGGCGGGGAAAGCCCGCAGCGGGCGATTCACTGGAGATACTCTATTGAGTCTGTTGAGTGCAAAAACTGCCGGAATTTTCGGCCATAACCCGACCACGCAGGCCGAATCCTCTACTTCGACTTGGTACGCTTTTGCGGGGCATGTCAATAACCGGCGGACTCTACTTATAACTGGTGGGAAAACGGGGGCAGGCGTCGTTTTGAAAATCTTTCCTGTTACACCTCGGAGCCGATCACTAAAGCTTCAAATACGGGTCGATTTTCGCGGCACGTCTATTGCGTTGATTTTTCGGAAATGAGCATTTCTAATGTTCAAGAACGGGAACACGCCATGAACCCCATCCAAAACCCTATGGCGGGCGATGATAAAGTACTGACGCTAAAGGAAGGTACCGAGTTACTGCGAGTCCGTCCGTCCACAATTTACAATATCGCCAGAGAGGGCAGGATTCGTAGCCTTCGCATCGGCAGCGACTGGCGGTTCCGAAAGGACCGGATAGTGCGTTGGTTAGCTGTTGGCGGTCTCGGTGAAGGATTTTCAGATGCGCGTCCAGTGACTCATCATGTTCGCGGGTTTAGACGACAGCCAGCCCGCAATGGATTTGTTCGCTAACGTTAGTAAGAGACGAGGTATCGACGATGGAAAACGATAAAGCAAAGTCAATTGTAGAAGAGGCAGTGGATCAGGGCCGCAAAGTCGCGGAGAAGGCAGGTCAGACTGTGAAAGACAGCTACAAGGTGGCACAGGAATACGTCGGAGATTTTGATCTCACCGACTTCGTTCAGCGTGACCCATGGTTAGCCATCGCTGCGGCGTTTGCGCTTGGCTATATCGCTGCAGCAGCCTTTCGGCGTGCCTCGTAGGAGTGTGTTAGTGAATACATCAGATGAATCACCGTGGCATATATCGCGGCGACGACAAGATCTGCGCGAATATGTCACGGAAAAGCCGGCAGCGTCACTAGCAATAGCTGCCACTGTCGGATTCATCGTCGGCGGAGGGACGAATTCTCGTCTCTGCGTGACTCTTCTTGCCTTTATTGGTTGAATAGCGGTTCGTGAGGCTGCGACGCACTTTATTATCGGAAATGTAATCTATGACGGCGGCACAAGAAGAAGAAATTTCCAAAATTGAAGCGGAGTTGAACGAAGCACAACATGATCTCCGCGAGACCCTGACCGAGGCCAGTGCGAAGGCGGAGAGCCTTGAGGGGCTGCTGCGTCCTGATCGTCTGGTAGAGCGTCATCCAATCGAGGCGATCTGCGTTGCCGGCGCATTGGGTGTTGTTATCGGCTCAAGGCTTAACCGCTCCGCCGTCGGACGCGCCATAATTGTTTCCTTGCTGGGCTTCGCGATCTCGAAGCGCGTCTCAAACAATCGGAGCGCAGACGATGGAAGAGCAAAAACCTCAAAGTAGTAATGAGGTGCACGAGGCTCACGCCGATTGGGCGACGCTGCTCGCGCGGGCGGTGGATGATGTCTCACGCATTGTTCGCTCCGAGTCCCATCTTTTGCAAATCAGGCTGAGTGCCGGGCTGAAGGCGCAGATAGACTACGCGCTCGCGGTTTTTGCAATGGTTATAGCGCTCATCTGTGCGGGGATATGCGGTTTCGCCGCCCTGGTTCTGCTCCTCCATCAATCATTCCAGAAGTGGCATTTCTTTCCTTGGTGGCAAGCCTTTGCCATCGGCGGACTTCTGATGGTCGCTGTCGGAATCACGGTCTACCAAATTACCATGCGCAGGCGATCGTCGAGCAGCACATATGACACACCTGAGATGAACGATCACCCGAGGCATCACGTGGAGGACTGACTACATCGGTCCCTGACTACACAAGGTCGAACGCGCGGTCGGAATTGAGCATTGCTACGCTACTCGTCTAACCGCTATTCTATAAACATTATACTCTGACTCCTGGAAGAGCCGTTCGTCCTTGTTGCCAACTGGCACCTGGGAACCAAGTTGGTTTGCGCCCCAACGTAGGCGCGTTTATGAGTAGAGTCCGGGGTTGATGTTTTGCCCCACGTGAGGCGGTGGGGCAAGGGGGCGGTCCGCGGAGCGCTGAGCTTGCTCAGGCGGACCGCCCCCTTGCTGGTTGGCGTATTCGGCAGGGGCCAAAGCAACCGGACTGCTGTGTGGCCGAAGCTGATTATAGTCCAGGCGCCAAGGTTCGATCAGGTGGCGCGCTTCAGCGAGCCCGAAAAAAAAATGTCCTTGAGCGCCGCGTTGTCCAGCATCGCCTCGGCCGGCGACTTCTAGAGCCGGCGGTTCTCATCCTTCAGAAAAGCTGAAAGCCTTTGCGATGCCAACTGACGAAGGTTTTGGGCGTCACGATGGTCAAAGCGTTTCGCCAGTTGACGCGTCGGCTGAGCCACACGAGGGTCAGGCGGGTGGGATTGTCGAGTCGGCGAGGCCTGATTTTGCGTTCCTGATAGAAGGCGAGCTGTTTGCGCAGGAAGAGATTCTCGGCGGCAAGCGAGGTGTTAGAGCGTAAGCCCAGGGCCAGAAACCGAAGCAGATCACCAAACAGGCTCAACCAACTCAGGCAAAGTCTCACCATCGGACGACATCCTTTGTTTTCGATCTCCTTCCTTAAATTGGTCGCTATTTTGTGGGTTTCAAGTCAGTCCGGTAATTTGTGCGGAGCACAATGGGGCCTGGAGGTCTCGGAGGCGCGGCAGCTGAAGGCGCTCGCTGGAAATGCCAATCCGGCCGGCCGCGTATCCCGCCGGAACTCCAACAGCTGATCCGTAGAATAGCCGGTGAGAACCCGTCCTGGGGCGAGGCGCGCATCGCACACGAGCTACTGCTTAAACTCGACCTGCGCGTGTCGCCACGCACGATTCAAAAATACCTGCCAAGATTGATCGCACCAGGCGGCAGACCGCGCCGCGATCAGCGCTGGTCAACTTTTCTCAAGCATCACGCCCAAGCCATCATCGCCTGCGATTTCTGCATAGTAGCGACTGCCACTTTTCGGATTCTCTACGTCTTTGTGGTCATGGAACCTGCTTCACGCCGCATGATTCACGTCAACGTCACCGCCCATCCAAGCGCAGCCTGGACCCTCCAGCAAATGCGTGAGGCCATCCCTTCGGACCACTCGTACCGTTTTGTCATTCATGACCGCGACGCGATCTATTCCACCGAATTCGATGCTTCGGTGGCGCACCTGGGTCTTGCCGTCATCAGGACACCGGTACGCAGCCCCAAGGCCAATGCGCTGGGCGAAAGGCTCATCGGAACACTGCGCCGTGAGTGTCTCGATTAAATCATCCCGTTGACCGAGGCGCATCTGCGAAAAACTCTGCGGTCATGGTTAGCCCATTACAATCGTGGTCGGCCACACTCCTCCCTGGGGCCTCGCATTCCCGACCCACCGCCAAACTTACCCATTCCCATGCAGCGCCAGCGCCATCGTTGCGACCCGACCCGGCCGTATTGTCGCGCGCGCTGTTCTCAACGGACTTCACCACGAGTACAGCCTCTGCGCTCGCGCTGCGTGACTGGCGCGGAATATTTGCGGAGCACAGTCGCCGCAAAAGCCTGGAGGTTGACGGTCGGCCATTTTTCGCCCTGCGTAACCAGTACCGCGGTCTGTTCCTGGGTGAGCAGCGCTGCGAGCTTCTCTCTTTGAGTAGGCTCCATCCTAATCTCCCCTGGGAGATAATAAAAAGGCACATCGCGATCGAGTTTGGGTCGGCTTGCTGGTTTGAGTACTGCGTCAGTTAGCCTTAGCTCTAGCCCGCCGTCAAGCTCCGCGCGTGATGCTCGCCGAGATCTACAACTGGTTCACCGAGGGCTTCGACACCGCCGACCTCAAGGACGCCAAGGCGCTGCTCGACGAACTAGGCGGATAGCCGGAGCCGGTCCGCTTGTGATGTTCCGTTGACTAAGTTGCAAACAAGATCCGGTCATCCTGAGCGTTAGTGAATGTTTGCGCTCGCCGATCGCGGGAAAGTGACGCTGGCGACCCAGAACGTTCACGAATGTTTTCTAGCAAGGGCTGTGCGCGCCAATCCATCAAGCCACTCCTGATGGCGATTAAGCATAGGATTTGGGTTTGTCCGCGCGAGTTCCTTGGCGGGATTCCCTATTTGCGTCTCTTGAGTGAGGATTCGCACCCGACCTCCGGGGAGGTCTTCTATAAGCCATGCATGGTGAACATCTAACGCATCCTTGGGCGATCCCTCTACCCAACCATGCCAGGCGACCCGCGCAGGCTTGCCAGCCTTCGGTGGTTCATATTCAGTGACTTCTGCTTCTACAGAAAAGCCGAAAGTCGTAAATCGAAAACGCGAACCAAGATGAAGCTCAGGCCCCGAACCATCATGAAACCGGATGTCCGAAGCATTGCTGTAATATGTCGGCCAAAAGGAGGTGTTATTGAGGTAAGGCCACGTCTCGGCTGCACTGAGCCTCGCCACGATAACTTCATTTGAAACATAGTTGTCGGTCATGCCAGGCATGAAGCGCTCGGGCCATACGATATCACTCATAGCTCACAACCTCCCACGGAAACTGTTCTCCATGCTTACCATGCACGCGAACGAGCGGCAAATTGAGCCACTCGCACTTTGAAAGTCAGACACTCGGACTCTATTTGAGATAGTACCAATATCCTCTGAAGATTTGCTCGTCAGGCGCTCAGCACTTCGCAAGTTTAAGGTAGGGAAAGGGATTGCGATCGAGGGGACCGCCCTCGGCAGGGTCCAGCCGCAGAAGCTGTTCGAGTCCGAGTCCTTTCAAGTTGGGCGAGTCGAATGCGTCGATGGTGAAGCAATTCCAGAGGCCACGCTCTTTCGTGAAGGCGTCGAAGAAGGCGCCTGAAGGGACGGTCGGGTTTCCGGCCATCACGATATGAACGTTGCCGCCAGCCATAGTCCCGGCAACCGCGTCCCAGATGCCTGAATCGATCCCGGGCGCCTCGTCAGCAATGATCAAGACCTGCTTGCCGTGATAGCCCTGAAAATTCTCAGCCTGATTGGTCGAGAACCCGATCGCGAAGTTGTTGTCATCTCGAAATCTAAGTTCGGTCGTCTTAAGCTTGGGATAGGGCACTTTCGCGCGCTCGACGGCACGATGGATCTCGGACGATAACTGGGTTCTTACTTGCCGCTGAGTGGGCGACGTCGTAAGAACAATGCCGTCGCGGTAACGCGCCAGCCACCACAATACTGCCAGCGCGAGAGTGAAAGTCTTGTCCACACCGTGACAGGTTTTCACCGCGGTTCTGCGGTGAGTCTTGATTGACCGTAAGATGTCGGCTTCGCGCTCCCATAGGCTCACGCTCAGGATGTGGATCGCGAACAGAACCGGATCACGCACCACTTTTTTGACAAACGCTTTCTGCTCCACCGACAGTTCGTGATTATTTTTTGTCTTCATCTGTTACTGGCCCCACTGCTTCGAGCAATTGAACGAGCGTGAGCGGCTTGCCATCTTTGCCGGTCAGTTCGTGTCGTTGCGGCGCTGCATATCCGTTTATCTTGGCGGCGTAGTCGAGCAACCTAATCCCGACTTCTACTGCGCGCAGATTGCCCTTGCGAATTCCGGGCTGCAGGTTGAGAAACATTTCCTCGGAACGAGCGGTGTCGAGTTGGCGAAACTCCTCGATTTCGAGCGATGGCTCCCGGGCAAGGGCTTTGCGAAATGCTTTATGACAGCCCTGCTTGGTAATCCGGTAAGCAGGCGGAAAAGTCACGCCCTCAGGGAGGGCGATCAACGGAGCCGCCTGGCCAAGACCTACCCGAGTGATCTGTTCTGCAATTGCCTCGAATGACACACCCCTCTGCTTGAGCCGCAGGGTCTCGGCTTCGACCCAGCGGGCCCGTAAAACAGCTTCCGATACGATCATTGGTTGCCCCGGGCTCCGCCATCTGCCATCGGGTTGGCGCTTCATTTGCCCACCAACTCCGGCTTCAGCCCGAGCATCGTGAGCCGCTCAAGCTCGACGGCTACATATGCGGGATCGATCTCGCAGCCGAAACCGATGCGTTTCAACTGTTGCGCGGCGACGATGGTTGAACCTGAGCCGCAAAATGGATCGTAGATGAGTTCGCCGGGCAGACTACTGTTGGCGATCATGCGGGCTATAAGCTCGACCGGTTTGCAGGTCGGGTGATCGGGGCTCGACAGCGGACGGTCGATCTCAATTACCGAGCTTTGCGTCCGATCGTCGATGAAAAAATGCGGGCCATTTTCCGGCCAACCGTACAAAACCGGTTCATGCTGGTAGTGATAATCGCTGCGCCCGAGAACGAAATGTCTGTTTTACCCAAATCAGACAGTGATGATAGGCGAAACCGCCATCCTCAAGGCCCTGAATGAAGTATTTCAGAAAGACGCTCGGGACCGTGGCATAGACGACCGCCCCAGGCATGGCGTGTTCGCGTGCAATATCGAGGGCGGCTGCGAACAACTCTTGTAGCTCGTCGGGCGACAGAGAGTCGTTTTTAATTGGATGTCTGCCGCGTTCGTGCCCGTGCCGACTGTTATAGGCGGTTTTTTCGCCGTAACCGACCCCAAAAGGCGGGTCAGTCCAGATCATTCGTGCAGGCGGACCATCGTCGCCCCAGAGACGTTTCACCGCGATCAGATTCAGTAGAGTCTCCGCACAAGAGCCGATGGCGCCCGAGCTGCCAGAGCTGGCCCACTTCTGTGCGCCATTTTTCTCGAAGCTCGTCGGCTCTCTCGAGCGGGACCTCGGCCGAGTTAAACTGATCCGGATGAACGATTGCCCACAAGCGCTCGCCGGCGGTGAGTCGGAACAAATGCTCGACCGCTTCGTTGTCGGTCCTCACCGTCTCGAGCAGTCTCTGGATTTGCCGGGAATCGGATTCGGCCATCGCCGCGAGTGGATCGATTGTCAGCAGGAGCGTGTCCGCTTCCTCCTCGGTTACGTCGAGCACTAGAACGGGAACTTCGGTATCCGGCGTGACTTCAGCGCGGAGATGACCGTCGATGATCATCAGTCGACCATCCGGCAACTCTCTTGCCAGTAGCGCGTCGGCGTATCCGATGTCGGTCAGAAGCCCACGCAAAGCTTCGCCCTGAGCCTTCGGGTCCCGAATGTAAACCTTCTCGGCCGGAGCTTCGTTTCCCGTCCGGGGCGGAAATGAGTTCCTCGAACCACCGATGGGCCGTGCGATCGCCTTGAGCAGCGCAGCATCAGGCTTGCGCGGCGGTGCGTCTGCGCCTCCGATTATGAGCCGCATCTCCACACCCCGGCGCTTCATTCGCATCGCGAAAAACTGCGTAATCGGCAGCATCGCCGCGGCACCGTGGGTTTCATTCACTGACACAGGAAAGTTTACGGAAAGCTCGATGCCGCCGGGTTTCAGCTCCACCTTATCGACCAACTCGCTCAGCGCTGCCGCGCGGCGGGCGTACTACCGCGTCCAAAGTATGACTCGGGACTTTTCGAGAAAAATTCCACGCGCCGTCAGCCGCTTCGTACAACCGATCACGAAGAGGACAAACGACCCCCACCCCCCCCGCACCCGAATGCGGGCCAGTCCCGCGGGGTCTGGGGGCCACATCAGCGGGTGCCAGAGCGCCGCGCGTGAGTTGGAGCCGGGCCAACCCGAAGAGATCGTGATTCGCGCGCATCGATGACCGCCGACTACGTCGTTCACGGGCGGCGGTCGGCGACGATTGTGCCGCCCTGGATCACCAGGTGGATGCGCGCGCGGTCGGTGAGTACCGACAAGTCGTCCAGCGGGTTGCCGTCGACCAGCAGCAGATCGGCCAGCTTTCCGGTCTCGACACTGCCGAGATCGTTCTGCGCACCAACGATCTCGGCGTTGGTCATAGTGGTCGCGATCAGCACTTCCATCGGCGGCATGACCTTGCCCTTGTATCCCAGTTCGAAGGCCTTCTTGCGCTGCTGCGCGCCCAGGACGTCGGATCCCGAACCAATCCTGACGCCGGCCTGCCGCGCGACTGCCAGGGCCTCGTAGGCGCCTTTCAACGCCTGTTCGATCTTTTCAATCACGTATTCGGGATAGCCGAGCGAGCGCCCATCGGCGGCGAGCAATTCGTAAGTCGCGATCGTCGGCACCAGGAAGGTTCCACTACGCGCCATCCGTTCGGCTACCTCGCCCGAGATGAAATTTCCGTGCTCCAGTGTGCGCACGCCGGCGTCGAGACAGTTGGTCATGCTCGCGGCGGTGTAGGTGTGGGCATCACGTATTTGCCTTGCGCTGCGGCCTCTTCGACCGCGGCGCGCAATTCCGCGACCGTGAACTGGACCGAGGTAAGCTCATCAGCCGGCGAAACGCATCCGCCGTTCGCCATAACCTTGATCTG
>Ga0307372_10001507_pt1 | contig 40554 bp, 38 predicted proteins | sample OX1MG_FD_202533 | JGI IMG/M metagenome (GOLD analysis project Ga0307372, IMG submission 202533) | Soil microbial communities from Risofladan, Vaasa, Finland - OX-1 | ecosystem: Environmental > Terrestrial > Soil > Coastal area > Acid sulfate soil | place: Finland: Risofladan, Vaasa | collected...
GCATGTGCATGTGAAAGCTCCTTCGGTCGTGGTCGTTTCAAGTGTCGATCCTTCGTTGGTGAAGTTTACCGTAACACTTATGATATATCATAACAGTTCGTTTATGTCACGCTTTTTTTCGGCGCCTCCGACTGGACGGCCAGAAGTGCAGGTCAGCAAGCTATTTCGAGAAGTGAAACGCGCCCGGCGCCCTTGCCGGTGCCCGTGCCGGTGCCCGGCGCCCGGCGCCCGGCGCCCGGCGCCCTTGCCGGTGCCCGTGCCGGTGCCCGTGCCGGTGACCTGGGACTGCGACCGCAGGCCCTCATCGAGGGTGACGTCGTGACCTACCGCCCGGGCGGTGCGGCCCGGTGCTCTCGGGCGTGACCTATCTGGCCCTGGTGAGTCGATCGAGCGTGGCCTCGGCGTCGGCCACAAAGCGCCGCACGAGCTCACCTGCCGGGACGACCTCGGTGATCGCACCGACACCCTGCCCGGCGGGATAGCACTCTTTGTCCACGTCGACCCCTTCGGTGGACGAATCACCTCCCAGGTGCATGACGCCGGAGTTGTAGGCGATGCCGAGTTGGGCCGGGAAGCTCTCGAGCTCGTCGGGATGCTCTTCGAAATAGTCGGTGTAGCGGTTTCGCACGACCCGCATTGTCTTCCCCGAGTAGGCGCGGCTCACGGTCGTCTCGTCCTCGTGACTGGCCAAGAGCTTCTCCTTGTAGCCGAGCACGCCGCGGGCCTCCGGTGTGGCGATGAACCGGGTGCCCACCCAGATCCCGTCGGCTCCGAGAGCGAGGGCGGCCGCGAGTCCCCGGCCGTCGAAGATGCCACCGGCGGCGACGACGGGCACCTGGCGACCCACTGCATCGACGATCTGGGGAATCAGGGGGAACGACGCCACCTGACCGGTATGGCCACCAGCCTCGGTCCCCTGTGCCACCACGAGGTCACACCCGGCGTCGACGGCACGCACGGCGTGGGCCACCTTGCCGCACATGCTCACGACGATCACGTTGTTGCGGTGGCATTGCTCGACCACGTCTGAAGGAACCCCGAGGCCGGCCACGAACGCGGTCGCACCACCCTCGATGATCAGTTGTACCTGGGCCTGCATGTCGCCGGGCATGGCGGTGAGCAGGTCGACACCGAAGGGCTTGCCGGTCGCACCCCGAACAGCGGCGATCTCCGCCACCATGGTGTCGTTGTCCATGGTGGAGGCGCCCAGACAGCCAAAGCCTCCGGCGTCGGATACCGCAGTGACAAGGTCGGCATACGAGACGCCGCCCATGCCGGCGAGCATGACGGGGTGGTCGATGCCGAGCAGTTCGGTCAGCCGGGTTCTCATGCGGTGGGTCCTTCTCTCGGGTCGTCGCCAGCCGCCTTTGGGCATGGAGTGCGATGTGCCGGCCGGACGCGAGCGCGCCACGCGCGTGCAGTGCCCACACCGGCTTCGGCGTCCGGTGACGGACGCGAACCGAGGAGGACCACACCCCCGAGGATGGCGGCGCCAACCGTGGCGAGCAGCAGGCCGACCTGGGTGCCGGAGAAGAGAACCGGCCTGCCGTCGAAGATGGCGTGCGCAAAGAGCAGTGGGACGGTGATTCCCATGCCGCACAACAAGCTCACGCCGATCATGTGCCGCCACGTCGTACGTTCGGGCAGACCGCACAGGCCCAGGCGGACCACGAGTGCGACCGCGAGGGTGATTCCAAGCATCTTGCCCACGATCCGAGCGGTGAGGATGGCCGAGATGACGGAGGTGGATCCGCTCGTACGCCACACGGCGCCGCGGAGGACGACCCCGGCATTGGCCACGACGAAGAGTGGGAGGACCAGATAGCTGGACACCGCGTGCACGGGGGTTTCGAGGGAGCGGCCAACGCGACCTCCACCGACGACCGGGACCATGATGCCGACGAAGGCACCTGCCAACGTGGGCTCGACGCCCGCTCGCGCGAAGAGGTACCACGTTGCCACCGTCGCGAGGACATAGGGCCACCAAGGGTGGCGCACCCTGCGGCGCAGGAGGAAGACCAGGCCCAGGACGCCGACCGCACCTGCGAGCCACCCAAGGTGGATCTTTGTCGAAGCCACGAAGGCCAAGACCACCACCGCTCCCACGTCGTCCGCGACCGCCAGCGCCAACACGAACACCCGCAACGGCTGTGGCACTCGACGCCCGAGGAGGGCGATGGCCCCGAGGGTGAATGCGACATCGGTAGCCATCGGGATGCCCCAGCCTCGTGCGAGATCACCATGAGGATGCAACGCCGCGATCATGACGAGGTAGATCAGGGCGGCACCGGCCATCCCGCCGAATGCCGCGAGCACGGGGAGTAGGGCGTTGCGGCGGTCGCGCAGCGACCCCTCGGCGACTTCTCGGCCGATCTCGAGGCCGACGGCGAGGAAGAAGATGGTCATCAAGCCGTTGTCGACCTCGTTCGCAACCGAGCGCATGTTGGCGGGAATCAGCGCCGATCCGCTGATCACGTGATGGCTCCATACCGAGACGTAACTGTGCGGATCCGCGTTCGCCCATGCCAGCGCGCCCGAAAGGGCAAGGACGAGCACAGCTCCGCCTGCCAATTCGGTGCGTCCGAACTGGGTCAGGGCGTCGGCCCATGCCAGCGGGTGCCAGGGACGCGGCGACGTCCGGTCGCCCCCCGAGTCCACGTTCATGCGACCGGATTTGGCGTCGCTGGCGGTTCGGCCTGACAAGATGGCACCTGTATCAACCTATGTGGACTAGGGAGCGAGCACGGTGACCGACGGAAGGGGACCAGCGTGACCGTGGCTGCTCCGCCCTCCACAGAGCAGATCACGAAGCGCCGCCTCTGGCTGATCCTCAGTGCGCTCCTCCTCGGGCTCCTGCTGGCCGCCCTGGATGGGACGATCGTCTCCACCGCGCTGCCCACCATTGTGGGAGACCTCCATGGTGGCTCCCATCTGACCTGGGTGGTGACGGCATACCTGCTGTCGTCCACCGTCTCAACTCCCTTGTGGGGGAAGCTCGGCGATCAGTACGGCCGCAAGGTGTTCTTCCAGGCTTCCATCGTCATCTTCGTGATCGGTTCGGCCCTGGCGGGCTTCAGCCACACCATGACCGAATTGATCGCGTTTCGGGCCCTTCAGGGGCTGGGTGGCGGGGGACTCCTGGTGGGTGCCCAGACGATCATCGGCGACGTCGTCTCTCCGCGCGAACGGGGCCGTTACATGGGCCTCTTCGGCGCCATGTTCGGGGTGGCCACGGTGATCGGGCCGCTCATCGGTGGCCTCTGCGTGACGTACCTGTCGTGGCGCTGGGTCTTCTACATCAACCTGCCCTTCGGCGTACTGGCCCTCATCGTGACGGGAGTGGTGTTGCCCGGGACCTTGAGCCGGGTGCACCACACCATCGACTACATGGGGTCGTTGATGCTCTCGGGTGCCGCCACGGTCTTGATCCTCTTTGCCAGCCTCGGGGGCATCTCGTGGGGTTGGGGGTCTCGTCAGAGCGTCGGTCTTGCTCTGGGAGGGATCGTGCTCACCCTCCTCTTCCTGTTGATGGAGCACAGGGCCAAGGAGCCGGTCATTCCACTCAAGCTCTTCCGTGTGCGGGTCTTCCAGGCGTCGAGTTCCATCGGCTTCGTGATGGGCTTCGCCATGTTCGGCGCCGTCACGTTCATCCCTCTGTTCTTGCAGGACGTGAAAAACGTCAGCCCCACGTTGTCGGGGTTGCGGCTGTTTCCCCTCATGTTCGGATTGTTCGGGGCTTCCATCATCTCGGGACGCCTCGTCACCCGGTGGGGTCGCTACAAGGTCTTCCCGATCCTCGGCACCGCCTGCATGACGCTCGGGGCTTACCTCCTGTCGCTCATAGGGGTCGACACGAGCGCGCTGCTGACGGCGGTCTACATGTTCGTCTTCGGGGTCGGGCTCGGCTTGATCCAGCAGGTGCTGGTGGTGGCGGTGCAGAATGCGGTGTCGTACGAAGAGCTTGGCGTGGCGACGTCAGGCGCCACGTTCTTCCGCATGATCGGAGGTTCGTTCGGAACGGCCGTGTTCGGCGCGATCTATGCCAATGTGCTGACGCACAAGTTGACGCCGGTTGTCGCCTCACTGCCCCGGGGGGCGAAAGTCAATTTGGAGACGCTGGATCCGGGCGTGCTGCACGAGCTGGCCCGTGCGTTTCCCGTGGCCCACGAAAAGATCCTCGCCGGCATCGCCGGAACCTTGCAGACCGTCTTCTTGGTCGCAGTCCCCATCGCGGCGCTGGCCTTCGTCCTGAGCTGGTTCTTGCCGGAATTGCCGTTGCGCAAGTCGATCGCCACGGTCGACGTGAGTGAAGGGTTCGGATTGCCCGAGCCCCGGTCCTCCCTCGAGGAGATCCAATTGTCCCTGGAGAGAATCGCCAATCGAGAGAACCGTGTCGAGCTGTACCAGACGATGGCCCAGCGAGCTGGCATCGATCTGCCCCCACAGTCGTGCTGGCTGCTCTACCGCTTGGCCGATCGTCCCGCCGAAACGGTGCAGCAAGTCGCTGCTCGATTGAAGGTCAGCCGCGACGTCCTCGAACACGCCGTGCGCGGGCTGGTCGCGGCGGGCATGGTCCTCGTGGTGCAGAACGGAGCCGATCGCGACGTGACGCTCACGCCGACGGGCCGGGCCGCAATGGACCGATTGACCGAAGCCCGGCGGGCGGGGCTGACCGAGTTGCTCGAAGGATGGAATCCGCGGGAGCACCCGGAGATCATCGCCATGGTGAAGGATCTCGCCAGCTCGCTTCTGGCCGATGACGAGAAGATGGTCAAGGATGCGCTTCCGGCTCGAACCGAGACGGCGGCTGCGGCGACGGGAGCGAGCACCAGCGGTCGGGGGGCGCCATAGCGGGCGAGGCTCAGCCGTTGGACAGGGCAGCGCGGAGCCGCTCCTTGGCGCCGTCGTCAGCCCCGATGGCGTCGAGGCCGAGGAGGGCGGCTCCCAGCACCGGGGGCGCAGTGAGACGACGGAGCACTGCCCGCGGCGCCACCGCGTGAATCCGCTGCGCCACCCTGGCGTGAAACCCGGCGTCTCGGGTGTCGAAGATGCCCCCGCCAAGGACCACCTCGACGGCGGCGTCGGCTACGCCGAGGCGGGTTATCGCGGCCCCGGCGAAGGCGGCCACTTCATCGGCCAAGACGTTCGCCGACTCGCGCGCTGCTGCGTCCCCGTCGTCGGCGGCGTCGAGCAGCACGCGCGCCAGTTCGAACAAGCGGCTGTAGGGAATCGTCCCGCTGTAGACACCGGTCAGGACCGCGTCAGCATCGTCCTCGCCGAAGTGGGCCGGCACCCTCCTGCTCAACAGAGTGGGCGGCCCACGTCCGTCCCCCGCGCGCAGGGCCAATCCCAGAGCTCTCACGCCCAGCCATGAGCCGCCCGGCGCAAAGTCCCCCGAGAGCTCAGCCAGTGCGGGAAAGCGAACGGACGTCCCGTCAGGACCAAGGCCGGCGCAGTTCATTCCCGTCCCACAGACGACACCGATACCCCAGGTCGAGGTCGTGCCGGCCCTCGACACGGCGAACGTGTCATTGAACAAGAGGTCGGAGCCGGTCCATCCCCGCAGGGCGATGGCTGGTGCCAGATGCTCCTCGTCGACAGGAAGGTCGAGCCCCGCCAGGCAGTAGACGCCGACCTCGCACAGCGGGAACGGCGGCTCACTGATCCCTGCGGCTTCAGTCACGTCGGCGATGGCTGCACCGAGACTGTCGAGTGCGCCGTCGAGGCCCACCAATTGGTGATTGCTCGGGCCGACTCGGGAACGACCCAGCACGGTGCCGTCCGCGGCGACGAGCACGGCGTCTGTCTTCGAGCTGCCGCCATCGAGCGCCAACACCACGGGCTCGGGGTTGTCGCGCATGGTCGGATAGTACGTTGCCACACATGGGGATCAAGGTGGCCGTGGTGGGTGGCGGGAGCACCTACACCCCCGAGCTCGTCGATGGCTTGTGTGACCAAGAAGACCGGATGGTGGTTGACGATCTCGTCTTGCTGGACCCCAGCGAGGAGCGGCGGGAGATCGTCGGGGGATTGTCCGAGCGTATTCTGCGCCACCGGGGCTGGGAGGGCACCTTTTCGACGACGGCGGACCGGGATGCCGCCCTGGAAGGCGCTGACTTCGTGGTCGTCCAGCTGCGCATCGGCGGACAGGCGGCGCGCCATGTGGACGAGACGCTCCCCGTCGGGCACGGCTGCCTCGGGCAGGAGACCACCGGAGTGGGCGGATTGGCCAAGGCTCTGCGCACCGTCCCCATCGTTCTCGAGCTGGCTGAAGAAACGGCAAGGCGCGGGAATCGGGGAGCCTGGTTCGTCGATTTCACGAACCCCGTCGGCATCGTCACGCAAGCCCTGCTCGACGAGGGTCACCGGGCGGTTGGCTTGTGCAATGTCGCCCTATGGGGTCAGCGACGTCTCGGCCACTATCTGGGCGTCGAACCGGACAGTGTGGAGATCGAACATGTGGGCTTGAACCACTTGAGCTGGATCCGGTCGGCACGCCTGGCCGGGGAGCCCGACGATCGACTGCCCGAGCTCTTCGCGCGCTGGGGTCCCGAGCTGGCGCTTGAAAGCGGTACCCCGATCGAGGCCCTGCGATTGCTGGCGGCGCTGCCGTCGTACTACGTGCACTACTACTACCAGCACGACGCCGACGTCGCCCAACAGGCTATGGCCGGGTACCGACCGAGGGCAGACGTGGTGGCGGAACTGGAGGCCACGCTCCTCGAGGAGTACCGCAACCCCGAGTTGGTGACGAAGCCCGCCGGGCTTTCCTATCGTGGCGGCGCGTTCTATTCGTTGGCGGCCGTCCGTCTCATGGCGTCGCTCCACGCAGACACGGGGGACATCCAGGTCGTCGACATGCGCAACGATGGCGCCATTGCGGGGCTACCCGACGATGCGGTGATCGAGACGCGGGCCGTGGTGGACGCGGCCGGCGCCCATCCTCTTCCCCAACGGCCGCTCCCTCCCGAAATGTTGGGTCTGGTCCAACACGCCAAGGCGTACGAGCACCTGGCCGTCAAGGCTGCGTGCTCGGGAAGTCGCGACGATGTGGTCCGAGCGCTCTTGACCAATCCCCTGGTTGGTCAGTACCCCTTGGCGGCCGACCTGGCCGATGCCTTGTTGGCGGCGAATCGGCACCACCTGCCCCGGTTCTTTTCGCCGTAGCGTTGCGTTGACGCCTGCGCCCTATGCGTTGGTGTCGTCGGTCGGCACGACATCGGGACTCGGGAGGGGAGCGGCAACGGCATTGGCGGGCGCCTGGGAGATGCCGGCGGCGCCGAGGGTGTACGCCGTCATCGAGAGCGCGCCGTAGGCGTAGCCATCGGTCAGGACGTCAGCCGTCGCTCCCGCCGCATCGGCGAGACCGGCGAGATACAGGAGCGGTATGAAGTGCTCCGATGTCGGGACCGCGTCATGAAAGTCGGCGTGATCCTGCAGCGTCACGACATCGGCCGGCGCCGACCCCATGCAGCCTTTCGCGGCCTCATCGAAGCGACGAGCCCAGTCGAAACCTTCTTCGGGTTGGTCCCAGTCGACGCGACCCAAGTTGTGGACGACGTTGCCACTTCCGAGGATCAAGATGCCCCGGGCGCGCAGTGGCGCAAGCTTTGCCCCGAGCTCGAAGTGGTAGTCGAATGACTTCTCGGCATTGATCGACAGCTGCAGGACCGGGATGTCTGCATCGGGGAAGGCATGCACCAGGACCGACCACGTGCCGTGGTCGATGCCCCAGCTGTCGTGATCGAGCCCGATCCACGTCGGCCGTGCCAGCTCGGCGACCTCGGCCGCTACGGCGGGATCGCCTGGCGCGGGATACTGCACGGCGAAGAGGGCGTCGGGGAAACCGTAGAAGTCGTGGATCGTCTTCGGGCTGGTCATGGCCGTCACCGCCGACGCGTTGATGTACCAGTGCGCAGAGATGGCAAGGATCGCACTCGGGCGCGGCACCGAGGCCCCGAAGGCCCGCCACGCCTCCGTGTAGCCGTTCTGATCGAGCGCATTCAGCGGGCTTCCATGTCCGAGGAAGGCCGCCGGCATGAGTGCATCTGTCATGCAGCAATCCTGTCACCCGGGGGAGGGCTACCCCGCGTTGTCGGTCGGCCGCGTTGTCGTCGGCGGCCTGGTCGTCGTGGACCTCGTTGTCTTCGACGTGATCGTGGTGGTCGTCTTCGACGATGTCCCGTGCGTCGTGGTCGTCGTCGTGGGAGCCGTGGTGGTCGTGGTCGTCGGGGCGACAAAGGGGGAGGTTTCCCCCTTCTCCGAGGCCTGGCTCACCGTGGGGGCGTCCGAAAGATTGGTGCAACTCTGGGCGGCGTTCCAACTCTGTAGAGCGGTGGCGGCCGGAGTGCCCGTAAGCGGCTGGGGCAGTCCGGCGACGATGGTGGCGGGGCGCCAGGTCGCAGAGACGATGTGACGTCCTGTTGCCGTGACCAGAAGCGCACCGCTTTCGGTCTCAGGTGGCGTGTTGTCGTAGAAGGCGAAATTTCCGAGCCCGTAGTCGACGTACGCCGTGCCGAGGTAGCCACCGCCGAGCAGCACGTGCGCGCCGGTGCCGATCACGATGTCGGCACCGGCCCTGACCAACTGCGCCGCGAGGGGCTCTTGTTGCGGGTCGGGGCAGGCCACGGTCTCGGCGCCCCAATGCAGGTAGACGATGACCGTGTCGGAGGTGCGACGGGCGGCCTGGACGGCGCGTACCAGCTGGGTCGGATTGAGCGCGGAGGCGACACCGCCCTGGCTCGACGTGGCCGTCCATGAGATCACCAGGTTGGAGGCGATGACCTGCGTGGCCGCAATGATGGAGATGCGCTGTCCACTGATGGTGGTGCGATAGGGGGCAAAGGCCTGTGCCTCGGTAGCACCGACACCGACCATCGGGAAGCCTGCCTGCTTGGCCGCCGCCAGCCCTTGTGCCACGCCCACCCCACCGCAGTCGATGGCATGGTCATTGCCTTGGGAGATGACCGTGACGGTGGCATCGTGCAAGGCGGTGAGCGCCGTGGGTGCGGTATAGAAGATGTAGGGCTTGTCCTGTCTTTGCGGGCACTGCCCGTCCGTGAGTGCGCTCTCGAGGTTGACCATGCGCAGCTGGGATCCCCCCAGCAGCTGGCCCACCGTGGTGCCGAGCGCTGTCGTCGGATCCGCGGTCAGGCGAAGGCCTACCGCCCCCTCGAAGTGCACGTCGCCGCCGAAGGCGAGGGTGACGGGCTTGCCGTCACCCTTCCAATCCGGGTTGAGCGGGGAGTGCTTCGGGAACGTCTCGTGTGCCGTGCCGCCATGTTGCGTGGGAGGTGCGCCCGTCTTGGGGCTACCACCGGAGAAGATCGAGACGTAGAGCAGGAGGAGAACGAGGATCCCTCCGCCCGTGGCAAATTGACGGCGCCTTCGTCTGACCCTGCGAGAGACCACGTCGGCACTATGTCACACAGTTCACAGTGCGCTCAGGGGAGTCACGGTCCACTCGGAGTCGGCAGGTCCCTCCACAGGGAGGCGAGTGCGGAGACCAGGCCCCGGCAGCCGTTGGCGATCATCTCCAAGCAGGCATCGAATTCGCCCTCGTCGCCGTAGTACGGATCAGGTACGTCGGAGGCGGCTCCCGCCGATGGGTCGAATGAGCGCAGGAGGAACAGGCGGGAGGGATCGGTGCCCAGGCCGCGCAGGGTCTGCTGGTGCCGGCGGTCCAGCGCGACGATCAGGTTGGCCTTCTTCAAGTGCGGCACCGATATCTGGTGCGCCACGTGAGAATGGTCCGGGTAGCCGGCGCGCCGCAGGGCCGCGCCGGCGCGGGGGTCCATGGGCTCGCCTTCGTGCCACGGGCCGGTACCCGCGCTCACGACGATCAGCCGGTCACCGAGGGTCGAGCCGTCTTCCAGCACGGTGGCGTCCGCCATCATCTTGGTGGCCATCTCGGCCATGGGTGAGCGGCAGATGTTTCCCGTGCAGACGAAGACCATCCCGTAGGGTGCCCCCTCGACCTGACGGGGAAGGGTGCTGAGCAGGTCAGGGATACGGGTCATGAGGCGTACTCGTCGCGGAGGCTCTTCTTGACGATCTTCCCCGTGCCCGAACGCGGCCATTCCGTGCGCACCTCGAGGCGCTCGGGAATCTTCTGCGTCATGAGACCCGCTTCGCGGCAGAAGGCGACGACGTCGCCGAGGTCGAGGCCGGAGGTGCCTTCGGCCAACTGGACGACGGCGCAGACCATCTCTCCGCGCGTCGGATCGGGGAGTCCGATCACCGCCACCTCCATCACCTTTGGGTGGGTGTACAGCAGGTCCTCGATCTCTTTGGCACTGATGTTCTCGCCCTTACGGACGATCACGTCTTTGAGGCGCCCGGTGAGGCTGAGATGGCCGTCGGCCCGGAGTATTCCCAAGTCCCCTGTGCGGAAGAACCCGTCCGCCGTGAAGGCGGCGGCGTTCAGGCCGGCGTCCGTGTAGCCGCGGAAGACCATCGGTCCGCGGACGGTGATTTCGCCCTCCTCCCCGGGCCCGGCCACCCGTCCATCGAGGGCGAGGACGCGCACGTCGGCTCCGTCGACCGGCCGCCCGTCGGTGTGGGCCAGCTGCTCGTCGGTGTCGGTGGGGCAGCCGTTGGAGATCATGGGGACTTCGGTCATGCCGTAGCCGTGCACGACGCCGCGCCCGCCTATCTCGTCCCGCACCTCATAGTGGACCTCAGGTGGCTTGGCCGCCCCGCCACCGGACATGAGACGTAGCGCCGGCAGGATCGACTGGCTCGGGTTCTTGCGCTGCTCGGCGAGGTAGGCCACATAGAAGGCAGTGCTCCCTCCCACCATGGTGGCTCCGTGCCGGCGGAAGAGGGGCAGCACATCTGGGGCGGAAAAGGCTTCGACGAGGACTGCCGGGAATCCGATCGTCAGCATGGTCACGAGATAGTCCGGACCCGCGATGTGGGCGAAGGGAAATGCGATCGAGCCCACATCGTGCGGAACCATCTGGAGGGCATGGGCCAGGCCCCATCCGCCGGCGATGAGCGTTTGGTCCGTGTGCTGCACCCCCTTGGGGTCGGCGGTGGATCCCGAGGTGTAGTAGATCCAACGGATCGGGGCCTCGCCGGGATCCGTGCCGGTTGGGGGAGGCGGAAGGACCGACGGATCTCCCTCGGGCAGCTGGTCGTCGAGGACAATGATCTCGGGACGGGTGGCGGTGCCGTCCAGCGCCTCTTCGGCCATCGCTCGGTAGTCGGTATCCCGGGAGCGGCTGGGAATGAAGAAATGGGAGGCACCGGTCTGCCGGAGGGCAAAGCCCACCTCACGCTGCCGGTACAGGTGAATTATCGGGTTCTGGACCGCCCCCAGCCGGGAAAGCGCCATGGAGAGGATGATCGTGTCGACCCGGGTCGGAAGCTGCCATGAGACGAACGAACCGGCCTCGACGCCGAGATTCCCGAGCCCGGCGGCCACCCGCTCCGTACGAGCGCGGAACTCCCCAAAGGTGAGGCTTTCGTCATCGGAGCCGATGAGCATCGGACGGTCGGGCGAAGCCGCCGCACGGCGTTCGACGAGTTCCCACATCGTGCGTGTTCCGGTGAGGACCTCGTTGGGTGGCATGGGTTCTCCTTTTCGGACCCATCTCATAGCAGAACGCGGGGAGCCGGAGGGAAGGCGGGCACCATACCTCCTGCTTAGCGGCTCCTGGGCTCACGGCGAGCGGCCCCCGGACTGCGGCCCCCGCCCTCGGCACGGCAACGCAGGAAAGGGGGTCCGCCGCGTCCCGAATGCGTCGCCCTGGCCGTAAGCTGACAGTCGTGGTAGGGGCGAGGCACGAGTCAAAGGGGCACGGACACATTGTCTCTGTTCTGCACGCGTGCAAATATGGATGGTGCATGGTCGCCACTAACAGGTTGGTCGCTGGATCAGGCGGGATACGTCCAGGCTTGGGGGGTGTGGGTCGTGCCTCTTTCTGAGCACGAGCAGCGGATATTGGCCGAGCTCGAGGAGTCCTTGGTTCGCCAGGACCCCGAATTCGCCGAGCGGGTCCGCTCCGAGTCCGTGTACCGCCACGCCGGTCGCTATTGCAAGTGGGCGGCGGTGAGCTTCGTCCTTGGCGTGGTCGTTCTCATTGCGTTCTTCGCAAAGACGCCGGTGCTGGGCTTCATCGGTGTCGTGATCATGTTCGGTTCCGCTGTCGTGTTCGAGCGCAATCTCCGTCGTATGGGCCGGGCCGGATGGCATGACCTCACTCGGGCGAGAGACGGTGAGCAGTCGAAGGCGTCCGCGGCGTCGAGCGGCTTCGAGGGAGCGGTCACCGAAGCACGTGACTGGTTCCGCACCAGGTTCCACCGGCGAGAGAACTGATTTTCCTGCGGGGTTACCCGCACGTCGTTTCCGTGCCGCACCCTCGGCGGTGAGGTCGTGGTGACCGACCTGGCGCTCGCGGTGGATATCGGTGGCACGAAGATGGCGGCCGCACTCGTGGACCGCAGCGGAGATCTCCGTCATCGGGTGCAGGCCCCGACTCCCCGTACCTCGGGTCATGCCGGGGCGGATGAGGAGAAGCTGTGGCAGACCGTCGTCCAGCTCGTGCAAGAGGTCAGATCCGGCCCCGATGGAAGGGCTCCGCTCGCTGTGTGCGGGGTGGGGTGCGGGGGACCAATGAGCCCGGACGGCGAGACCGTTTCGCCCTTGAACATCGCGGGATGGAGGGATTTCCCGTTGCGGGCACGGTTGCAGGAGCTGACGGCCGTGCCCACATTCGTGGACAACGATGCCAAGGCACTGGCCTTGGCCGAGGGCTGGTTCGGTGCCGGGGCCGGGCAGGCCAACTTCATCGCCATGGTCGTATCGACGGGCATCGGCGGTGGGCTGTTCGTCGATGGACGACTACTCGGGGGTCGTCTCGGCAACGCCGGACACATAGGGCATGTCATCGTCGTGCCGGGCGGTCGTCCCTGCGCGTGCGGAGGCCGGGGTTGTCTCGAGGCGGAGGCGTCCGGCACCGCCCTTGCCGCGATCATGGGCCAGCCGGCGGAAGAGGCGCCGCCGGACGTCGTCGAACGAACCGGAACCTTGGTTGGTCGCGCCGTGGCATCCGTGGTGAACCTTCTCGACCTCCCGCTCGCCATCGTCAGCGGATCGGTGGCATTGGGCTTCGGTGAGCCCTTCTTCGTCGCCGCGCAACGTGAGGTTGAGCTCCGCTGCGGGCTCGACTTTGCCCGGGGGGCCCTAATCGTGCCGGGAGCCCTGGGCGACAAGGGCCCCCTGATAGGGGCGGGGTGCGTGGGGTGGCGCGGCGTGGACGGTTCCTCGTGAGCGAATGGGGGACGGGGGCCCAGGCGGAAAGTGCGGGGCGCCGAAGGGGGAGAGACGTCGCCGTTGTCGTATCGACGGTCGCTTCTCACCCGTCGCTCTGGTGGGCTGGGCTCGCTGCCCTGGCCCGACTTTCTCGTCGAGGGTGGTGGCGCCGCCCCCCGTTTCTGCCCGTCCCCGGCGACGCGTACTGGGATTTCCGGTTGGTCACCGCGTTCGGCCGCACGGGGCGAGAGGCGGTCTTGGGGCGCGACGATGTCCTGGCGTATCTCCGATGGTGTCGAAGGACCCGCCCCCGCCGCGGGTAGCCTCTCAGGCGTTGTGACGTCTTTGATGGTTGGAGCCAACTTCAGCTGGGCCGTTCACCGAGCCCCGGTCCCGCCGCCGGCCCCCATACGCCCCTTTTTGGTGCCCTGACCATGGAGCGGGTGCTTCTGCTCAATGCGACGTATGAGCCGTTGGCACTCGTATCCGATCGTCGAGCGGTCGTTCTGGTCCTGGCCGGTCGCGCCGAGCCCGTGGCTTTTCGGGAAGACTGCTCGGTCTTCCACTCGGCCTCGCTCGATGTCGACGTTCCCTCCATCGTGCGCCTGGCCCATATGGTGCGCATTCCGCGCTGGGCTCGCACGCCTCCCGTGACGAGACGCTCGGTGCTGCGCAGGGATGGCGGTATATGCGTCTACTGTTCCGAGCCGGCCGACACCATTGATCACGTCATTCCCCGCAGCAGGGGGGGCACGCACGACTGGTCAAACGTGGTGGCCGCATGCAAGCGCGACAACCTGACCAAGGCCGACTTGCTTCTCTCCGAGTTGGGCTGGACGTTGCGTGTGAAGCCGGCGCCTCCCGACGGGTACCTGTGGCGCCTTCGTCACCTCTCCGATGTCGACCCCCTTTGGGAGCCGTATCTTGCTGCGGCCTCTTGACGCAACCGGCCGAGCATCGGGAAACGGTCTCGCCGTCTTGCTCTGACGTCGCGGTGGGCTCTGAGTCGGGCTCGGGCTCGCTGTTCGGCGTAGAGGAATTCCGGGTTCTCGAGACTCGACACGCCCTGCTGAGAAAGGTGAACCATCCGACGTTGGTGCTCGGCAGCACCCAGCGTCCCGAGATCGTCGATGCGCAGCGGGCCTCCGAGCTCGGTGCGGAAGTTGTTCGACGCCGAGGGGGCGGGGGCGCCGTCCTCCTCCGTCCGGGTGATCATCTGTGGATCGATGCCTGGATTCCTCGAGGGGATCCACTGTGGGAAGCCGATGTCGGAGTTGCCGCGGCCTGGGTGGGTCGCTGGTGGGCAACTGCGTTGGCTTCGTTCGGCGCCTGCGAGTGCGTTGTCCATGAGGGCCCGGCCGTGTCAGGGGAGCACGGTGCCATCGTGTGCTTCTCGGGCAAGGGTCCGGGCGAGGTGTTCCATCACGAACGCAAGGTGATGGGCGTGTCCCAATGGCGCGGGAAGGAGGGTGCCCTCTTTCACACCTGTGCCTACACCCGTTGGGACCCGGGCCCTCTGGTCGATCTCCTCCACGTGGACGGGGTGTCGCGAGAGCAGCTCTTGAGGAGCGTGGCCGGCGTGGCGACCGGGCTTGACGAACTGCCTCTGGCGGGAGCGGAGATCACCCGCTTGGGGGACGCACTCCTGTCATCCTTTCCCGCCTGGGGGGAGGGTCGTTCGTGACGGGCCCACGCGGTTGCCCCTTCCGGGGTGCGTCGATCTCTTTGGGCTGACGTCCGATCGGGCGGCCCTCGTTCACTATCGGTCTCGTGCTATTCGGTCTCGTGCTATTCGGTCTCGCGTTCGTCCGTCTCGACTTTCCTGATTCTCTCTGTCCCCTGACGCGCTCCTCGTAGTCCGGGCGGCGCTGCAGATCTTCTTTCGGCTCGCCGCGGAGCCGTCCCGGCTGTCGCCCGCGGTCACCTGCAGGTGGCTCGACGTCTCCACCGACGACGTCCCCGTCACCTCTTGCACCAGTTGAGCTGCCCTTCTCGCTATTCGGACGCGTGGCGCAGTGGCGATGGTTGCGAGAAGGGTGCCGACGGGAGTCACGGGGGTGCTGGTGGTTGATTGGTGGAGGGAAAGGGCGTAGAGTGGCGCGAAATGGAGTAGAGGGGCGTTCAAGGACGCAATTCAGGGAGCGTCGGTGGGAGATCTAGCCAGTGGCAGGATTCGTGGGGAGATACGAGCATTCGCTCGATATCAAGGGCAGGGTGATCCTGCCCGCCAAGTTCCGCGCCCAGTTCGAGCGAGGCGGCTATCTGGCCCAGCAGTCCGAGGGCTGTCTCGCCCTTTGGACACCCGGCGAATTCGATCGTCAGATGGCCGTCATGCAGGAGCGGGCCGAGTCGGGCCGCGCCAACCGCAACAGGGCGCGGTTGTGGGCGTCGAGCTCTCACGAGGTGGAGATCGATCGACAAGGACGCATGGCGATTCCGGCCCATCTGCGCGCATTCGCCGGATTGGAGAACGAGGTACTGGTGCACGGGGCCATCGATCGTGTGGAGCTGTGGAACCCGGCCTCGTGGGCCGAACGCGTCCTTCCGGAGGAAAGTTGGCTTCTCGACGGCGACGACGAGACAGATGTAAAGGAGTGATCGCACCGAAACTCTTGAATCGCATAGCAACGGCGAATGCTCGCTGGACCATGTGCAGCTCCTCGACCGGCGCGGTGGAAGATCACTCCACCCTCTTCCCCGCAGGTCGATCGGGAACTCACCCTTCGCTCTTCCAACCAGTCGGGGGGCTGCAGATGGTCCATTCGTTCGAACACGTTCCCGTCCTGCGCGACGAAGTTGTTGCGCTCTTTGCACCGGTGCCCCCGGGCGTGCTCATTGACGCCACGGTCGGTGGCGGGGGCCACAGCGAGGCGCTGTTGGCTGCGCATGCCGGACTCTTGGTCATCGGGCTCGATCGCGACGCCGAGGCGCTCGCTGCGGCCGCGGAGCGGCTGGCCCCATTTGGTGACCGGGTCACGTTGGTCCATGCCGCCTTCTCGGCACTGGCCGATGTCGCCTCCGGACCATTGTCAGGGGTGCTGTTCGACCTTGGCGTGAGCTCGCCCCAGCTCGACCGGGCCGAACGGGGCTTCTCCTATCGAGCGGATGCCTCCATCGACATGCGCATGGACCTTTCGATGGGCAAGACGGCGGCGCAGTTGGTCAATGAGCTCCCCGAGGGCGCGCTGGCCGAACTCTTTCGAGAGAATGGCGAGGGTCGCCTGTCCGGGCGGATCGCGCGAGCCATCGTGAGGGCCCGCCCTCTCACCTCGACCATCCAGCTGGCCGATGTCGTGGCTTCAGCCGTACCGGCGGCGGTCCGCCGGAGGGGCCATCCCGCCAAGCGGGTGTTCCAGGCCTTGCGGATCGCCGTGAACGACGAACTGGGAGAGCTGGCGATGGCCCTTCCGGTTGCCCTGGAGCGACTTGCCGTCGGGGGGCGCTGTGCCGTGATCAGCTACCACTCGGGCGAGGATCGCCTGACCAAGCAGATCTTCACTCGCGCCACCACCGGTGGGTGCACCTGCCCCCCGGCCATGCCCTGCGTCTGCGGTGCCGTGGCGCAGCACCAGTTGGTGTTCCGCGGCGCCCATCGCCCCAGCGACGAAGAGGTCGGGAACAACCGTCGCGCCCTAAGTGCTCGCCTGCGGGCCATCACTCGGACGGTGGCTCCTTGATGGTGCCCGAGTCATCCGGTGCCGCTCGGCGGGTCGCTACCTACCGTCCGGACAACGATCCCGGCCGCAGCTCCTCCGGCCGTCCACCGCTGCAGGTCGTCCCTTCACGTCGTCGAGACCGCGCCCGCAGTCGTCTGGTCAAGTACCTGCCGGTCGTCATGGTCGTCGTGGCCTTGTTGATCGTCGTGGGCGGGCAAGCCATGCTGGCCAACGGGCAGGTGCGGATGTCTCGCCTCGATCAGCAACTCCAGATTGCGCAAAGTGAGCATCGCCAGCAAGAGCTGAATGTGACGAAGCTGGAGACACCCTCGCGGATTGTGGGGTCGGCGACCGCGCAACTCCACATGGTGCACCCCGGCCACGTGACCCAGCTCCCTTCCGTTTCATTGCAAAAGCCGCTCCCCGCACCACGCGTGACGCCGGGGGCCACGACAGCTACGACTGCGACAGGTGCCTCGACCACCTCGACAGTGGCGAAATGAGCGTCACGAAGCGACACACCACTGGACGCGCGCGCGCCGCCTCACCTGAACGCAACAAGATCCACGCTCCCGAACGGCGGCGACGGGTCGAGACAGTGCGACGAGTGCGGCCAACCACCGCGGCCCCCCGTCCCCACGTCGGGCACACCGAGTTGCCCCGTCCCCGTCCCCGTCCCCGGCCCGGTCCCCGGCCCCGGCCCGGTCCCCGGCCCCAGACCCGGCCACGAACGTCGCCGACGCGCCATACGCCCGGATCGGGCGGCACCTTCCAGCGGAGAGTCCGTGTGGTGCGCTTGATCTTGGTCGCGGCGCTTCTCTGCATGGTCGGCCGCCTCGTGGACGTGCAGATCGTCCACTCGGGCACCTACCAGGCGCAAGCGCGCAACGAGTCCCACCAGTCGATCACCTTGAATTCGCTGCGCGGTGGAATCTACGCCCGAGACGGAGCGCCCCTCGCCCTCTCGGTTCCCACAGATGACGTGATCGCCGACGACTTCCAGGTGGCGCACCCCACGAAGACAGCCTTGGCCCTGTCTCCGCTCCTCCATATTCCGGCGGCGACCCTCGCCCCCGAGCTCCACCGTCCTTCCGGGTACGTCGAACTGGCCAAACAGATTTCTCAGAGCAACGGTCAGAAGATCGCTGCTGACGCCATTCCCGGCATCACGCTGGTGGACGACTCCACGCGCGTCGTGACAAATGGGAATCTTGCCCTACCGGTGCTCGGTTTCACCAACGCCGCCAATCAGGGCGCAGGGGGCATCGAGTACGCCGACAACCGGTTGCTCGCCGGCACGGCCGGCAAGGAGGTGCTGGTCTCGTCGCCGTCAGGTGTCGCGCTGCCGTCGTCGAGCGTCGCCGACCGCGTGTCGAGCCGGGCCGGGCAAGGAGTGGAGCTGACCCTCGATACCCAGCTCCAGTACGAGTCGGAGCAGGCCCTGGCCCAGGCGATCGAGTCCTCACAGGCTCTGAGCGGAACGGCCATCGTCATGGATGTGAAGACAGGTCAGATCCTGTCCATGGCCAATCTGGTCTCGACCCACCCCAAGGCCCCGGTCACCGCGACACCGCCGGCGACCACCGCTGCCGCTGGTGGCGTGATTCCGATCGGGCCCAAGGACGCCGTGAACGAGGCTCCGAACAACAATGCGGTGACGCAGCTCTACGAACCGGGTTCGGTCTTCAAACTGGTGACGTTCTCGGCCGCGCTCCAAGACGGGCTCATCAACCCGAACTCCATCTTCACCGTCCCGGACCAGATATCGCTGGACGGCTCCAATTTCCACGATGCCGAGCCCCACCCGACGGAGCGCCTCACCGCCACCCAGATTCTGGCGCAGTCCTCCAACATCGGAACGTCTGAGATCGCCCAGGGCCTCGGAGAGCAACGCCTGCTGGCCCAGGTCGGAAACTTGGGCTTTGGCAAGCCCACCGGTCTCAACTTCCCCGGGGAGTCGGCCGGGCTGGTGGCGACCGCGGCCCAGTGGGAACCGACCGACTACGTGTCGCTGCCGATCGGGCAGGTCGACGCCGTCAGCTCGCTGCAGGTACTCGACGCCTACAACACAGTCGCCAACGGAGGCACCTTCGTCCAGCCCAGCTTGGTACAGGCCACCATCAGCCCGTCCGGGGCGGTGCAAAAGACGCCGGCGCCGAGCACGCATCGGGTCTTCTCGCCGCAAGTCGACTCCGAGCTCACCTCCATGCTGGAGCAAGTGGTCACCACGGGAACGGGGACCAGTGCCATGATTCCCGGGTATACCGTGGCCGGAAAGACGGGTACGGCACAGATTCCGACGACCGGGAAGGATGCCTACACGGCGGGCGCCTACATGGCCTCGTTCGTCGGGTTCGCCCCGGCCGTCAATCCGACGTTCTCGATGATCGTCCTCCTCGATCGACCCACCCCGATCTTCGGCGGCACGGTGGCTGCGCCGGTGTTTTCCCAGATCATGAGCTATGCGCTCCACCGCTACGACATACCGACGACGCCCGGTGCGGCCACACGGGGACCGGCGGCGCCATCGCCCAGCAGCCAAGCGCAAGACGTCACCACGTGAGCCGGTACCATCAGCGGGCCGATGGCGGGAGGCGCGGAGCTCCCGTGCCTCCTTTGCTGTGCAGGCGAACGCGCCAACCGTGCAGATGAATCTCCTCTTCGACGATATCGAAGTCATTGAGACAGCAGGCGACCCTGCGGCGGTAGATGTGCGCGGCATTGCACATGACAGTCGTCGGGTCGTTCCAGGGGACCTGTTCTGCTGCGTGCCCGGACTCTTGACCGATGGCCATGCCTTTGCCACGGACGCGGTGGACCGGGGAGCTGTCGGGTTGCTCTGTGAGCACTTCATCCCAGAGCTCCTTGATCGCCCCGTCGTGCAGACGCTCGTTGCACCCGGCACCATCCGGCCCGTCATGGCTCGCCTGGCCTCGGCGTTCTACGGCTTCCCGGCGCGCGATCTGTTGATGATCGGTGTCACCGGGACGAACGGCAAGACCACGGTGACCCAGCTTCTCGGAGACCTACTCGGGGCCAGCGGTCGACCGACGAATGTGATGGGCACGCTGTCGGGGACGCGGACAACCCCAGAGGCGACAGAAGTGCAGCGGGTGCTGGCGCAGATCCGGGACCGTCAACTCTCCGACGGTCTGCGACACGCCGTCGCCATGGAAGTGTCGAGTCACGCTCTGGTGCAGTCTCGAGTCGAGGGCATTCACTTCGACGTGGCCGTCTTCACGAATCTGAGCCACGACCATCTGGACTATCACCAAACGATGGAGGCGTACTTCAAAGCGAAGAGCTCGCTCTTCACGTCGGACCATGCCTTGCGGGGGGTGGTCAACGCCGACGACCCCTGGGGGCAAGAGCTCCTCCGTATGGCGCGCATCCCGATGGTGCCCGTGCATCGTAGCGACGCCAGCGCCATCGTGCTGCAGGCCGGACACACGCAATTCACGTGGCGTGGGCAGGCGGTCTCGACGCCGCTCACCGGCGCCATCAATGTGGACAACGCCCTTCTGGCGGCGGAAGCGGCGCTCACGCTCGGGCTCGAGCCCCCCGAGGTGGCAGCGGCCTTTTCCGAGGTGTCGCCCGCTCCGGGAAGGCTGCAGGTCATCGCCGTGGCGGCCGGTAACGGTGGAGACACGTCAGAAGCGCCGCCGTTCACCGTCCTGATCGATTACGCGCATACTCCTGCCGGCCTGGAAGTGGTCCTCCGAGAAGCCCGCGGGCTGGCGGCGGACAACGGACGGGTCGTGGTGGTGTTCGGTTGCGGGGGCAAGCGGGACCGGGCGAAGCGGCCGAAAATGGGATATGCCGCCTGCACCCTGAGCGATGTGGCGGTCCTCACCTCGGACAATCCCCGGGACGAGGATCCTTTGGCCATCATCGAGCAGGTCCGTGACGGCGTGGTGGTTGAGCCGGGTGTGGGCACCTTCGTCGTAGAGCCAGACCGGCGTCGGGCGATCCGGTGGGCGCTTGGGGAGGCACGGGCCGGCGACGTGGTGGTCATCGCGGGCAAGGGTCACGAGACGTACCAGGAAATCGCCGGCCGGAGGCTGCCGTTCGACGACGTGGTCGAGGCGCGCCGAGCATTGTCGGCCCGCTTCCCGACGGATCCTGCGACCTGGGCCGTTCCGCCGGCTCCCGCCGCGAAGGCCAACGGCAACTAGCCCATGCTCGGATTGGGCGTCTCCGGTGGCATCGCGCTGTGGGTGAGCATTCTGGTGACTCCCATCCTCCTGCGGTGGTTGCGCTCGCAGGGAATCGGGCAACCCATCCGCACCGAGGGCCCCGCCAGCCACAGCGTCAAGGCGGGGACGCCGACCATGGGGGGTATCGCCATCGTCACCGGAGTGGTTGTCGGCTACGCCATCGGCCACATCGGCACGGAGGTGAAGTTCTCGCGCACGGGATACCTGGCAGTCATGGCGGTGGTTCTCTTCGGCATCATCGGCCTTCTGGACGACTGGATCAAGGTTCGCCATCAACGGAGCTTGGGGTTGAACAAGCGGGCCAAGTTCTCCGCACAAGTGGGTTTTGCCGTGCTGTTCGCCGAGTTGTCGTTGCACTGGGCGCACACCTCCACGGCCCTTTCGTTCACCCGGGTCACCGTGCCCGGCCTCAATCTCGGACAAGTCGGGTGGGTGATCTTCGCCGTGCTCGTCATGGTTGGCACTTCGAATGCCGTCAACATCACTGACGGCGTCGACGGTCTGGCCGCGGGCACCTCCACCTTCTGCTTCGCCGTCCTGGCCATCATGGGCTACTGGATCTTTCGCCACCGGAGCATCTACCACGTGCTGCCGGCCTCCGCGATCGACCTGTCGCTCGTCGCGGTGGCGCTGGCCGGGGCGTGCATCGGCTTCTTGTGGTGGAACGCAGCTCCCGCCAAGATCATCATGGGGGACACCGGCTCGTTGGCCATCGGGGCCGGGTTGGCGGCGCTGTGCCTGCTCCTGAACCTTGACCTCCTCCTCCCCGTCATCGGGGGCCTGTTCGTGATGGAGACCCTGTCGGTCATCGCCCAGGTCGTGAGCTTCCGTGTCTTCCACCGGCGCATTTTCCGCATGGCACCGATCCATCATCATTTCGAGCTGGCGGGCTGGCCCGAGACGACGGTGATCGTGCGGTTCTGGGTCTTGGGCGGGCTCTTCGTCGCCTTCGGCCTCGGGCTCTTCTATGCCGATTTCCTCTCGGTGGCGAAATTCACGTGAGGACACTCCACCACTTGGGCGCGGCCATGGGGGAAACTGGGCACATGAGTCGGGTGTCGGACCGCTCCTTCGCGCCAGCGGATACGGGGTCGGCCCCGTGACCCCGCCGTCGGCGGCGACCGCTCGTTCCGCTCCGGCCGGGGAACGCAGGCCGAAAGTCCGTCCGGAAGCGATGAAGAAGCGACGGACGTCGGGTCTGGCTGCCATCGTGGCCGAGCTGCCCACGGGGACGGTCTTGCTCGTCGTGGTGGCGCTGTTGTGCGTGATCGGGCTGGTGATGGTCGGCTCGGCGTCGTCGGTGGTCTCGATCTCCCTGTATGGCAGTCCATGGGCCATCCTCATCAGGGAGTGCATGTGGATGGGGGTTGGGGTGGCCGCGTTCACGGCGGCGGTCCGCTTCGATCACCGCAAGCTACGACGACTGAGCCCGCTTCTCCTCGGCGTCACCTTCCTTCTCCTGCTCGTGGTCCTGGTTCCCGGGCTGGGGGTCCACGTGCAGGGTTCGAGCCGATGGGTGGGGTTCGGCCAGTTCCGCCTCCAGCCGTCCGAGCTCATGAAGCTCGCGTTGACGGTCTTCGCCGCCGATCTGGTCACCCGACGGCTCGATGAGGGGGCCCCTGACCGACGGATCATCGGCCCGCTGCTCCTGGTCACCGCTTCCGCCGGCGTGCTGATCGTGGCGCAGCCGGACCTGGGCACGGCCATGGTGCTCGCGTGCGTGGCCCTGGCCATGCTCTTCGTCTCCGGAGTCCGTCTCGCACCAGTTTTCAAAATTCTCGCCGGCCTCGTCGGTGTCGCCCTTGTGGTGGCGGTGGTGTCGCCGTACAGGCGGGAGCGTCTCCTCTCGTTCATCAACCCGTCCGCCCACGGAGCGGGGTCGGGGTATCAGGTGGTGCAATCCCTGATCGGGCTCGGCTCGGGCCACTTCATCGGTGCCGGTCTGGGTGGTGGGCAGGCCCAGTGGGGATTCCTCCCCAACGCGCAGACCGACTTCATCTTCTCGGTCATCGGGGAGGAGCTGGGCTTCATCGGCGCCGCCCTCGTCCTGGTGCTTCTGGGAGCCTTCGTCTGGTTCGGCATCCGGGCCGCGACGCGCTCGCCCCAGCGGTTCGGCGGAATTCTGGCCGTGGGTCTGGTCGCCTGGCTGGCCAGCGAGACCTTGATCAACATCGGGGCCGTGGTCGGCCTCCTGCCGGTCACCGGTATCCCGTTGCCGTTCATCTCGTACGGGGGGTCGTCCCTCGTGATCACCATGGTGGCGGCCGGCATTCTGATCAACATCGCCCGGCAAGAGGTCACCGGTCGATCCGGCGGCATTGTGCATGTGCCGCGCCGCGGGAGTGAACGGACCCTCGTCCGTTCTGCGTCCGCCCGCGGGCGAGGTCGGTGACGCAGGGTCGGGGTACGGTGATCGCCGGCGGCGGGACCGGAGGTCACGTCGTGCCCTCACTGCAGGTCGCACGCGCCTTGACGGCGAAGGGGCATGCCGCGTCGACGATCGAGCTCTATGGCTCCCGGCGGGGCCAGGAGTCCGTTCTCTGGCCCACGCTCGAGTTTCCTTTCACCCTCCTGCCGGGGCGGGGCATCCGTCGGAGCATGAGCCCGGGTGCCCTATGGGCCAATGGGGGCGCCGTGCTCGGTCTGGCATCGGCGGCGCTGCGCTCGTTGGCGTCGTTCGCGCGGCGCCGGCCCCGGGTGGTCGTCGTGGTCGGCGGCTATGCCAGCTTTCCGGCGGGGCTGGCCGCGGTCATGCTGAGGGTCCCGCTGGTCCTGGTCAACACGGATGCCGTGCCGGGGGCAGTCAACGCCCTGCTCGGAAGGTTCGCCGCGGTGAACGCAGTGTCGTTCCCGAACACCCACCTGCCGCGTGCCCACGTCACGGGCACCCCGGTACGACCCGAGCTCGGGAGCCTCGACCGGTCGGTTGACGGCCGACGCCAGGCCAGGGAGATGCTCGGCCTGCCCGCCCGGCGGCCCACGCTCGTCGCGTTCGGGGGCTCCCTGGGGGCGCGGCGGATCAATGCAGCGGTGGCCGACCTCGCTGGCCGCTGGTCGGATCGGGACGTCTCGATCTATCACGTGGCCGGACGGCGTGACTACGCCCAGTTCGTGCCCGGGAAGGCCGCCGAGGGTGACATCCCTGGACCCGACGTTGCCCTGCATTATCAAGTTGTGCCCTTCGAGGAACGGATGCCCGAGCTCTACCGTGCGGCCGACCTGTGCGTCTGCCGAGCCGGCGCCATGACCGTGGCCGAACTGTTGGTGGCGGGTGTGCCCGCCATCCTCGTGCCCCTGCCGGGAGCGCCGCGTGATCACCAGACACGCAACGCGGAGGCGTTGGTGGTGGCCGGGGCGGCGATCATGGTCCCCGACGCCGAGTGCACCGCAGCGCGATTGGAGGCCGAAATCGCGGCCTTGTTGTGCGACTCGGACCGCTTGGCGGCGATGGGGAATGCGGCGCGGATGCTGGGGCACCCTGACGCCGCGGTCAAGGTGGCCGAGTTGGTCGATACCCATGCCCGCTGACCGCGCGGAAGACCTCGATCTCCGCGCTCCCCAGCACGTCCACATCGTGGGCATCGGCGGCGCCGGAATGAGCGCCATAGCCCTGGTCCTGCGATCCATGGGCCATACGGTCTCGGGCTCGGACCTCAAAGAGTCGCCCGTGGCGGCCCGGCTGCGGTCCCAGGGCATCGAGGTGGCCATCGGCCATCGCGTGGAGAACGTCGGCGACGTGGATGCGGTGACATTTTCTCCGGCCGTGGCATCCACCAATCCTGAAATTCTTGCGGCCGCGAACCGCGGTGCACGCGTCGTGGCCCGTTCCGGCATGTTGGCTGCGATCTGCGCCACCCGGCGCAGCCTGGCTGTGGCCGGAACGAAGGGGAAGACGACGACGGCGTCGATGCTGTCGCTCATCTTGATCGAGGCAGGGCTGCGCCCCTCGTTCCTCATCGGCGCCGACGTGAACGAAGTGGGGACCAACGCGGTGTGGGACACCGGTGAATGGTTGGTGGTCGAAGCCGATGAAAGCTTCGGGACGTTCCAAGCGTTGCGCCCGGATTGGGCCATCGTGACCAACGTGGCGTCGGACCACCTGGATCACTATGGGTCGTTCCCGCGCCTGCGCGCGGCGTTCGACACGTTCGTTGGCCAGGCCACGGAGGGATCCGTGGTCTCGGCGGACGACGACGAGGCCGCTGGCATCGGCCGAGCACACGGGTCCCTGCGCGTTGGGACCGCCGTGGGAGCGACGTTCGCCATGACCGACATCGCGCTGCACCGAAGTTCGGCCTCCTTCACGCTCACCGGACCGGAGGGCCTCCTGGGGAAGCTGACACTCGGGGTTCCGGGCCTGCACAACGCCCGCAATGCGGCGCTCGCCGTGGTCGCGGCGCTCCAGGTCGGAGTTTCCTTCGAGGCCGCCGCCGCTGCGCTGGCCCGGTTCGCCGGTGTCACCCGCCGCTTTGAGTTCCGCGGCGAGCGCAACGGCGTCACGTTCGTCGACGACTACGCCCATCTGCCCTTTGCCGTGGAGGCCGCCCTGGCCACGGCCCGGTCCGGAGGGTGGTCACGCATCGTTGCCGTGTTTCAGCCGCACCGCTACACGCGCACGGCGGAGCTGGCCGAGCAATTCGGCTCGGCGTTCAGCCAGGCCGACATCTTGGTGCTGACCGACGTCTATGGCGCAGGGGAGGCTCCCATTCCGGGGGTGTCGGGGCGCTTGATCGCCGACGCCGTGCGGGCGCAGGACCAGCGGCTGCCCGTGGTCTATGCCCCGAATTGGGAGGAGCTCTACCAGGCTGTGGGCTCCCTCTTGCGCCCCGGGGATCTCTGCCTGACGTTGGGGGCCGGGGACCTCACGACGCTGCCCGACGAATTGTTGGAGTCACCTCAGTGGTGAGCTCGCGCGGTGTGGCACGACGTTACGACGCGTTGGCATCCGAACTCGGTGCACGCGCCGTGCGTCACCAGCCTCTCGGGCCACTGACGACGTACGGAGTGGGTGGTACCGCGGAGCTCTTGGTGGACGTGGACGGGCCCGGGGACCTCGATGCGGTGCGTGCCGTCTTGATCGGAAGCGACCTTCCGCTGTGTGTGATCGGCCGGGGGTCGAACCTGCTCGTCGCCGATGCGGGGTTCTGCGGCGTGGCCGTGCGTCTCGGCCCAGGGTTCAGTTCGGTGGAATTGCCCGATCCGGGGCCTGCGTCCACAGCCCCGTTCGTGGTCCGTGCCGGCGCGGCCACCCCGCTCCCGGTCCTCGCCCGCCAGGCGGCCGATGCCGGTTGGGCCGGTTTGACCTGGGCGGTGGGAGTGCCGGGCACGGTCGGTGGAGCGGTGCGCATGAATGCCGGAGGGCACGGGTCAGATGTGGCCGGCTGCCTGCGGCGGTACACCTGGGTCGACCTCCTGCGCGAGGAGGGAGGCACCGACGACGCCTCCCGCTTGCACTTCGCCTACCGATCGTCGTCCGTGGCGGCGTCGCAGCTGGTGGTGGAGGCCGAATTCGACGTCAGCCGAGGTGACGCAACGTCCGAGCGGGCCGAGGTCGCGGCCATCGTTCGCTGGCGCCGCCAGCATCAGCCGGGGGGATCCAATGCCGGTTCGGTCTTCACCAATCCGCCGGGCGACTCGGCCGGGCGTCTCATCGAGCAGGCCGGCCTCAAGGGATTCCGGCTCGGGACGGCGCAGGTGTCGGAGAAGCATGCCAACTTCATTCAGGCGGACAAGGGCGGTCGGGCGGACGACGTCCGCGCTCTCATGGAGCACGTTCGCCGGGCCGTGTTCGCGCACTGCGGGGTGACCCTCGCGGCCGAGGTCCGCCTCCTGGGCTTCCAAGAAGACGAGACTGGCGCCGTGGGAGCGACGGAGGAGACGGAGCCGTGACTCCAACCACTACCCGATCTCGCCCCGCGTCCAGCGGCCCTCCCCGTCCGCGCGCGGGCATGGATCCGCGCATTTCGGCTCGCCGGGCCGAGGTCGTCCGCCAACAAGGTCGCCGCCGACTACGCCTGTCGGGGCTCGTGGTGGCGGTCGCGGCGGTCATCTTCGGGGTGTGGTGCCTTCTCCATTCCTCCGTATTCTCGGCCCGCGCCGTGAGCGTGGTGGGGGCAACCCATGAGACCGTGGGCCAGATCGAAGCGGCAGCGGGGCTGTCCGGCCACCCCCCGCTACTCGACATCAGCGTCGGCGCCGAGGAGAGCGGGATCGAGCGGCTGCCGTGGGTCCGGTCGGCCTCCGTCTCCGTCCGATGGCCCGATGGTGTGCACGTCGTCGTCACCGAGCGGGTCGCCAGTCTGGTGATGACGACGGCCTCGGGCACGTGGGCCGAACTGGACACCAATGGGCGGGTTCTGGCCGACCTGGGCTGATCGAGGTGACAGGAACCCAGCCTCCCGGCGCTCCGGGAACCGTGCTCGGAGCCGCTGACCAGCTGGGGCTTCATGTTGCCGCCACCCTGCCGCCGTCATTTCGGGCCCAGGTCACCGAGGTGAAGGTGGCGTCAGCCGGATTCGTGCAGCTGGCCATGACCACCCCTATTTTGGTGGATATCGGCGACGGCTCCCAGCTCCAGGCCAAATATGAGGACGTCAGCGCAGCGTTGGCCGGCGCAACCCTCCATGACGGCGACATCATCGATGTGAGCGTTCCGGGTGCCATGACCGTGACAGGACCGTGAGCAAGCATGCTTGACCGCCAGGAACGCCCCTCGTATGGTTGGCGGCGTTGCCGCTCTGTGAACGTCAACCTTCCCAAGAGGATGAGGGATTCGAGGTAGGAGCGGCGTGGTGACGCATGGTGGGTGTACCCAGAGGGCGATTGGTCGGCGATCGACCCAAATACGAGGGAGTTCATGACGACCGTTCCGTCCCAAGGTAACTACCTGGCCGTCATAAAGGTGGTCGGGGTCGGCGGTGGGGGCGTGAATGCCGTCAATCGCATGATCGACTCGGGGTTGCGCAACGTGGAGTTCATCGCGGCCAACACGGACGCGCAGGCATTGCTCATGAGTGACGCCGATCTGAAGCTCGACATCGGTCGCCAGCTGACGAGGGGTCTCGGGGCGGGGAGTGATCCTGAAGTGGGTCGCCAGGCGGCCGAGGAGCACCGGGCCGATATAGAGGAGGCTCTCCAGGGGGCCGACATGGTCTTCATTACTGCCGGCAAGGGCGGCGGTACCGGTACGGGCGCAGCGCCGGTCGTGGCCGAGGTGGCCAGGAGCCTGGGGGCGTTGACCATCGGCGTCGTGACACGGCCGTTCACATTCGAGGGTCGACGCCGGGCCATGCAGGCGGAAAAGGGCATCCAGATTCTCAAGGAGAAGGTGGACACCCTCATCGTCATTCCCAACGATCGCCTCCTGACCGTGTCGAACGACAAGACGAGCATGGTCAACGCCTTCAAAATGGCCGACGAGGTCCTTCTCCAGGGGGTGCGGGGCATCACCGACCTGATCACGGTCCCCGGGCTCATCAATACGGACTTCGCCGACGTGAAGATGGTGATGACCAACGCCGGGACCGCGATCATGGGGATCGGCGCATCGATCGGCGAGGGTCGGGCGGCCAATGCGGCGCGGGCCGCCATTACGAGCCCCCTGCTCGAAGCCTCCATCGAAGGGGCGCGTGGCATCCTGCTCAACATCGCCGGCGGGTCCGACCTCGGGCTCTTCGAGGTGAACGAGGCGGCAGAGATCATTCATGGCGTCGCGCATCCTGACGCCAACATAATTTTCGGAGCCGTGATCGACGACAACATGGGTGACGAGGTACGGGTCACCGTCATTGCCGCCGGGTTCGAGCGTTGGGAGGACGGGGGACGCCCCGTGAGCAGCGACCGGGCCCCCTCGCTGTTCTCCGGCCCCTCAGACGCCGTGAACATCTTCGCCGAGACCTCGGGCAACGACGACGAGTTCGACTTGGGTGACGACGATTTCGACGTGCCCTCCTTCCTTCGCTGACGACGACGTCGCGGAGCGCCTAGCGGCCGTGCACGAGCGCATCGCCCGGGCCGGCGGTGATCCTGAGCAGCTGCGCGTGATTGCCGTGACCAAGGGGTTCGGGCCGGAGGCGGTCGAGGCAGCTCGTGCGGCCGGACTGACCGACGTCGGGGAGAACTACGCCACCGAGCTCCTGGCGAAGGCGCCCGGGCCGTCGGGGACGCGTTGGCACTTTTTGGGCGCAATTCAGCGCAACAAGGTGCGGGCGCTGGCACCATTGGTGGATATGTGGCAGGGAGTGGCCCGCCTCGCCGAGGGAGAGCGCATCGCGCGGTACGCACCGGGAGCCCGCGTGCTGATCCAAGTCGACACGAGCGACGGCCTGCCCGGTCGCAACGGCTGCCCACCGCACCATGTCATGGCCCTGGCGACCTCGCTCTCCACGCTCGACCTGCACCTTGAAGGTCTGATGACGGTGGCGCCACCCGGTGAGGCGGCGTCGGCATCGGCGTTCCAATCGGTCGGGCGCCTCGCTGATGCGCTCGGGCTCAAAGAGCGATCGATGGGGATGAGCGCAGATCTCGAGGCGGCGGTTGCTGCCGGGTCCACCATGGTGCGCATCGGGCGTGCCTTGTTCGGAGAGCGACCGCCCAAGGCTCCCCAGTTGTCCCTCCCACGCTGACCACCAGGCACTACGCTGTGCCGGAACAGGAGAAGGTATGGCACCCTCGTTCATGAAGAAAACCATGGTCTACCTCGGACTACTCGACGACGAGTACGACGAGTACGACGACCTTGAAGACCGCGCGCCGCGGGCGTTCACCCAGGCGGCGCGCGGAGACATCCGAACTCAGGAGCACGAGCCGCCGGAGGAGTACGGCGGGGGATTGAACCGTATTCGGACCATGATTCCCCGCGAATCGGCCGTTCCCAGCCCGACCCGGGTGCAGCCCAGTCCGGTGCCGCGTCCCTCCGGGGTTCGCCCGGTTCCGGTCGACACCGCCATCGGCGGCACGTCGGCGCGTGTCCACATCGTCGCACCCACCCGTTTCGGGGACGCGAAGGAAATTGCCGACCGGCTCAAGGACAACCGCCCGGTGATCGTCAACCTGCAGATGGCCGACCGTGACCTGCAGCGCCGGATGATCGATTTTTGCAGTGGGGTGACCTATGCCCTGAGCGGCGAGATGGAGAAGGTGGCCGATCAGGTCTTTCTCCTGGCCCCGACCAACGTGAAGGTTTCCGAGGAGGAGCGCCAACGCCTGGTGGAGCGCGGCTTCGGGCGCGACTGAACGGGCTATTCTCAGGTAACAGTGAATGTTTTTCGTCTAGCTGGTATTGCCGTCGAGCTCTATCTGTGGTTCATCATGCTCCCGACGGCGCTCTTGAGTTGGTTCCGGGTGCAACCGGGAACCACGCTGGCCCGGGTGCAGCTCTTTCTCTACAAGGCGACGGAACCGGTGTTGCGACCCGTACGGCGCGTGATCCGACCCATGGGCGGAATCGATATTTCGTTCATCGTCGTGTTCCTCGTGCTCCAGTACGTAGTGGTGCGAGTTCTCTTTGCCTAGGACCATTCCCGCTTCGCAAAGTTGGGATGGGTAGACTCGCCCCATGGACAGTGCGCCGACTTCGTCATCAATTCTCGACACGCTTCGTACCGTTGAATTCCGCCTCGGGCTGAAGGGCTACAACGTCGACGAGGTCGACGAGTACCTCGACCGGGCCGCCCAGGAGGCCGAAGCGCTACAGGAAACCCTCCGCCAGTTGAACGAACGGCTGCGTCAAGCAAGCGATCGGATCGTCCAACTGGAGCGGGATGTGCGCGATGCGGCAGCAGAAGCACCCGCAGCTCCTCCCGCTCCCCAGGCGGTGGTTCCCGCGCCCGTCGCTGCCCCGGTCCCGGTGCAGGCCACCGGGAACGCGCTCGACATCCCGCCCTCCGACGAGACGTTGCAGCGGACCCTGCTGTTGGCTCAGAAGTTCGTCGATCAGATCAAGCGCGAGAGCGAAGCCGAGGCTGCTGCGACCGTCGCCCAAGCAGAGGAAAAGGCGCGGTCAGCAATGGCGGCGGCGGAGTCGGCGGCGGCGAATCTGCAGGCGGACTCGCAGCGGCAGGTGCGCGACGAGGTGGCCCGCCTGGAGGCGACCCGGAACGAATTGGCCACCGATGTCGAGAGCATGGCGCGGCACCTCGAATCGGAGAGGAACCGCCTGCGCGATGCCCTCACCGAGATTCTCAATTGGGTCGACGAGAACGTGCAGCCGGCTAACGCGCTGATGGGCGTACGTCCAAAAGCGACGCCGGCCCCGAAACCAGCCGCGATCGCGAGCGCCTCCAACGAGTCTTCCGCCAAGGGAGGTATCGATGTGGACGACCAGCCGACGCTGAGCCTCGGATCCGTCACCGACGGCTCCGGGAGCGGAGTGCCACGCACCGCGTAATCTGAGTCGGGGGTATTGCCCCCCCGGGCCGCTGTCCGCTATGGTCACCCGCTCCCTCGACGCGATTGTCGTCAGGGAACCGGTCACATCAATTGGCCGGGAAGGAGGACAAGATGAGCCCAGCGAGCAAGGCCACCGCTGCAAAGAAGGTGCCTGCATCGCGCCCGCCGGCAGCCAAAAAGGCTGCGCCGACGAAGAGAAATGCGCTTACCAAGGCAGTATCGGCGACTAAAGCCGTTCCGCCGCCAAAGAATCCCTCGTCGACGAAGAATCCTCCTCCAATCAAGAAAGCTGTGCCGACAAAGAATGCTCAGGCTGCGAAGAAACCCGCAAAGAGTGGCGGGTCTGTGAACAAAGAGACGACCATCACCAAGAAAGCCGCTCCGGCGGCGAAGAAAGCCGCAGGGCCGGCGAAGAAGGCGGCAAAGCCGGCGCCGACAGGTACCCCACCGGCCTCCCCGCTGGACACGGAGGCCCAAGAAATCGACACGGCGCCGCCAGCGCCGGTCCGGAGCACGTTCACGCCCAGGCCCAGGCCTCCCGCACCGGTTCGACCCAAGACGGGTCCTTACGCCAAGGACCTCAAATTCTTGGAAGAGATCACCGGATTGCTGGCCGAGGAACGGGTGATCTATCAGGAACAGGCCACGTCGCTACGGGCCGAGGCCGACTCGCTCGCACTCGAGCGCGAGCCGGGTGACGTCCAGTTCGACGAGGAGTCAGGAGAGGGCGGCACGGTCACGGTCGACCGGGAGCGGAATTTGGCCCTTTCGGGTCAGGCGGCCCTCGCCGTCGAAGAGATCGACTACGCCAGCGAACGCGTGGCGGACAAGACCTACGGCTACTGCGAGCGATGCTTCCAACCGATCCCCAAGCCTCGGCTGCGAGCCCTTCCGTACGCCCGGCTCTGCGTGGCCTGCAAGAGCGGAGGGCTGTCGCGCCGCTAAACCCGAGCGGCACCGCTCGGGCGCGGGTGGCGGCCCTCGCACTGGCCACCCTCGTCGTTGTGGCCGATCGTGTCACGACGACGTTGGCGGTGGACCACCTTCACCAGGCAGTCCACGTGTGGGGGCCCTTCGGACTGGCGCTGCAATTCAACTCCGGCCTGGCCTTCAGCCTGTTCACCGGCAGATCGACGTTGGTGACCGTCGTGCTCGGGATAGGCGTCGTCGTGTTGGGCGTCCTCCTCGCGCGCGTGCGCACCATGACGCCCGCCATCGGAGGCGGCCTGGTCTTCGGGGGTGGCCTGGGGAATCTGAGTGAACGGATCGTCGGGGTGCACCATGGCCTGGTGGCAGACTTCATCACGTTGAGTCACTGGCCCACCTTCAATGTGGCGGACGCATGCATCACCATCGGAGTGATCGTCGTCGCCGCCTACCTTGTCTTCGGCCGTCCGGCAGGGACGGCGACATGAGCGACGCGGACGGGATGCTCGTCGTCGAGGTCCCGCCGCTGCTGGCCGGGGTACGGATCGATCGCGCCGTCGCCATGTTGGCGAACGTGTCGCGGGCCGTCGCGGCCGGGCTCATCACTTCTGGTCGGGTCCTGGTCAACGACATCCCGGTGACAATCGGGCGCAACTCGCTGAAGCACGGTGCCATTCTCACCATTGCGTTACCCGAAGCCGGCGGCGCCGAGGTGGAGGCGGAGGCCGGCGTCCGGTTTCAGGTGGTGTACGCCGACGCCGAGGTGGCCGTCGTCGACAAGCCGGCCGGACTCGTGGTGCATCCAGGGGCCGGCCATCACGAGGGCACCTTGGTCGGCGGACTGCTGGCCCGCTTTCCTGACCTGGCCGGGCTGGTGTCCGCTGGTGTCTGCCCGGGTGATCGGCCGGGGATCGTGCACCGGCTCGACAAGGGGACGTCGGGGCTCCTGGTCGTGGGCCGTACGGAGTCGGCCTACCGGGACCTCGTTGCGCAGCTGTCCGATCGGAGCATGGAACGCCGTTACATCGCCCTGGTCGAGGGGGAGATGGCCGACGACCGGGGCGAGATCGATGCTCCGATCGGACGGTCAACGCGCACGCCCACGAAGATGGCCGTTTCAGCCGGGGGGCGGTCGGCCCGTACCGGGTACACGGTGCTGGAACGACGGCTCGTGCCCCGCCCGACGACGTTGCTGGAGCTCAGCCTCCAAAGTGGGCGAACCCACCAGATCCGTGTGCATATGGCGGCGATCGGCCACCCGGTGGTCGGCGATGCCCGCTACGGAGCACCGGAGAGGGCTCTGGGTCCCGGTCGGTTCTTTCTCCATGCCTACAGATTGGCCTTCACGCACCCGGGAAGCGGTGAGCGCAAGGAGTTCTCCGCCGCGCTTCCCGAGGACCTCGAGACGTTCCTAGGCGGCTTGGTGGACGCCGAGGACGTCGGCGTCGAACGAAAGGGCGGCTAACGCCTCCTCTTCGGCCCGGCGTACGCGCCGCACCCCTACACCCAGCCGTTCCGCCGTGGACTGCAGAGAGGCCGGAGAATCACCTCCGAAGCCGAACCGTAACCGCAACACGTCGCGCTGAAGGTCGGGCAACTTCTCTACGGCGTCACGCACCCGGTCGTAGACCATCGTCTGCTCCACGTCGGCGACGAAGTCGGACTCGTCCGGGGCCACCAGCTCACCCAGGGTCGTGGCCGACTCCGAGGCTGCAGGCTGGTCGAGGGACGCCGTCACACGAGCGACGTCCTCGAGGGCGTAGCGCTCGTCGGCCGTCATGTCCGTGGCCTCGTCCAACTCTGCCACCGTCGGTGTGCGCCCGAGGGTGGTGGCCAGTTGAGCCTTGGTCAACTCCAGGCGTTGGATCTGCTCGCCCACTTCGAGCGGGATGCGGATCGTGCGTCCGTGCTGCTGCACGGCGCGCTGGAGCGCCTGACGGATCCACCAGGTGGCGTAGGTCGAGAATCGGAAGCCTCGCTCCCAGTCGAACTTGTCCACGGCCCTCATGAGGCCGAACGAGCCTTCTTGGACGAGGTCAGCCATATCAACGCCGCGATCTTGGTATCGCCTGGCCCAGTGCACGACCAACCGGAGGTTGGCCGCCACCATCTGCTTGCGTGCCAGTTCGTCACCGGCCGCAACCCGCTTGGCCAATTCCACCTGTTGCTCGTGATCGGGCATGGGGAACTGGTCCAGGTCCTTCAACATCAGTCCAAGGGTGTCGGATGTACTCACCGCGCTTTTCATCAACTTCTCTCCCGACGCTCTGCGATCTCTCTCATTCCTTCGTACCCGGGGTGCTCTTCTCTGAATCTGAGTTGTACAACACCGGTAGGTGCTCGAGCATTCCACGGGGGTGTGCCAACCTCGAGTTGCGCGCCGCGGCCGCTTCTGGTGACCTACGTCGCATGACGTCGCGAATGGTGCTGCTCAGGCACGGGGCCACCGAATGGTCGCAGAGCGGTCAATACACCGGGCGGACGGATATTCCCCTGCTCGATCTGGGGCGCGAGCAGGCCGGGGCGGCGGGTGAGCTCCTCCGCGGCATGACCTTCGCCCAGATCCTCACCAGTCCCCTCCAGCGGGCTTCCGCCACCTGTGCGCTCGCTGGATTCCACGGGGAACCGGAGCCCGATCTGATGGAGTGGGACTACGGCGCCTACGAAGGACGGACCACGGCCGAAATTTGCGCCCAACGGCCGGGATGGACGTTGTGGAACGACGGTGTCGTCGACGGGGAGAGGGCAGCCGACGTGGGCCGCCGGGTGGACCGGGTCATCGAGCGGGCTCGGCAGGTCGACGGCGACACGCTCTGCGTGGCCCACGGACACGTCCTGCGGGTCCTGGCCGCACGATGGCTGGGGTTACCACCTGTCGCCGGCCGGCTCTTCGCTCTGGCCACGGGTACCGTGAGCATCCTTGGCTGGGACCGTGACACCCCGGTGGTCTCCCAGTGGAATGTGGGACCGGCAGGAACCTTGCTGGCGCAGGCCTGACGCAGCGTGGCGGGCTCGACGGCCGGCAGGGGGCGCTAGGCGGATGCGGTGACGTTGCCCTGGGCGCGGGCCACCATGTCGGCCAGGCTGAAGGATTGGAGGTGGGTACGGATGGTCTCGCCGACGTCGGCCCAGACGGCGAGCAGGACGCACTGGCCCTCGTGGTCGCAGGCCCCGTCCGCGTGGGGCTCGCCGAAGTCTCCGGCGGCGATGGGCCCGTCGACGGCCGAGACGATCTGGGCCAGGCTGATGTCCTCGGGCTGACGGGCCAGGACGTACCCGCCTCCCACGCCCCTTTTGGAACGCACCAGCCCGGCCCCTTTGAGGGCGAGGAGGATCTGTTCGAGGTAGGGCTGGGGGAGAGCGGTCCGCTCCGCGATGTCGCGCACGGACGTGGGCGTCTCCGCGCCGTGCAGGGCCAGCGAGAGAAGTGCCCGGCTGGCGTAGTCGCCGCGTGTCGATACCCTCACACTCTGATGCTACCGGCCGGTTGGCGAGGAGCGGGAGGTTTTCGGAATGTGGGGGATTCGGGTCATAGTGTGACGCTGTGAGCGCTCCCGAGGTCGCGACGCCAATTCTGCCCGCTTTCGGGGGGGCGTGCCTGACCGGCGTCATGCCCGGGTTGCTCGGCCATCTCTACGGCCGAACCCCGCTGCCGCAATGGATGCCGTCGCCGGTGGCGGGGGCCGGGCAGATCGTGCTCCTGGTCCTGGACGGCCTGGGCTGGCACCAGCTCGAGGAGCGAGCGGCCCTGGCCCCGACGCTGCTCTCGGGGGTCGGGGCCTCCATCACCTCGGTCGCCCCGAGCACGACGGCCTGTGCGTTGACGTCGCTGGTGACGGGGCGCCCGCCGGTGGATCACGGCGTGGTGGGGTATCGAGTGGCCTACGAGAACGAGATCCTGAACATCCTGCAGTGGTCGCTCGGTGGTGTCGACGCCCGCATGCGGGTGCCCGCACCCGTTTTCCAGCCATGCCCGCTCTTCCCGGGGTCACCCGAGACGGTCCCGGTCGTCACGCGCTACGACTACGCCTCGACCGGGTTCTCGGCCGCTCACCTGGGAGACGCCGAGCTGCACGGCTGGCACACCCTCGCCGGTCTGGTGACCGGTGTCCGTGCGCTCGTCGGCGGGGGAGCGCGGTTCGTCTACGCCTACTACGACGGCATCGACAAGGTCGCCCACGCCCGTGGGCTCGGTGCGTACTACGACGACGAGCTACGTGACGTCGACCGGTTGGTCGGGGACCTGCTCGGCGTGCTGCCTCCGGGGGCGGTGCTGGTGGTGACGGCGGACCACGGCCAGGTCGAGGTCGGTTCGTCGGTCGAGGTCCTGGGGAGCGACCTGATGGACGGCGTGACCCTGATCTCGGGCGAGGGCCGATTCCGGTGGCTCCACACGCGGCCCGGTGCCACCGCCGCCGTGGTCGAAGCGGCCCGGGACAGGTTCGGCGACATCGCCTGGGTGCGCACGCGGGACGAGATGGTCGAAGAGGGATGGCTGGGTGGAGTCCCTTCGGCCACGGTCTCGGCGCGCCTGGGCGACGTGGTGTTGGCGCCCTTCACCCCGACCGCGTTCCTCGACCCCGCCGATACGGGCGAGCTCCGCCTCTCGGCCCGCCACGGCTCCCTCACGGCCGCAGAGATGATGATCCCCCTGCTCAGCTGGCCCTCCACCTGACCGGGGGCGCTCCGGTGGCAGTATCAAGGGATGTCTGACGAGTCGACGCCCGTAGCCCCCGACGAAGTGCTGGAAGCCGGCCAGAGCCCGGATAGGGCCGGTGGCCCGGCCGGAGGGGGGGACGCGGCGGGCGCCGCCCCCGAGGCCGAGCCGGCGCGGGAGTCGGTCTCGGAGCCGGCGAAGGTGCTCCGCATCGGCTCCATGGTGAAGACCCTTCTCGACGAGGTGCGACAGGCCCCCCTCGACGAGAAGAGCCGGACCCGGTTGCGGGAGATCTACGAGCAGTCGATCCATGACCTCTCGGAGGGCCTCTCCCCCGACCTGGTGGCCGAGCTCGATCGCATGGCGCTCCCCTTTGACGACGAGGCGCCCAGCGAGTCCGAGCTCCGGATCGCCCAGGCCCAGCTGGTGGGTTGGCTGGAAGGCCTGTTCCACGGGATACAGGCCACGCTGATGTCGCAGCAGATGGCGGCGCGCAGCCAGCTCGAGGAGATGCGCCAGCGAGGACTCCCGCAGGCCGGCGCGAGCTCGGCGCCCCGGCCGGGGGCGTATCTCTGAGATGCTGGGCATCAAAATGGGGAAACGAGGGAGCGCCCTAGATGCCTGACGAACCGACCGGACCAACGGGTGGGGGGCCACCTTCGTATCCCGGGAATGTCTCGCCACCGCCCTTGCCACCGCCACCCCCCGCGGCGCCACCCTCGTACCCGCTCCCCCCACCACCCGGGAGCTACCCCGGTGGTGGCTACCCGCCACCCCAGGGTCAGTACCCCCGGCCCGATGGGTTCGGGGGCCCGGGCCCGGGAGGTGCTCCCTACGCCACCTGGGGCACGCGGTTGGGCGGGTACCTCATCGACGTCGTCATCTTCATCCCGGTGTTCGTCATTCTCGCCATCTTGTTCCGGCACACCAACGTGCTCAGCGTGCACTTCAACATGCGCAACCACGGGACGCAGCAACGGCGGACCTTTTCGCTGCTCTCCGTCGTCCTGACCGGGGTGGCCGACCTCGTCTACGTGACCGTGTTGTGCGGCGGGCGGCGGGGCCAGACGGTCGGCATGATGGCCGTCGGCATCCGCGTCGTCCGAGATGCGACCTACGACGTCGTCGGTTACGGGCGGGCCCTCGGGCGTGGCCTGGTGGAACAGGTGTTTCGCCTCTTGGGGTCGGCCACGTTCATTCTCGGCGTGGTGTGGCTGCTCGACATGCTGTTTCCCTTGTGGGACAAGAAGCGGCAGACCCTGCACGACAAGATCGCCAAAACGGTGGTGCTAAGGGTACGCAATGTGGCGTGAAGCGGGGTAAGGTCCAGAGTTCGCACACGAACAACACGGTTGTAAGTTCAACCGTTGAAAGGAGGGCCGGTGTCGGGGCGGTCGTTTACGCATCTGCACACCCACACCGAGTTCTCCATGCTCGACGGGGCGGCCCGGATCGGAGAGCTGGTGGCCGCGGCGGTGGCCGACGGCCAACCTGCGCTGGGCATCACCGATCACGGGAACATGTACGGGGTCCTGGACTTCTACAAGGCCTGTCGAGCCCAGGGGATCACCCCGATCATCGGCACCGAGGCCTACATGGCTGCGGAGTCACGTCACGAGCGCCCCGTCCGCCGGGGCAAGGTGGACGACACCGGGGGTGACGCCGAAGGCGGGCAGAAGCTCTACTACCACCTGACCCTTCTCTCCGAGACGATCGAGGGCTACCGGAACCTCTTGAAGCTTTCCTCGGCCGCCTACCTCGAGGGGTACTACTACAAGCCGCGGCTGGACTGGGAGCTGCTGGAGCGCCATCACAGCGGCCTGATCGCCACCACCGGCTGCCTGGGCGGCGTCGTCTTGCAGGCGCTCTTGGCCGGCAACGTCGAGGAGGCCGAAAAGCGAGCCGCCCGCCTGCAGGACATCTTCGGGCGGGAGAACCTCTTCGTCGAACTGCAGGACCACGGCATCGCGGACCAACACCGGACGAACCCGCAGTTGATCGAGATCGCCCGGCGGCTTGACGCGCCGCTCCTCGCCACCAACGACAGCCACTACACGCACCGCGAAGACGCGGTGGCCCACGACGCGCTCCTGTGCGTACAGACCGGGGCCCTGCTCTCCGACACCAACCGTTTCAAGTTCGAGGGGACCGAGCACTACCTGAAGTCGGCCCGTGAGATGCGCCACCTCTTCTCGGAGGTGCCCGAGGCGTGTGACAACACCCTGCTGATCGCCGAGCGGGCCGACGTCCAGATCGAGCTGGGCAAACCGAGCCTGCCCGAGTTCCCCGTCCCACCCCAGTTCGTCGGCGAGGCCTATGAGGACAGGGCGTTGGCCTACCTGCGGGACCTGACCATGGAGGGGGCCCGCCAGCGCTACGGCAGCCCCGTTCCGGCACACGTGGTCGAGCGCTTGGACTACGAGCTCGGCGTTATCGGCAATATGGGGTTCGCCGCGTACTTCCTGGTGGTGTGGGACCTCATCCGCTTCGCTCGTGACTCGGGCATCCGGGTCGGTCCGGGCCGGGGCTCGGCGGCCGGGTGCTGCGTGGCGTACTGCCTGCGCATCGTGGACCTCGATCCGATCCGCTACGACTTGCTCTTCGAACGCTTCCTCAACCCGGGACGCAAGCAGATGCCCGACATCGACATGGACTTCGACGAGCGCTACCGCAGCGACGTCATGCGCTATGCAGCCGAAAAGTACGGCAGCGACCGGGTGGCGCAAGTAGTGACGTTCTCGACCATCAAGGCGCGTGCCGCCGTGCGCGATGCCGCCCGGGTGTTGGGAAAGCCCTACGTCGTGGGCGATCGCATCGCCAAGGCGATGCCGCCGTTGGTGATGGGGCGTGACACGCCGCTCCACGCCTGCTTGACCAAGACCGAGGGACACGAGGAGGGCTACGCGGCCGCGTCCGAACTGCGCGGCATGCACGAGACGGATCCCGATGCCAAAGAGGTCATCGACGTGGCCTTGGGCCTCGAAGGGCTGCGGCGCCAGGACGGGATCCACGCCGCTGCGGTCGTCATTTCGCGCGATCCGCTGACCGAGTACCTGCCGATCCAGCGCAAGCCCGATGCCGGGGGCAAGCCTGAAGACGCCCCCATCGTGACGCAGTACGAAATGCACGGCGTGGAGGATCTCGGGCTGCTCAAGATGGACTTCCTCGGCCTGCGCAACCTCTCGGTGATCGAGCGGACCCTGGACCTGGTGCAGGCGTCCGGCCACGACCGGCCCGACATCGACGGGGTGGACCTGGCCGACGAGGCCACACTCGAGATGCTGCGGCGCGGCGACTCGGTGGGGGTGTTCCAACTCGAGGGCACGCCCATGCGCGCGCTCATGCGCTCCCTCGCTCCGACCTCATTCGACGACGTGGCGGCCCTGGTGGCGCTCTACCGGCCGGGGCCGATGGCCGCCAACATGCACAACGACTACGCCGACCGGAAGA